>Ga0136621_1000949_pt1 | contig 11575 bp, 9 predicted proteins | sample AntDryUQ445A2306_FD_104673 | JGI IMG/M metagenome (GOLD analysis project Ga0136621, IMG submission 104673) | Polar desert sand microbial communities from Dry Valleys, Antarctica - metaG UQ445A (23.06) | ecosystem: Environmental > Terrestrial > Soil > Desert | place: Antarctica: Dry Valley...
CTGTTGAGCATATGGAGAGCGTAGGTCCCCGATCGGACGGCACGCTTCGTTAGCGTCAGGCTCATGGGACACCTCCGTTTCGGTCCGTCCGGGCTGCCGGTCGACGTCGAGCCGATGGTCGCAGTCTCGCGCCTCGCCGGAGTGGGCTACGACGCCTGCGAGGTTGGCTTCGTCGGCGGCTTCAAGCTCGGCTATCCGGAGGCGGAGCAGTTGGGCGAAGCGGCCCGCGCGCACGATGTGGCGATCTCGATCCACGCACCGCTCGCAGGCTTCATGGGTCATCTCGACACGGGTCAGGGCAGCTCAGCCAAGAAGTACCGCATGGCCGTGGGGATGCTGGATCACAGCGCAGGGCTGGCAGCCGCGTGCGGTGCAGAGGTGATCGTGTTCCACCCGGGCTATCTGCTCGGGCGCGAGCGGCGGGGTGCTCTCGACGCCGTTGTCGAACAGCTGCTCCTGTTGGGCGACCGGCTCGAGCGCAAGGGTCGGCTCATCCCATTCGGCGTCGAGGTGATGGGCCGCGTGCGCGAGCTCGGCTCGCTCGACGACGTCCTCGAGATCGCGGCGCGCGTCCCCTTCGTCCGCCCTGTGCTCGACTTTGCGCACATGCACGCGACCTCCGACGGGGCGTTCACCGGCACCGACGCGTTCGCAGATGCGCTCGACGCCGCGGACGCGGTGATGGATCCCACCGGGCCCTTCCACATTCACTTCTCCGACATCGCCTACGCAAACCGAAACGAGACGAAGCACCTGGCCTACGGCGAGGGGACGCTCCGGGCGGAACCGCTCGCCGAGGCGCTCGCGCGCTTCGATCGTCCGGCGACGGTGATCTCGGAGGCGCCCGACGAGGTGTCGACTCAGGCGATCGGCGCCGTGCTCCGGGCGGGCACGAGCTCTCCAAGGCGCTCTTCGTAAGGCGCCGCCTCGGCCGCTCTGCCGCGCTCGCGCAGGAAGGTCGCGAGCGCCTCCAGTGGCTCGATCCGGTAGCGCCGGTAATCGGTCGCGTCGAGAATCTCAAAGGCCTCACGGAGCAAAGCCTCCGCCTCCTCGTCTTGTCCCTGGGCGGCTCGGACGAGGCCCAGCGCGACCCTGGTGGTGGCCCTGGAGTGCATGTCCCGCGGCCCGACCGTCTGGCGCGACTCGAGTGCGTACCGCTCCGCCTCGTCCACCTTGCCCTGCTCGAGGAGCACCTGGGCGAGCGTGCGCTGCGTTTCCACCAGCGTGCCGCGGTCCTCGAGCGGCTTCAGCATCCGAATCGCCTCACGCAGCACCTGCTCGGCGCCCGCGTGGTCGCCCTTGCGCCAGCGCACCAGCCCGAGCCAGTTCAGAACCCGCGCCGCCGAGACAGTGACTCCGGCCTCCTGGAAGAGCCGGAGCGCTTCCTCGAAGCACTCCTCGGCCTCGTCGAGCTCGTCCCGCCGCACGTGCAACTCGCCCTGCATCCGCAGTGCCCAGCCGCGCGCCACGAAGCTGCCGCTCTCCTCAGCGAGCTTGATCGCCTCGGTCAGATGCCGCTCCGCCTGCTCGTCGTCGAGCCGTGCGTAGTACATCGCAGCCAGCTCGACGGCGGCGCCGCTCTCCAGATCCTTCCGGTTCGCCCGTCGCGCAATCTCGAGCGACTGGGTGGCGTAGCGCTCGACGCTCGTCAGGTCGCCTTCCCACCAGCCGATCTGGCTGAGCAGCGCCAGCGCGTCGTAGCGACCGGGATCGTCGTCCTCGTGGAGGGCGTCGAGCGCTGCGTGTGCGAGCTCCCGAGCGCGCGTCACGTCCGCATCGCGGGACAGGGCGACCTCCGCCAGCGCAGTGAGCGCACGGCCCTCGAGCCGCGCGTCGCCGACCTCGGCTGCGGCGCCCCTGATCTTCTCCATCTCCGCAAAGACGGCCGGCAGGTCGGTCAGTCGCCAGGCGGCGCGAGCCGCTTGGTAGCGGCGCTCCAGCGTCGGATCGAGCTCGACTGCGCGGAGCAGCAGGCGTCGGGCGGCCGCGTTCGCCTCGCGGGCGAGGGCTCGCTTGCCGGCAGCCTCGAGCGCAGCTGCGGCCTCCGACGCGAGCTCTGCCGGGGGAGCACCGTCGAGCTCCGCGAGGAGAGCCGCGGCCTGGTCCAGGTGGTACGCCCTGATCTCGAGCAGCTCGTCGCCGGCGCGCTCCTCCAGCCAGCTCGCCATCTGCCGGTGCAGGTCCGCCCGCGCGCCCTTCGTCAGCCCCGAGTACGCGACGTCCCGGATCAGAACGTGCTTGAAGCGATACGCGCCCTCACCGGAGATGGTGGAGCGGCTCTCGCGCAGGACGAAATCGCGCAGGAGCAGGTCGTCCAACACCGGCTCCAGCTCCTCGACCTCCGGCGCCAGCTTGGCGACCGCGCCCTCCCAGAAGATCCGCCCGACGACGGAGGCCCGCTGCAGCAGCATCTTCTCGTACCGCGGCAGACGGTCGATGCGCGCTGCGATCATCGCCTGGACGGTGTCGGGGATCCGTTTCGCGGTCGTCCCGTCCTCGAGCAGCATCCGCGCCGTCTCCTCGACGAAGAGCGGGTTGCCCTCGGTCTTCTCGAGCAACGCATCGCGATCGGCCGCCGAAAGCTCCCTGCCGGCCAGCAGGGCGTCGACGAGCTCCTCGCTCTCCGAGACCGCGAGCGGCTCCAGCTCGATCGCGGTGGCGCGGACGCGGCCCCCACCCCAACTCGGTCGGAAGTCGAGTAGCTCGGGCCGCGCCAGGCAAACGATCAGGAGGGGCGCATCCTTGACCCGGCCGGCGAGGTGCTCGACCAGCTCGAGCAGCGGCTCCTCGGCCCAATGAATGTCCTCGAAGACAAGGACGAGCGGCTGCGCCGACGCCAGCTCCGTGGCCCACTCGCCCGCTGCCCAGGCGATCTCCTGCTGGCTGCGCTCGGTCTCGACCGCCTCCAACACCCCAGCAGCCAAGCCGAGCAGATCGGCCACCGCGTCGTCTCCACAGCAAGCGCGCAGCTTCGAGACGGCCTCCTGCAACGGATCGTCGTCCGTGATCCCCGCAGCAACCTTGACCATCTCCGCCAGTGGCCAGTAGGTGATCCCTTCGCCGTACGGCAGCGAGCGGCCCGCGAGGATCGTCGCGCCCTCGACCCCGGCAACGAACTCGCGCACCAACCGACTCTTGCCGACCCCCGGCTCGCCGTAGATCGTGAACAGGTGTGCGCGGCGGTCGCGGCTCGCGCGCGCAAACGTCGTGTGAAGCAGCTCGAGCTCGTGGTCACGCCCGACGAAGGGGGCGGAGATGGACGGTGCGCGGCCACTCGCGTCCCGGACACCGACGACCTTCCGGATCGGCGTGGTGCCCCCGAGACCGCGCAGATCAAGGCTGCCGCGCTCCTCGACCTCGACACAGGGCTCCGTCAGCCGGTAGGCGTACGGGCCGATCAGGATCTCTCCGGGCGCCGCAGCCTGCTGAAGACGGGCGGCGATGTTCACCGCCTCCCCGGTGGCGAAGGTCGACTCCGCCTCGTCCGCGACGACCTCGCCGGCCTCAATGCCGATGCGCGCCTCGAGCGCGAGCCCGTGGACGGAATCCATGATCGCCGCCGCCGCACGTACCGCCCGCTCGCCGTCGTCCTCGTGGGCCTGCGGAATCCCAAACGCCGCCATCACGGCGTCCCCGGCGAACTTCTCCACGATCCCGCCGTGCATCGTGATGCAGTGAGAGACGTGCTCGAAGAAGGAGGTCACCCGTCTGCGCACGATCTCCGGATCACGGGTGGAAACAAGCTCCGTCGACCCGACCAAGTCGACGAAGAGCACGGTCGCGAGCTTGCGTTCCACCCTGTGATTGTAGTGACGAGAGGTCGTTCATCACGGCGCAGGCCCAGCCGGTTCCGTAGCATCGAGAGCGTGCTGGAGCCCAGCGTCTTCAAGGCGTACGACGTGCGCGGCCTCTATGGTTCAGAGCTCGACGAGGATGGCGCCTACGCCATCGGCCGCGCGTACGTCGAGCAGTTCGAGCCGCGCCGGATGTCCGTCGGGCGCGACATGCGGCTCTCCTCACCCGCGATGGCGGCCGCGTTGATCGAGGGCGCAGCCGACGGCGGCGCCGACGTGCTCGACCTGGGGCTCGTCGGGACCGAGATGGTCTACTTCGCCGTCGGCGCGCTCGGCCTCGACGGTGGCGTCGCGGTGACGGCGTCGCACAATCCCAAGGAGTACACGGGCATGAAGATCGTCCGGCGGGGCGCGCTCCCGGTCGGCGGCGAATCGGGTCTCCTCGAGATCCGTGACCGCGCGCTGGAGATAGTCGCTGGGAGCAAGCTCACCTCGCAGCGCGGCACCGTGCGCGAGGAGGACATCTGGCCCGCATTCGTCGACAAGGTGCTGTCCTTCGTCGACGTGAGCGCGATGAAGCCGCTGCGCGTTGTGATCGATGCCGCGAACGGCATGGCGGGCGTGATGCTCCCGCCCGTCCTGAAGCGGCTGCCCGTCGAGGGGGTCACCTGTTACTTCGAGCTGGACGGAACCTTCCCCAACCATGAGCCGAATCCACTCTTGCCGGAAAATCGGGAGTTCATCATCGGAAAGACGAGGACGGAGAACGCCGATCTCGGCGTCGCCTTCGACGGGGACGCCGACCGATGCTTCTTCGTCGACGACACGGGCGAGTTCGTCCCCGGAGACTTCATCACCGCGCTCTTAGCGCGCTCGATCCTCGAGAAGGAGGGGGGCGGCAAGGTCATCTACGACGTGCGGGCGAGCCGAGCAGTGCCGCAGACGATCGAGGGAGTAGGAGGCGAGGCGCTCATGAACCGCGTCGGCCACGCGTACATCAAGCACCGCATGCGGAAGGAGGACGCAGTCTTCGCCGGCGAGGTCTCGGCGCACTACTACTTCCGCGACTTCTCTCAGGCCGACTCGGGCGTCGTCCCGTTCCTCCTCATGCTGGAGCTGATCTCGAAAGAGGGACGCACGCTGTCAGAGATCCTGGCGCCGTTCCGAAAGGGGTTCTTCCTCACCGGCGAGATCAACACACCGGTTGCCGACGTCCCGCTGAAGCTCCAAGAGCTGAAGGAGCGCTACGCCGATGGACGGATCACGCACCTCGACGGGATCTCGGTGGACTACGACGAGTGGCACTTCAACGTGCGTCCGTCGAATACCGAGCCGCTCCTGCGCCTGAACCTGGAGGCCTTCTCTCAGGAGCTGATGGAGCGCAAACGCGACGAGGTGCTCGATGTGATCCGCGGATGACGTACGAGCTCGGCCACAACACGGACCGGAAGCCACCGTTCAAGTACGCCGCGATCGCACGCGTCTGGTTCTCCGACACCGACGCGCAGGGGATCGTCTACTACGGCCGCTACCTGCCGTACTTCGACCATGCGCGCACCGAGTACCACCGCCACCTCGGTCTCAGCGGTAGTTGGATCGAGGGCCACGACTTCGTGATGCGAGCCTCCAACGTCGAGTACCACGCACCTGCGCACTTCGACGATCTGCTTGAGATCTTCGTGCGCCTGGCCCGGATCGGGCAGACGAGCGCGACCTACGAGTGCGCCGCGTACCGGCTGGAGGACGATGCTCTGATGGTGACGGCGACACAGACGCTCGTGCTCGTCGAGCTCGGCGAACGGAAGGCGACGCGGATCCCGGAGGAGTATCGCGAGGTGGTCCGGCACTTCGAGGAAGCCGATCTGCTCGCGTGAGCGCTGGCGGGGCGATCGAGGCCATCGAACGGGTGCTGAACCGAGGCGGGGACCCGGACGATGTTCTGCGTGAAGTGGTCACGATCCTGCATGAGCAGCTCGCCCGCTTCGTCCGGATCAGCTTCGTGGAGGAGGAGACGCTCGCGCCGGGGCCTGCGGCCGGGGAGGAGACGCGCGTGACGTCGTTTCCAATCGCATGGCAGGGGCGACGAGTTGCCGCACTGGAGGTCGGCGGAGCGCTCACGGAGGTGGACCGGGCTCTCCTCGACCGCGTGGCGACGATCGTGTCCCCGTACGCGCTCGTGGGCTGGGACACCGGCGGCGAGGCCTGGACTCCCTGACCTTCCGCGGCCGGAGGGCGCGCCCGGGGTTAGTTGGGCGTGACGCGGTACGCATCGAAGACCGCGTCGAGGTTGCGGAGGGCGGTGAGGAGCCCCCGTAGCTCCTTGACTTCGCCCACCTCGGCCGTGTACCAGTTCCGTGCCATCCCGTCCTCGACGACGCCGCCGTAGGCGACGATGTTGGCGCCGTGCTCGGCGAAGGTGCGAGCGACATCCTCGAGCAGGCGGGGGCGGTCGAAGGAGTCGACGGCGATCTGGACGCGGAAGCTCGACGTGACGCTCCCATCCCACTCGACCGGCGTGAATCGCTCCGGGTTCCGCATCAACGCCTTCACGTTGGGGCAGTCCTCATGGTGGATCGTGATCCCACGACCGAGCGAGATGTAGCCGAGGATCGAATCACCCGGCACCGGCGTGCAGCATTTGGCCATCCGGACCAGCACTTCCTCGACGCCGTGGACCTTGATCCCGAGGCTCTCGCCGGCGACCGTCGAGCGCGAGCGCGGCGGCTTCAGCGGAACGATCGGCTCCTCGGCGACCTCGTCGGTCTTGAGCCGCTGGAGTACCTTGTTCACGATCTGGCCTGCCTGGAGCTTGCCCGAGCCGAGGGCGATGTAGAAGTCCTCGGCCTTCTTGAAGCCGGTCTCGCGAATCACCTGTGCGAGTACCGCCGAGCCCTGCAGCTTGCGGTACGGCAGGCTCTGCGCCTTCAGCGCCTGATCGAGCGCCTCGCGGCCCTTCGCCTCGGTCTCGCCGCGAGTCTCCCGCTGGAAGAACTGACGGATCTTGTTCCGAGCGCGTGAGGACGCGGCGAGCGACATCCAGTCCCGCGACGGCCCACGCCCCGCCTTCGAGGTCAGAATCTCGACGAAGTCGCCGCTCTTGAGCCGGTAGTGGAGAGGCACGATGCGTCCGTTGATCTTTGCGCCAACGGTCTTGTGGCCGACATCGGTGTGAACCGCGTAGGCGAAATCGATCGGCGTCGCGCCCGTCGGCAGCGTCTTGACCTCGCCCTTCGGCGTGAAGACGTAGACCTCGTCGTCGAAGAGGTCGGTCCGGAACGTCTTCATGAACTCGCGCGGATCGGCCTCGTCCTGCTGCCAGTCCATCAGCGACTTCACCCAGGCGACCCAGTCGTCATCCTGCTTCGCGCCCTTGCCTCGCTTGTACACCCAGTGGGCGGCGATCCCGTACTCGGCCTCCTCGTGCATCTCGCGTGTGCGCACCTGGATCTCGAGCGGCGTCCCTTCGGGGCCGATCACGGTGGTGTGCAACGACCGGTAGCGGTTGAACTTCGGCATCGCCACGAAGTCCTTGAACCGGCCGGGCATCGGCTTCCAGAGCGAATGAATCAGGCCGAGAGCGCCGTAGCAGTCCCGAGTACCCTCCTCGCCCGAGCGCTCGACCGTCACGCGCATCGCGGTCAGGTCGTAGATCTCATTGAACTCGCGCCCCTTCTTGGCCATCTTGTCGTAGATCGAGTAGAAGTGCTTCGCGCGCCCCGAGATGTCCGCGGGAATGTCGGCCTTCTCGAGCTCGGCCTGGAGGATCTCACCGGCCTGGGCGACCTGGGCTTCGCGGTCGGCACGTCGATCCGCGACCATCGCGCGGATCTCGGCGAACTTGCGAGGATGGAGGATCTCAAACGAGAGGTCCTCGAGCTCCCACTTGAGCGCATGGATGCCGAGCCGGTGCGCGAGCGGTGCGTAGACCTCGAGTGTTTCCTTCGCCTTGCGCACCTGGGTTTGCTTCCCTTGGTACTCGATCGTGCGCATGTTGTGGAGCCGGTCGGCCAGCTTGATCAGGATGACGCGGACGTCCTGCGCCATCGCGACGACCATCTTGCGGTAGTTCTCGGCCTCAGCCTGCTCCCGGCTCTGGAAGCTTGTCCGGGTCAGCTTCGTGACGCCCTCGACGAGCTGGGTGATCTCGTCGCCGAACGCCGAGCGAATGTCGTCGAGCTCGACCTCGGTGTCCTCGACGACATCGTGCAGGAGAGCAGCCGCGATCGACTGATCGTCGAGCCGCAACTCCGTGCAGATCTTCGCCGTTGTCCACGGGTGGTGCACGAACGGCTCTCCAGAGCGGCGAACCTGCCCCTCGTGGGCTGAAGCGGCAACGTGGAACGCGCGAGCGACGAGCTCTTTGTCGACGCTGGGGTAGTACGCCTCGATTGCTGCGATCAGCTCGTCGACGAGGTCCTGGTGGTGCTTCGCAACGGCAACGACAGCCACACTTTCAGTGTACTGGGCACCGCAGCGGGCACTTTCTGGCGCGGAGCTCCCTGAAGGACTCTTCGTTACAGCGGGGAAGCATCGTGCGCATGTTCCGCAAGCGCAGAGAGACGAAGAAGGCGATCGAGCTCGCGCGGCTCATCGTCGCCCTGGACGACGTAGCTCGACAGCGGCGCTCCCTTCTGCCCCGCCGCAGCCGGATGTCGCTCAGCCCAGGCCGCTAGACACCGATCCGCGAATCCGCGAGGACGTCACGCAGCCGCAGCGAGCCCGGGCTCGGCGAGGAGAAGCGCGCGAAACGCCTCCGACTCGTACAGCTGCCGCTTCGCGCCGTCGGCGAGCTCCAGCTCGCCGAAGACCGCCCGTGCGTCCGCCGTCCAGGAGTCCTCGCCGGCTCTCCAGAGTTTGGCGAGGTGCGCTCGCAGGTCCTCATAGCCCTCGGGAGCGTCGAAGAGACGACGAATGACGAGCTGCGGCGCGACAGTTCCGTTCCAGCGGTTCTCCTTCAGCCGGCAGGCGAGGTCGTACCGAATCGGGCGCCGCAAGCGGTCAAGCTGGCCACCGAGTCCGAAGGCAATCGCCGAGCCCGCGTCGCGACCGCCGTGACGCACCCGGAACCGCAGGTGCTTTCCTTCCCCCACCAGGGCAGGGCCGGCAGTTTCGCAGCTCGGCACAAGCAGCGTCACGTCCGGGTTGCCGAGACCGAATGGTGCGAGCCGCTCGAGCTCGTTGGCGAACCCGAGCGTGAGCGCTTGCCCAGGGACGATCGCGTCGATGCGCGTGGCCGGCACGAGGTCCTCGTCGACGAGCGTTAGCTCGGCATGAGCCGCGAAGGCGTCCGCGAAGGCGTCGAGCCGTTCCGCCTCGATCGACAGGCCCGCGGCGGCTCGGTGACCGCCGAAGCGCCGCAGGTGCGCCGAGCAGGCCCCCAGCGCGGCGTGCAGGTCGAACGAGGGCACCGAGCGGCCGGAGCCTTTCCAATCTGCCTCCGTCCCGGTGATCATCACGACCGGCCGGTTGAAGCGCTCGGCGAGCCTCGAGGCCACGATCCCGATCACGCCCTCGTGCCAGTCCTTGTCCCAAAGCACGTAGCCGCGCCGCCGTTGCTTCCGCTCGGGCCACGATTCGACCTGGGCGACCGCCGAGCGCAGGATCCGGTCTTCGACAGCCTGTCGATCCCGGTTCAGCGTCTCGAGCTCGGCGGCGAGACGGGTCGCCGTCTCCATGTCGTCGGTGAGCAGAAGCTCAAGTGCCGCGTCGGGCCTGCCGAGCCTGCCGGCGGCGTTGATCCGTGGCGCAAGCCGGAACCCGACTGCGGCTGCGTCCACGGCGGCGGGATCGACCGCGGCGCGGCGCATCAACGCCTGCAAGCCCGGCCTCTGTGTTCGCGCGAGCGCGCGCAAACCCGCGATGGCCAGCGAGCGGTTCTCGTCCAGCAGCGGGACGACGTCGGCGATCGTCGCAAGCGCGACCAGGTCTGCATGCCGCGCGACGGCCGGATGGTCGATGCCAAGCAGAGCCTGGGCGAGCTTGTGCACGACACCCGTGCCGCACAACTCCGGGAACGGATAGTCGGACGGCCGTGTCGAGACGATCGGGCAATCCGGGAGCGTCTCGCCAGGGCGGTGGTGATCCGTCACGATCACGTCCAGCCCGAGGGCCGTCGCCTCGTCGACCTCCTCGACGGCCGTGATCCCGCAGTCGACGGTGAGCACGAGCCCGCACCCGTCCGCCGCGAGCCGCGCGATCGTTTGCCGCGAGACGCCATACCCCTCCTCGAAGCGGCTGGGCAGGTGCCACTCGACCTCGGCGCCGAGCTCCCGCAGTGTCAGCACGGCGAGGACCGTCGCGCAGATGCCGTCGACGTCGTAGTCGCCGTGCACGCAGATCCGCTTGCCGGCGGCGACAGCTCTCCGGATTCTGTGCACGGCCTCGGTCATGTCACCGAGCAGGAACGGGTCGTGCGGCGCTCGCTCGCCGTCCAGGAACGCGCGCGCCTCGCCGGCGTCGCGGTAGCCGCGGCGCACAAGGATAGAGGCCGTGATCTCGCTGATTCCGAGCTCGCGGGCCAGCACCTGCACGTCGGCATAGGAACAGCGGTCGATCGTCCAGGTGCCCTCGTGCATGGCCGACCGACGGTACGGACGGCATCGGACGGATCAGGTGAGAAGAGCCTCTACGGCTCGGACGAGCGGCGGCTGCGCAGCGACTCGGAGATGATCTTGACCCAGAGGAGCACGATCGCGGCGAGAGCGCCGAGCGCGATCACCGCGATCGGTGTGTAGACCGCCATCTCCCCCAGGGAGAACTTCGTCACCCAGGTACCGACGAGCCAGATCGCGAGCACAACGAAGATCATGGGAATCCACAGGCGGCGTTGGCTCGGCATGGGCGCCACGGTACCCTTCGAGCCAATGAGCGAGACGAACTACGCCTCCGGCGAGGACTACGTGGTCGAGTTCCTCGGCTCCCGCTTCGGCTTCAATGCGACGGACTTCGAGGAGCGGATCACCGCCGCCGCCGTCAAGCTCGGCCTGATTCCCTCCAACGACCTCGACGAGGAGGAGACCGCGGATCTGGTGGAGCTCGCTGCCGACGGCCGGATTGCGGAACCGCGCAGCCTGCTCGGCCGCTACCTCGTGCGCCACTGGGAGCGGGTCGGCCTCCTCGCCGGCGAATCGCTCGTCTACTGGCTGCGAAAGCTGGTCTTCCGCGGCGCCTGGCTCGACCACCGTGTGAAGGAGGGACTGCTCGAGATCGCCTGGGACGAGGAAGCGGCCGACTTCGGCTACGCAGAGCCGCGGGGCGGCCGCGCGCTGCTCGAGCTCGCCCCGGTGCCCTCGTGGCACGAGCTCCAGTTCAAGCGCTGACGTGACTCGCGCCGCGGCGATCCTCGGCTTCCTCGCCATTCTGCTCGCGGTCGACACGCAGGTGGATGCGCGCGCCCAGCTTCTCCTCGGCGCTTTGACATGGCTGGCGCTCGGGATCGCGTGCCGAGCGGTTGCGCCGCTTCTGCGGGCACAGGCGCTCGTGGTGGTGGTTGTCGCCACCTGCGCCGAGTTCGTCGGCTCGATCGTCTGGGGCGTCTACACCTACCGACTCGAGAACCTACCCAGCTTCGTGCCGCCTGCGCACGGGCTCGTCTACCTTGCCGGCTCGGCGATCGCCGGCGCGGCAAGTAAGAGACTGTTGCAAAGCCGGCTCGTGTGGCTCGCGCTCGCGCTCGCGCTCGCCTGGGGAATAGCCGGGGTGACGGTGCTCCCACGCGAGGACGTCGGTGGCGCGGTCGGCGCCGGACTGCTCGCTGTCTACCTCGTGCGCGGCCGCGCTCC
>Ga0136621_1000950_pt1 | contig 11575 bp, 6 predicted proteins | sample AntDryUQ445A2306_FD_104673 | JGI IMG/M metagenome (GOLD analysis project Ga0136621, IMG submission 104673) | Polar desert sand microbial communities from Dry Valleys, Antarctica - metaG UQ445A (23.06) | ecosystem: Environmental > Terrestrial > Soil > Desert | place: Antarctica: Dry Valley...
GCACCTGACGTCGATAGGTATTGACAGTAAAGAAGTACGTCGCCCCAGGCGTGACAGCACGACGAAATGTGGCCACGCGGTGATTGTAGTTATTTCGTGCGCACAGCGCACGCTACGCTCGCTGCATGGAAAGCCGCGGGCTCACCCGGAAAGATCTGGAGCCGTTCATCGGCAGCCGGGCGCGGGTCTCCGAGGTGATGGCAAGGCGCCGCCCGCTGACCTTGCGCATGATCCGCCGCCTCACCGCGGGACTGGAGATCCCCACCGACGTTCTTATCCAACTCTATCGCACAGTCGATCACCGGGCAGCTTGACCGCCCACCATGAAAGGTCGCGGTTTGCCCAGTATCTCGTGCACCTTGTCGTAGGGCGCAATAGCGTGAGCGTATTGCGCCAAATCACCGTATTCCGCCAACCCGCCCGCCTAGCGAATCCGTACGCCTCGGATATCATCCCCGTCCATGGCGAATTCAGCTGCACAAGCCCGAGCGGCGCAAGACGTGGGAGGGCATTGGGGCGATATAAATACACGCCGCTTTCGATGCAGCGACCTTCCCTCCATTCGGGGGCACACGTCATCCAGGCGCAGTTGATTCCCCGCCGTTTTCTATTCGGCGCAATCCGCTCACGCTATTGCGCCCTACACGGGCTTTTTCAAGTGGCTCGACGGCCGAGGTCGACGAGGCGGGGAATCGCCGGTTTCGGGTTGAGGGCTTACACAGCGATCAGCGCCAGGCGAGAGCACGACTGCATGGGACGGGGTACAGGGCCGGGCGCGTTAAAATAACTCTCGCTGTTGGCTTTTTGTGAGCCGCCAACGGTCTCCACCGACGCGTTCGGCAGTGCTCTCCAGCACATTCAAGATCGTCTGATGCTTAGGGGTAATGCCGTTCTTCAGTAGCGGCATGATGTTGAGGATGATCTCATCGAATGTGGGATTGCGGTTAAGATGCTCCATCCGCTTCAGGTATGAGACAACAAAGTACCGTACGCGCAATTCGAGATGGATGTGGGTCTTGAACTTTTTGTTTTTGCGTAGGTTGTAGGTCTTTGTCGCGTCGTCGAACTCGAACGACCCCACGAGTAGGGGCGTGAGATCGGCGTATTCCTTCGCAAGGATGTCGAGAAAGCCAAGCTCCAACCCACGAATGACCAGCTCATCGTTGATCTGTTCGAGCGTAGCGCCGTGGTGCATGGCAATGACAGATTCAATGGTTTCCATCACTACGTCCATCACCGGCGCGCCGTGCGCAATTTTGCCTATCGTCTTCGGGTTTCGCATCTTGCGGAAGTTTATTATCAATTGCCCTGATAGCACGGTAAACGGGTTCTGCCGCTTCTTGAAGCTCGCCTGCCCGTTGTTCTGCTTCACGGCCCCGGCATACTCGAAACCCACGGATTCAGCCGCATCAATAATGAGATGCCAGTACGCGGGGTTCTTGTGTGCAAAGACAAAACTCATCCACCTGTCGTATTTGAGTACCCGCGCCATCTCCTTGATGGATTGTGCAAGCAAATCGGAATAATCCTGCTTGGTCTTCCGGGCCTCACCGCCCTCAATGGCCTCATTTGCGTAGTCCTCATCACGCACGGGAAGTCAAGCCACTTGTTCCACATAATCGAGAGGTCAAGATAGGGAATCTTCGAGCCATAGGGCGGGTCGGTATAGATGTAATCCACGCTTTCACTCGGTACACTGGACAGGTCGGTAGCTGTTCCTTTGAGGACTTGAGCGTTACGAACAGTGGTGGGGTTGATGAGTCCGGCGAGGTCCCGCTTCCCCGCAACGACCTTCTTAAAACGCGACTCAAAATATTTCATTAAATCTAATTCCGCTGGTTTGGGCGCTATGCGGTAGCGGTAGTAGCGGAATACGGAACTGTCACCACCTCCTTCGCTGCGGCTTTCGGAACTATGATAGGTGAGGTTCACCTTGTTCAATAGGCCCGAAAACATGAGCATGAGGCAGCCGCACACCTCTGAAGTCTCTTTCTGAATCAGAAACTTTAAATACGCAAGCTGCGCGAGTTGCTTCTTGCTGAATAATTGCTCGATCGTTGCAACGTCAGAGCTCTTAGGTAGGACGGCACCCTGCGGATAGAGGTAGCGTTTTAGGGCTTTTTTGATCTCTTCCTCGGTCTTCGGGGCATGTTTTTGAAATTGTGTTTTGACGTGGCGGAATGCGTCTCCAAGCGTCCCAACGTCTATTGGCTCGATCAAGTTTTTGACGATGAACTCAGAGAGCGGATTGGTGTCGATGTGAATGGCCTTACGCCCTAACACGAGGGCTTCCACAAGCGTTACGCCGCTGCCGCCGAAAGGGTCAAGGATGGTGTCGCCCGGCTGCGTGAACGTCTTAATGTAATGCTGTACGACACTCCAGACCTGTTTGGTAAAGTAGCCGTGCACGCCGAAATGCCGCTTTGCAGCTTGCTTTTTAAAACCCGTTACTTCCGTAGGCGGGATTATGGAGAGGTAATCAAAGTCGGCCTTGGGGTTACCGCTCACATTCCGCAATCGCTTCGGTAACTGGGTCGCGGCTTTGACCGGAAAGAGATATTTTAAGAGGTCTTCCCAGTAGTGCGTGATCTCGCTGAGATGCAGGTAAAGAACGGGTTCCTTCTGGTGGACATCGAACAGGATGAATTCTCGTCCATTGCACAGGGCGAACAGTTCGACGCGAATTTCCGGGTGCACCGCGTAGCTGTAAACCTGCTCGACGTTGTGGCCGGTTTTAATCTCCTCATCTGGAGACTTCGCGTCGAGAACAAACGTAAAGTTTCCGTCGACCGTCAGTAGATAGTCGGGGATGAGAGTGATCGGCTTCTTCTTCGAACCAACGGTGAGGAACGGATGTTCCAGCCCCTTGCTGCGAGTAATGCGGTTAGGTCCCGAAGCCGCGTATCCGAGGGCCTTCAATAGCGGATGAATTATCTCCTCTCGAACGGAGTCTTCTTTAAAGTCCTGCGAGTCGAGCAGGGTCCAGTCAAAATCTTCAAGTGGTACCAACCGAGGCGTCCATTCGGTTGTGGGAGCGGCCGGCGGGGGCGAGGCGCGGTGCCTAGTGGGCTCGCCGAGGTAGCCCGGGCGTTGCTTAATGGACGCCGCGTCGGTCACAAAGGCGATGATCCGGTCGCCGCTTGGCAGGGTGTGGAAATGTGGGTCATAGCCCGCATTCCATCGGCCTCGCAGCGGAGAACTTGCGGCTTTCCAACAGAAGACCCAAAGTTCGCGCGTGGGGATCTCGCGCGAGGGGCGAGGGCGACGCGCCCTCAGCGCCTAATCGTTAGGCCGAAAAGCCGAGGAAGCGCCCCGCCGCGCCCCTCGCGCGCGCGCAGCTCCGCCCCGAGCGTATACTTGTCGTAGCGGCCACTTATGGCGTCACACTGAGGCTTCACTCACAGTCGCCAAAGCTGGGGCGCGAATGACCATGCCCGGCATGATCCGCCTTGCCTAACTACGCAACTTGCGTATACTTCTCTGGTGAAAGCCGTCTTTATCGAACTTCCGCCCTTCGAACGCCGACGGCAAGACTATCTGGACGACGAAGCATACGGAGAGTTGCAGCGGACTCTTCTTGCGAATCCGCTGGCCAGTGACGTGATCGAGGGCACCGGTGGACTGCGAAAAATCCGGTATCGAGATAGTCGACGAAGTAAGGGTAAACGGGGTGGTTTGCGAGTCATCTACTACTGGTGGCTCAATGGCTCCCAGTTCTGGTTATTCACCGTTTATGACAAAGATGAGGTTACCGATCTGACGGCCACGGAGAAGAAAGCTCTCAAGGCTCTGCTCGAAAGCGAAGTGGCTGCAAGGAGTAAGTGATGAAGAAGCGCAATCTGTTTGCTGAAATTGCTGAGGGCTTCGACGCATTGGCCGCTGAACGTGCGGGGAAAATTACCCTGAGGCGGCATACGGTCGAAGCCATGCCCGTGCCATCCGTTACGCCTGAAGAGCTCGTTGGGTTACGCCTGAAACTTAATCTGTCACGCGCTGTATTCGCTCGCTATCTGCGCATTAACGAGCGAACGCTAGAAAATTGGGAACAAGGTCGAGCCCACCCGAACGCTCAAGCTGCACTGCTCATCCGCCTCGTAGAGAACTACCCTGACACAGTAGAGCGACTTGCAACCATCTAATCTGGCACCGGATCGTTGTGCCATCAGCAACGTTCCCTGCCCGTTATACTCCCGGCTTCCTTAGCTTTCCGGCGCATCTAATGTTGCACAACCATATCCTTATTAAGGGCGCCCGGCAGAACAATCTGAAGGGTTTTGACCTCGAGCTGCCGCTGAACGAGCTGATCGTGGTCACCGGAGTGTCGGGATCGGGAAAATCGTCGCTGGCGTTCGACACCATCTATGCCGAGGGGCAACGGCGTTACGTCGAGACGTTTTCGCCCTACGCGCGCCAGTTCCTCGAGCGCATGGACAAGCCCGCGGCCGAGCGTATCGAGGGCATCCCGCCGGCGATTGCGATTGACCAGACCAATCCCGTGCGCACGTCACGCTCGACCGTGGGTACGATGACGGAGCTAAACGATCACTTGAAGCTGCTGTTCGCGCGTGCGGCCAAGCTCTACTGTCGCGGTTGCGGCAACGGGGTGCGGCGCGACACGCCGGACAGCATTGTTAACGAATTGCTCACCCGAGGCGTGAACGGCGCTAATGCCCTCATCACCTTTTCCGTTACGGTGCCGAAAAACTTCACCGAAGGCGAGATCAAAGGCTTTCTCGCGCAGCAGGGATACACGCGGATACATCAACGCGGGGGCGCGCAACTTGAAGTGATTCAGGACCGGGTGCGGTTGAATGGCGAGAATCGCGCGCGCATCGTCGAGGACCTGGAAGCGGCGCTGAAGCACGGGCGCGGGCGGGTGACGGTGACGCCGCTCGAGGGCGACGGCAAGCCGAGTGCAGCGTGGCGATTTTCCTCGCTGCTGCATTGTGCCGAGTGCGATATCGCCTACCGCGATCCGGTTCCGAATTTTTTCTCATTCAATTCACCGATCGGCGCCTGTGAGATCTGCCGCGGGTTCGGCCGCAGCATCCGCATTGATTACGGCCTGGTCATCCCGGACGAATCGAAGACCCTGCGCAACGGCGCAATCAAACCGTGGCAGACGCAGTCTTACGCCGAGTGTCAGGACGATCTCATGCGCTTCGCGAAAAAGCGCGGCGTGCCGACCGACGTGCCGTGGCGTGAGTTATCAGAGAAACACAAACATTGGGTCATCGAAGGCGAAGGCAGATGGGAAGATAAGCTCTGGTACGGCGTCGAGCGCTTCTTCAAGTGGCTCGAGGGCAGAGCTTACAAAATGCACGTGCGCGTGCTGCTCTCACGCTACCGCGCCTACACACCGTGCCCCGCCTGCCACGGCGCGCGGCTCAAACCCGAGGCACTGCTGTGGCGGCTGGGCACGAAGGACGACGACGACCGCGTACTCGCTTCGACGCCGCGTTTTCGTCCGGCGGAAGTGACCTGCGCAGATACGAAATTCGCGGCGCTCCCGGGACTCAACATCCACGACCTGCTGTCGCTGCCGATCGAGCGCGCACATGCATTCTTTCAGAACCTGCACTTGCCGGCGCCGCTCGATGAAGCGGCCGATCTGCTGCTAGAGGAAATCCGCTCGCGCTTCGGTTATCTGGTCCAGGTGGGCCTGGGTTATCTCACGCTCGACCGCCAGTCGCGCACGCTCTCCGGCGGCGAGGTGCAGCGCATCAACCTCACGACCGCGCTCGGCACCTCGCTCGTGAACACGCTGTTCGTGCTCGATGAGCCCTCGATCGGCCTGCACGCGCGCGACATGGGCAGGGTGACGCAGGTGCTGCACCGGCTGCGCGATGCCGGCAACACCCTGCTGGTGGTCGAGCACGATCCGCAGGTAATGCTCGCCGCCGACCGCATTCTCGACATCGGTCCCGGTCCGGGTGAGCGCGGCGGGGAGATTGTGTTCTTCGGCGCACCGGAGGAACTGAAACGATCGAAGCGCTCGCTCACGGCGCAATACCTTAACGGCGCGAAGTCCGTTGTCGCGCACGCGCAATCAAAACCGCCCGCCGATACCACCATAGAAATCCTCGGTGCGACCGAGAACAACTTGAAAAACGTGGACGTAAAGATCCCGCTCAAGCGCCTGGTGTGCATCACCGGCGTGTCCGGCTCGGGCAAATCCACGCTGGTAGAGGACGTGCTGTACAACGCGCTCGTCAAGCTCAAGGGCCGGCCGAAGGACGCGCCGGGGAGCCACCGGATAATTCGCGGTCACGAACTGATAGAGGACGTGTTGCTGGTGGACCAGTCGCCCATCGGCAAGACCACGCGCTCGAATCCGGCGAGCTACGTCGGCGCGCTGGACGGGATACGCAAGCTCTTTGCCGGCGAGCCCTTAGCGCGCGAACGCCGTTACACTTCGAGCATGTTTTCGTTCAACGCCGGCAACGGCCGCTGCCCGACTTGTACCGGCGCGGGCTTCGAGCACGTGGAGATGCAGTTCCTCTCCGACGTGTACATCCGCTGCCCGGACTGCGATGGCAAACGCTTCCGCGCGGAGGTGCTAGAAGTGAAGCTACTAAACAGTATTAGCTCCGGCGCCAAATCCATTGCTGAGGTCCTCGACATGACCGTGTCGGAGGCGGCGGCGTCATTCGCCCGCTACCCCGGCATCCTGCGTGGGATCGAACCGCTCGTAGCCGTCGGCCTTTCCTACTTAAAACTCGGCCAACCGGTGCCGACCCTTTCCGGCGGCGAGGCGCAGCGGTTGAAGCTCGCCGGACATCTGGCCGAGGCGAAGACGCGCAAGGACAATAACCGGGGCACACTGTTTCTGTTCGACGAACCGACCACGGGCTTGCACTTCGATGATATCGCCACCTTATTGAAGGCTTTCCGGCGGCTGCTCGACGAGGGCAACACGCTGGTGGTGATCGAACACAACCTCGATGTGATCCGGGCAGCGGACTGGATCATCGATCTCGGCCTGGAAGGCGGCGATGCCGGCGGGGAGATTGTTTGCACCGGCACGCCGCAAGACGTGGCCGAGGATCCGACGAGTCATACGGGGAAAGCGCTGCGAGAGTACGCCGAGCGCGCAAATCAACGCGCCGGCGTACCGAAGCGCGCCCTCGCGCCTTTGCGCATGTCCGACAACACCATCCGCGTCCTTCATGCGCGCGAGCACAATCTGAAAAACATCGAAGCGCACATCCCACGCGAGCGCTTTACCGTCGTCACCGGCGTCTCGGGCAGCGGCAAGAGCACGCTCGCGTTCGATATTCTTTTTAAAGAAGGCCAGCGCCGCTATCTCGAATCGCTCAACGCCTATGCGCGCTCGCTGGTGCAACCGGCGTCGCGGCCGGACGTGGATGCGATCTTCGGGCTGCCGCCGACGGTGGCCATCGAACAGCGCACCTCGCGCGGTGGACGCAAGAGCACGGTCGCGACCCTCACCGAGATTTATCACTTCCTGCGCCTGCTGTTCGTGAAGCTCGGCACGCAATACTGTCCCGAGTGTAAGGTTCCAATCGAGGCGCAAACGGCGGAGGCGATCCTGGCGCGCATCATGCGCGAGCTTCGGGGCCAAAGGGTTCTGGTGCTGGCGCCGCTGGTGACCGCGCGCAAGGGCTATTACACCGATCTCGCCAAGTGGGCGCTCGCCAAGGGCTTCGAGTTTCTGCGCGTGGACGGCGGCATGACGCCAACGAATAAGTGGCCGCGGCTGGCGCGCTTCAGGGAACACAACATCGAACTGCCCGTGGGTGAAATCGCGGTGACGCCGAAGGCTGAGAAGGAATTGCGCGCGGCTCTCAACCGCGCGCTCGACCTAGGCAAGGGTGTGCTGCAGATCGTCTCCGCCGGCAATGGTCGCGGCAAGAAAAACACCCACGCCACCTTTTCCACCAAGCGCGCCTGCCCGAGCTGCGGCCGCGGCTTCCCCGAGCTCGACCCGCGGCTATTCTCCTATAACTCCAAGCACGGCTGGTGCGAGCGCTGCTACGGCACGGGGCTCTTGATGAGCGGCTTCAATGGCGAACAAACCGGCGAGGAAATCTGGTGGAATGACTGGTGGGAAGGCGCGGAAGGGCTGTGCCCGAGTTGCGAAGGCACGCGGCTCAACCCCACGGCGTTGACCGTGCGATTCCAGGACCGGTCGATTGCGGAATTCGCCGCGCTCTCGGTCGAAGCGGCGAAGAAATTGTTCGACAAGTTGAAACTGCGCGGCCGCGGCGCCGACATCGCGCGCGATATTCTGCCGGAGCTCGCCTCGCGGTTGCAGTTCCTGCAACAGCTCGGACTCGGTTATCTCTCGCTCGATCGCTCCGCGCCCACGCTCTCGGGCGGCGAGGCCCAGCGCATCCGGCTCGCCTCGCAACTCGGCTCGAACCTGCGCGGCGTCTGTTACATCCTGGATGAGCCGACGATTGGATTGCATCACCGCGACAATTTAAAGCTCCTCGACACCCTCAGCGCGCTCCGGAACAAGGGTAACACCGTGGTCGTGGTCGAGCACGACGAAGACACGATACGGCGGGCGCAGCACCTGATTGACCTCGGTCCGGGTGCCGGCAAGCTCGGTGGGCGTATCGTCGCCGAAGGATCGCTAGCCGAGCTCACGCGTACCCCCGAGTCCGTCACCGGCCGCTGCCTGGCGCAGCCGTTGAAGCATCCCCTGCTGCCGCGCCGGCCATGGCGCAGGAATGACCCTGCACTCGAGATCGTCGGTGCCGCAATGCATAACCTAAGGAAGCTGTGCGCCAGCATTCCGCTCGAGCGGCTGGTGTGCGTCACCGGCGTCTCGGGCAGCGGCAAGAGCACGCTCGTGCGTCGCGTACTGCACGACAACCTGAAGCGCGCGCTCGCCTCAAACGGCCGGGCGAGCTTCGTAGGGTGCGAGGAGATCCGCGGTTTCGAGGCGCTGCGGCAGGTGCTTGAAGTGGATCAGACGCCCATCGGCAAGACACCGCGCTCCTGCCCCGCAACCTACGCCGGCTTTTGGGATCAGATTCGGAAACTCTACGCCGACACCGCCGAGGCGCGGCTCCGCGCTTACGGCCCGCCGCGGTTTTCGTTCAACCTCGCCGGCGGGCGCTGCGAGGCATGCGAAGGCCGAGGGATCAAGACCATCGAAATGAGTTTTCTGCCCGACGTCACCGTGGCGTGCGAGATCTGCAACGGCGCGCGCTTCAATGCCGAGACCTTGGCGGTGCGTTACCGCGACAAGACCATCGCCGAGGTGCTGGCGATGAACGTGGACGAGGCGGTCGAGCTCTTCCGCGTCCACACGCGCATATACCGCGCGCTGCAACTGCTGCAAGACGTCGGTCGCGGCTATCTCACGCTCGGCCAGCAATCGCCCACGCTCTCGGGCGGCGAGGCGCAGCGCATCAAGTTGGTGACGGAACTAGCGAAGGCGAAGGAGTCCGGCGAGGTGCGGCTCTGGAACGGCAACTCCAGGCGCGCAACCTCCGCGCTCTACGTGCTCGACGAACCCACCATCGGCCTGCACATGGCAGACGTGGAGAAACTGATCCGCGTGCTGCACCGACTCGTCACGGGGGGGAATACGGTGGTCATCATCGAGCACAATCTCGACATCATCGCCGAGGCCGACTGGCTGATAGATCTCGGCCCGGAGGGCGGCGCCGGCGGAGGGCGCATCACGGCGCAGGGCACACCTGAAGAGGTGGCACGCCTGCGCACGCAGTCGCACACGGCGAAGGCATTGGCGGAATTTCTGAATTCGCCGCGGATGTGACACTGGCCTCAGAGCTTGTGAAGAAATCGTAGCGAGCAAGCCCGAGCGCCAGGAGCCGCGGAGCGAGCGACGAGACATATCAACTCGATAGGCGACGAGCGAGCGAGCACGCGACGCAGCGATCGGGATGCGCAGCAGATTTTTTTACAAGCTCTCAGCCCAGAAGCCTCCGGAGCTCGATAGCCACCAGTCTCTGCAACAGTCTTTCGCGCATGTTCTGCGGCCGGTCGAGCTTCATGCGCTGCAGATACGGCCGCATGGACGCCGAAATCCCCGGCCGCAGGAGCGCCGTCGCCACCGCCGCAGCCTTGCCGGCCGCCGTTTCCATCCGCTCGCGCAGCCGCTTCAATGCCTGGGCCAGCACCAGCTCCTCGGCTGTGTAGTCACTGCCAAACGGAAACGCCGAGAACAAGCCCGCGCGGCGATGTCCCGCGAGCGCCCTCTCCAGCACCTCGGGCGTGTTGTTGCGGTGAGCCTCAGGGATCCGGTAGTCGCGTGGGAGTTTGCCGGCAGCCTGTGCCTGAGCTAACAGCTTGTCCTGAAAGCGCGCATCGGCGATGTTGAGCAGCGCCGCGATGACCTCGCTGTCGGTCTTGCCGCGCAGATCTGCAATGCCGTACTCGGTGATCACCACATCACGCAGGTGTCGCGGGATAGTGGTGTGGCCGTAACTGAACACGAGGTTGGAGGTCGTGCGGCCGGCCTTGGTGCGCACACTGCGCACCGCCAACACCGAGTGCGCGCCCGGCAACGCATGTGCCATCGACACGAAGTTGTACTGTCCGCCGACGCCACTCACGACCTGCTCATCGTCCAAAGTGTCCGAAACCGCCGCGCCGGTGAGCGTGATCATCATTGCAGTGTTGATGAAGCGCGCATGCTGGCGCTGCGCGATGCGCCGCGTCCTCACCGTAGAGCTGGTTGATGAAGCCCACGCCGGTCATGTTGAAAAGCCGCCGCTCAGCTTCTGGTAGGTCACGCAGCGCGGCATAGAAGCCCTTGGGTCCCAGGAAAAAGCCGCCGTGCAGCAGCACGCCTTCGCGCAGGTGCGCCCCGAGACACTCGTGCGCGAGCCGTTCCCGCGTCACCGCGTTCGAGAGGTCCGCCGGCAGCCATTCGCCCTGTGGAGTGCGGATGCGGCCGCTCTCGTAACTGCACTCGGCCGCAATGATACCCACCTGCTGCAAGGACGCGAACTCCACCGCATTGAGGAGCGGCGGCAGTCCTGCCTCGAGTAGCCGCTCGAGAGTTCGAGCGTCTATGCGTTCCGTGATCTTGCCTTCGTTGAGCAGTCGTTGGACGAGCGCATGGCCATACACGCACCGCTTGAGAATTCCGGATCGATAAAGATCCAGAAAGCCGTCGACGAACATCTCGGTGCAGCCGTAAAGGCCGCGCTCGAACCGCTTCGTTTCGCCGATCTGCTCCATCTGCGGACCGAAGCGTTCAAGCACGCGACAGTCGTCGAGGACGCTTCGCCAGGTGGCCTCAGATAATGATGGTGTAGCCGCCGACCTCCGGGAGTTCGATCACTTTGCCGCGCCGCTAGACCAAGATGCCTTTACGAGTGAGGCACCACGTATATAGACACACAGCGAGTAATAACGCCCAACCTATGATGGCACCCGAGAGGCCAGACGACTCAATCGCCTGCGTCCAATTTGTGCTGAGCATCTGCCACGTAATGAACATCGTATGAGGTACCATCAAAGGGTGTGTAAAAAGGTGAAGGCGATGTACCCTTTCTGTAGTAACCAACAAAGAACGGGCTGGCAGGCCCGAGAGAAAGGAGCACACCGCCATGAGAGAGCAAAGCAC
>Ga0136621_1000952_pt1 | contig 11563 bp, 9 predicted proteins | sample AntDryUQ445A2306_FD_104673 | JGI IMG/M metagenome (GOLD analysis project Ga0136621, IMG submission 104673) | Polar desert sand microbial communities from Dry Valleys, Antarctica - metaG UQ445A (23.06) | ecosystem: Environmental > Terrestrial > Soil > Desert | place: Antarctica: Dry Valley...
CAGCCTCACCGCCTCAGCCCTGAACTCAGAGGTGTATCGACTCCTTCTGTTCGGCATAGACACTCCTTTCCGAGCACCTATCGTGCCCGAGGTTCGAGTGTCCGTTAAACCGGGTCAACCTCAGTTTCGGAGGCTCTCCCTGCGAAAGCTGCTCGCTCGCTAAGGCTCGCTCCTACTGGCCGCTAGCTCACGAGCGTCATCCGGTATCCGCTCGACGGGAGTTTCGGTTGGCGTGAGTGAGGCCCGGCGGCGTCCCCGCACGGCAGCCGTCGCAACTCCCAATCCGCCCACGAACCAGGCAAGGTAAGCCAACCACGGCGTCGAAGGGGGATTGGTGTCGAGCGATGCCAACCTCTTGCGTAACGCTGTCACTGCCTGTGCAGTCTCCGAGGCTTTCACCTTCACACCCCGGAACTTCCTTAGTTGCTTGGCGGCTGTGAGATAGACATGCCTGTCACTCTGGCGCAGATCTTTGCGGAGCCGGGCGAGAGCCATGCTCGTGCGCTCGGTGGTCTGTTGGAGCCTCCGAGCCGTATGGGCTGCAAGTGGATCGGCCCCAACCTGAACTGGCGAAGGAATGAGGTTGCCCAACGGACTGCGGCAGCCTCTGTCGCAGAGCATGAGGTGGTACCGACCCACAGGTAACTCGGGAATCGTGAGACGAGCAGTCGACAGCGCTATGTTCGTGTCCCATTGAGAAAGGTCCACGTCCCCAAGAAGAGTCATTTCCGTGGGCGGTTTCCACCAGCGCTTCGGTTGAGGCCGCGACATCGCCCACTGGAGGCCTTCTCTGTCGATACCTCTTACGAGATACGCGTAGTAGTCGCTGTTACTTGCTTTCTGAGCATCAACCACGCCCCGGAACCAGACCTCGGAACGAACAGTGAGAATCTCACCAACCCCGAGATGATGTCCCCGGAGCTGAATGTTAGACCACCAGCCCCCCGCCCGCGCGGGCGGAGCAAGAGCGGAGCCGATGATGAGCGCACTCAAGAGCAGCATTCGTGGCCGCATTAGGGGACTCCTCACGAGCTCGTGAAATAAACCTGACTCGTTATGGACGCTCGAGTACCCGGCCGGGTTCTCCCCCAATGCGAATCGAGTCGGTTCAGCAGGTGCACGCCTCGGGGGCCGATGCCGCAACCAGACAGGAGTAGAGTTCCAGCAGCTCCGCGGCAGTTCGATCCCAGCTGAAGCGGCGGGCGGAAGCAACCGCGGCCTCCGAGAACGACCGGTGCAGGCGCTCATCGCCGAGCAGTGGCAGCAATCGCTCGGCCATCTTGGAAGGGTCGGCCGAGTCCAGCAGCCATCCCGACATTCCGTTGTGCACCACGTATTTCAGCCCGCCGACCGCGGTAGCGACTACCGGGACTCCGCAGGCATGTGCTTCGAGCGCCGCGAGCCCGAACGATTCGGTGCGCGAGCACACCGCGAGGACGTCGGCGGCCCTGTAGAGCTCCGGTAGCTCGCTGTGAGGTTGGGGGCCGAGAAACTGCACTCTGGCGCCCAACGAGAGGTCGTCCGCCAGCCTTCGCAGCCGGGCGAGCTCAGCCTCGCCGGCCGGCGTGCTCGGCCCACCGACGATAACCACGGAAATCTCTCGCGCCAACTGCGGGGCCAATTCGGCGGCGGCCTTTATTGCAAGGCTCAGGCCCTTGAGTGGCTGGATCCTGCCCACGCACATGATCACGGCGTGCTCAGGCGCCAGTCCAAGCTTCTCTCGGGCGGCGGCTCCGGTACCAGGTTTGAAGACCGAGTGGTCGATGCCGGGATGAATGATCTTCATGTGGTCGTGCAACGCCCCATAGAGGCACGAGAGCTGTTCCCACTCGTCGTCCGTGGAGGGGATGAGCACGTCAGCCCTGTTGATGACGCGTTTCTCACCCTCGATCCTCGCCTGAGGCTCGGCAGTGTCGCCGGGCGCCAGATAGAGGTTCTTCACGCGCGCCAGAGTGTGCTGAGAGTGGACCAGCGGAGCGCCCCATCTCTCGGCCAGCGGAATAGCCGCCAGCCCGGACTGCCAGTAATGCGAGTGGACGATGTCGTACGAGGTCCTCTGCATCGCCGCAAAGGCCTGCACCCCGGCGGCAAACTCATCGACGTATTGGGCCATGGAGTGCTTGGGGATGACGCTGGCCGGGCCCGCATCTATCGAGACCACGCGGACGCGCTCGGAGATGCGGGCGATCCGGCCCCCTTCCGACGTTGCCCGGGTGAAGATGTCGGTGTGGATTCCGGCTGCGGCATGCGCCGCCGCCACCCCGCGCACGTAGACCGTCATCCCGCCCGCGTCGCCGGAGCCCGGTTCGGTGAGCGGCGAGGAATGGTAGGCGAGCACAGCCACCCGCCGCACGGGACTCGCGGAGCTGGACACCGCCCTCAACTTCATGCTTGTCATCCTTATCGGCTCCAAACTGAGCCCTTTCCTCCCAGCTTCCGTCATCTGGGGGAGATTCTACGGGGGCATCGATCCCTTGTTCGTTGATTTGCTTCCAGAGCCCTGACACTGTGCCCTAACAACAGTAAGAGTCGGCTAATCATGTTAGGTAATTCTATACGCGAGAGGCGAACCGAACGCCGTGAGGCGACCAGGGCCGAGATTTTCGAGGCGGCCTGAAGTTGGCACGGCTTCGAGCCTTCCGCCGAATCCTTCGCCATATCCATCGACATCCTCGAGGCGACGCGCGAGCGATTGGCCGGGATGGGGTTGGCGGATCCTCAGGCGCTCGATCTGTTGACTGCGATTGGGACCGGCGCATCCCGAGCGCCTCCTGCAATCGCTGCGCACCGAGGACTGCTCGCCCAGGCGGCGCCGTTCTGATCAAGGAGTGATTCTTGTTCCTTGCTGCAAGACGCGAAACTGCAGATGTGTTACGTCGGGAGATTCCACGACCCGAGTTGTCTCCAGCTCGATGTGCTCAGTGCCCAAGCCATCGAACAACCGGATACCACCGCCGATAAGCACTGGGGTGAGGTGAATCTGCATCTGCTCGAGCAGTCCCGCTTTGAGGAACTGTTGAATCGTATTGGCGCCACCCGCGATCGAGACATCATTGTCGCCCGCGGCCGCCTTAGCTTTCTCTAGGGCGCCCTCGACGCCGTCACTTACGAAGTTGAAAGTGGTGCCTCCCTCTTTGTGGAGCCTCGCGAATCTCGTGAGTAAGGACGAATACCGGCATGTGAAAGGGAGGGTTGTCGCCCCACGGTCCCTCTCCTGAGTCGAACATTCGCCTGCCCATCACAACTGCGCCTGTAGATCCAAATGCTTCGTCCATGATCTCGGCATCCCTGTTGGTCTTTCCGCCCGCCAGCCCGTGAGGCTCGCGCCAGCTTGCGAGGTCGTATACCCATTCGTGGAGACGCTCCCCCCTTGACCCAGGGGGTGCTCGACACCCGCGTTCGGCCCGGTGATGAATTCATCCAAGGATACTGAAGTGTCAGCAGCCACTATTCCCATGGAGCCCTCTCCTTTGGCCCGAAGGTCACTCGCGGGCGGCCGGCTAGGTTCACGCCTTCACTGGGGCCAAGACCTCTTCCGCTGCTGCGGGTTCGAGGTCTGACTGCTGTTTGGTATCGGGGCCTGCAGGCTGCAGGCGACGCAGCATGCTCGCCGCGAAGACGGCGGCGGCAATCATGAGGACGCATCCGATCGTGGCGGTCAGCCGCAACCCCTGGGTGAACGCTGCGTGAGCCGCATCGACAAGTGCTCCCGCGACCGGCTCGGGGAGTTGCTCCGCCACCGCAAGCGCTCCTCCGAGGGTGTCGCGAGCGGCCCTCGCCGCCCCCGCCGGTAGCGTCGCAGGCAACGCCCCTGCCAGCTCACTGCGGTATAGGGCCGTGCCGATGCTGCCGAGAACCGCGATGCCCAATGCGCCGCCGAGCTCGGCGCTGGTCTCGGAGATCCCGGAGGCGGCGCCGGCCCGCTCGGGCGGAGCAGCGCTGATGATGAGGTCGGTGCCTAACGTGAACACCGGGCCGAGACCGAGCGACATGATGACGGATCCGGTGACGAGAAGCGCTAGTCCGGAGGTCCCCTCGACCTGGGCAAGGATCCCCAAACCCAAAGCCGTAAGCGCCAGACCGGCACCCATCACTGATGCGGGACGAAACCGCCGCACGATGGCCGGGGCCAGCATGGAGCCGGCGATGAATCCCACGGACTGCGGCAGCATCCACACGCCCGCCATCAATGGCGACAAGCCGAGCACCAGTTGCAGGTACTGCGCCGCGTAGAGGAAGGAGCCGAACATCGCGAAGATGGCGAGTGTGAACGTCACCAGCGAGGCGCTGAAAGCAGGCCTGCGAAACAGCCGCACATCGATCAACGGATCGGCCAGTCTCCGCTGTCGCCGCACGAACAACACACCGACGCCGATCCCGCACCCGATGGAAAGTGCCGGCACCAGCCCCAGGCCGTTCTGGGCGATCTGTTTGAGGCCGAAAATGACCGCCAGCACCGCCACCAATGACATCACCACGCTGATGGGATCAGGCCGCCCCGCGTCGGGGTCCCGGAACTCCGGCAGCAGCATCGGCCCCAGAACCAGCAGCACCCCCATAACCGGCACGGCCAGTAAGAACACGGAGCCCCACCATAAGAACTCGAGCATCGCTCCGCCGAGCAGCGGGCCGATTGCCCCGCCGACCGAGAAACTTGTGATCCACACGCCAATGGCAACCGTGCGCTGATGTGGGTCGAGGAACATGTTTCGGATCAGCGACAATGTGGAGGGCGCCAGAGTCGCTCCGGCCAGACCAAGAAGCGCGCGGGTCGCGATCAGCATCTCTGCGCTGGTTGAGAACGCGGCAAGCACCGAGGCGACGCCGAACGCACTAGCGCCGATCAGCAGGAGCCGGCGGCGGCCAATCCTGTCGCCGAGCGTGCCCATCATGACAAGCGAACCCGCGACCATGAACCCGTAGATGTCGATGATCCACAGCAGTTGTGCGCTGCTCGGCTGGAGGTCTGCACTGAGCCGCGGCACCGCTAGGTGCAGCACCGTCAGGTCCATCGCGTAGAGGACACACGCAAGGGCGAGCACAGCGAGCCCGATCCATTCCCGCCGTCCGGCCCGGGGTGCGGCCAAAGCCTCGTTATCAAGCGACATTCTCCAACCCTCCTCTTCGCAGTTGTCACGATCAAGACGGCAACGACTACCTGAACTCATCGCTTGCCCGCGATGTTCCTGGGCCGCCGGCGGCCGGCTCAAGCAAATCAACCATGCCTGAGGTTTTCCGTTGAGGGCCGCTGTCTTATGGTGTCGATGAGTTGATTAAGAGAAAGGGGCCCCGGATTGACTGAGCTGGCGGCAACAGAAAACTTAGCCCAGGGCGCGGCAGCGCCCGACACCGACGACCTCGAGACAAGGCTCGAACAGCATCGGGTCGAGCTGACAGCCCACTGTTACAGGATGCTGGGCTCGGCGTTCGAGGCGCAGGACGCCGTGCAAGAGACGCTGCTGCGGGCGTGGCGCAGCTTCGATCGCTTCGAGGGCCGTTCGGCGCTTCGCTCGTGGCTCTATCGCATTGCGACGAACGTTTGTCTGGACATGCTGAGCGGCAGAGAGCGTCGCGCCCGCCCCATGGACCTGGGCCCCGCCGGCACAGCCGACTCCACCCTCGGCGCTCCCCTACCGGAGACGGCCTGGATCCAGCCTATCCCCGACGGCAGCGTCGTTGCCTCGGACGCCGACCCGGCTGAGGTGGCCGAGCAGCGGGAGAACGTCAGGCTTGCCTTCGTCGCCGCCCTCCAGCACCTCCCGCCCCGGCAACGTGCAGTGCTGATCCTCAGGGAAGTCCTGCGCTGGAAGGCGGGCGAGGTCGCCGAGCTGCTCGAAACCAGCGTGGCGTCGGTGAACAGCTCTCTCCAGCGCGCTCGCGCTGCCCTCGCCGCCGACAAGGTCGGTGCCGGCGAACCCTCGCAGCCGGTGGACGAGGCCCAGCAGGCGCTCCTTGCCCGCTACGTCGACGCCTTCGAGCGCTACGACATGGAGTCGCTCACCTCGCTGCTCCACCAGGACGCCACCTGGTCGATGCCGCCCTACGAGCTGTGGCTGCGCGGTCATCTCGATATCCAGCGCTGGTGCCTGGGGCCCGGCATCGGCTGTAACGGGTCCCGACTGGTCCCGACCGTGGCCAACGGGGCGCCTGCCTTCGGCCAGTACAAGCCCGCGGCAGGTGGCTACGAGCCGTGGTCGCTCCAGTTGCTCCAGATATCCGGCGATCGGATCAGCGGAATCGTCTTCTTTCTCGACACCGCCACCCTGTTCCCGCTCTTCGGGTTGCCGGCTCGGCTCGAGCGCTAAGTGCCCTAACCTCGCCCTGGGGCCAACTTTGGTACAAGACGCGGGCTATTTTTTGTACCAAACCTGCCGCAAAGGTGCCCCGCCACCGGGCCCCTAGGCACTAAGTCTCGTAGAGCGGCAGCACGTCGCGGAGTCCCATCAGAGCGAGCAGCTCTTGGAGCTCGCTCGAGGCGTGACTCAGCCTGACTTGACGGTCGAGCCGTCGAGCGGTGAGCTGCAGACGGGCCAGGGCATCCACCGTGCCGGCGTCTGCCCCGTCGAGCATGCCCAGGTCGCAGACGACGGGACCGGAGCAGCCTTCGAGTAGCAGGTGAAGCCTTTCGCAATGCCCTAAGATGCTTGAAGGGGTGAGCAGGCCGCCGATGACAAGGACGATCGTGCCCCGCGCGGAGAACGGCTCCACTCCCCGCGCATGTATTCCCGGCGAGTCCCCGGCACCCTCGTTCACGAATCTCCTCTCGGCCTCTCCTTAGAAAGACCGCCCGCGGGGTAAAGACTCATCGCCGCGACCGCGTGAGCGTTGACCCGGCCCGGTCCGGTCACTGCGAACTTTGTCGTCCCGACCACCCGTGAGGGGTGGTTAGAGGCGCAATGTTCGGCCGGCCCGCGGTCCGCAACCCACATTGATCCCCTGTGGAGATCCACCCAAGTCTGAGGTGGAATGATCTCCACGCTGCTTGTAGCCTATACGTCGACTGAGGTGCGGCGCTCGTCCAGCTCGATGGGAGCCTGCTCGAGGAACACCCCGGTGAACTCCGGGTAGGCGAGAACGCCCATCTCTGCCATGTCGAGTCCCGCCAACTCGGCCTCCTCCGAGGGGCGGATCCCGCCCTTGGTCAACGCGTCCTGCATCCGGAAGAATCCGTAAACCAATCCGAACATCACGCTGCAGATGACGACCGCCGCTGTTGCCTGAGCCACAAGCTGTCCCGGATCCCCATAGAGAAGACCAGCCACTCCTGTCGCCGCCTCAGCCCCCGTCCCGTTCCAGCCGATTCCGTAGCTTCCATCGGCGAAGATGCCCAAGGCCAGCAGCCCGTATATCCCGCACACCCCGTGCACCGAGATGACACCGACGGGATCATCGACACCGCGCCGCTCCACGAACCAGATCGAGTGCACAACCAGAGCAGCCGCGCTGGAACCGATCACAGCCGCCGCCCACGGCTGCACGAAGGCACAGGGAGCGGTGATGGCGACCAACCCGGCAAGCATGCCGTTGGCGGACATCCCGGGGTCGAACTTCTCGGTTCGCATGTAGGTATAGACGAGTCCAACGATCGAGCCGAACGCAGCGGCGATTGCAGTGTTGGCAGCGACCACGGTAAATCGCAGATCGGTTGCCGCAAACGTCGACGCGGCGTTGAAGCCAAACCAACCCATCAAGAGAATGAACGTGCCCAGCATCGCCATGGGAATGTGGTGTCCTGCAATCGTGCGAGGCTTTCCATCGGCACCGTACTTACCGATGCGCGGCCCCAGGACAAGCGCGCCGGCCAGTGCGGCGGCCCCACCCATCGCATGCACCACGCCGCTTCCAGCGAAGTCAACAGTCCCGTGCCCGAGACCCACGCTGTTGCCGAGCTGACTCAACCATCCTCCACCCCAGACCCAGTTGCCGAACAAGGGATAGAAGACAGCCCCGCAGAACAAGCCCCAGTAGATAAACGAGCGGAACTTCCAGCGCTCGGCCATCGCGCCGGTAGGGATCGTCGCTGTGGTGTCCATGAACGCCACCATGTACAAAAAGAAGGCGAGCACGGCAACGTCATAAGCCTTCCCCGACAACGCCCAGCCGCCTCCGGCAAGAACCCCTCCGAAGTCGCCGAACTGAATCAACCAGTCCCCCACCGGCTCGTTGTAGCCGATCAAAGGCAGGCTATAAGCACCGAACATCAACGGATAGCCGACGAGGAAGAACGCTATGAAAGCAATGCCGAAGATGGTGAAGTTGGTCATGACGACATGAGCCGCATGTTTGGCGCGGCAGAAGCCCGTCTCCACCAAAGCAAAGCCGGCCTGCATGAAAATAACCAGCACCGCTCCAACGACTATCCACAGCAGGTTCAGGCCGTACTCGGTGTGAGTCACTTCGTCGGGCACGGTGCCGAGCGATCCGCCGGTGGGGTCGGCGGCCATGGCCGCCCCGGCCCCGAACAACATCAGCACCACTGCCGTGAGCAAAACCAGTCCTGACTTCCTTGCCCATTGCCCGTGCATAGTCACTCCTCCTGGTCGCGAGGCCCCTTGCAAACTGCAGTGAAGCTATAGAAGACTTGTTTCGAGCCGCTTACGACTTTGTTACGGATTTCGAAAATCCGGATAATGAACTCCTCGGACCGGCGCCGTCGGCCTCAGGCGAAAAGAAAAGGGACTACGGGTGCGCTTCCGCTGCTTGGTTCCCGAGCACAGCAAGCGCGTGAGCTCCACTTGTGAGCGAGCATTCAGCTTGTTGCCACGTCGGTCGACGATCTCGAAGTGATCGACGGCGCGGCCCGATTCCGTCCGGACGAGCGCGGCCCGCACATCCACCCCTGAGACAGCTGCGGCAACCGCGATCGCATGCAACAGGCCCCGCCGGTCGGGGGCCGCGATGTCGCACAGAGTGTGCCAGAGGGACGCCTCGTTGTCGAAGCCGACCTCCGCATCGGTCGTAGGAGACGACTGGAGCGGCTGATCGCGGCCGAACGCATCGCCTGATCGAGGTCGTCGGGCAACAAAGCGGCGGGTCCCTTAACAACAAAGGAGAGCACCCTGGCCCGATCCCACACGACGGCCGCGGCTTGCTCGACATTAACTCCGGCCTCGAGCAGAACGCCAGTGGCCTCCGCAAGGGCTTCGAGACGATCGCTGCTCACCAGCTCGATCACCCAGTTGCCTTCGGCGACCGCTTGGACCGAGCAAGACTTCCCCGCTCCGCTGTAGAGCCCCTCTATCAAGCGCGCCTGCTGCACGAGCCGCCCCGGCTCCTGGGCCAGCACGTGACGCCACGGCGCCGTGCCAACGCGAACTGCGACCCGTTGATCGTCGCGCGAGTGCTGTAACGCCCGCGCTCGCTTGCGCTCGACCAGGTTGCGCGCTCCGCGATCGGTCAGCTCGACATTGGCCAGAGCCGACTGCACCAGTCGGTGGAGCTCGTCGAGCCGGGCTCGTTCCCACTCGTCGAGGTGGCCGGCGACCAGAGCCATCACGTAACTCGCTCGTGCCGGTTCCGCCGAGCCGAAGTGAACGGCGAGCTGAAGCACCGGCTCCTCCTCGAATGCCTGGGACCGGGCTGCTGCGGCCTTCAGCAGCGGGCCCTCTCCCAGCAGCCTCACCACCTGTTGCTCGGCTGCGGCCCCCAGGTCGAGCCGCTGCACCAGACGCCGAGCCAGACGCACGCCCTCGGGCCCACTCCCGGCCGTCTCCTGGACGAGAGCCGACAGATAGAGGCGGTCGGGACGGGCGAGTTGCGCCATCTCGGACCCCAGCCTCTTGTCCCCGGCGCCGCTCTGCAACCTCTCGATCAATCGCCAACGGAACGCCGCTTCCGGGTCGAGCTCCGAAGGGTCGGCTTGGCGCAACCGCAGAGACTCGGCCAGCTCGGGCAGGGCTCGCTCGAGCACGCCCGTGACATCGAGGAAACGCCAGGAACGCTCGTTGCCGCGCGTCAGCACCTCGAGGAACGCTGTGGCCGCAGAACCGTTCCAGCTGAATGAGGGGACCTCCCGGCCGAGCCACGCCAACAGGCGGTCGCCGGGTGTGGCCGAGCGCGCCACGGCCAGCGCCGCCTCGAACGCCGCCTCGAGGGCGACACCGGGGTGCGGAGGTGAGCCGAGCTCGAGCACTCCCCCCTCGAGCACGAGCCCCTTTGGCTCCCCGGCCCCCACCTTTTCGACCCTCGAGGGCTCGCTCGCCGGTTTCCGGCCGCTGATAGTGGAAGCTCGCCAACGCAGCAGGGCGGGGGCCATGAGCGTGGTGAGCAACACGACCAGCACCAGCGATCCGTACCCCGTGTCGTCGAGGATCCCCTCCCGCAGTCCCAGACCGGCAAAGATGAGCCCGACCTCTCCGCGCGGGAGCATCCCCAGGCCGATGAGAAGCCGGTCCCCGCGACTCGCGGCCAGCCCCGAGAGGACCTTTCCGGCCACGGCGACCGCGAGCAGGGCGGCCGCCGCCGCCACCACCTCCGTGTTGAAGAGCGCCTGCAGCCTCACGTTGATGCCGATCTGGAGAAAGAACACCGGGACCAGCAGATGCCCCACGGGAACGAGCTCGCTGCGGATCCGGTGCCGTCGGGGGTGACGGGCGAGGACCAGCCCGGCGACGAAAGCTCCTATGACCGGGGCGAGCCCGGCCACACCCGCAAGCTGCGCCACAAGCAGCACGAACGCCAGCGACAACGCCACCAGGGCGCCCTCGGTGCGCGTTACCCGCCCGATCACCTCGAAGAGCCAGGGGGCGAAGCGAAGCCCGGCCCCCACCGCGACGACCAGGAACCCTCCCGCAAGAGCAACCGTCGCCGCCATGCCCATCGCCGAAAGTCCCGCGCCGGCGACTATGGCTCCGACCACCGTCAACGCCAGCAGGCCGATGACGTCGTCGGCAACCGCCGCTCCCATGACCGTGCGGGCCTCCACGGTCGCCACCATCCGCAGCTCGGTGAAGACGCGGGCGGTGATGCCGACGCTGGTGGCGGTCAACGCGGCCCCGAGGAACAGCGCGATCCCGAAATCGGCGCCGAGAGCGCTCATGATTGCGAAGCCACCCACCAGTGGCGCTGCCACGCCCAGGACCGCGACCGACAGGGCCGAGCCACCCACCGCCCGGAGGTCGGCGAGGTCCATCTGCATCCCCACCTCTACGAGAAGGAGGATCACCCCGAGCTCGGCGAGGACGTCGAGGACAACCGTGGGATGGACCACTCCGAGTAGGGAGGGGCCGACCAGGAACCCGGCGAGGATCTCGCCCACCACGGTCGGGATGCCCAGACGCGGCGACAGCTCCGCCGCCACCTGCGCCGCGATCAGGACCACGAGAATGTCCCTGAGGATGGTCCCGACCTCCATTGTCGGATGCTAGGTGGGCCTTGTTTCGAGACGGTTTCGGCGGCGTTTCGCGGCCGTTGCGGCCGCCGCGGCCGGGGGTCAAATGGGGACCGTGCGCAATCAGCCACCGAATCCGGTGGTCGAACGGGAACTGTGCCCGATTAACCACCGTCGGGGCCGGGCTCGGCTCGGGGCTCGGGTGGGCCGGGCTCGGCTCCGGACCCTGGGAGA
>Ga0136621_1000953_pt1 | contig 11553 bp, 14 predicted proteins | sample AntDryUQ445A2306_FD_104673 | JGI IMG/M metagenome (GOLD analysis project Ga0136621, IMG submission 104673) | Polar desert sand microbial communities from Dry Valleys, Antarctica - metaG UQ445A (23.06) | ecosystem: Environmental > Terrestrial > Soil > Desert | place: Antarctica: Dry Valley...
CCGGCTCGAGGACCTGCTCGGCGGGCGGGTGCTGGCATGGGTGGGAGGTCTGGCGATCTTCGTCGGCATCGTCTTCTTCCTCGTCATCGCGGTGGATCGCGGCTGGATCGGCGTCGAAGCCCGCGTCGCCTTGGCCTTTCTCGGCTCGACCGTGCTGCTCGGCGTAGGACTCTTCCTCTACGAGCGGCGCGACCAGACCGACGCCGCGGTCGCCGCCGTTGCGACCGCGCTCGCCGCGCTGTACGCCTCGCTCACGTACGCGGCGTCGGTTCAGGACGTCATCGGCACGGAGGCGGGGTTGCTCGTGGCCGCACTGATCGGCGCCGTCGGCGCGACCATCGCCGTGCGCTGGCACTCGCAGTTCGTCGCCGCGCTCGGCATTCTCGGCGCGCTGGCGGCCCCCGTTCTGGTCGGCAGCGACACCTCGACGCTCGCCCTGGCGTTCATGGTCGTCGCGCTCGGCTCGGCAGTGGCCGTGCTCCTCTGGCAGCGCTGGGGCCTGGCTCGCGATCGGTGCGTTCCTGATCAGCGCGCCCCAGCTCGCCGAGTGGGTGCTCGAGCGCGACGACCTGTCGCTTCCGCTCCCGGTGCTCGCTCTCTACTGGGGGCTGTTCCTCGTCGCCGGAATCGGCTACGAGCTGCGCGTGCCGACGACGGAGCTGCGCGCGTCCTCGGCATCGTTGCTCCTCGTGAACGCGGCTGTCACCGCCGGCCTCGGCTGGTACCTGATCGACGATCGTGGATCGTCCAACGGTGCAACCGCCTGGGTGCTCGCGCTCACCGTCGGGCACATCGCTCTCGGCGGATTTGGCTTTCGCCAGCGGATGTCGAGCGAGATCGCGACGCTCCTCGTTGCCGTCGGACTGGGTCTCTCGGGCGTAACCCTCGCTCTGGCGCTCGACGGGCCGGCCCTCGTCGTCGGCTGGTCGGCGGAAGCCGCGATTCTCGCCTGGGTCGCCGGGCGCACGGGAGAGCAGCGAGCGCTCGTCTTCTCGGCTGCGTTTCTCGTACTGGCCGCACTGCACACGCTGGGCGAGGAGGCGCCGCCGGACGCACTCATCGACGGCGTGCCGAAGCTGGGAGAAGCCCTCGTCGCGGTCCTCAGTGTCGGTGTCGCCGCGCTGATCATGGGTCTGCTTCTCGAGCGCAGAGACCTGTGGATGGTTCTGTTCGCGTTCGCCGCGGTGTCGTTCGTGTATGCCGCGTCGCTCGGGATCGTCGACGTGATCCAAGGCGACTCGGTCGAGAACTCGCAGACGGCACAGGTCGCGCTGAGCGCGTTCTGGGGCGTCATCGGGCTCGGGGCGATCGTCGTCGGCCTCGTTCGCGACATCCGGGAGCTGCGCCTGGGAGGGCTCGTGCTCCTCGGGATCGGGGTCGCCAAGGTGTTCGCGTACGACCTCTCGGAGCTCGATTCGCTCTACCGCGTCCTCTCGTTCATCGCGGTCGGCCTCGTCCTGCTGACCGGCGCCTATGCGTACCAACGCGTGCGCGCAGCCGGGCGGGCGGTGTGACGTTCCTGGCGGCCGTCGCTGCCGCGCTCGCCGTCGGCACCGCGGCAGCAGCTTCCGACCTCGACGAGGCGCAGTTCCGCTACACGAGGACCCTCGCCGCTCCAGCGGGGGCGCCTGTCTGTCTCGAGCCGGACGGGTCGCTCTACGCTCACTCGCGAGTCGACTTCCCGGATCTCCGCATCCTCGACGCACGTGGGGAGCAGGTTCCGTGGCGGCCCGAGCCCCTGCCTGCCGCCGTGCCGAGCCAGCTTGTCGGTCTCGTTGCCCGCGGCCGTCGTGGCGACGTCGTCTCCGTCGTCGTCGACCGCGGTCCCGTTCGTGACGTGATCGACCGGATCGCGCTCGAGATCCCCGACCGCGTCTTTGTCGGGGAGGTGGTCGTGCAGGGGAGTAACACCGGGGCGGAGGGGTCATACGCGACGCTGTCGACGACTCCGATCTACGGTGTCCAGGGTGCCGTCGACGCGCGCTCGACGACGGCGGTGTTCCCGCCCACGGACTACCGCTTCCTTCTCGTCCAGGCGCGCGGGGTCTCGAACGTGACCGCGGCAAGTGTGTCTCGCGATCCGCAGCAGACGCCGCTCCAATCGGTTGCGGCGAAGGAACGGCGTCGCGAGCGCGCGCGCTCGACCGCCGTCCGCCTCGATCTCGGCTTCGACAACGTGCCAGTCGACGCGATCTTCGTGCGCTCCGGGACGACCACGTACGTGCGGCAGGTGACGGTCGAGGGGTCCCATTCGGGAGGGACGTTCGTTCCGCTGGGCGGCGGCGAGGTCGCTCGCTTCCCCGGTGTCGACCTCTCGCGGCTCGAGTTGAGCGCGCGCCACCGCTACGTGCGCGTGACGATCGAGAACGCGGACGACGCACCGCTCGAAGACGTTCGGGTGACGGCACAGGCACGACCGCGCCCGCTCCTTCTCGCCGAGGGCTACGAGCCCCCGTTCCGCCTGCTCTATGGCGCGGCTGGGCTTCCCGCACCGGCCTACGACTTCGAGCGGCTCCCGGCTGCGGCGACGGGGTTCGAGCGGGCGCGCGAGGGCACGCTCGCTCCCGAACGGGCGAACGAGCTCTTCGATCCCCCCGGCGAGACGCGCTCCTTCTTCGAGCGCAACGACCGTCTCGTCGAGCTGGCGCTCGTCCTGGCCGCGATCGTCGTCGCGGCCGGTGGCCTGCTCGCACTCCGCCGACGAACGGCGGGCGAGGAGGCCTAGGTCGTTCCGCGCTTCGACCTGCGGAAAAGGGAGCCGGAGCCGGTGCCCGTCGAGTCTCCAGAGGACGGCTTGTCGGGCTTGTCCGTCTTCTTCGGGTTCCGCTCGGTCGGGAAGATCCTGATCACCGCGAGCGTGATCGCGGACGCGAGCCCGACGACTGCGGTGATGTACCCGGCGAGCAGAAGTAGTCCAAGGGCTTCGTCCAAAGCCGCCGTAGAATAGCCGCGTGCCGCGGGCGTGCGTGATCGTGCTCGATGCCGTCGGTGCAGGTGAGTTGCCGGACGCAGAGGAGTACGGAGACGTAGGCTCCAACACCCTCGGCAACGTCGCCCGCGCCGTCGGAGGCCTCGACCTGCCCAATCTCGAAGCTCTCGGCCTCGGGAACGTGATGCCGCTCGAAGGCTGCCCACCCCAGCCGGGGGCACCCGCGGTCGCCGGCAGGCTTCTCGCGCGCTCGAAGGGGAAGGACACGACGACAGGCCATTGGGAGCACATGGGGATCGTCACCCCGACGGCCTTTCCGACCTATCCGCACGGCTTCCCGGACGAGATCGTCGACCCGTTCATGAACCAGACGGGCCGGGGCGTCCTCGGCAACAAGCCCGCGTCGGGAACCGAGATCATCCTGGAGCTCGGGGACGAGCACCGGCGGACGGGAAAGTGGATCGTCTACACGTCGGCCGACTCCGTCTTCCAGGTCGCCGCGCACGAGGACACGATCCCATTGGAGGAGCTCTACGAAGGCTGCCGCGTCGCGCGTGGGCTCCTGGCGGGGCGGCATGCGGTGGGTCGGGTCATAGCGCGCCCGTTCGCGGGCGAGCCCGGTCACTACGAGCGCACACCGAACCGGCACGACTTCTCGCTCGAGCCGCCTCGCCCGAACTACCTGACGACGATCCGCGACGCCGGCAACACGGTCTACGGCGTGGGCAAGATCAGCGACATCTTCGCGGGACAGGACGTCGACGAGTCGCAGCCGACGAGGTCGAACGTCGAGGGGATCACGACGACGGTCGAGCGGCTGGAGCAGATCGACTCGGGCTTCGTCTTCGTCAACCTCGTCGAGACGGACATGCTCTGGGGCCACCGGAACGACCCGGTGAACTTCCACCGCTGCCTTCAGGATTTCGACCGGCGCTTGCCGGACCTGCTCGAAGCGCTCCGACCGGGGGATCTGCTCGTGCTGACCTCGGACCACGGTTGCGATCCCACGACCCCGTCGCACGATCACTCGCGTGAGCACGCGCTCCTGCTCGCGTACGCGGCGGGACGCAACGCAGCGGGCCGCGTTCACGAAGGCGGCGAGTTCGCGGACGTCGGCGCCACGGTGAACGCGTGGCTCGGCGGCAAGACGCCCGGACGGCGCGTCCCCGGCCGCCCAATCCTCGAGCCGTGACGCTCAACGACCCTGCCCACGTTCGCGAGCAGTACGCGAGCGAAGCGGGCCTCGCCGCGCGCAAGGCCGTCTACGCCGAAGTCTCAGGGCCTGATGCACGCGAGGTCGTGTTCACAGCGGTCGCCGAGATCACGCCGGCAGCTGTGCTGGAGGTCGGTTGCGGCGAAGGCGAGCTGGTAGAGCGGTTAGAGCGCGACCTCGATGCCGTCGTGGTAGCGCTCGATCAGTCGGAGCGCATGGTCGAGCTGACGCGGGCACGTGGTGTCGACGCGCGTGTCGGAGACGTCCAGCAGCTGCCGTTCGGGAGTGCGTCGTTCGACGTCGTGGTCGCAGCATGGATGCTGTACCACGTGCCCGACCTCGAGCTGGCGCTCCGCGAGCTCGGGCGTGTGCTGAGACCAGGCGGGCGACTGGTCGCCACGACGAATGCCGCCGACCATCTCGCGGAGATGTTCGAGCTGGCGGGACTCGAGCGTCTCGTGCTGCCGTTCGGCGCCGAGAACGGCGAGGAGCTGCTCGGTCGCCACTTCGATCGGGTCGAACGCCGAGATGTCGATGGAACGGTGACGTTCCGCGACGCCGAGCAAATCCGCTCGTACCTTCGTTCATCCGCGCGGCTCGCGCACGGAGCCGACCGCGTGCCGGAGCTCACCGAGCCGCTCGTAGCGAGACGGCGACCGGTCGTCTTCGTCGCCGAGAAAGCGGCGTAGCGTCAGGCCGCGGGGCGAGGAGTACGCTCGACGTACACGCCTGGGCCGGACCCGTCCGGAATCGGGCCGCCGTCCTCCGCCAAGCCTTCGAGATGGAACGCGATCGCGTCCTTCATCTCGGCCTCGCACTCCTCGATCGTCGCCCCGGTCGCAACGCACCCCGGCAGATCGGGCGACCACGCTGAGTAGTTCGACGGCGGCCCGCCCTCGATCAGAATCGTGTACTTCTCGGCTTGTTCGGCGAACGCGCTCACTGTCTCAATCCTGCCTGCCGAAGGATGCTGGCAGCGGTCTTCGGGTGTAAGTCATCGGACCGCTTGCCAGGAATCGTTACGCGCCCAGGCTTCCGGGGATGCTCGTATTGCCGGTGACTCCCGCGCGTGCGGATGAGCTGCCAACCGTCCGCCTCGATGACCCCCATGATCTGCCATACCTTCATCGGGCATGATCGTCGCGATGAGAGATGAGCTCGGCGAGATGGCCGATTCGGTCAGGGGTGTGGTCGAGCCGTGATTCGCCCAGCCGAGCTGATCGAGCGGAAGCGGAACGGCGGGGAGCTCTCCGACGAGGAGATCGCGGAGCTCGTCCTCGGCTATACGCGTGGTGAGATTCCCGACTACCAGATGGCTGCGTGGTGCATGGCGGTCTACTTCCGCGGCCTCACCGGACGCGAGACCCACGCCCTGACGGGCGCGATGATTCGCTCCGGCGAGACGCTCGACCTCGGGTCCGCACTCGGACGACGCGTGGTCGACAAGCATTCGACCGGGGGTGTCGGGGACAAGACCTCGCTCGCGGTCGGCCCGATCGTCGCCGCCTGCGGAGTGCCCTTCGGGAAGATGAGCGGACGCGGGCTCGGGCACACGGGCGGCACGCTCGACAAGCTCGAGTCGATCCCGGGTTTCCGCGTCGAGCTCACGATCGACGAGTTCGTGGCGCAGGTGCAGGAAGTCGGTCTCGCGATCATCGGCCAGACCGGAGATCTGGTCCCCACGGACAAGATGCTTTACGCCCTTCGGGACGTGACCGCGACGGTCGACATCGTCCCGCTCATCGCTTCTTCGATCATGTCCAAGAAGCTCGCGGGCGGGGCGGACGCGATCGTCCTGGACGTGAAGGTCGGAGACGGGGCGTTCATGAAGACGCTCGACGACGCGCGCATTCTCGCCGAGCAGATGGTCGACCTCGGGCAGAGAGCAGATCGCGAGGTCGTGTGCCTGCTGACCGACATGAACCAGCCACTCGGGAACGCCGTGGGCCACGCACTCGAGATCCGCGAGGCGGTGGAGACGATCACCGGTCATGGGCCGGACGACTTCACCGAGCTCGTGCTCGAGGCGTGCGCGCGACTACTCGCCCTGTCCGATCTCGGGATCGATCTCGAGGAGGGAAGGCTTCGCGCACAGACTGCGACGACCGACGGCTCTGCGCTCGCCGCATACGAGCGGTGGATACGAGCGCAGGGCGGTGATCCCGCGATCGCCGCACTTCCTGGCGCGCCTGTCGTGCGAGAGGTGAGCGCGACTCGTGACGGCGTCGTGACCCGCCTCGGCGCGCTCGACATCGGCATCGCCTCGCTCGAGCTGGGCGGGGGCCGTCGCACAAAAGACGACGAGATCGACCACGCCGTCGGCGTCGTGTGCCACGTCAAGCGCGGGGCGACCGTCTCCCGAGGACAGCTTCTCGCCGATGTGCACGCGCGCGACGAGGAGTCTGCGGCAACGGGAGTCGTGGCCGTGCTCGACGCCTACGAGATCGGAGACGAGGCGCCGCGCCAGCAAGGCATCCTCCTCGACGTGATTGGTGCATAGAACTCCGTCGATATGTAGCTACAAATGTGCTACATTTGGGTCAAATGTCGGAGACAGTCGGGATTCGTGAGCTGAGGCAGAACCTCAGCAGATATTTGCGACGGGTAGTCGCGGGCGAGCGGCTCGTCGTCACGGAGCGCAGGCGACCTGTCGCAGTGCTCGCTCCTTGGGTGGACGAGGAGGACGCACTCGAGCGGCTTATCGGTGACGGGCGTGCAACCCGGGGCCGGGGGAACCTGATAGAGGTCGAGCCTTTCGCCCGCCCGGTGTCCGACGCGGGAACGCGGGCACTCGAGGACGAACGCAGCGAGAGACTTGGCTAACCACGCTCCCGTCGCGTACCTCGACTCCTCGGCACTCATCAAGCTCGTCATACCCGAGCCCGAGAGCGACGCGCTCCGGGTGAGTCTCGCCCGGTGGGATCGTCATGCCGCGAGCGCTCTCGTACGGACGGAGGTGGTCCGGGCGGTAGTCAGGGTTGACGGGGCGGCGCGCGATCCGGCCAGGCTCGTAGTCCGAGCGCTCACGCTCATCGCGGTGAGCGATGAGATCCTGGATCACGCGGCCGAGCTGGAGCCGTCGGGCCTCCGAACACTCGATTCCGTCCATTTAGCGTCCGCTCTTGCGCTCGGGGACGTGCTCGGGCCGTTTGTCACCTACGACGTCCGTCTGCAGGACGCTGCGAGAGCAGCCGGCCTGGACGTCGTCGCGCCCGGGTAACCGGGATGCCCGAGCTTCCCGAGGTCGAGACGATCCGTGCGCAGCTGGCGCCGCGGCTCGCGGGCCGGACGCTCGTGCGGGTCGAGATCCTCGATCCGCGCCTCACACGCCCGATCGATTTGTTCGAGGTCGCCGAGGAGCTCGAAGGGGACAGCGTTGTCGCGGTCGAGCGGCGCGGCAAGTACCTCGTGCTGCGTCTGGAAAGCGGCCTCGCGCTGCTCGTTCATCTGCGCATGACCGGGAGCTTCGGCTTCGAGCCGACGAGCCACGAGCGCGCGGTGCTCGAGCTGGACGACGGAACGAGGCTCGGGTATCGGGACGTTCGCCGTTTCGGGACCTGGCTCGTGCTGGAGGACGTCGAGCTCGATCCTTATCTCGCCGGCAAGAACGGGCCGGAGCCATTGAGCACGCGATTCACCGCGGAGTGGCTCGCCTCGCGGCTTGCGGTGCGCCGCGCTCCGTTGAAGGCCGTTCTGCTCGACCAGCGGGTCGTGGCCGGCCTCGGGAACATCTACGCCGACGAGGCCCTTTGGCGGGCGCGTGTAAATCCCCTTCGGCGTGCGCAGAGCCTCCACTCGGACGAGCTGCGCCGGCTGCACCGGGCGATTCGAGACGCGCTCCGGGCTGGAATCGAGCGCCAGGGGTCGACCCTCTCCGACTATCGCACTCCGGAGGGCGCGCGTGGAGGCATGCAGGAGGAGTTGCGTGTGTACGGCCGCGACGGCATGCCTTGTCCTCGCTGCGGCACCACGATTGCGAAGACTCGGGCCGGCGGTCGGGGCACGTGGTACTGCCCGCGCTGCCAGCCGTTGCCCTAGATGCTTGATCGGAAATTCCCGCGGGCCGGATGACGGTCACGACACGGCGCCGGATCGCCACCCTCGCGCGTCACACAGGCTTCTAGCCTGCGCGACGCGTGAGTGCGTCGCCCGGCTTGGTCGTGACCGCCCCCGACTGCGCGCCAATTTTCGATCAAGCATCTAGTCGCGTTACGCTGGCTCGACGGACGGATCGCTATCGGAAGGAGTGAGATGGAGGACGCGCAGATTCACGGCAGCATCGAGAAGCTCGTCGCCGAGGAGCACGAGCTGTGGGAGCGAGAAGCTGCGGGCAACGCAACAGAAGAAGATCGTCAGCGACTCGAGTCGATCAAGGTCTCGCTCGACCAGTGCTGGGACTACCTCCGCCAACGGCGCGCGCTGCGGGAGGCGGGACGCGACCCGGACGCCGCGGACGTTCGCCGGCCCGAGGTCGTCGAGACGTACGAGCAATAGCCCGGGGTCGGACCTCACGGGTCTGACCCCCGTCGGGCGACGACCTGTCCGACCTAGGGGCCTGTCCGGAAACTGCACCGGGGCGCCTGACGCACGTCACGCGGTGCGATGCTGCGTCCTTAGTCGCGCCAATATGCCTGCATATTGGCGCTCCCTGCGTCCTTGCCTCGCACCACGTGCCGCGCGTCATCCACCGCGGCCACTTTCCGGACAGGCCCCTAGACTTGCCGCGTGGGGCGCACCTACAAGACGGAGGCGGTCGTCCTTCGTTCGTTCCGGTTCGCGGAGGCCGATCGGGTTCTCCACCTCTACACGCTCGACCGCGGGCGCGTGGGGGCGGTGGCGAAGGGCGTTCGCAAGACGACGTCGCGCTTCGGCGCGCGGCTGGAGCCCTTCTCGCACGTCGAGCTCCTGCTCCACCAGGGCTCCGGCGAGCTGCACACCGTCACCGGAGCCTCGCTCGTCGATGCGCACCGACCGGCGCGAGAAGACTCCTACCGCCAGTCGGTCGGCCTCGTCGGGGTCGAGGCGATGTTGCGCCTGTACGTCGAGGAGGAGCGGAACGAGCGCGCATTCGAGGCGCTGACGCGCTTCCTCGACGCGGTCGACGGACTCCCTGCAGGGCTGCGAGGCCGAGCCGCCCTCGATCCACTCGCGCTCGCGTTCCAGCTCAAGCTGCTCTGGCTTTCGGGGTACGTGCCGCACCTCGAAGCTTGCGTCGAGTGCGGCGGCACCGACGAGCTCGTCGGCTACCTTCCGCGTGGGGGCGGTGCGGTGTGCTTGGCGTGCGCGCCGAGCGAGACGGTGCTGCTCTCGCCGGAAGGCTTCCGCGGCATCCTCGCGCTGCTCCGGACTCCGCTTGCGAAGGCGCACGGCCTTGGGCTAGGAGAGAGGGCCGTACGCGACGTCCTCGCTGTCGTCGTTGCCTCGTACGAGTTTCACGGTGGCTTCCGCCTGCGAACGCTGACGGCTTGATCGCGCGAGCCGTGTCCGGCGCTTTGAGACGAGTCCGTTTCGGACGATCGGATCTGACGAGCGCCGATCCAGCGCCAACGACGAGAATTAGGGTCTGACCCTGGACACGTCCCGAATGGGCGTCTGAAATGCAACGATTGAGTACCGAGTTGTCCACACGCCGCCTGTCTTTTCGGTGAAGCGCGCTCTCGGCGACGGGTACGAGCTCGACGACGATCCGGCGCGCATCGACCCCGAAGCGGTGCACCGCTACCTGAGCGAAGATTCGTACTGGGCGAAGGGGCGATCGCGTGCCGTCCAGGACGAGCTCATCGAGTCCGCCGCACGCGTCGTCGGCCTCTACCACGAGAGTGAACAGGTTGGCTTCACCCGCACGCTCTCTGACGGCCACGCGCAGTCGTATCTCGCGGACGTCTACGTGCTGGGAGAGCATCGTGGTCGCGGCCTCGGTGTCGAGCTCGTCGGCTTCACGGTCGACGAAGGGCCGCTCGCGAAGACGAAGTGGTTCCTGCACACCGCCGACGCGCACGACCTCTACCGCAAGTTCGGGTTCGCCGAGCCAGGGGAAAAGGCGCTCGAGCGATGGAGTCGCGCGTAGGTGCAGACGTTCGAGAAGCCGCTGGAACCGCCGATCGAGCCGCGGGTCAGACGTGTCGTAGACAGCGTCGCGGCTGCGCTGGTGGAGAAAGGCGCCGAAGCAGTCGTCCTCGTCGGCAGCCACACGCGACGGGAGATGCAACGCCCACCTCGGACATCGACATCGCGGTAGTGGGCGACGGTTCCCCGTATCGACTCGAGGTTCACGAGGCCCTGCTCGTGTCAGTAGGTTGGGCGATCGCGGAAGAGCAAGTCCGTCAGTGCGTGACCCCGAGCTGCTCGGCACCCACGCACCCGGGTTGGCGACATTCCGTCGCTCTGCACGAGCCAGATGGAATCGCAGCCGGCATCAAGCAGCAGGCGGTCAACTCGAGGCGGGAGCGGGTCAAGACCCAGTGCGACGAATGGGTCGCAGCAAACGTCACCGGTCTCGCAGAGGAAGTCCTGAAGCTCGTTGCGAGTCTCCGCGCCGGCGACGATCTCAACGCGGCGGTACTGCGGTCGTTTCTCGTCCATAGGCTCGTCGCGGCCTGGCGATTCATCGCCGCCTGCTTTGCGGCAGCGAGAGCAGGCTCTGGGGCATGGTCCCCCGCGAGCTCGGCGCGAGGTGGAGCGCCGCGCAAGCAGCGGCTCTGGGGATCTCCGGTGACGATCTCCAGCAGAGCTGCCGATCGGCGCTCGAGCTCTTCAAGCTCGCTGTTCACGAGGTACGCGAGGTCTTCGTCGTTGCCTCATCGGTGCGGCGGACGGACTGTAGTCTGGCGCAGTGGGCCTCAGGGCGCTCTTGGTCGCGGGCGTGCCAGCTCTCGTCCTGGGAATCATGCTCGGATTCGTAGGCGGCCGTTTCACCGCTGGCGAGGCGCAGCGTGACGAGACGCCCGGGCTGATCGCCGAGGGCGAGCTCGCGAGCGTTCCGGACGGCCCGGTTGCGGTCCGCGCCGACCGGGTCGTCCTCCCCTCGGGCTTCAGCTCGCAGCACTTCCACGGCGGCCCGACGTTCAATTTCGTCGATGCCGGAACCGTGGTCATCGAGAGCGGAGGACGGCAACGGCGTTATGGAGAGGGAGGCTTCTTCTTCGAGCCCGCGCGACGCGTCCATTCCATCAAGGTGCTCGACGACGCTCGGTTGAGGGTCATCCGCTTGCTCCCGCCCGGGGTCGACGCGACGACGGAGGTGCCCTGAGTGGCCTCTCTCGGCCACACGAGGACAGCGAGGAGAGCGAGGAGAGCGATGCCTCTGACCACGACGAGTGAGGCGACGAAAGGGTCCCGGTCCCGCGGCAGCTCGAAGTACAGCCACGGGAACCAGACGGCCGTTGCGACGGCGGCAACGGCGAAGCAGGCG
>Ga0136621_1000955_pt1 | contig 11538 bp, 11 predicted proteins | sample AntDryUQ445A2306_FD_104673 | JGI IMG/M metagenome (GOLD analysis project Ga0136621, IMG submission 104673) | Polar desert sand microbial communities from Dry Valleys, Antarctica - metaG UQ445A (23.06) | ecosystem: Environmental > Terrestrial > Soil > Desert | place: Antarctica: Dry Valley...
CCCTCGGACAACAACGAGGTCGTCTCCTTGAGCTTCAACGCTGCTTCGAGGGCAACGCAGTACATGTAGCCTCGTCCCACCGTCAGGAGTCCCTCGGCGTGGCCAATCGCCTGTGCCACCGCTACGGGGGGCTCCGGATCATCGAGAACCTGTGCAACCGCGTCGGGAAGGCGTCTCCAATGCTCAGAACCCCAGGCCGCGCGGCCGAGAGCTTCGGCGAGGAAAGCAAAGGCGACCAGCTGGGCGGTGAAGGTCTTGGTTGCGGGCACGGCCAGCTCTTGACCTGCACCAAGCGAGATGACTGCCCCGGCGACATGACCGAGGGGGCTCTCGGGTTCGTTGGTCATCGCAATCGCCCGGGCGCCGCCGGCCACCAGGCGCTCGAGCACCGTGACGATCTCGGGTGTTCGGCCCGACTGACTCACACCGACGGCAAGAAAGCCTTCGCACCTCGGCTTGATGTCGTACAGCGTATGCAGGCTCGGCGCAGCCAGCGCCACCGGAAGGCCGGTGGCAGCTTCGAGCACGTACCGGCCGTATATCGCCGCATGATCGGAGGACCCACGGGCGACGAGCACGATGCCGACGGGGGCCGGGGTGATCGCCCCCCGAAGCTCTTCGATCACTTCGGCGCGCCGATCGATCAACCCGGTCAGCACGTCGGGCTGCTGCGCCATCTCGGCCGCCATAAGGTCGCCGTCCAACCACAACCCCCTCTTGTGATGCAACCCATGACCCGGCACTCGAGCCCGGCCTGCCGCCACCCTAGTCGACCCGGCAGGGGCCCGTCCTATCCCGATCGACCAGAAGAAAGTCGGTAGCAGAGCTTACTCAACGCGCTGGGCTGGTAACAGGATGTGCACAGTTCGGGCTATATTCCTCGGGTTCAAGCCACTGTCCGCTGGGAGCTCTCGAGAATGGAAAATTCTATGCGCGGAAAGCGACTTGCAACCCTGTCACTGGTCTTAGGCCTCCTCGCAATGATGATTCCGTCCGTGGGCACCGCCGGTGCTGCCGCGGCCGCCCGCGGCCCATCGCGGGACGACACCCGGCATGTGGGCCCCGACTACAACAAGGGGCGGCCCCTGCCATTCCGGGGTGATGTGCAGAAAACCGCGCGCCAGGCGGTTCGACGCACTGCAGCCAGGAGCGGCGCGCCCCCGGTCGAAGGTGACATCCGGTCTTGGTTGGCGCTGGATGACGCTCAGGATGCTATCTACCTGAAGGACTACCGCCTTCGCGGGGTGGGTGACAAGATCGAAGTGTGGGTCGCTCAGGACAACGACGAGATCTCCACCAATCTCAACTTTCAGCCCAACGACTGCCGCAACGGCGAACGGACCAGGATCACAGACGCACAGGTCGACTATCTAATCGATGAGTTCGACTCGAACATGTATCCAGTGGAGTCTCAGGCCTTCAGTGTCCCCCCCGATCGCAACGGCTCAAACGCCATCCTCCCGGAAGAAGTCGATCTCCCGGCGAACTACTACCGAGGACAGGGTGACAACACCGTCGTTCTCGTAGACAACGTCCGGGACGACAATTTCTATGACATGGACAATGCCAACGAGCTCACCTATATCGCCGGCTTCTTCTACTCACTGTTCAATGAGCTGGTCGACCGCAACGTCATGACGATCGACGGCTTCGACTGGCTCCACCGCACCGGTGCCAACCCACCAAACGACCCCGCTCCGGGGGACCCGTGTGCAAGCGCACCGGCGCGGGACTTCCTGTACGAAGGAGTCTTTGCGCACGAATATCAGCATCTCCTCGAGTACTACGAGGATCCGGATGAGTCCATCTGGGTCAACGAGGGGTTGTCAGACTGGGCCCAGACCATCACCGACTATGTCGACCCGAGCCTGCCCATCACCAACCAGGACTTCGATTCCCATGTCCAATGCTTTCTCGGCTACCTGGGGAGGGAAACCGCCGCCAACCCCAATCCCCGGGGGGGAGGCCCCGAGAACTCGTTGACCGCGTGGGAGGATCAGGGTTCCGACGAAATCCTTTGTGACTACGGGGCCGTCTACACGATGATGGAGTACCTGGCCGATCATTACGGATCCGGCTTCATGCGCATGCTCCATCGCGACAACGCAAACGGGCTTAGATCCCTCGAGAAGCTCCTCGAGAACCGCAGCGCCGGGGTTACCGCCGCCGACACCCTTCACCGGTGGGCGGCCATGGTGGCGCTGGACGAGGTGCTCGGCGAAGGTGCTGCTCTCAACGGCGGCGAGGCGGCCGATTATCAAACGGACACGCTTGCCGCCAGTATTAACTTCAACACCAGACACAGCTACTCCAAGGCCGGCGCGCCGCCCAACGGATCGGATTACGTCCGGCTTCGAAACGACTCCGGAGACTACCTCTCCGCGGACGCCATCTCGCGGGTCAAGTTCAACGGCGCCTCGAAGCTGCCCTCCCGGCCTGTTGAATGGAAGGTCGATCGCAAACCGCCGCATCACGAGGGCAACCCCGCCCTGTACTCGGGCTCTGGGCCTAATTTCGATCGCGCCATAATCCAGCGAGTGAGAGTGCCCAACGGGAAGCCACAGCTCACCTTCCGAACCAAGTGGAACACCGAGGAGCTCTGGGACTTCGGCTTCGTTCAAATCTCGACCAACGACGGAAAGACGTACAAGAGCCTTCGCAACAAAGACACCACGAAGACGGCGGATCCCGGCACGATCTCCGCAGTCAAGCAAAACCTGCCGGGGTTCACAGGCAACTCGAAGGGGTGGAAGACCGAGCGTTTCAACCTCGCCAAGTACGCCGGCAAGAAGGTGCTCCTGTCGTTCCGCTATGTGACGGACTCGGGAGTGGACGGCCCGGGTTGGTGGATCGACAAGGTCAAGGTCGGACGGAAATCTGTCTCCCAGGGCAAGTCGTTGGCCGAGTGGCGCTCCATGACCGAAGTCCGCCGCATTCGCGTAAGCGGCTTCACCGTGCAGCTTGTCTCCTACACCGATGCAGGTGAAGAGGCGTGGATTGCCGAGATCCCGCTGGGCCCTTCCTTCGATGGAAGCCTGAGCGGAGCCGGGCTAACCGGAGCCATCGGAGGATCGGCTGAGACGGTCGCAGCCATAGTTACGTACGACGAACCGACTGAGGCGATCACACCAGCTCAGTACGCGCCCTACAGGCTCAAGGTGAACGGAGGAGTGCTGCAACCGGGCGGTTAGCACACCAGCAGCGGTTTCCGCAAAGAGAGAGGGTCCTCCTGTGGCCGGCCCTCTCTTTTTGCATCGCTCCCTTTACTAATAGAATAGAGCCGTGCCGACCTACGTTGCCCTGCTCCGTGGAATCAACGTCGGAGGGAAGAACAAGGTCGCAATGCCGGAATTGCGGTCGATGTTCGAGGATCTAGGGCATCAGGAAGTCGTTTCGTACGTGCAGAGCGGCAATATCGTATTCGGAAGCCGCTCATCCGCCCCGACAAAGCTCGCCGCCGGTATCGAGCGCGCCATAACCGGGACCTTCGGCCTTACTGTCTCCGTTCACCTGCGTACCCGCCGCGATCTGGAAGGCGTCGTCGTCGGGAACCCGTTCATCACAAAAGGTGCTGAGTTCACATCGTTACACGTCATGTTTCTCGCCGACGCACCTGAAGGGAAAGCGCTTGCGAAGCTCGACCCCGATCGCTCGCCGCCCGATGAGTTCGAAGTCAGAGGGCGAGAGATATACCTTCATTACCCGAACGGCTCAGGCAGGTCCAAGCTGACCACCGATTACTTCGAGCGAAGTCTCGGAACCTCTGCGACGGCTCGGAACTGGAACACGATAACCAAGGTGCTGAAGCTGATGCAAGAAAGGCGTTGATCGCGGGCTCAAAGCGACGTCGAGTTGCGCTGAGAACGGCGCTCCCGCGCCTGACCATTCCAGCCGGAAGCAAGGCAAGATAGTCTCATGGCCGAGTGAGACCTGTCCGCGCCCCCGACCGGGAGGAGGAGAGCCTTGACCGATATGGAACCTCGAGGCGAGCTCAACGACGCCCTCCAAGAGCTCGCCGGCATCCTTGTCTCGGAGGAGGACGTCGACAGCACACTCAGCCGGATCACCCACTTGGCCGTCGCCTGCATAGAAGGAGCCGACTTCTGTGGAGTGTCTTTAGTCGTGGAGGGCATGAAGGGCAAAGAGATCAAGACGGTCGGCGCCACAAACGAGATAGCGGCCGAGGTGGACCGGGTGCAGTATGGAGTCGGAGAGGGCCCTTGCCTTAGCTCAATTGCGGATCAGGCGACTTTCAAGATCGATGACATAAGCAGTGATCGGCAATGGCCTAGATTTTCGGCAGCCGCTGCCCACAAAGGTGTCAAGAGCCTGCTGGCCTTTGTCATGCAGATATCAGACAAATCGCTTGCCGCCCTCAACCTTTTCGCACAGAAACCTCACGCATTCACCCGCGAAGACGTCCGGGTTGGTGCACTCTTCGCTTCGCACGCCGCCTTTACCCTCGCCAACGCTCAAACACATGAAAGAGACCAACAGAAGGCGCAGCAGCTAGAGCAAGCATTGGACACACGAGGTGTGATCTCCAATGCCGTCGGCATCCTCATGGCGCAAGAGGCAGTGAATCGCGACGATGCCTTCGGCATCCTACGCACCACCTCTCAAACCCTGAATATCAAGCTGAGGGTCATCGCCGAGGGCATCGTGGACAAGGCAGAAAAAAGAGGGCCCAAGAGAGCATAACCTGTACGGAAGACAGTCTGGATGGCCGGATACGCTTGTGGGTGGTCAACTCCGACGGGGTGAGGGATCGTGGCGAAGGATCACGGAGCATCGGTCAAGGACGACGAGCAGTACGAAGCCTTGCGCAAGAAAGGGGCGAGCAAAGAGAAAGCAGCCCGCATTGCGAACACTGGACGAAAGAAGACCGCCAAGAAAGGCGGCAAGGCCGGTAAGTATGAAGACTGGTCAAAAAAGAACCTTCAGCAGAAGGCAAGGGACGTTGGCATAGAAGGACGATCTCGTATGAGCAAGGACGAGCTGGCCGATGCCCTCAGAAACCACTAGCCATTGCCTGCGTTTTCCGTTCGCCCGGGGAGCTTCTGAACTAACGAACGGGGAGAGAACAGTCCTTTGAGCATCCTTGTGCCTCGCTACGAACGTGGCCAAACGGTCATCGAGCCCCCCGATCTGGAGCCGCCGACAAGCGAAGCACCCGATGACGCTCCGGGGCCGTGGGCCGGCGCGCCGAGCGCCTTGGTCGTTGACGGGACAACCTGGCTCGCCTACAGGCTGGCTGCACCGGGACACAGGGGTTACGCGAACGTCCTCGCCCGTTCGGACGACGGTCTGTCATTCGAGACAGTGTTCGAGCTGAGAAAGGAACGCTTCGACGCTATGTCTCTCGAGCGTCCGGCGCTTGTCGTAACACCCGAGGGGCTTTGGCGGCTGTACGTGAGCTGCGCTACGCCGGGCACCAAGCATTGGAGAGTAGATGTGCTCGAGGCGGCTACACCCGGAGGGCTTGCCGACGCGCCATCCCATACGGTCCTTCCAGGTGATGTGGACGGCCTTGCGGTGAAGGACCCGGTACTGCTGCATGCCGGGGATCGCTGGCATCTGTGGGCCTCGTGCCATCCACTGGACGACCGCATGACCACCCGCTACGCAACGAGTCCCGACGGCATCACCTGGCCCTGGGAGGGGACCGTGCTCCATGGCCGCGAGGGCGCGTGGGACGCTCGCGGCGCCCGCGTCACCGCAGTCGTCTTCGATGATTTCAAGGCAACTGCGCTCTACGACGGCCGAGCCACCGCTGAGGAGAACTGGGAAGAGCGCACAGGCGCTGCCGTCAGCCGAGTAGATCGCGGCGTCGACGGCATCCTTAAGTTCGGTGAATTCACGGCTCAGGGGACCGCACCTGCGGCCGCATCGCCGCACGGCAGCGGCGGACTGCGCTACGTAGCGGTCGTGGAGCAGCCAAGGGGGGGCCACCGTCTGTATTACGAGGCTGCAAGCGTGGGCGGCTCGCACGAGCTGCGCACGGAGCACGTGACGTGATCAAAGCGTAAAACCGACGCATTTCGAGGCGCGCCCACCAGCCAGGCCGGGCGCGCGACCTCTGTTTTCAAAAAAACGGTTCGTAGTGTCGATCTTGCGAGCGCTCGTTCGATGTGAGGGTAGAGGAAGGGTTGCCACACCGGTCGAGACGGGCCGGGGCCCAGCTTCGAAGGGAAGGAGACAGACGATGCGATTCATGGTGATGATCAAGGCCGACGAAAACACCGAGGCAGGGGTCCTCCCCAGTGAGGAACTCCTCACCGAGATGGGCAAGTACAACGAAGAACTGGTCAAAGCCGGCGTGATGCTCGCGGGCGAGGGCCTCCACGCGAGCTCAAAGGGCGCTCGCGTCAAGTTCTCGGGCGGGAAGACGACCGTGACCGATGGGCCCTTCACCGAGGCCAAGGAGCTGATCGCAGGGTTCTGGCTATTCCAGGTCAGGTCCAAGGAAGAGGCGATCGAGTGGGTCAAACGCATCCCTAACCCCGACGACCAAGATGTCGAAATCGAGATTCGCCGGGTGTTCGAGGCCGAGGACTTCGGTGCAGAATTTACTCCGGAGCTCAGAGAGAACGAGGAGCGCCTGCGCACCCAAGTGGCAGCGCAGCAGTAAGTCGGGCCGCTCGGTCCGCGATGCGGGAAGCTGCTCATTGATCTCCATGAAGACTACCGACACAAATCGGGTGATCGAGGCGGTCTGGAGGATCGAATCGGCGAGGCTGATCGCGGGTCTTGCACGAATGGTGCGTGACGTCGGTCTTGCCGAGGAGCTCGCGCAGGACGCGTTGGTCGCAGCGCTCGAGCAGTGGCCGGAGTCGGGCGTCCCGGACAATCCGGGCGCCTGGCTCATGGCCGTTGCGAAACGCCGCGCGATCGACCAGCTTCGACGGAAAGAGCGCCTCGAACGCAAGGTCGAGGAATTAGGGCGCGAGCTGGAGACGCAGGAGGCGACCGCGGTGGCGGACCTCGACGCCGCGATCGAGGACGACATCGGCGATGATCTTTTGCGGCTCATATTCACCGCCTGCCATCCGATTCTCTCGACCGACGCGCGCGCCGCACTTACGCTCCGCATGCTGGGCGGTCTGACGACCGAGGAGATCGCACGCGCGTTCCTCGTTTCGGAGCGGACCGTCGCCCAGCGGATCGTCCGGGCCAAACGGACGCTCGCCGAGGCTCGCATCCCCTTCGAGGTTCCGCGCGGACCCGAGCTAGGCGCCCGTCTGCCGTCGGTGCTCGAGGTCATCTATCTGGTCTTCAACGAGGGTTACTTGGCTACCGCCGGAGACGACTGGGTGCGGCCGGCGCTCTGCGAGGATGCTCTGCGACTCGGCCGCATCCTGGCCGAGCTCGCCCCGAAGGAGCCTGAGGTCCATGGCCTGGTGGCGCTCATGGAGATCCAGGCGTCCCGCCTGAGGGCGAGGGTCGGCGCGTCTGGAGAACCGGTCATGTTGCTTGATCAGGATCGCGGGCGGTGGGATCAACTCCTCATCCGCCGTGGTCTCGCCGCGCTCGAACGCGCCGAGGAGATTGGCGGTGCACTTGGTCCATACGCAATTCAGGCGGCGATCGCCGCCTGTCACGTTCGCCCGCATAGCGCGGATGAGACGGATTGGGTGCGCATCGCAGCGCTCTACGATGCGCTCTCGCAGCTCGCGCCATCCCCTGTTGTCGAGCTGAATCGGGCGGTCGCGCTCGGAATGGCGTTCGGTCCGGCCGTGGGTCTCGAGCTCGTCGATGCGCTGACTACGGAGCCGTCGCTCGACGGCTACCATCTATTGCCCAGTGTGCGCGGCGATCTCCTCGGAAAGCTCGGCCGCCACGACGAGGCCCGGACGGAGTTCAAACGCGCGGCATCGCTCACGCGCAACGTCCGAGAGCGCAAGCTGCTCCTGGGCCGCGCTGCCGATTGCGAGCGCTAACCGGTGGAAATGACGGCGCGCCAGGCGGACCGCTAAGCTCCGCGCTCGAGGTGACGGTGGGGGACCCCGGCGACACCCTTCCGGGCCTCCTCGCCGTCCCTGCAGCGATTTACGGTCGAGGATTCTCACGAGGCTCACAGACGAGATTCACGTCGAGACGCTCGGGAGCGAGTTATTGGCCAGCTCATGCTTCGATGTGGCCGCCCCACTGAACGGAGGCTGCAAGCGCACGGGCCAACCGCCGAATCGATGGGCGAGCGACAGGGGTTACGGCCGAGCCAGGTTTCCAGGCGCTTACAGGATATATTGACAAACTTCGATGTAAGTGAGATGCTTTCCGTTACATCGACGGACTTCGATGAAAGAGTGCCTCCAAATCCGATGACCTCACTTGTCACCATCGCCGAATCGGGAGAAATTCTCTCTGAGTGCTGCGCCTCCATTTCAGGACCCGTGATCTCCGTAGAAGAAGCGGGAGCAACGGCACATGTGTTCAAGGCGCTAGCGGATCCCACGAGGGTGCGGATCGTCAACCTGCTTGCGAACAGTTCAGAGGCAGTCTGCGTGTGTGAGATGAACGCCCAGTTCAACCTGGCGCAGCCCACCCTCAGCCATCACCTGAAGAAGTTGGTGGCCGCCGGTCTGCTGGCTCGAGAACAGCGTGGCACGTGGGCCTACTACACAGTGAACGACGACTCGTTGCGGCGGCTGGCGGGACTCGTCGGAGTAAAGGGAGGCAATGGTGGCTGATCTCCGGGAAGAAGTGAGAAACAAGTACGCCGCGGCGGCCAAGGCTGTGGCGCCGGACGGTCAAGAGGCGATCGACCCCAATGCGGGATGCTGCGGCGATTCCTCGGGATCGTGTTGCGGCGACGCGGACGCCGGCTTCGGAAACGCACTGTACGACCAAGGTGAGCGAGAATCACTTCCTGAAGAGGCGGTTCTGGCCAGCTTGGGCTGTGGGAATCCGACCGCCGTGGCGGAGCTGCGCGAAGGTGAGACTGTTCTCGATCTCGGCTCGGGTGGAGGCATCGACGTCCTTCTCTCGGCCAGACGAGTAGGACCTTCGGGCAAGGCTTATGGACTCGATATGCCCGACGAGATGCTGTCGCTAGCGCTCGAGAACAAGCGGAAGGCCGGCGTAGACAACATCGAATTTCTGAAGGGCTACATCGAGGCGGTGCCATTGCCCACAAAAACTGTCGATGTCGTCATCTCGAACTGCGTCATCAACCTGTCCACGGACAAGCAGGTGGTGTTCGAAGAGATGTACAGGGTTCTCCGCCCGGGAGGGCGGATAGGCATCACAGACGTCGTGGCGTCGTCCGATCTTTCTGCAGATCAACGGGCGCAACGCGGAAGCTACGTCGGCTGCATCGCCGGGGCATTGTCGTTCGACGAGTATGAACGGGGGCTCGAGCAGGCCGGCTTCACCGGCGTCGAGATAACGCCCACTCATAAAGTTGCCGAGGGCATGTTCTCCGCTGTTGTCAAAGCAGTCCGCACCAGCATGGAAGAAGAAGCATCTTGAGTGCGCTAGGAGCGTTCCTCATCCCCGCTAGATGGAGATTTCCTCTTGAGCGGGATCGCCCCTGCGTTTCCACGGTCCCCAGATAGCGTAGGTGACGCCGCGGGAACTCTCGTCGGGATCGCCTTGCTGGTTCACATAGAGCGTCAGCCCTTTCGGGTCAAAACAGGCACCGCAGAACTCCGACTTGCTCTGTTGCGCTTGGGCGAAGTCGAATATGCGTCCGTCCGGAGTGAGCCCCCGGATGTACGGGAATTCCTTGAGCCCTAGCGGGAGTTTCCCCCTTAAGCCCGGAACGGCTGCAAAAGAGCAGGTAGAAGGCCACATTCGCTGATGACTCTGTATGACCTAACGATCAGCGGGTGGGGGCGAAGCGAGCCAGCCCGAAGAGCTCGTAGAGCCTCTCGGCGATGCCAACGGTGTCAGTGATCACCCTGCGCGCCCGAGGCCGGCCTCCGGTAGAGGGATAGATCATCACCGTCTCCTGGATCGATGCGAGCGTCGCCAACAGCTCACGGACACTCATCTTGTAACCGGCCTGCTCCGCCTCGCGGCGCATGAGCTGCGCGATCGCGAGGGCCAACACGCAGTAGAAGACGTGCACCTTGATCTTCTGATCGGTCCAGTGGTGCATCGGCGAGAAGCTCACCACGCGCACGTCTTTCATCTGCCGGAAAGACATCTCGATGTCGTTCTGCGAACGGTAGGCGCGCACCACCTCGGCCACCGACCAGTCGTCGTGGGAAGTGATGATGATGCGCTTGCCGAAGTGCTCTGCCTCGAGCGCGGCATAGGCACCCTTGTCGGTCCGGTAGGTGAGCCGGTAGTCCTGCGGCTGGTCGCCGGTGAAGGTTGTCTTGATGACCCGCTTGGCCCACCGGGGCGACACGATCCTGGCGATCTCGGCCTCGATCTGGGCCCGCGACCGGCGGGCCTTGCCGCGCCGCAGGACGGCCTGGAGCTCGTGCAGCTGGCGCCGACACTTGGCCAGCGTCTGCTCGAAACCGGCGACCTGCTTGTTGTGAAACTCCTGGGAGTGGGTCGCGATCACCCGGCGCGGCGCGCCCAGGGCGACCTTGGTCGTTTCGTAGGAGGTGACGCCGTCGATGCCTTCGACTCTCTCGAAGCGGGACGCGGCCACCGCGAGGAGGTCTTTGTGGTGTGACGTCGTGAGCGAGCATACGTAGTGCAGACTGCGCTCCCCGATCAGGTCCTGGTTGGCGACCGAGGCGTTGCCGGCGTCGTAGACGAGCGTCGCATCACAGACCTCGTCTGCCAGCATCGTGAAGCGGGTGGTCAACTCCTCGACCACCGACGCGAACTGGGTGACGTCTGGCCGGTTGCCCTCGTAGGCCCGATGCACCAAGGGGATTCCTCCGTCACGCGACACGATGAGGGCGAGACCGATGAGGCGGAGATCTACGCGCTTGTTCTTGGCGTGACCTCTTCTGGCGATGGTAGTGCGCTCGTTGGCGGAGTCGATGAAGGTCGCGAAGTTGGTCATGTCCAGCACCAGTCCATCGAGATCGATCGAGAAGACGGCCACGATCCGTTGGGCAAGGGCACGTTCTATGTTGGCGAGGTCGTCTTCGGAGATGGCATCCATGGCGTCCCAGAACCTGCGATGGTCCAATGGGCCGCCGGACAGCTTGGTGATGCGCGGCCCGGACGTCTTGTGCCACCAATCAGAGAAGGCGAGCTTGGAGCAGGGGTCGACGATGCGGTCAGCCCGGGGCCATCACGTTCGACAGGGACGGACGCCTCATCAACGTCTTCTCGCTGGACATCGCGGACGGTCGTGTGCAGACGATCCGCGGGATCCTGAACCCCGACAAGCTGCGGCACCTCGGGGCGGTTGCGGACCTTGGGCGACTCGTTCGCGAGGCCCGAGCAGGGGACGGACTCATCTAGGGTTCGTCTCCAGGGCAATTATCGAACGTATGTTCATCCGGAAAAGTCCTGTTCAGAGAAAGCGGAGGGCGTGGTGTCTGGTTTCACCAGATAGTGGACACATGTCGCGAGACATCCTGGACACCTACCAGGGAGGTGTCTTTTGGATGTCGCTCGCTA
>Ga0136621_1000956_pt1 | contig 11537 bp, 13 predicted proteins | sample AntDryUQ445A2306_FD_104673 | JGI IMG/M metagenome (GOLD analysis project Ga0136621, IMG submission 104673) | Polar desert sand microbial communities from Dry Valleys, Antarctica - metaG UQ445A (23.06) | ecosystem: Environmental > Terrestrial > Soil > Desert | place: Antarctica: Dry Valley...
CTCCTGGTGATCGGTGGCGCTCTCTACACCGTCGGGGGAGTCGTATACGGCCTCAAACGCCCCGACCCGTTCCCGAACTGGTTCGGCTTCCACGAGGTGTTCCACACGTTGACGATCGCGGCGTTCGTCACCCACTACGTCGGAATCAGCATCGCGACGTACTCACTGCGCTGAGTTAGCAGCCCGAGCGCCTCACCGACGCCGAGACGGACAAGCTCAGCAGGGCGGAGAGCTCCTCGGCATCGGTGACCGGCCGGTCGCAGACCATTCCGCGGCAGACGTAGGCCGCGGCCCTCCCGTCGACCAGGCCACGGTCGGCCAGCAGGGGTACGGCGAACCGCTCGTCGGCGGCATCGTTGGCGATGGACTGGTCCGGCGCTCCGACGAGCACGATCGTCCCAGGGCTTGTCGAGCGCCTTGCAACCTGCTCGAGCTCGCCACGCGCCGGATCTGCAGGGTCGCCCACGATCGCCACCTCGAGCGGACCTGCGACTGCGGCTTCGGCGGCCGCGAGCGACCAACCGGCGAACCGGGGGGCACGCTCGGCGAGGGTGTGCACGCTGCGCAACGCAGCCTCGACGGCGTCACGATGCCGACCCGAGCCGGTCACCGCCGCATAGCCGATCAGAGCGTGGACCAGCGCGGACTGACCGGACGGGCTTGCGTTGTCACCGGGGTCGCGAGGGCGGGTCACCAGGGTCTCGGCATCCTCAGCTGTGTCGTAGAAGCCACCGTCGTTGGCCGGGAACATCGCAAGCGCCGAGTTCAGCAACGTCCTGGCGTGGCGCAGCCAGGTGACGTCGCCGGTCGCGGACAGGAGCGCGAGGAAGCCTGAAGCGACGCAGGCGTAGTCCTCGAGCACACCGGCGTGACGACCTGCTGCACCGCCCCGGGAGACCCGGAGGAGCTTCCGCTCCCGGAGGTGAAGCTCGACCATAAGCCGGCCGGCCGCGGCCGCGGCGTCGACGTACCTCTGCTCGCCCAGCAGCAGACCGGCCTCGACGAGCGAGCTGATCGCCAGGCCGTTCCAGGCGGCGACCACCTTGTCGTCGCGAGCGGGGCGGACCCGCTGGGACCGTGCGTCGAGCAGCCGCTCACGAACCGACACCCAGCGTCCGGTGTCATCGGGATCCCGTAGGAGCTGCAGCGTCGAGGAGCCGTGCTCGAACGTACCGGCCTCCGTGACCTCGAACGTAACCGCCGCCCAAGCCCCGTCGTCCAGGCCGAGGGCCTCGACGAGCTGCTCGGGCGTCCAGGCGTAGAACTTGCCCTCGATCCCCTCGCTGTCCGCGTCAAGCGCAGAGGCGAAGCCGTCCTCGCCGGTCCGGAGCTCCGCCAGCATGAAGTTCGCGGTCTCCCGCGCGATCCGAGCGCCCAGCGGGTTCCCGGTCTGTCGCCACCAGCGCACGTAGAGCCCCAGCAGTTGGGCGTTGTCGTAGAGCATCTTCTCGAAGTGCGGGACCACCCAGCTCCGGTCCACGCTGTAGCGCGCGAACCCACCGCCGATCTGGTCGTACATCCCGCCTCTCGCCATCGCCGCGCAGGTCGCGTCGACCATCTGGGCGGCGAACGAGGATCCCGTGCGTGCGGAGTGGCGAAGCAGGAACTCCAGCACCATCGATGGCGGGAACTTGGGGGCAGACCCGAAGCCTGCGGAGACCCTGTCGAAATCTCGACCCAAGGTCTCGACTGCGCTGGTGAGCACCCGCTCGTCGATGCTGCTCTCCCCCGACATGACCGCTTGACGACGCAGGTGTTCACGGACTTCCCGCGAGATGGACGTGACCTCCTCCCGGCGGTCCCGCCACGCCGCGACGACTGCCTCGAGGACCTGCCGGAACGCCGGCTGCCCTTGCCGGGGTCGGTCGGGGAAGTAGGTGCCGGCGAAGAACGGCTCACCGGCTGCGTTCATCACCACCGTCATCGGCCAACCACCGTGGCCGACCATGGCCGTGGTGGCCTGCATGTAGACCGCGTCCACGTCAGGTCGCTCCTCCCGGTCGACCTTGACGTTGACGAAGTGCTCGTTCATGTACGCCGCAGTGTCCTCGTCCTCGAAGGACTCGTGGGCCATCACGTGACACCAGTGACACGCGGCGTACCCGACGCTCAACAGGACCGGGACGTCACGCGCCCGGGCGTCCTCGAAGGCCTCCGGCTCCCACTCGCGCCAGTTCACCGGGTTGTCCTTGTGCTGGAGGAGGTACGGCGACGTGGCGTGCTCGAGTCGATTGCTCATGACACCATCTTCGACCGGCTGCGCAACCGCCTCAACAGGAGTAACCTCACGTGCCATCCTTCGAAGGCGGGTGCGAGATGACAGTAGGCAACCAAGGACCCGAGGAGACGGTGCACGAGCGGTCCGCCACCCACTCCCACGTGAAGGCTGATCTCCTGGAGCTGCGGATCGCGCTCGTCTGCTACGGCGGCGTCTCCCTGGCCATCTACATGCACGGTGTCACCAAGGAGCTCCAGTCCCTGCTTCGCGCCTCCCGCGCCTTCCACCAGGCATTCGCGAGCGCGGCCACGCCCGACGACCTAGCCCGCAGCCCGTCTCGGCCCGCAGACGGGACCGAGGCCGCCTACTTCGACCAGCTCGTCGAGCTCGCGGGCGCAGGCGTCCCGGTGTCCGCGACCGTCGACGTGATCGCGGGAACATCGGCAGGCGGGATCAACGGCATCTGCCTGGCCAAGGCCGCCGTCCGCAACGCGAGCCAGGACCCACTGACCGATCTCTGGATGCAGAAGGGCGACATCGCCGGGTTGATGCGCTACGGCCGGCTCGGCGCACGGTTGGGTGGCGCCTGGACCGTCCTCCAGCTGCTCGGCAAGGCACGCGAGGCCTGGTCACCCCTGAAGGGTGACGACATGGCCCGGTGGCTACATGAGGCGTTGGCGGACATGGGCAACGGTGGAGGCAGCGGAACCCTGCTTCCGGACGACGGCACCCTCGACCTGCACGTGACTGCGACTGATGTCCGGGGCACAGACCGGATGATTCCTCTCGGCCGGGGCGAGGCCCTGCATGACCGCACCTACCGCCGCGTCTTCACCTTCCAGCATGGGCCCGACGTGCCGGACACGATCGGCGAGGGCGACCACGGGATGCTGGCCTTTGCCGCCCGAGCGACATCGAGCTTCCCAGGAGCGTTCGCCCCGGTCACCCTTGATGAGTTCGCCAAGGCCGTTCACGGCTCCCGTGGCCAGACGTTCGACCCGGCGGAGGCCGCGAGGGCCTACCTACCGGAGTACGACTACCTCCCGGATGTGGACGCCACCCACGTGCCGATGATGGACGGCGGGGTGCTGGCAAATGCTCCGTTCGACCCGGTGGTGGAGTCGATCGCGGCCAAGCCGGCCAGTCGCCAGGTCTCCCGGCACCTGCTCTTCGTGGAGCCGGATCCCAGAGCTGCATCACCAGGCTCCTCGCTCGGACAGGCCCACGGCGGCCAGAGCAGGGACGAGGGGCCTCCCACCTGGGTCGGCACGCTGTGGGCTGCCCAGGGCGCCCGCGGCCACCAGCCGCTGACCGGCGCGATCGAGCGCCTGGGTGAGTTCAACGACCAGGTGGACACCATCGGCGAGGTGATCTCTTCCCTGCGCGACGATGTCGAGCTTGCCCTGGAGCGCGTCGGGCTTGCGGCGGCTTCCGCTGCGCAGCTGACGTTCGAACAGCTCGCCAGCAGGGCCGGCGATGTGTACGCCGAGGTGCCGGGCATCGCCGGCCAGCTCAACTACCGGGTGTACGGCCGGCTCAAGATGGAGAAGGTCTCCGCACGCCTCGCCGAGGACCTTGCCGAACATCTCACCTACCCGAAGACATCGCCGGAGGCGAGCTTCCTGCACGCTGGCCTGCTCGCCTGGACACAGCTCTCGGAGGCCTGGGCCAGCCGCACCGAGGGCGCGATGGACGAGTGGCTGAGAGGTCTCGACGCGCCCTACCGGGAGCGCCGGCTCGAGTTCCTCATCGATGGCATCAACTCGCTGTTCAACGAAGCCACCAAGGCGCAGCTCGCCGACGGCGGCACGGCCGCGGGACCCACCCGGGAACAGCTCTCGAGCGCCAAGACGGTGGCATGGGACCTGCTGGTCCAGGAACGGTCCAAGCCCGCTCAAGCGGTCAGACAGCTCGGCGATGTTGCCGAATTCGCGAGGCGGGAAGCCCTCAGCACACGAGTGTTCACCGAGGACCCCCGCGCATGGGCGAAGGAGCACCAGGATCAGATCGAGCAGCTCGTCGCGGCGTACCGCAAGAACCTCGAGGCGTTGACCGCGGACAGTGCCCAACGTCTGTGGAAGGCCTTCACCGAGACCACGGCGGACTGGGGGAAGGGTGAGGCGCGCCTGCAGCTGGCGTCCCGTTACGCCGGGTTCCCGCTGTGGGACGCCCTCCTGTTCCCTGCTCAGTCGCTGTCACGGCTACCGATGCTCAACCCGATCCGGGTCAGCAGGATCAGCCCCGTCGACGCCAGCTCACTGATGCCGGCGGATGAGGCGGCCGACAAGCTGCTCGGTGTCTCGTTCGCCCATTTCAGCGCCTTCTTCGCGCTGAAGAACCGCGAGAACGACTACCTGTGGGGTCGACTGGACGGAGCCGAGCTGATCCTGCGCCTGCTCAGGGAGCAGTACGAAAGTCGCCGGTCTGCGAACTCGCAGCGGCTGAAGAACTCCGACGAGATCCAGCGCGCCGCCTTCGCCACCGTGCTCGACCAGGAGCAGCCACGGCTCAAGGAGAGGGATACCCAGGAACGCATCACGGACCTGCGCGGAAAGGTGCCCAGCGCGATGGCTTCACGCTGACGCCACCGGCGACGGCGCGCGGAATAGTTCCCGGGGCCACGACCGTTACAAGCGGGACAGGCATCTGACGTCTTTCGAGGAGTAGCCACATGACGACGACCAACCTGGGAGCAGCCGACTTCGAGAAGACCATCGAGGACAACGACATCGTTCTCGTGGACTTCTGGGCCTCGTGGTGTGGACCCTGCCGTCAGTTCGCCCCGACGTACGAGAAGGCCGCCGCGGAGAACACCGACATCGTCTTCGGCAAGGTGGACACCGAGGCCGAGCAGGGACTGGCGAGGGCCGCAAACATCACCTCCATTCCGACACTCATGGCGTTCCGTGAGGGCATCCTCGTGTTCGCGCAGCCGGGTGCGCTTCCGCCGCCGGCACTGGACCAGGTGATCACCGCCGTCCGTGACCTCGACATGACCCAGGTGCGCGCCTCCGTCGAGGCAGAGGAGAACGGCTCCGCAACCGGCACCGGCTAGTGGCCGTGACGTGACATGGACGCGCACGCATGGGACCTGAGGTACGCCGACAGCGAGCTGGTGTGGTCCGCGACTCCTAACCAGTTCGTCGCCGCCGAGCTTGACGACCTGGTTCCGGGCCGGGCACTGGACCTGGCCACCGGCGAAGGGCGAAACGCCATCTGGCTGGCGAGCCGTGGTTGGGCGGTCACAGCGGTCGACTTCTCCCGGACAGGGCTCGACAAGGGCCGCGCGCTGCAGGCGCGGCACGAACGCGGGTCGGAGCTCAAGATCGACTGGGTGCACGCCGACGTGCTGTCCTATGACGCTGGCCCTGCGTCGTTCGACGTGGTTCTGCTGGCCTATCTGCAGCTGCCCGCCGAGCAGCGTCGCGCCGCCGTCCGTGGCGGTTTCGACGCCCTGGCTCGGGGCGGGACGTTTCTCCTCGTCGCGCACGACAGCACGAACCTGACCGAGGGCACCGGCGGCCCTCAGGACCTGTCGGTGCTGCTCACCGCAGAAGACGTGCTGGGCGACCTGGACGGGGAGCGCTTCGAGGTGAAGATCGCAGAGCGCGTTCCGCGCACCGTCGAGGCGGCCGATGACCACCGCGGCGAGCCCTCGAGGACCGCCTACGACGCCCTGGTGAAGCTGATCCGCACCCGGTGATCGCGGACGGGTTACCGTCACTCCGCGGGACCTGGTGAGCGTGTCTCGTCGCCGTCGCGCTCGTCGAAGTTCTCCCGCGCCCTACGCAGGTGCTTGATCAGGCTGAACGCGAGGAGGACCACAGCGGCACCCATCAGCAGGAAGATTCCGAGCGCTCCCCAGCCGGCTTTCACATCCGCCGGGTCGGGACTCCTCCCGGCAAGGGGGAGTATGGCGGACCAGAGGAGGTTCAGGGTGCTCATGGCTCCATTGTCCCAACCGCCTCCCGGACGCCGTTGAACAGATCGTCCTCTGGTGTCTCCACGTCGATGACGCTGCGGACGAGCTCGTAGTCCTCGGTCGGCCAGGCCTGTTGATGCACCTCGACCGGGCAGTGGAACCAGGCGCCGTCGGGGTCGATCTGAGTCGCGTGCGCGAGCAGGGCCTGGTCGCGGATGCGGAAGTACTCCGCGCACGGGACCTTCGTCGTGATTCGCGCTGCATGAACCGGGTCCGGCTTCCAGTCCGCGAGGCGCTCCGCGTAGGGAGACTCCATGCCTCGGGCCAGCATCTCGTCGTGCAGGGCCTGGGTCCGCTCGCGGTGGAACGAGTGATGGTAGTAGAGCTTCAGCGGCTGCCATGGCGCGCCGGAGTCCGGGTACTTCGACCGATCACCGGCAGCTTCGAACGCAGCCACGCTGACCTTGTGACACATGATGTGGTCGGGGTGGGGGTAGCCGCCGTTCTCGTCGTACGTCGTCATCACGTGTGGCTTGAAGTCACGGATCAGCCGGACGAGCACCTCGGCGGCGACCTCCACGGGCACGGCCGCGAAGCAGCCTTCGGGTAGCGGCGGCTTCGGGTCTCCCTCAGGCCATCCCGAGTCGACGAAGCCGAGCCAGTCCTGGCGTACGCCGAGAATCTCGCGTGCACGGTTCATCTCCTCTCGTCGTACCTCGGCCATGTTCGCGAGCACCTCGGGCCGGTCCATCTTCGGGTTGAGGATCGACCCACGCTCTCCGCCCGTGCAGGTCACCACGTGGACGTCGACGCCTTCGGCGACGTACTTGATCGTGGTCGCAGCACCCTTGCTCGACTCGTCGTCGGGATGGGCGTGGACGTGCATCAGACGCAGCATGAGGGCAATCGTAGGACTGGGTCGCGCATGGGAAGATCGAGGGCATGAACGACCTCGCCACCTCTGACGTAGCGCAGCGGTACACCACCCAGAATCCGGTGAGGCGACCCCTGGTCTTCGTCGCGGTCGGCGTACTCGCTGGAGCTGCGTTGGCTTGGCTGGTGTGGGTGATGATCTCCCAGGGCCGGCCCATGGCGCGCTCCGAGCTGGTCTCCTTCACGGTGTCCGGCGAGCACGCCGCCCGGGCGACGCTGACCGTCGTACGACGCGACCAGGACGTGAGCGCCTCATGCCTGCTGCGGGCGCAGGCGACCGACCACTCGATCGTCGGTGAGCTCAACTTTTCCGTCGGTCCCTCCGCACCGGCGACCACCACGATCACCAAGTCGATCCGGACCGAGCGCGAGGCCACATCCGTCTCCCTGGTGGGCTGTGTCGCGGACGGACAAGCGCAGCGGCGCTGAGGAGCTCTGCCCTACGCGCACGTTCGGACGATTGGGTCATGTACGCCGTGCTTGGTAAACTCGTCGACTTGCCTCAGACGACCCCGGCACCGTACGCCGGGTCTCCCCACAAGCACCAGGAGCACCACAAAGTGACGCAGTCCCGCGACCAGAACGTGATCTGGCTGACTCAGGAGGCTTACGACAAGCTTCACGAGGAGCTCGAGAACCTGCGTGGCCCCGTGCGCAGTGAGGTGGTGGCGCGCCTCAGCGCTGCCCGGGATGAGGGCGACCTCAAGGAGAACGGCGGTTACCAAGCCGCCAAGGACGAGCAGGGCAAGACCGAGGCACGCATCCGTCAGCTCGAGGAGGTGCTCCGACTGGCAGACACACGCACACCGGCCGACGACGGCATCGTGGGTGCCGGCAAGACGATTACCACCCGGTTCTCCAGTGACAGCGAGGCCGACACCTTCCTGCTCGCTGCCCGCGAGATGGAGGACACCACCGAGGGACTCCAGGTGTTCTCACCGCAGTCTCCGCTCGGCTCGGCCATCCTCGGCGCCAGGAAGGGTGACACCGTCACCTACGATGCGCCCAACGGCAAGGAGCTCAAGGTCGAGATCCTCGACGCCGTCCCGTATCCGGGCTGAACGTTCGCAGAGTTGGCAATGTCGCGTGGCTCGCCGTACCAACCTCGCCGTACCACCATGGTCACCGCAGGCAACGGAAGCGATCGCGGCGGATCAGCGGTCCGCGTCGAGCCCGGCGGCCACGGAGTGCGGCCCTGAGGGACGCTCGAGCGCTCAGCGACCGGCGGGGCGCGATGGTGCCGGGCTTGCCGGTGCTCTGCAGAGGCAGATCTTTGGCGCGTTCATGGAGACGGTCACGGACCTGTTCCGGGGTCATCTGGGCGCGGCGGCGCTCGTCACGGACGATGATGGCTCCTGTGCCCGCAACACCAGCAAGGCCAGCCAACCCCAGCGCTTTCCAGAGCTTCATGACCTTGGCAGGATCCTTCCTATGGCTGATACGGCGATTCGGTTGGACGAAGCCGTTGACCTGACCCGCACCGGCGACCTGTGGCTGTTTCGCGGCCGTTCGGCCCCGAACCAGGTTATCCGCACCATCACGAACAGTCCGGTCAACCATGTCGGGATGGCCGTGGTTCTCGACGACCTACCACCGTTGATGTGGCATGCCGAACTCGGCCAGGGTCTGGTGGACGTGTGGACCGGAACCCATCACCGGGGGGTGCAGCTGCACGACCTTCGCGCCGCCGTCGAGCAGTGGACCGGCCGTTACGCACAACGCGCCTGGCTGCGCCAGCTAGAGCTCGAGGTGACCGCGTCAATGGAAGACGCGTTGTTGGCGACGATCGCCAGGATGGACGGCACCCCCTTCCCGGCCACGCTCGCCCTTGCTACGCGGTGGGCACGGGGACGGCTCCACCGGCCGGCGCCGGTGGAGAGCACCTACTGCGCGGAGGTCGTGGCCGGCACCTACCAGGAGATGGGGTTGCTCGGGTCCAGCCGGCCCACGAACTTCTACGACCCGGGCAGCTTCTGGTCCGGAGACGAACTCGAGCTGTTGGACGGCGCCCGTCTGGGTTCCGAGATCCGCATCGTCCCCTGAGAACGCAGGAGCGCGAGCTGCGTCGGGGAGCCACGGCCATGTCGGCTGGCGCGCGCAGCCGATTACAGTTGCGCCATGACCGAACCGATGCCCACGATGCCCGACGATGCCGTGACGCTGCGCAGCGGTGGCCGGATGCCGCTGCTCGGGTTCGGCACCTGGCAGATCAAGGGCAAGGAGGCGACGGAGGCGACGGCTGCAGCACTGGATGCTGGGTACCGACACATCGACACCGCCACGATCTACCGAAACGAGGCCGAGGTCGGCCAGGCTCTGCAGGACGGCGGTGTTGCTCGCGAGCAGGTCTTCCTGACCACCAAATGCCCGGGCAACCTCGCGGGCCAGGAGCTCGACACCCTCAGGCGGAGCCTCGATCTGCTCGGCACTGGCTACGTCGACCTGTGGCTGATCCACTGGCCCGTCGAGAACATTGCCAACCTCGACCTTTGGCGCGCATTCATCGAGGCTCGGAAGTCAGGGCTGGCCCGCGACATCGGTGTGAGCAACTTCGGAGTCGACATGATCGACGAGCTCACGACCGCAACGGGAAGCGCGCCCGCCGTCAACCAGATCGAGTGGAGCCCGCTGCTCTTCGACACAACGGTGCTCGAGGAGCATCGCGCACGCGGTGTCGCGCTCGAAGGTTACAGCGCCCTGCGCGGAGGAACCCTGGACAACCCGACCATTCTGCGGATCGCGGAGAGCACAGGACGAACGCCGGCGCAGGTCATCATCCGCTGGCATCTCCAGCACGGCGTGGTCGTCATCCCGAAGTCGCGCAACGTCGAGCGCATCAGGTCCAACGCCGACGTCGCCGGCTTCGAACTGTCCGCCGATGACATGGCGGCGCTCGACGGGCTCGCCGTACCGTCGTAGCCACGCGTCGTGCACGCTGCCTCAATCACCTGGCCTGCAACGCGTCCATCCCTACGGCCGCGGCCAGCACCAGCCGACGATCGAGCGTGCGATCCGTGTCTGGGCTGCAGTCGATCTTGTAGTGATCTGTCAGCTTCCAGGCTCGTCGAGTGTGGTGGACCAGCACATCGTCGTTCCGGGTGAACACAAAGTGGTAGGGAATCGGCAACCAGTTGGCGTAGTTCCCGACGTAGGGAACCAAACCGACGAGCCGGCGGAGCAGGGCTACCGCCAGGCTGCGCTCTCGCGCTTCACAGACCTGGTTGCCGTCGGCATCGAAGAGTAGGTAAGTCGAGCGCAGAAGGCTCTTGGCGAACGCCTTCTGAATCTCCCCGATCCGCTCCCCCTCGGCACCGGTGATGTCGTAGCGGGCCGCGGGATCGAAGCGTCGGCGTGCCTTGATCCCGAGTATCTGCACTTGCTTCGTCTCGTCGGCGAAGAAGCGGATGTCTTCCTTGAACTTGAACCGCTTCTGCTCCACGAAGGCAAACCGCTCTCCCTCCTCGTCGTTGACGTCCGGCAGGGAGAAGACGTAGCGGTTGATGACCATGGTCCATTGCTGGCGGAGCAGGAAGATGTCGTGGGCGTTGGGATCGAAGTCGGCCGTCATCCGGCGATGATAGCGAGGCGCGGGTGCGGACTTCGGGTTCGGAGCGCTCGGTGGCCGGTCTATGGTCGGCGGCATGGTCGACGACATCTTCGAGCATCCGCGGCTTGTCGCCGTCTATGACGCGCTCGATCCTGACCGCAGCGACCTTGAGGTGTACGTCGAAATTGTGCACGAGCTCGGCGCCGAGTCGGTGCTGGACATCGGATGCGGGACAGGCACGTTCGCGCTACTTCTCGCCGATCGTGGACTCCAGGTGATCGGCGTGGATCCGGCAGCCGGATCGCTTGACGTTGCGCGGGCCAAGCCGGGCGCGGAGCGAGTGAGCTGGATCCACGGCGACGCGACATGCCTGCCGCCGATGCAGGTTGACCTTGCCACGATGACGGGCAATGTCGCCCAGGCGATCATCGACAAGCCGGACTGGGAGGGGACGTTGCGCGGCGTGTTTGCTGGCTTGCGGCGTGGTGGGCACCTCGTGTTCGAGACACGCGACCCCGCATACCGTGCCTGGAGAGAGTGGAACCGGTCGGCGTCGTACGACGTCACCGATATCCCGGGAGTCGGCAAGGTAGAGCGATGGGGAGAACTGACCGACATAAGCGGGCCACTGGTGACCTTCCGGTCCACATGGGTGTTCGCCTCGGACGGGCGAACGCTGACGTCGGACTCGACCTTGCGCTTCCGCCAACGAGACGAGGTCGAGGCAGACCTGACTGCGCTCGGATATGCCCTGGACGACGTGCGCGGTGCACCTGACCGACCCGGCCGCGAGTTCGTGTTCCTCGCACGGCGCCCAGAGTAGGGAGGTCAAAAGTCGCGCAGGAAGCAGCAAGATCAAGGCGGCCGGCTAGGTCCAGCTCGTCGCGTGTAGCTCGAAGTCCTCGCTCTGCACCGGC
>Ga0136621_1000957_pt1 | contig 11527 bp, 16 predicted proteins | sample AntDryUQ445A2306_FD_104673 | JGI IMG/M metagenome (GOLD analysis project Ga0136621, IMG submission 104673) | Polar desert sand microbial communities from Dry Valleys, Antarctica - metaG UQ445A (23.06) | ecosystem: Environmental > Terrestrial > Soil > Desert | place: Antarctica: Dry Valley...
CTCCCCCCTGGTGTGACAGGGGCTTTGCTCGGCCCCTCGGGCGTCGGCAAGTCCACCCTCGTCAACGTGCTCGCCGGAGACGACCTCCTTGCGACCGGGTCAGTCGGCGAGGACGGCTCCGGGCGACACACGACGACGCGCCGTGAACTCATCGTCCTGCCTGGTGGCGGTGTGATCATCGACAACCCGGGCATGCGAGAGCTGCAGCTTTGGGTCGCGGACGACGGGCTCGAAGCGGCCTTCGCCGACATCGTCGCTCTCGAGACGCATTGCCGGTTCTCGGACTGCCGTCACCAGGGCGAGCCGGGCTGCGCGATCCAGGAGGCGCTCATCCGAGGAAGCCTTTCGGAAGAGCGCTGGCGAAGCTACGACGAGCTCCAGCGCGAGCTCGCCGAGCTCGACGAGCGCCTCGCGCGCGGCGAGCGCTCCCGCGTCCGGCGCAACCGGCCGGACGCGGGAGGCTGACAACTAACTTCTCTAGGACGACGCGATGTTCGCGGCTCCCTTCGTAAGCGTGGTCGTGAACGCCCAGTCCGTCGCGGCGTTGTTCGAGTCACTGCCGTTCGGAATCCGCGACAGCGAGCCGGCGACCGTGTTCGAGTCGACCACAGTCGCATCGAGTGCCGCACCTTCGACGAGGTCGTAGGTCTGTCCGTCGATCACCGCCACCCCGATCTCGCCTTCGTACGAGAGCGCGTCCAGCAGCGCCTTGGATGCCGTGTCGATCAGCGCAACTCCGTCGGGCGCCCCGTTCTGCGCCTCGATGTCGAGCGCCACGTATGCGCCGGCAGCGAGCGAGCCCGTGAGCGCGGCCCGAACGTACTCCTGGCCGTCTCCCCCGTTCACCAGAACGAGCGCCAGGCCCTCTAGCGAGATGGCCGCCGCGGTCGTGTTCGCGATCTCGACGAACCCGCCCGAGTCCGCGCCGACCTGGTCGTAGTCGATCTCGTTGATCACGAGACCGCCGGTCGGAGGCGGGGGCGGAGGCGGAGGCGCTCCGCCCGCGCACGTGAACGCGATGAGGCCGCCCGCCCCGGTCGAGACGTCGACCGTGCCGGCGGATCCGTCCTGGCCCGTGCACGCCGAGCCCTCGAGTGCGTCCAGCGAAGCGAGGGGCGGACCTTGCGGTCCACGTGGCCCGGCCGGTCCGGTTGGGCCCACGGCTCCGGCCAGGCCCGTTGCGCCGGCCGGTCCGACTGCGCCTGCGGGTCCGGCTGGCCCGACCGCGCCTGCGGGTCCGGCTGGCCCGACCGCCCCTGCTGGACCTGCGGCTCCGGCTGGCCCCCTCGCGCCCGCTGGTCCAGCCTCGCCCATGGGACCCGCAGGGCCGGCCGGTCCGACCTGGCCTTGCTTGCTCCAGGTCACCACGCGCTCTCCCTTGCGGCACTTCGACGCGTCGCTGACGACGCGTAGGAAGTTCTTCTGGCAAGCGGTGATCGCCTCTTGTCGACCCGATGTCGCCGACCCCGTTGCCAGGGCTGCGGCCCCACCGGCCAGTCCGAGCGCGACCAATCCCACTGCAATCGTGCGTACGTGCACGCATCCTCCCTTCGTCGGTGTCGCACCGGTGGTAATCGCAGCGGCCGTACGGCGCCAGATGTCCCAATCAGACAGGAGTGCGGCAAACGCACATGGTTCTGCGGAGCTGTGGAAACCTCGTGACGAACTCGTTGCGGGTGGCGAGGGAAGTCCGTGCGCGCCGAGAACTCGTAGCTGATGCCAGTCGAGCCGCTCAGCCCCGAGCTCGCCCTCGTCGACCCCGAGCTTGCCGCACGCGCGAGAACAGCCCTCCCGCTTCCGGCCTACTCGCGCCCGCAGCCGCGATCGGCGGTCCCGGCAACACCGGTCGCCGCCCCGCCCACGAGCGCGGAGACACGGCCATACCCCGTCTGGGCGCGCATGACAGCCGCGCTCTGGCTACTCGTCCTCGGGATGCTCGTCGGCGGCACCGCGATCCCGCACGCACAAGACAAGCCGCGCGTCGTGCCGCCGGCCGAGGACGTCACGATCTGCCCGCGCCCAACCGCACCGTCCGGAGCCTCGCAGCCACCACCCGGCGCGAACAATCCGTTCGGGTCGTAGGGACTTCAGATCGCCGCGCCGCGGCTACAATCGGCTTCCGCGGGGCTATAGCTCAGTTGGGAGAGCGCCTGGATCGCACCCAGGAGGTCGGCGGTTCGAGCCCGCCTAGCTCCACCTCGTAGAACGGCTGCGTTGAGCTTTCTATCGAGCTCCACGCGCGCGTGGGCGGGTCGCCGCCCACAGAAAGTGGACACGGACGACAGGCACCATCGTCGAGTGAACGTTGCCGATCGGGTTGCCAGTTTCTACGACGCGACTCTGTACCCTTGAGTGCCGATGCACACCTCGACGCGTGCACGTGAGGTCGGGAAAGCGGAGCTCCTCGATCTGCTCGATTGGAAGCGGCGCGTCTTCGAGCTGTACGCGGCCGTTCGCCGATCGTCGGACGTGCCGGCAGCCTTGCGCGGGTGGCAGGAGGTGCGGGCAGAGCTCTTTCGTACGCATCCGCAATCGCCGCTCACGGATCGGCGGGAAATCCTCCATGGCGTTTCGTACTTCGAGTACGACCCCCGCGTGCGCGTGCTGGCGAAGGTACGCCCGGCCGAGCCGGAGACGCTCGCCATCGGCACGAGCCATCCCAGCTCGATCGACTTCACCCGCTTCGGCATCGCCTCCTTCGAGCTGGACGGACGCTCGTAGTCACTCGAGCTCTACTGGCTCGAGGGCTACGGCGGCGGCCTCTTCCTTCCCTTTGCCGACACGACGAGCGGGGACGAGACCTATGGCGGCGGGCGCTACGTGCTGGACACGGTCAAGGGCGCCGACCTCGGCACGGAGAACGGACTGCTCGTCCTGGACTTCAACTTCGCGTACAACCCGTCCTGCGCGTACGACTCCACGTGGCTGTGCCCGCTCGCACCGCCACGGAATCGGCTCCCCGTCCCCGTTCGCGCCGGGGAGCGGCTGGCGTAGGCGCGGCGGTCGGCCCCGAGTAGCACTCTTACTCGGCTGGCTGCTCGCGCGAAAGAGCGTGTACTGCGCGCTCCAGCTCGTCACAGATCACATCGGCCACGTACACGGTCCACGGATGCGGCGGTGCCCCGCCGGTGTAGACGACGACCCGCTTTCCCCGCGAGTGCGCATACCACGCCTCCATGGCGGTTCCCTCGTCCGGGGACGTGAACGCCGCGAGCACCGCGTCGCAGGAGTCGATGTCAGCCAGATCGCCTTCCACGATCTCCGCCTCGCTCCCTTCGGTTCGGCCCCGGTAGTCGCGCCGCATCGGGTCGATCGGCTCCCAGCCGATCGCGCGGACGAGAGCAGCCGCGCGCGTCCGGTACTCGTCCGCGTACGGAGGGCCGGCCAGGTAGACGCTTCCCACGGTGTCGTGCGTCGGGGAATTGCTCATCGTCGTACAGTACGACCCGTGGAGGCAGGCTCGCGCTCAACCGAGTTCGTCGCTCTCGGCCACCCTGGCTACGACCGGTACGCCGGGCTGGAGACCTTCGCCAATCCTGGGGTGTCACACGTGGAGATGACGAGCGACGAGCTCACCGCGATCTGCCCGATAACGAGTCAGCCCGACCTCTACGTCGCCACGATCGAGTTCTGGCCGGAGGCGCTCTGCATCGAGTCGAAGTCGCTCAAGCTGTATCTGGGCGGATTTCGCAACGAGGGACACTTTTGCGAGGCGCTCGCGGTGAAGATCCGAGACGACGTCGCGCAGGCTGTCGAGCTTCCACCCGAGAAGGTGCAGGTAACGCTCGAGCAGAAGGCCCGCGGCGGGATCACGATCACCGCGACCGCGAGTCATTCGTCCTCGAGCACAGGTGAGACGACGACGCCGTAGCCCTGTTGCCCGAGCACCTCGGCGGCCCTCGCGGCCTGCTGCGGACCGGCGATCAGTAGCTTGAGCGTTCCTCCACGCTCCGGCGACAGGTGCTGGAGCTCGAAGTCCTCGATGTTGATGCGTTCCGCGCCGAGCGCGACGGTGATGCTGGCGAGCACGCCGGGGCGGTCCGGCACGTGGACACGCACCTGCTGGAGCCCGCCCGGATCCGGATAGGCCTCGGCCAGCATGGTGCGTCGATTCCCGGCAGCGTCGCCGATCCAGCGTGCGAGAAGCCGGCGTCCCCGGCGGCGAGCGCGGCCGCGAGCTGGTCGAGCCGCCGCCGATGCTCCGCGAGCGTCTCGGAGATTGCCTCGGCGTTGTCGAGGAAGATGTCGACCCAGATCGCAGGGTTCGCGCCTGCCACCCGCGTCATGTCGCGCAGGGAGCCACCGACCGAAGCCAGCGCATCGTTGCCCTCGATCCGGGTCGCGCCGGCCTGGTTCACGAGCAGGTTGGCAAGTGCGTGAGGCAGATGGCTCGTCAGCGCCACCAAACGGTCGTGTGCCTGCGGGTCGACGGCCACCGGGACAGCCCCGAGCTCGCCGACGAAACCATGTACGAGCCGGTAGCGGGCGGAGTCGGTCGAGTACGAGCGAGGCGTGCGCCGCGCAAAGGAGCACATCCGCGCCGGCGACGCCTTCCAGATCGTGCTCTCCCAGCGTGCCGAAAGGCGAACCTCCGCGAGCGCTGTCGAGCTCTACCGCTCGCTGCGGCGCGTCAACCCCTCTCCCTATCTCTTCCTCCTCGAGCTCGACGGCCTCTCGCTTGTCGGCTCGTCCCCCGAGACGCTCGTCAAGGCCGAGGCGCGGCGGGCGAGCCTGAACCCGATTGCCGGCACGACTGCACCCGGCGTCGGCGACGCAGAGCGCTTGCTCGCCTCCGAGAAGGACCGCGCCGAGCACGTGATGCTCGTCGATCTGGGGCGCAACGACCTCTCGCGGGTGTGCACGCCGGGGTCTGTGCGCGTCGAGCGCTTCCTCGAGCCTGAGCGCTTCTCGCACGTGACGCACCTCGTCTCGGAGGTCGCAGGCGAGCTGCGCGACGAGGTCGGCCACTTCGACCTGCTCCGCGCCTGCTTTCCCGCCGGCACCGTCTCCGGCGCGCCGAAGGTGCGGGCGATGCAGATCATCTCCGAGCTCGAGGGCTATCGCCGAGGACCGTACGCGGGCGCCGTGGGCTACGCGCTCCCCGGCGAGGCACTCGACACCTGCATCGCGATTCGGACGATCGTGCTGGTCGACGGCCTGGCTCTTCTCCAGGCGGGCGCCGGGATCGTCGCCGACTCCGACCCCGCCGCGGAGCACGAGGAGTGCCTGCGCAAGCTGGCTGCGCTCGAGACGGCAATCCGCCTCGCCGAGGGGCGCCGCTCGTGATGCTCCTCATCGACAACTACGACAGCTTCACCTACAACCTCGCGCATCTCTTCGGCGAGCTCGGCGCCGAAGTGGTCGTGCGCCGGAACGACGAGATCGACGAAGAGGAGGCGGAGCATGCCTCGCCCTCCCACCTCATCGTCTCCCCAGGCCCAGGGAGACCCGCTGACGCGGGAGCGACAATGGCGATCGTCCGTCGTCTCACTGCCCGCGGCGTGCCGACACTCGGAGTGTGCCTCGGGCACCAGGCGATCGTCGAGGCCTTCGGTGGCGAGATCGGCGCCGCAGGCGAGCTCGTGCACGGCAAGGCCAGCACGATCCGCCACGACGGTCGCGGCATCTTCTCGGGTCTCCCGGAGGAGTTTCCAGCAGGGCGCTACCACTCCCTGGCGGCGACGCGCATCCCGGACTCGCTCGAGGTCGCCGCGACCTGCGAGAAGGGCGAGATCATGGCGGTGCGCCATCGCGAGCTTCCCGTGCACGGCGTCCAGTTCCATCCCGAGTCGATCCTGACGCTGGTCGGCCCCGCGCTAGCGCGCAACTTTCTCGAGGAACGATGATCCGTCGTTCTCGGTCGGCGGCCACCCTGAACCGCACGGACGGAATCGCGCATGTCCGTGCTCAGCGCACGGTGTACGGCCCCGTCGTGACGGCGTGGTAGCCCTTCGCGCCGACGGACACCCCGAGCGGGCTGCGAGGGTCGTCGCCGGCCGCTAGACGATCGAGTGCGCTCGCGAAGTCGTAGCGGGGCGCCCATCCCAGATCGCGTCGGGCCCGAGCGTTCACGTACACGCGGTCGACGCTGGGGAACATCGTCCAGCCGAGCTCAGCGTAGATCCTCTCGTAGTCGGGAAACAGGCGCCGCACGACCGACGGGGCGTCGATGGCCAGCTCGTGCAGGTCGTCCCGCGTGAACGGCGTGGTCGCGCTGATGACGTAGCGTCCGAAGCCGATCGTCGGCGCTCGCTCGATTGCGAGTCGGTGCGCGCCGACGACGTCCTCGATGTCCACTCTGCGATAGAGGAGCTCGTTCACCTTGAGGTTGGCGTCGTCGTAGGCGTTTCGCACCTCGTCGCGATCGTCGGCCTCCGGGAAGAAACGGGAAGTGCGCAGGATCACGCAGACAAGGCCATGGTCGCGATGGACGAGTTCGCAAAGGTCCTCCGCCGCGGTCTTCGTGACGCCGTAGACGTTCCTCGGGATCGAGGGCACGTCCTCCGTGATCCACGTCGCGGGCGCTCCGGCCGCGGGCGTGAGCGATCGGCCGAACGCGCTCGTCGTGCTCGTGTAGACGAAGCAGCCGACACCCGCGGCCACCGCCTCCTCGAGCAGGTTCAGCGTTCCCGTCACGTTGGTGTCCACGAAGTCCTGCCGGGCATGGGAGCCGACATGGGGTTTGTGCAGCGTCGCAGCGTGCAGGATCGCGTCGACGCCCTCGACGCAGCGTCGCACGACGTCGCGGTCGACGATCGACCCGGCGACAGTGGTGTATTCGGAGTCGACCAGGTCGAGACCGACGACCTCCTCCCCATCGGATCGAAGCACGCGGACGAGCGCCTCGCCGAGATGCCCTGAGCTCCCGGTGACGAGGATCCTCATGCCGCTGAGCGTCTCACTCAGTCGTGGAAGGCGGCGAGTCGATCCGCCTCTTTTCGAAGCGAGCGCTGCACTCCGCGATCGAGCCGCTCGAAGGGCGAGATCTCGACACCCCCCGCGTCGCAGCGCCACGATCCTGCAACCGCGCCGTCGATGAGAAACGTGCCGACCGAATGTGGGGTCTTCGTCGAGAACACGAGCGCACGGTACTTTTCCGGAAGGATCCCCGATCGCCGGGCATGAACGAGGAGCGTCGCATCCCAGGTGGGCAGAAAGCGCACCGGAGCCGGCGTCTCGGGATCCGGAAGCGGCGCCCGCGGGAGATCGAGGAGCTCCGTCCCCTTCTCGGCTCGAAAGCGGCGAAGCGTCATGCGCTCGAGCACGGGGGCGAGCTTCGCCGTCAGCACCTTCGACCAGCTCGAGATGTCCTTCCTCGACGCGGGCCCGAAACCGCCGAGGTACCGGCGCACGAGGTGCTCGATCCCCTCCTCCTCGGTTGCGTCGAGCGTGCCAACCCACTCCTCGGCCAGGGCGAACGTGCTCGCGCGCCGCTGAGCCCAAGTGCCCGAAGGGGGGACGCGGATCAACTCGAGCCAGTGCGAGAACCCCCAGACGCTCGCGGGAGGGAAGTCGTTGTCACGAAGGAACTCCTCGACTTCGGCGCGGCTTCGTACCGATCCTCGAAAGAACCTTCGCGCGCGTTCCGCCAAGGCCCGCATGTCCACTCCGTCGGGGATCTTGTTCACTCGCCGCCACCACTCCTGACCAGAGGTACGGATCCCGGCCGCGAACAGCGCATAGTCCCGCTTGGACACGACGTGAATCGTCTCGCGCATCAGCGTCCCCTGGATGACGCTCCGCCGCTCGAGCGCACGCGTGAGATCGTCCCGCTGAAAGCCCTCGAGACAGGACCAGAGCCGAACGTACGCATTCGGCGCGTACTGGTTCTGAATGCCGCCGATCCGCTCGAGTGCCCGTGGGATCGGCAGGGGCACGCGTTCCAGCAGAAGCTGGCGCGCGAGCAGCGCTCGATTCAGCTCTCGCTGCGTGAGGACGCGCTCCGCCATCCCCCGACGCTAGCCGAGCGCTCGCGCGCCGGTCTCCGCTGCGCGAGTGATCCTTTTTCAACACCCCTGGACGGGGCTCTACCGCGAGACAGAAGCAGCCGATGAAGACGTCCATGGGCCACAACCGCGACGAATGGAACGCCGAGGCGATCCTGATCGCCTTCCAGCCGTGGGAGATCGACCTCGTCGCCCGCGGCCTCGGTCGCCTCGCCCAGCTCGCCGACGCCAACCCCACGCGCTACGGCCTCCTCGGCCACGGGGCCGAACCCGCCCTGGCCATCGGCCAGAAGATCGACCAAGTCCTCGAGTATCAGGGCTACGGGGGTATCGAGAACCTGCGAAATCTCGTCGAGGAACGGCGCGGCGACGAGGTCGACGCCAGCTCCGGTTAGATGCTAGCGCGCCCGCGCGAAGCGGTGAACGGCTTCGAGGAGCTCCTTGCTCTTCGCACCGGCCTCGGCGGGGTCTCCCGAAGCAAGCGCGCCGGCGACGCAGTGGTTCACATGGTCGTCGAGGATTCGGAACGCGAGGCTCTCGAGGGCCGTCGTCACGGCGGAGATCTGCGTCAGGACGTCGATGCAGTAGCGATCGTCCTCGACCATGCGCTCGATTCCGCGAACCTGACCTTCGATCCGGTGCAGCCTGCGCACGAGCGCCTCCTTGTCCGCCACGTACCCGTGCGTCACGCTCATGCTGTAGCGCCTTCGCGGGACGAGTGGAAGCGGCGCAGCCGGAGGGAGTTCGTGACCACGAACACGCTGGAGAACGCCATCGCCGCGGCCGCGACGATCGGGTTCAAGAGCCCGGCCATCGCCAGCGGGATCGCCGCCACGTTGTAGGCGAACGCCCAGAAGAGGTTGCCCTTGATCGTGCGCAGCGTTCGTCGCGCGAGCGCGATCGCATCGGCGGCGGCGCGAAGGTCGCCCGAGACGAGCGTGATGTCGGACGCCTCGATCGCGACATCGGTGCCCGTGCCGATCGCGAGCCCGAGATCGGCCTGCGCGAGCGCGGGCGCGTCGTTGATCCCGTCGCCGACCATCGCCACAACTTCGTTCGCCTCTTGGAGCCTGCGGATCTCGGCGACCTTCTCGTCGGGATAGACCTCGGCGAGCACGCGCTCGATGCCTACCTCGCGTGCGATGCGCTCTGCGTTCTCCCTCCCGTCGCCCGTAAGGAGAACCGGGGTCAGTCCGAGCTGCTTCAGCTCCTCGACGGCCTGGCGACTGGTGGACTTCACTGAATCGCGAACCGTCAAGGTCGCTCGAGGCTCTCCGTCCCATGACACGGTGATGGCGCCGTCGCTTCGCCCCACCTCGACCTGATGCCCTTCGACGAGACCGGAGACGCCGACACCGGGAACGTTTCGAAAATCGGTCACCGGAGCGAGCTCCCCGACCTCGGCACGTGCGGCTGCAGCCACAGCCTGTGCAATCGGGTGCTCGGATGCGGCCTCGACCGCGCCCGCCAGCGACAGCACCTCCGCGCGCGTGGCTCCGTTCAACGTCGTGACACCGGTCAGTTGCACTGTTCCCTCGGTGACGGTTCCGGTCTTGTCGAGGACGACCGTCGTGATGCGGCGTGTGCGCTCGAGCGTCTCGGGGCCTTTGATGAGAATCCCGAGCTGGGCCCCGCGACCGGTGCCGACCATCAGCGCCGTCGGCGTCGCCAGCCCGAGCGCGCACGGGCAGGCGATGATCAGCACCGCCACCGCGGCGGAGAAGGCCTCTGTTGCGTCGCCGGTGATCAGGATCCAGCCGGCCATGGTGAGGAGGGCGAGCCCGATCACGATCGGGACGAAGACAGCCGAGACGCGGTCGACGAGGCGCTGGATGGGCGCCTTGCCCGACTGCGCCTCGGCGACGAGACGGCCTATCTGCGCGAGGGCCGTCTCCTCGCCCACCTTTGTCGCGCGAACGACGAGTCGCCCATACGTGTTGATGGTCGCGCCGGCGACGTCGGACCCAGGCCCGACGTCCACCGGGACGGGCTCACCCGTCAACATCGCCTGGTCGACCGCGGAGTCGCCCTCGACCACGACGCCGTCGGTCGGAATCTTCTCGCCCGGCCGCACGACCATCAGAGCGCCGGGCTCCAAGTCCTCGACCGAGACGGAGACCTCCACCCCGTCTCGCAGCACTCGCGCCTCCTTGGCGCCGAGCTCCAAGAGAGCGCGGATCGCCGCGCCGGACCGACGCTTCGCGCGCGCCTCCAGGTAGCGCCCGACGAGAATCAGGGTTGTGATCACGGCGGCGACCTCGAAGTAGATGTGCGCGTCCTCGAGGAAAAGGAGCGCCACAGCCGACCAGCCCCAGGCGGCGAGGGTTCCAATCGAGATGAGCGTGTCCATCGTGGCTGCGAGGTGTCTCGCGTTCAGCGCGGCGGCGCGGTGGAACGCGAATCCGGCCCACAGCACGACGGGTGTTGCGAGTGCGAACGCGAGCCACTCCCAGCCGGCGAATTGCAGCGGCGGAAGCATCGCGAGCGCGGTCAGGGGAACGGTCAGGGCGGTCGCGACGGCAAGCCGTACGCGGAGCGCGCGAGCGCGGCCCTCGGCATGGTCGGGGTCCGCCGACGTCCTGGCGTGGTAGCCGGCGCGCTCTATCGCGTCAATGAGATCGTCGAGCGTGACGCGATCCGCCTCGTACGTGACGGCGGCCTGCTCGGTCGCGTAGTTGACCGACGCCTCGACGCCTTCCAGCTTGTTCAGCTTGCGCTCGATGCGGGTGGCGCACGCAGCGCACGTCATGCCTTCGAGCGCGAGCTCGACCCGTTCGCCGGGTGTTGCGGTCTGCGTCATGCGACGTCGTAACCCGCTTCTGCAATGGCAGCCCTGACCGCGCGGTCGTCGAGCTCGCGGCCGTGAACGGTGACGTGCTTCGTCTCCAGGTCGACGTCGATCTCATCCACGCCCTCGACCTCGGAGACCTCCTCGCGGATCGACATCGCGCAGTGCGCGCAATGAATCGCGGGAACGCTGTAGGTGATGTCCACGAAAGCTCCTCTCACATTTGTCAGTGAAAGGAGCAGTATACCCTATTGGGGTATCTGGGAACCTGCTTTCTCGGCAAGGCGCCCGGCGCGAATCGTCTCGGCCATCGCCTTCGACTCCTCGCGGTACCAGGTGCCGTCCTCGAACTCGATCGCCGGCAGGTAGTGCTGACCTGTGTGCTCCACGACGTCCTTCCGCTTGCCGCGCGGATACGTCGGCTCGATGACGTTCTCGTACTCGACCCCCTGCTCGTCGAGGGCTTGCTGCACCGTCCAGCACGCGCCAATCTTGAACTTGACGAATCTGCAGCGGTGGAACTTGATCGCGATGCTAGTGGTCTCTCCCGGAGAGACCACTACAGACCTTCGATCCGGCTGGCGCCGACTATGGCCTCGTCTCCGTCGGCGAGACGTACGAGGGCCTTTCCCTTGCCGTCGTAGTCTGGAGACCAGACCATCAAAGTGGCGTCCTCGCCATGTACGCGGCACGCGCGCCCGTCCTCTCCGTCGAGGCCCCGCCAGAAGCGAACGAACGGGTTCTCCTCCCATTCCCGACCGATCGTCGTCTCGTCGGTGTGGCCGGGGAGCAC
>Ga0136621_1000958_pt1 | contig 11526 bp, 11 predicted proteins | sample AntDryUQ445A2306_FD_104673 | JGI IMG/M metagenome (GOLD analysis project Ga0136621, IMG submission 104673) | Polar desert sand microbial communities from Dry Valleys, Antarctica - metaG UQ445A (23.06) | ecosystem: Environmental > Terrestrial > Soil > Desert | place: Antarctica: Dry Valley...
CGCTCTGTCCATAGAACTGCGCGCGATAGCCCGGAAGACCGCTCACGAGCGCGGTCGCCGGTGGCGGCGCGATGCTGGGACCCACCGTGCTCGTGCAGGTCGCCGCTCGCGACGTGGGGACCGGAGGGAGCGCGCACAGGAGCAGCGCGGCCGCCAGCGCGACCGTCGACGCCTTCCTCATCGGTGAAGCACCCCACCCACCCTCTCTCGTGATGCTAGGGGATGTGAGGACAGGCGCTCTCCCTCGAGAAGCGAGCCAGCCGGGACTAGGTGAGCGGCACGATGGCCGGTGGCGTGCGGCCGGCGAGCACGCGAAGACCGGGACCAAAGACGCGATCGATGGTGTGCTGAGTGAGCACCGCCGCGGGCGTCCCGTCCGCGACGATCCTGCCTCGGTCCACGACGACCACCCGATCGCACAGCGCGGACGCGAGGTTCAGGTCGTGCAGGACGGCGATGCAGACCCGGCCCCGGTCGCGCGCGATCCGGCCAAGGCGTGCCAGCGTCTCGCGTTGGTGCACGGGATCGAGGTGCACCGTGGGCTCGTCGAGCAGGAGAACGTCGGCCTCCTGCGCGAGCGCCATCGCGAGCACGGCGCGCTGACGCTCGCCGCCGGAGAGCTCGGCGAACGGCCGCTCCGCCACCGCGGTGCACCCCGCTTCTGCGAGTGCCTTGTCGATCGCCCGGCGATCGTCCGACGAGAGCCCGCCGAACGGCCCGATGTACGCCGTGCGGCCAAGGCCGACGATCTCGCGCACCGTGAACGCGAACGGCGTGACGAAGGTCTGCGGGACGACGGCGATGCGCCGCGCTCGGGCGCGGGCGTCGAGCATCCCAACGGAGGCTCCATCCAGCAGGACGTCGCCGTGGCGCGGGCGCAGCAGTCCCGCGAGGCAGCGCACGAGCGTCGTCTTCCCCGCTGCGTTCGGCCCGACGAGCGCCACGCGCTCGCCGCCCCGGCATTCGAGGTCGATGCCGCCGAGGACGTCGGCTGCGCCGTACCCCGCAACGAGCGACGTCGCCGCGAGAACGGTCACAGGCGAGCGAGGCCGAGGCCGGAAGCCGAAGCTTCCGGATGAGGACGAGCGACGCCTGGAATGACCGGGGTCTTCACAGACGGTACGAATCGCGCTGCCGCCAGAGCAGCGCGAAGAAGAATGGCCCGCCGACGAGGCCGCTGATGACGCCGACGGGCAGCTCGGCGGGCGCGAGGGCTACTCGCGCGAGCAGGTCCGCCAGCACGACGAACGTCGCGCCGCCGAGCGCGCACGCGGGCAGGAGACGCGCGTGCCTGGGCCCGACCACGAGACGCGCCGCGTGTGGCACGACGAGGCCGACGAAACCGACGAGCCCGGCGAGCGACACCGCCGTGGCGGTGAGCAGGGCCGAGGCGACGAGGATGACGCGCTTCAGGCGCTCGACGTCGACTCCGAGGCTCGCGGCAGCATCTTCGCCGAGCGCAAGCGCGTCGAGGCGCGACGCCGTCGCGAGCCCGAGGGTGACCGAGACCGCCACCAGGGCGGCCGCGACACCAAGCTGCTCCCAGGAGACGACCGAGACGCCGCCCATGAGCCAGCCGAGGACCGCGGCGAGCCGCAGCTGTAGCCGGTCGCTCATGACGAGCAGCAGCGCGACGACCGACCCGGCGACCGCCGACAGCACGACCCCCGCGAGCAGGAGCGACACGATCGGCACGTGGGCGCCCACGCGCGCGACGCGCCACACGAACGCGGTCGAGCCGAGCGCGCCGGCGAAGGCGAATGCGGGGACCACGAGGTACCCGAGAGGCCCCGCGACGAGCAGGCCGACCGTGCCGGCCACGCTCGCCCCGGCGGAGGTGCCGAGGACGTATGGATCGGCGAGCGGGTTGCGGAGCAGCCCCTGCAGGAGCGTCCCCGCCACCGCGAGCGCCGCTCCGACGAGCGCCGCGCCCAGGACGCGAGGCAGGCGCAGCGAGAGGACTATCGCGCTCTCCGTCGGCTCGCCCCGTCCGGCCAGCGTCGCGAGCACGCGATCGAGCGGGATCGCGACGGCACCGAGAGTGACGGCGACCGCGACGGCCGCGACAAGCGCGACGCCGAGCGCGCCAAGGACGGCCGCGACCGGAGGCCGGGTCGCGCCCGCGCGCCCCGCTGACGGGGCGACGACGATCAGGGCGTCTCCCGAATGATGCGGAAGTACGTGTCGGCGGCCTCCGGGAGCCGTGGTCCGGGCCGGTGCATCAGGGACGGATCGGCCGGCACGATGCGCTTCGTGCGCACGGCCGTGATCGACGACCATCCCGGGCGCGACTGGACCTGCTCCACGGTCGTGCCGTACCCGGCGTCGCCGAGGACGATGACCTCGGGGTCCTGCCGGATGATCTCCTCCGGTGAGAGCTGCGGGAACGGCGAACCCGTGCCCGCGGCGATGTTGATGCCCCCCGCGAGCTCGATGAGGTCGTGAACGAACGACCCCGGCCCGGCGCTGAAGAGCTTCGTCGGGTCGCTCGCATCCACCTCGTGGAAGACGCGCTTCTTCGTCAGGGAAGCCGCCTTCGCCCGTACGGCGTCGATGCCGTCCTGGATCCGGCGCGCCAGCCCCCTGCCATCCGCACCGACCGCCGTTCCAAGGACCTCCGCGGTCCGCGTCGCGTCGGCGAGGCTCCGCGGGTCGACGACAAGGACGGTGATGCCTTGTGCGGCGATGCGCTCGAGCGAACCGTCGCTGATCTTGAGACTCACGACCAGATCAGGCCGGAGCGCCACGATCTTCTCGACGTTCGGCTTCACTCCACCGACCTTCTCCTTGGACTTCGCTGCGGCGGGCTCGTCGGAGAAGTCATCGACCCCGACAACGCGGTCGCCCGCGTCGAGTGCGAAGAGGTACTCGGTGTTCGAGGCGCCGATGGAGACGATCCGGACCGGCCTCGCCGGGATCGCGACGGCGTTGCCCTGGAAATCCGTGACGGTCGCGGGGAACGCGGGCGACGAGGAGGGCGCGGCGGGTGGTGCGGAGCCGGCCGGTGAGGACTGTGAGGCGGGGGCCGAGGCGCACGCCCCGGTGAGGACGGCGAGGAGCGCAAGGAGCGCGAGGGATCGCAGCAGCATCTCCGGTATCCCCTTTCACGCGAAGGTGGACTCACCGGGACAGGCATCAGGCGACCCGACTCAAGCGCTCCGTATGCGCTATCACGGTGGCGGGACCGTGCCGGATTCGCACCGGCTTCGCTGAGACCTGCCCTATGAAGTTGTGGGTCGATGGTAGCGCTGGTCCGCGATGCCGTGCGCTTCGCGCCACAACGCATCCCACACGGCACGCCGCTCCGGCTCCTCGAGCTTTCGGCCGAGCTTGTCGCGGTGCGCGATGACCGCCAGCCCTGCGAGCTTGCCCCACGCGCCGGGCCTGCGCTCGCGGACCGCAGCTGCGAGGGCGGCCTCCGCGGCGACCACCTCGCGAGCGGTCGCGAAGACCGCGTCGCGCGGCGAGAGCAGCTCGAGCTGCAGGAAGCCCGACTCGAGATGCCGGAGCCCTGCGACCCAGCCGACCGGTGCGGCGAAGGACGGTCCTGCGAACGCGAACGAGTGGTACTCGCCGTTCTCGCCGCAGGCATCGATCGGCAGAGCCGCGATCTCGTCCACGAACCGCTCGTCGATGATCCGTCCGAGCCATCGCTCGTCAAGCTTCGCGAGCTCGCAGCACGTCACGACCGCGCGGCCGCCGCGCGACACGAACTCACGCACGAGCGCGAGCGGCGCCTCACCCCACAGTGGCTCTACGTGCTGGAGCGCCGCCGCGCGCACGCGCTCCTCGTACCACGCCCGCACGTCGGCCAGGTGGATGTCCCCGAGGATCACGCCCGCATAGCCCTCGTCCGCGAGCTCGGCGAGGGCAGCGCGGAATGACGCCTCGAACTGCGGCCAGCCCACAGCGAGCTGCCGCAGCGGGATGCGGAGCGCCTGGGCCTGCGCCACGATGAGCTCCGCTCGCGTCGCATGGAATCGCACGCGCTGCGTCGCGGCGTCGATCACGTTGAGCAGGCAGCCGATCTCGAGGCCCTGGTCGCGAGCGCGGTCCAGCGCCAGCGCGCTGTCCTTGCCGCCCGACCACATGACGGCGTAGCGCGTCGGCTGGCTCAGGCGACGCGCGTCGCGGCTGCCGCGAGAGGTGCGGGGACCCGCGAAGGGTGGAACAAGCCCGCCAGGACCTCGATCCCATCCACGACGCGCGGCCCCGGCCGGCTGAAGTAGGCCGCGCCGTCGACCGCGTACACGCGGCCGGCGCGAACGGCCGCGAGGTCCTGCCATCCCGGCCGGGCCGCGAGCGTCGCCGTCTCGTCGATGGCACGCTTTGCTCCGAACCCGCAGGGCATCACGACGACCACGTCGGGATCCGCCGCCACGACGTCGTCCCACGCGAGCTCACGCGAGCGCTCGCCAGCCACGCCGAGCAGGTCGGTGCCGCCTGCCGCATCCACTTGCTCCGGCACCCAGTGGCCGCCCTGGAAGAGCGGCTCCGTCCACTCGAGGCACACGACGCGGGGCCGCGGCGCGCCCTCCAGTGCATGGCCGATGGCGGCGATCCGCGCGCCCAGACCAGCGACGACACGCTCGGCCCGGCCGTCCAGGCCGAGCGCGGCCCCTACGCCGCGGATGTCCGCGAACACGCCTTCGAGCGAGGTCGCCACGAGCGGTACGACAACGGGAGCGGCAGACAGGCTCGCCGGGAGCTGCTCGAACGTGATCGCGCAAACGCGGCAGATCGTCTGGCCGACGATGATGTCTGGTCGCGCAGCACGCATCGCGTCGCCGTCGAGATGGAACGTGCTCTCGCCGCGCTCGCCAGCCGAGCGCACGAGGCTGTCGATCTCGCTGCTGGAGGCGCCCCGCGGGACCGTCGTGCGCGTCAGGCGGGGCAGCGCCCGGACGTCCTCCGGGTGGTCGCAGTCGTGGGTTACCGCGACGAGCTGATCGCGCGCGCCCAGAGCGCAGACGATCTCGGTGCCGGCAGGGACGAGCGACGCGATTCGCACGCGACAAGAAGCGCGCTACGCGGAGATGCGCTCCTGGGTGAATCGCTGCGCTTCGGTGAGGTGCGTCGCAAAGAGACGCTGCAGCGTCATCACGTGCGCGCACAGGCCGTGCGTGCCGAAGTGCTCGCACTCGCAGGACCACTCATCTCCCCGCAGCCGGACCTTGTGGCTGTCGTTGTTGCCGCGGAAATCGACCTCAAGGGCGTGCAGGCTCACGCGATCGGGCTCCGACGCGTACCGCTTCGCCTTCTCGACCATGGAGATGAGGCTCGAGTACATGAGCGTCCTCCGTCAGTGTCATTCAGTGGCCTCGAATTGGCCCGGCGCGAGTCTAGTCCGCGCCTTTCGCGACCGATGCTGGTAGCGAGGCTTCACCGCGCACTCTGTACCGCGGTCTCCTCTAACCCCGCGGCCGTGGCGCTGCGATGTCTTACGGCCCATGCGGCTCGTACGCGCGCCACGCGTCGAGCCCGTGCGCCGTCGACGGCCAGGCCAGCTCCTCGAGCGGCGGCAGGCGGTCTTTCGGGAAGAACGCGGCCTCGGACGCCTCGCCGGACGCGACCTGCAGGTCGCCGCCCGTGATGTGCGCGCGGTAGTTCACGACAAGGATCGGGAATCCCGGACGCATCCACATCGACATGAGGCCGTCGAGCGCGACCGTGAAGCCGGTCTCCTCGCGGGTCTCGCGGATGGCGGCGTGCTCCGACGTCTCGTCGCTCTCGACGAGCCCGCCGGGCAACGCCCACCGGCCGTCGCGCGGTCCGTAGTTCAACCGGACCAGGAGGACCGCGCCGTTCCGCTCGACGATGCAGTTGGCACCGATCTGTACGTGCATGAAATCGGCGAAGCCGCACACCGTGCAGGCTGGGCGGTCACGGCCGTCGATCGGCGTGAGGACGAGCGGGGTGCCATCGCGCGGGCAGAACGCGAAGGCCGTCAAGCTTTCGCGAGCCGGTCCTTCAGGAAGTCGATGGAGGTCACGGGTGAGGGGTCGGCGCCGTTCAGCAGTGCCGAATAGAAGGTCACGTGGTCGGTGAAGTACGTCAGCTGCAGCACCTCGGAGAGCATGGACGATCCAGGAAAACGCAGCGTGTAGTGGGGGACGCCCGCGCGATCGAGCAGCTCTTTCGTGACATCCCAGCGGAGCTGGTTGCGTGGGTTGTCGTGCTCGCTCCGAAGGAGCAGCACGACGACCGCCTCGCGCGCTACCGGCGGCCCCGGGAAGCCGACGACAGCGTTGTGGTTCAGCTCCGGCAGCACGTCGAAGGCGGCCCAGCTCTTCGCGTTCTCGTTGAACTGCCCCTTTACCCGCCGGGCCATCACGCCCATGAGACCGACGCCGTAGGCAACTGGGATCCTGCCGTGCAGCGCGATCGCGAGCTTCTTCGCCTCGTTCGTCCTCGCGCCCTCGTGCGCACGCTCCTCGAGCTTCCCGACGTCCGCGAGCGCGGCTTCGATGTCGTTCGAGAGATCGCGGGTGAACCCGAGCCTCCCGAGCACACCGAGCACCAGCCCGAGCGAGTACCCGAGCGCGGCGCGGGGCTGAGCTGCGTATGCGAAGGTGATCACAGGGAATCCGTTCGCCCGACCGAACGCGGCGACCTTGCCGCCGGTCGTGATGCAGAGCACCTTGGCGCCGCGCTTCTTGGCGTCGTCGAGCGCGGTGAGCGTCTCCTCTGTGTTCCCCGAGTACGACGACGCGATCACCAGCGTGTCGCGGCCGACGTATGCCGGGAGCCCGTAGTCGCGGTGCACCGCCATTGGCACCTTCAGCTCGCCCTGGAGGAGCGCGGCGGCGAGATCGCCGCCGATCGCGGAGCCGCCCATGCCGGCGACGACGATGTTGCGGACGTCACCGTAGTGCGGCGGAAGCGAGGCCTTCCGCGTGATCGCCCACGCATCCCGGACCTGCTTCGGCAGATCCTTCACCCGCGTCAGCATGTCCTCTGGATCCGCCGCTCGGATCCCCTCGACGGTCTCGATGACGCTCCTATCCATCAGACGTGCACCATCCCCTCGCCAAGGTCGAGCAGCGGATCCAGGTGCGCCGGATCGCGTGTCTCCGCATACACGCGCACGAGCGGCTCGGTACCCGAGAGCCGCAGCAGGAGCCAGGAGCCATCCTCACGGAAGAACTTCGTGCCGTCCTTCGTGTCGAGCTGCACGATCCGCTGGACCGGCACGCCGCCCAGCTCCCGTGGCTGCGCGGCCTGCAGCCGCTCCATGATCCGGGGCTTCGCGGCGTCGTACGTCGCGCGGTCGAGGTGCAGGTCGCGCCGCAGGTAGTGCGATGGGCCGGCGAGGTCCATCAGCTCCGCGATGAGCGCCGACGGGCGCTTCTTCGTCTTCAGCATGAAGTCCAGGAAGAACAGGTCCGCGACGATCCCGTCGCGCTCGGGCAGGTGCATCGCGAAGCCGAACCCGCCGGACTCTTCCCCGCCCATCATCGCCCCGGTCTCCTGCATCTTCGGGCCGATGTACTTGAAGCCGACGGGGACCTCGTGCACGTCGACGCCGTACCGCTCGCCAAGTCGGTCGACCATCGAGGTCATGTTCACGGTCTTCACGACGGGGTCGCGCAGCCCGCGGACCTCGCAGAGGTACCACATGAGCAGCGCGTACAGCGTGAGCGTCGTCACGAAGCCGCCCTTCTCGTCGCCGAGACCAGCGCGATCGGCATCACCATCGACCGCGAGGCCGACGTCGGCGCGCTCCTTCGGTATCCGGGCGAGGAACTCGTCGATGTTCGGCGGGATCGGCTCGGGGTTGACGCCACCGAAGAACGGGTTGCGCTCGCCGTGCAGCTCGATCACCTTGGTCGGACCACCGCCCAGGAGCCGGCCCCAGTAGCCGGAGGCCGAGCCGAACAGGGACTCGCAGACGATGGTCTTCCCCGCCCCGCGAAATGCCTCGAGGTCGAACAGCTCAGCGACGCGCGCCAGGTAGTCCGGCGCCGGGTCGAAGCGCTCCAGCAGTCCCTTTCGGTCAGCCTCATCGAGCTGGATCCGCTCGACCTTCTCGGGCGTCGCCTCGATCGGGCGGATAAGCGTCTCGAGGTCGGCAATGAGGGCAGGCGAGGCCGCGGCGCCGGTCTCCGCCTTCACCTTGAAGCCGTTGTCGTACCAGGGGTTGTGGCTCGCGGTGATGACGATCCCGGCCTTTGCCCCGCGGCGCATCGTGGCCCAGGAGAACGCTTGCGTCGGTGCGGCCGCGGTCGCGAGGTGAACGCGCACGCCCTTGGCGGCGCATACCTCGGCCGCGGCCGCGGCGAAGTGCTCGGACGCGAATCGCCGGTCGTAGCCGATCACGACTCCCTGCTCCGAGGCACCGGCGCTCGCGATCCATTCGGCGACGGCGTTGGCGCACACGCGCACGGCGTCGAAGGTGTACGCATCCGCGATGCGCGCGCGCCAGTGGTCGAGGAGATCGCGAAGCGACATCGCCAGCGGGATCGTGGGGACCCACCCGGTGCGGCGGCGGAACTCCGCGCTGTCCACGTCGACGGCCGCGGGGTCGCCTGCCCGGACGCGGTCAGGGTCGAGCTCCGTCCGGAGCGGCACGCGTGACATCGCGACGAGGGTGTCGAAGATCTCCTGCACCTCGACCGTGCGGCCGCTGCCGACGTTGAACGTCCCGGGACCCTCGGCCGCGAGGTCGCACGCCAAGCGGTACGCGCGCGCCATGTCCCGCACGTCGATGACGTCGCGGCGCGCGTCGAGGCGCCCGTGGCGGATCAGTGGCTCGGCCTGGCCGGCCTCGGCGAGCGCGATCTGCCGCGCGAAGGCAGATGCCGCGAGGGCCGGATGCTGCCGTGGCCCGATCTGACCTACCGGACGGAGGATCACCGAGCGGTCGCCGAGCTCCCGGACCAGGGCTTCGGCGGCGACCTTTGTCGCCGCATACACGTTCGGCGGCAGGATCGGCGCGTCCTCGCGGGCGGGTCCCTGCGGCGCGCCGTACACCTCCGCGGTCGATGCGAACACGAGGGCGGCGCCGGTGCCGCGGACCGTTTCGACAACGGCGGCGGTCCCGATCACGTTGACCCGCACGGCCGCCGTCGGATCCTTCGACGCGAGTGCCGGAACGGCCTGCCCGGCAAGATGCACGACGACATCAGGGCGCGCGGCGCCAACAGCCGCACGCACCGCGGCCGTGTCGGTGAGGTCACCGCGGTGGACCTGCACCCGGGCGGCGACGCTCGCGAGATTCGCGTAGGGCGGCGCCTCGAAGGCGAAGCCGTGCACCTCAGCGCCGTGTGCGACGGCGTGCTCCGCGAGATGGCTGCCGGCGAATCCGGTGATCCCCGTGATGAGGACGCGTCGGGGCACGCCCGAATCGTAGCCTTTGACCCCCGCATCTCGCCTGTCATCGTGTACGAACCGCATGGTGCCTGCTTCGCTGATCACTCCCCTCGCCTATGGCGTCGTTGCGCTTGTCTGGAGCGGCGGGTGGATCGCTGGCAAGCTGGGTGTGACCGCCGTTCCGCCGCTCGAGCTCTCCGCGATCCGTTTCGCGCTCGCGGGCATCCTGCTGTTGGCCCTCGCCCGGCTTGCGGGCGCACGTCTCGGGTTGGAGCGGCTCGGAATGATCGCCCTGTCTGCCGTCTTCGGGATCTTCGGCTACAACTCGCTCGTCTTCGTCGGCCTGACGATGACTCCCGCGTCGGACGCGGCCCTCATCGTGCCGACCCTCGTCCCGGTGCTCACGGCCCTGTTCGCGACGGTCGTCGGCGAGCCGCTGACGCGAGCCAAGATCGCCGGGTTCGGGCTGTCCGCAGCCGGCGCGACGCTCGTCATCCTCGCAGGTGGCGCGGCCGGCGGGACGTGGAGCGGCGAGCGGCTGGTCGGGGATCTCCTGCATGTCGGCGGCGCCGCATGCTGGGGCGTGTACGCGACGATCGGGACAGTCACACTGCGCGCCGGCTCACCGTTGGGCGTCGTCGGGATGTCGTCGCTCATCGGCGCTGCCATGCTCTTCCCGCTGGGGTTCCTCGAGCAAGGCTACCGCGACGTTCCGTCCTGGCCGCTCGACGCGTGGCGTGCGATCCTGTTCCTCGTCATCTTCACGACGATCATCGGGTTCGTGCTCTTCTACTGGGTCGTGCGTCGCTTCGGCGCGGGGCTCGCCGCGATGACGAGCTACCTCGTCCCGATCGGGACACTCCTCCTCGCGGCGCTCGTCCTCGGCGAGCGTCCGGCGCCGCTCCAGCTCGTCGGCGGCACGGCGATCCTGCTCGGCGTGCGAATCGCGACCCGCCGCCCCGCAGTCACGGTGCCCGTGTAGCGAGGGAAACGTAGCCGGCCCCTGGACCGGGTTCAAGATCAGGCGAGGGCGGGCTTCGCCCGACCGAGCCGCAGGGCCGTGAGGGGGAGCCGTCGCAGGCGAAGCCGGCGCCGGGACCGGGGTTCAACTAGAACACCAGAGCGCGGATGTCACCACCTCGACAGTTGTCGGCGAGGAAGCGGATGCGTTCGCTCCCCGGGTCGACGCTGCGCTGGAACGTCGCGCAGGTGAGCGTGTACTTGCCTTTGGTGTTGCTGAACGTGTCGAGCGAGTTGTCGTAGAAGATCTCGACCCGGCCGCCGGGCCGCACCGTCACGCGCGTGACGATCGGGTCGCGCTGCTGCGTGATCCGCGTGGACTTGAAGGAGGCTGCCTTGCCCTCGGTGAATGCCTTCCAGAGGCACTCACGCGCCGTGGCGTCGTAGCCGTCGCCGGTCCCGTAGCTCTCGTCGGCGCAGGGCTCGGGGAACGTATCGACCGCGCCCCGGACAAGCTCGCACGAGCCCAGCGTGAGCGCCGCAACGACGAGCACCAGAGCGGCTCTCCTCACAGGCCACTCACGGTATTCGTTCACGCCTGGCCGGGGAACCCCGCGGTCGCGGGCTCGGCACCTTACAGGACCGCCGGCGCGAACGGCCGCCGGCCGGTGCTGAAGCGCTCGAGCGACAGATCGCTGATATCGAGCGTCGACGCGCTCCCGTCGAGCATCTCCTCGACGACGAGCTGGCCGGTCGCTGGCGCGTGCATGAAGCCGTGCCCCGAGAACCCCGCGGCGATGTACAAGCCCTCGACCTCTGGCACCCGGCCGACCACCGGATGGTCGTCCGGTGTCATCTCGTAGTAGCAGGACCACGAGCGCGCGATCCGCACGTCGGCGAACGCGGGATGGCGCCACGCCGCGCGCGCGCGGACCCACGGCTCGAGCGACGCCGGAACCGCCGGCCGCCCCACCGGTCCACCGAATACCTCGGGCGGGCCCGCCGGGCCCTTCTCGATTCCGCCGTCGGTGCTGAGGTTCGGCATGGCGAACCGCTGCATCGCGCCCTTCGGCCGAAAGTGGAAGCCGGACTCGAGCTCGATCACCATCGGCGTCCGCGCGAGCGACGGGTACGGTCCCGCCTCCATGATCGAGCGCGGATACCCCCAGATCGGGACGTGCACGGACGCGGTCGCCGTGAGCGGGGCCCTCCACGCCGCCGTCCCGACCAGCACCCGGCCGGGGCTCACGTCGC
>Ga0136621_1000960_pt1 | contig 11521 bp, 14 predicted proteins | sample AntDryUQ445A2306_FD_104673 | JGI IMG/M metagenome (GOLD analysis project Ga0136621, IMG submission 104673) | Polar desert sand microbial communities from Dry Valleys, Antarctica - metaG UQ445A (23.06) | ecosystem: Environmental > Terrestrial > Soil > Desert | place: Antarctica: Dry Valley...
AGCGGCCAAGACGGGTGTGCGCAATCGGCGAGGCCAAGTGGCGCGCCGACCCGGTCGGGTGCGAGCAGCTCGCACGGCTCAGGGGACTCCGCAGCCTGCTGCCCGCGCAGCAACAACCGGTACGTCTCCTGCTCTTCAGCCGCGCCGGGTTCGAGCCCGAACTGCTCAGGGCGGCAGCCGCGGACCCCGACGCCGAACTCATCGACCTGGAACGCCTCTACCTCGGCGACTGAGCGGTCCGATCGCCTATCCTTCCGGCACGAGGTCACGGCAGGACGACAACTCCGGAACCGAGGCCGCGTGGAACAACAGCGAGTCCGCGCCTTCTCCCCAGACCCTTCTTGAGCTGGGACTCGGAGAACGGGTTGTCGTTGCTGCAGTGCGGTCTTGAGTGGGACTTGGTGACGCCGAGGTCGGCGAGCAGCATCGCCACCGGCTTGGAGGTCATCGAGGTGCTACGGTCGGCGTGCAGGGTCAGCCGGGCGGGGGTCGATGTTCCGCTTGGTGATGGTTTCGGCGAGCAATCGCTCGGCACTCTCCCGGTCGGCGACCAGCCGGGTCCGTACCGGGAGTAGATGCCGACCACCTCGCGGGAGACGGGTGCGTCCCTCGTCCGAGACGGGTCGCATATCATGGGCACTCGGCGGACTCCTCGCGAGGAGGTACGGATGGCCAACGACCCGGCGCAGCCGCTACTGCGTGTGGTCCGCGGCGAGCCAATGGACGACGAGTTGGCGGCCCTCACCGTAGTGATCGCGGCCTTGGCGAGCGCACCCGCTCATGAGCCACCTCTAAGCCAGTCGATGTGGGCAGACCCGGCTCGCCGGCTACAAGTCCCTCAGTCTCCCGGCCCGGGATCATGGCGAATCTCAGGACTCACCGGCTGATTCCTTATCGGGGATTCGGTGTCAAGGAGGTTGCGAGGCGGGCTGCCGTCGGCGCGAACGCCGTGCGGCTGCGCGCAGCACTGCGGCATCAGCTGCGGCGTCGCCACCCAGCGCCACCGCCACCGCGAGGTCCAAGATCGTCGGGTCATGCATCGCGAGTGGACGTTGCCACGGCCCCAGTCGGGACGACACTCTGTCCGCACGCCCAACATCCGCCGCGCTCGCCGGACTCGGTGCCGTGGCGGGCCGCGGTCGCTGCGACGCGCGCGTGAGCGGACGGCTCGACTCTGTCGGGGGTGTGGTGGAAAGACAGGGTCATCGCTGCGTCACTGAACCACTCGTCGCGGTCAGAGCGGCATGTTGGCGTGCTTGCGCTGGGGACCGTGCTCCCGCTTGTTCCGGAGCATGGCCATCGCGCGGGCGACGGCCGACCGAGTCTCGACCGGGTCGATGATGTCATCGACGAACCCATGTTCCGCGGACACCAGCGGGTTCATCGTGCTGTCGCAGTATTCCTCGACAAGCGCCGCCCGCGTCTTCTCCGGGCACGACGAGGCCGCGATCTCCTTCCGGAAGATGATGTTAGCGGCACCCTCAGCGCCCATCACGGCCACCTCGTTGCTGGGCCAGGCGAACACGATGTCCGCGCCGATCGACTTCGAGTCCATGACGATGTACGCCCCGCCATAGGACTTCCTCAGCACCACGCACACCCGTGGCACTGTCGCCTCGCAGTAGGCGTAGAGGAGCTTGGCGCCGCGGCGGATGATCCCCGAGTGTTCCTGGCCAGCTCCAGGCAGGAAGCCCGGCACGTCGACGAGGGTGAGCAGGGGGATGTTGAAGGCGTCGCAGAAGCGGACGAACCGCGCCGCCTTCTCCGATGCGTCGATGTCGAGGGCCCCGGCGAGGTGCCGCGGTTGGTTGGCGACGACCCCCACCGTTTGGCCCGCGATCCCGGCGAGGGCGCACACGATGTTGGGTGCGAAGTCGGCGGCGACCTCGAAGGTGTCGCCCTCGTCGACGATCTCAGCGATCACGTCGCGCACGTCGTAGCTCGCCTTCGAATCCAGCGGCACGAGTCGCCCCAATCTGGGACATGGCCTGTCGACCGGATCCGACGTGGGATCCCTGACATCCGAGTCAAGGTTGTTGGACGGCAGCAGTGACAGCAGGTAGGGCACCTCCGTCAGGCAGCTCTCCTCGTCCGGATAGGTGGCCGTGGCCACCCCGGACTGCTGGCTGTGCACCGAGGCACCGCCGAGCTGCTCGTGTGTCACCTGCTCCCCGGTGACCGCGTGGATCACGTCTGGTCCGGTGATGTACATGTAGCTGATCCCGGAGACCATGAACACGAAGTCGGTGAGGGCCGGGGAGTACACGGCTCCCCCTGCACAGGGGCCGAGGATCACGCTGATCTGCGGGACCACACCCGAGAGGGCGGCGTTGCGGCGGAAGATGCCGCCGTAGCCGTCGAGCGCGGCGACGCCCTCCTGGATGCGCGCCCCGCCCCCGTCGTTGATCGCGACCACGGGCATTCCGACCCGCCCGGCGTGTTCGAGCAGCCGGTGGACCTTGGCAGCGTAGGTGGCGCCGAGGCTTCCACCGAAGATGCGGAAGTCCGAGGCGTACACGGCGACCGACCTGCCCTCCACGGTGCCCCAGCCGGTGACCACGCCGTCGGTGAAGGGGCGGTTGGCGTCGAGGCCGAAGCCCCGACTGTTGTGGCGGGTGAGCATCTGCAGCTCGGTGAAGGAGCCGGCGTCGAGGAGCTGGTCGATGCGTTCCCGCGCCGTGGACTTGCCCTTGGCGTGCTGCCGTTGGGTGGCCTCCGGGGTGGGTTCCGTGGCCAGTTCGCGCAGCGCAACGAGTTGGGCCACGCGCTGTTCGTGGGTCTCGCCGAGCAACTCGGTCCGGCGAGGGCTGACGTCCGGGTCGCGCTGAACCTCCATGGGCCGGGTTGGCACGGCGGTCAGTCGGGCGTGCGATCGGGTCGTCGCGGTGTCGGGTTGATACGCGGTCGTCACCTCGGTGGCACCTTTCGTCGTGTCGGGCGGGTTCACCTGCGCTGTGGCTAGTGTCGCCAAATATGATCAAGTTTACGCATCGTACCCGCGTTTGCGCAGCTCAGGAGGCAGGTCGATGATCTTCACAGCGTAAAGGGCTACTCATTTTGCGACACTAGGAGCCGTAATGGAATAACTAAAGCACGTTAATCGGCATCCTCCCTGGTCAGAGGCTTGGAGGCTGCCTCAAGAAAGTAACTTATTTCATTACAGCTACCTACGGCTTCGTGCAGATCAGGATCGTTCCGCGTCATTCCTTTACACTGCTCCCGCTTGCCGTCTTGAATGGCGCGGACGCTTCGCCGATCGCGTACGCCGATGCTGTCACCTGCGGTACTGGCACTGCTCATGGGACCTTTGCACCTGCTAGCTGCGCGATGGCGCCGTGTCAACATACGGTGCATGCGCGCTGTGTCCTTGATGGACCAGAGCCGTCTAGCGCGGCCCTGGTCCGTCCATCGATCGTTACGTCCGCGGGGCACTGGTGGCGACCAGTGCCGCACCACCGAGCAAGAGCGCGGCGAGGGCGAGCAGCAGTCCGGTGAACCCCAAGGGCAGGCCGAGTGTGAGCGGACCGACGGACGCCCCGGCGAACAGCACGAAGCCGTATATCCCCGTGCTGGAAGCTCGCGCCTTGCCCGCACGCGATCCGACCAGGGTGATCAACGCGGGCACGGTGGTGGCGGTGCCGGCGACGAGCACGGCGCTGGTGACGGCCAGAGCCCACAGGCTTTCCGCGGCCAGCGCCTCGCCCATCAGGCCGAGCGCGGCGAGCAGGAACCCTGCCACCGCGACCCGCACCGGCCCGACACGTCCGATGAGGGCACCGGCCACCGGCGCCAGCGCCATCCCGGGCAACCCGGCCAGGCGCACCAGCAGAATTGCGTTCGGGTCGAGGCCGAACTGCTCCTGTAGCTGCGGCCCCAGCGCGGCGTACATGGCCACGAAGGCCAGCAGGATGGTGAAGGACGCCGCGTAAGGTAGCGCCAGCTCGCGGCGCACCACCAAGCTGCGGAGCTGGGCGAACCGTTGCACCAGCGTGGTGCTGGTTGCGGCCCGGTACGGTTCCCCGAGAACGGTGCCGAGGCCGGCCGCGGCGAGCGCGAACGCTGCGGCCGCGAGGCCGAACACCCATCGCCACCCCAGGCTAAGCGCCACGACCTGGGCGTAAACTTGTCCGACGATCCCCGCGACGAGGAATGCAGTGGAGATCGCACCGATGCCGGTGGTACGCCACCGCGGTGGGAGCGCCTCGCCGACGTAGGCCAGGATCACGACGGCGAAACTGGCGGCCACGAATCCCTGCACGGCCCTGAGTCCGGCGACCACCCCCAGGGACGGGGCCACCGCGAGCAGGCCGGTGGCCACCGCCAGCGCCAGCATCCCGGGAACCAGGATCACCTTGCGTCCGTAGCGGTCCGAGATCGGGCCCCAGACCAGGAACCCCAGCGCGTAGGCCAGTCCGTACGCGGTGGCCAGCGCCGCGGAGACACCCGCGCCGAACTCCTCGCTCAGCACCGGAACCAACGGGATGGCCAGGTAGAGCTGCATCAGCACGAGCAGCGCACACGTGACCATCACGGTCAGCGGCACCGCGACCGACGACCGTTCGCCACCCACCTCTCGGTCGCCGCGGCTCGTCGAACGGGCCGGCAGAACATCGGATTGCGGTGTCACGAAGAAACCTCCTTGTCCAGGGTGGTGTCGATGCGGATCATGCGGCCACCGCCGACCAGTGCGGCACCGGTGTCGCGTGCCACCGCGGCCAGCCGTGGGCATGGGCGTGCACAGCCAGCACGGCGTCCTCTCCCACGACGCACGGACGCCCCACGCTGCTCAGCATGTCCAGGTCGCTGGTGTGGTCGCCGTAGGCCGAGCATCGCTCGGCGGCCAGGCCGAGGCGCGCGATGGTCGCGGTCACCGCTGCAGCTTTCCCGCTACCGATCATGGTGCGCTCGATCTCGCCGGTCAGCCGGTCATCGGCGCCGACGACGGGTTCGGTGCACAGGACGAGGTCGGCGCCGATGTCCTCGGCGAGCGGATCCAGGCAGGCGCGGAACGACCCGGACACCAGCACGATCACGTCGCCGGCGGCACGATGCGCTGCGAGGGCTCTCACCGCTGTGCCGACGAATGCCGTCGGCCGCTGCCGGTAATTGGTGTACCACTCGGCACCAGCCGCCCAGAGGTCGTCGCGGGCCACGCCCGTGAACCAGCGATAGTACGCCCGGTTGACCTCCGACCGGTTGCCCCCCTGCCGGGCGATGTTGTGGAGCCCTGCGACGGCGCGCTCGTAGCCCTCGCCCCGGTCGCCTCCTCGCGACGTCCAGTAGCGCAGGAAATCGAACATGCTCTTGACAGTGATCAGCGTTTCGTCGACGTCGAAGAACGCCGCGTTCCTCGGTCCGTTGTTCACGCGAAGTACCTCCATGACGAGATGAACGAGTCTCTATCAAACTGTTGCAGGCCGCCGCGGTGAGCGACAGTGACACCTCGACCGGGTAGGACGTGGGCGCTGTCCGGGCCGCGCCGATGGCGGTGCCTGATGGGGATACCCGTTGGAGGGGGCCGCTCGGGCTCCCTCCAACGGGTTGCCAGGCCGGGCCTACCAGTGTGCGCCCCATTTCTGCCCGTTGTCGCTATGATCCGGTGGACGTAACGTTGGAGCCATGGATCAGAATCTGATCGTTCGTCCGCAGCCCAGGGGGTGGTGAAAGAGATGAAGACCCTTGACGAATTCTTCGATCGGCTCGACAGTTTCGGCGAATCGGACGCCATCGTCTTCGCTGGCGACACCTGCAGCTACCGGGAACTGATGGGACTGGTGGAGGACTGGCGGGCCTTCCTGGACGCGAACGACATGCGGTCCGGGCAGGTCGTTACCCTGGAGGGCCCGTATTCGCCGGACGTGTGTGCGGGCCTGCTGGCGCTCATCGCCCGGGGCGCGATCATCGTTCCGATGGCCTCGCTGCCGGCAACGAAGCGCGGGGAGTACCTCGAGGTCGCTGAGGTCGAGGTGACCATCGAGTCCCGGTCCGGGCAGCGCCGCTGTGAGCGCACCGGGGTCACTGCCGAGCACGACCTGTTCCGCGAGTTGCGGGAGCGGGACGTGCCCGGGTTGGTGCTGTTCAGCTCCGGCACGACCGGCCGCAGCAAGGCCTCGGTGCTCGACTTCGCGAAGGTGGTGACCCGCTACGGCCCGCCGAAGCAGGCACAGCGAATCTTGTCGTTCCTCAACCTCGACCACATCGGCGGGATCAACACCCTGCTGCACACGCTCAGCAACGGCGGCGCGGTCATCACTGTGCACGACCGCACCCCGGACGCGGTGTTCGACACCATCGCCACCCACGCCGTGGAGATCCTGCCGACGACGCCGACGTTCCTGAATATGATGCTCATCGCGCGGGCTCAGGAGCGCTACTCCACCGCGTCCCTCCAAATGATCACCTACGGCACCGAGCCGATGCCGCTGCACACGCTGCAGCGTCTCAAGCAGGTGCTGCCGCACGTCCGCTTGAAGCAGACCTATGGGCTGTCCGAACTCGGCATCCTGCCCACGCGTTCAAGGGGTAACGAGAGCCTCTGGGTCAAGCTCGGCGATGCTGGGTTCGAGCACAAGATCATCGACGGCATCCTGTGGATCCGCTCCGAGATGGCGATGCTCGGGTACCTCAACGCGCCCGCTCCGTTCGACGAAGATGGCTTCTTCAACACTCAGGACGCCGTGGAGACCGACGGCGAGTGGGTGCGCATCCTCGGTCGCCGTTCCGAGATCCTCAACATCGGTGGGGACAAGGTGTATCCCAGCGAGATCGAGACCGTCCTGCTGGAGATCCCGAACATCGCCGAGGCCACGGTAAGCGGCAAGTCCAACCCGGTCACCGGCACGGTCGTCACGGCCACCGTGCAGCTCGTCGAACCCGAGGACCCCCGGACCATGTCGCGGAGGGTGCGCGCGTACTGCGTGGAGCGCCTCGAGGCCTTCAAGGTCCCGATGACGGTCAAGGTGGCCGACGCCGCGCAGCACTCCGACCGGTTCAAGAAGATCCGGGCCGCGACATGACGGCATTGCAGGCGCCTCCCCGCAAGGTCGCGCTCATCACGGGCGGCAGCCGCGGCCTTGGCCAGCTCCTGGTGCAACGCATGCTCGACGATGGCTGGCAGGTTGCCACGTTCAGCCGAAGGAGTAACGAGTTCATCGAGAAGACCCTCGACGGTGCCGGGGAGGACTTCTCCTGGACGCCCGCCGACCTGACCCGGCCGGAGTCACTGCGCGACTTCGTGCGTGGCGCGGGAGCGCGCTTCGGGCGGATCGACGTGCTGGTCAACAACGCGGCGGTGCTGCCGAGCCAGCAGCTGATGCTGACGATGCCGGCCCAGCAGATCGACTCGACGATCACGGCTAACCTGGTGGCGCCGATCACTCTGGCCCAGGCGTGCGCCCGCACGATGAGCCGTACGGGCGGCGGAGCGATCCTCAACGTTTCGTCCATCAACGCCATTCGCGGATACCGCGGGGTGGCCGCGTACGCGGCCACCAAGGCCGGACTGGACGGCTTCAGCCGGGCACTGGCGCGCGAGCTGGGCTCCATGAACATCCGGGTCAACTCGATCGTGCCCGGATTCTTCGACAGTGAACTCACTGTCGACGTAACCGCGGACAACCGCGAACGCATCCAGCGGCGGACACCGCTGGGTCGACTGGGCGAGATCGGCGAAGTCGCCGACGTCGCGCAGTTCCTGATCTCACCCGGGGCGTCGTTCGTCACCGGACAGACCATTGTCGTGGATGGAGGAATCACATGCTGAACGCAGCCGAGGTGCAGGAGGTGGTCTATCAGCAGATCAAGGATCTGCTGATAGAAGATCTGGGGGAGGCCCCAGAGATCACCGGGAAGGAGCCGTTGCACAAGCTGGGGGTGAGCTCGCTGATGACGGCTCGACTGATCATCCAGCTCGAGGACGAGTTCGGAAGGGACCCGTTCGCCGAGGACGTTCTCCTCGCGGACGTGCGTTCGGTGGACGAGCTCATCGATGTCTATCGCCGGGCCCTCGACGTGGCCCACGCCGCGTGACGTCCGGTACCTGACTGAAGATGCTGAAGGAGGAGCGATGAAGAACGACGCAGTCGTTGTCGTCGGAGATCGGTTCGACGACTTCCTGGCCAATGACGGCACCATCTCGATGTCGGAGCTGATGGAGCGGGTGCACGCCGACGACGCCCCCAGGGGTCTGCCGATCCTGGTCGGGCAGGGACTGGCCGAAGGGCAGCTCGAAGCGCTGGAGCGCTTGGTCCAGGGCGGTCGGCTGTCGGTCGGCGGCCCGCTGCCCGCCTATGTGGCACGTGACCTCACCCACAAGCGGGACCCGAAGAACGTGCTCATCGGACTGCCCGAACCGCTCGCCGACGGCCGGTTCGTGGCCGATCTGCTGATCGACGGGAGTACCGAGACCATGGAGGACCACCTGACGGGGCAGCACGTCCCGGCAATCGTGCTCACCGAGGCCGCCCGGCAGATGTGGACCGTGGTCACCGAGCGGTACCTCCTGGACCACAATGGCATGAGCATCCGTTTCGTGATCAACGATGTGCAATCGGCGTTTCGGGCGCTCGTCTTCCCACTGCCCGCGACTGTCGAGTATGAGTTGATCGGCCGCGAAGCGAACCCCGTGCAGCAGGTGTTCACCTGCCGGGTCACCGTGCACCAGGGCGGTGCCGTCGCGGCCGAGGTGCAGGCGTCCTACCGGGTCATCCCCGAGCGCTTCAGTGACAAGCAGGAGCGGATGGCGGCCAAGCAGGCCGTGGCCCAGCACCTCGCCGAGGTCGACGAGCTGGCGACCGGCGGTTCTCCTGCGAAGGCGGCGTAGCCCCATCATGACGCACGCCAAGACGACAACGACAGCATTATGGGCCGTGCACTGCCTGGACGGTCCCGACTGCGCCGGGCGCCGGCATGCGGCCCGCCCGGCCCATTCCGCGCGGCTGCGTTCCGCCACGGAGGTGCAGGCGGTGTTCTACGGGCCGCTGATGGCCGAAGACGGGAGCACGGCGATCGGCAGCCTGTTCCTGATCGAGGCTGCTGACCGGGAGGCGGTCGAACGGTTCGTCGCCGAGGACCCCTTCACGCTCGACGACGTGTGGCGGCAGGTCGACATCCGCGCCTTCGCGCCGTCCGGCAACTCGCCCCATCGATTGATGGGATCGGAGTAGATCATGACCACGACGAATCCGCCCGACCTAACCATGGCGTCAACCACCCGAGTCGGTGGCCCTTTCGCGCTGCTGCAACTGGCCGTGCTGACGTGGCTGACCGTATGGCTCGGCATGGTCGCGCTGAACAACATCACCGACTTTGGCACGAACGAGTCGCTGATCCGACAGATGTACCAGATGCAACCGCTGATCGACGACCCCGTGCTCGGCAATGGCTTGCAGTGGCGGGCGTTCCCCGGCTGGATGGCCGGTCCGACGCTCGTCGGAGTGATCGCCTACCAGCTGGCCACCGTCGGACTGCTCGCGACGGCCCTGCCCGCCGGGATCCGCCACCAGCGCGGCGGCGAACCGCGGGTGTTCATCGATCGGGCCAACCGCGGCCTGACTGCGGCGCTGGGTCTGTTTGCCGTGTTCCTGATCGGCGGGATGTTCTTCGGCTACTGGATGTTTATGGGTCCGGTTCAGCAGGTGCACCTTACGATGCTGATCTTCGTCGTCGCCGGCACCGTATTGATCAACATGCCTGGCCGACGCTCGACCACCTGAGCGATCGGAGCGCACATCGAGTAGCATATGACCACGCCGAACGCGGAGCGGCTGGGGGACCGGGGCATCGGAGGCCCTAGCCCGCGTTCGCCCGCGCATTATTCCCCTGTGCTCGCCCACTGCCACGTAGCTTAAGTTGGTCATGCTGCTCGGGGTGTCAGAGCATGGATGTGGATCGTGGGTGGGTTCGTGTGGCGGGTGCTGCGGTCGGTGGGTCTTTTGACCCGGTGGCTGTTGTGGCGGGCGCGTTTGACCGCGCGTGGGCAGCTCCGGTCCCGCCGGGTCGGGTTGATCTTCGCGGTGATCTCGGCCAGGACGTGAGCCATCGCGTCGTTCCAGTCCTCAGGGGGGAGAACCCGCCGTACCGGTGGCGGTACGGCGGGCGATGCGCAGGACCCGGGTGAAGGAGACCCGGTCGGGGTCGAGGTCGGCGGCCTCGGCGGCGCGGGTGATCAGCGCGGTGAGCGCGTGATGGATCAGCAGCCACGCCCAGATCTCCTGGTGGACCAGTTCCGGCAGCCGCGAGCGCAGGACCTTTCCCGGTCCGCGTAGGTGGGTCTTGAGCTGGTCGTTGGCGGTCTCTTCCTCCCACCGCTGGTGGTCGGCGGCGGCGAGCTCGTCAGCGCGGGCCGCGGCCGGGTCCAGGATGGTGGACAGCACCACGATCAACTCGCCGGTGGGTGTTGCCGGCGCGGTCAGCCACGTCGTACTCCACGACCCGCACCAGGTGCGCCTCGGTGGGATCCAGCTCCTCGCCCTCGCCCTGGGTGTCGGTGATCTGCGCGGCGGCGGCGAGGATCGCTGCGCGGCGCCGTGCATCGCGGATCGCCGGATTGATCAACGCTGAGAGGTAGGTGCCGTCGGACAGGACCTTCACCACGGGCAGCTCCAGCTGAGTCGGGGCCCGCCACAACAGCGCCGCCCCGGATCGCGTGGCCAGGTCGCATGCCTCGAAGCTGTAGAAGTTGCGGTCCGCGGTGAGCAACTCATCAGGGCGCAGCCGCCCGTAGAGCCCTTTGGCGAGGGTCTTCTCTCCAACAGCCCACCCGCCGACCTGCGCGGCCAGGAACACGTGCGTGCCGCACTCCGCCAGCGCCACCACCCGCGCCTTGGGAAACACCGATCGATTCGCACCCGACCCGGCATGGCCGAACTCCGCGGCGTTGCCCTTGGTGTCGGGCACATCAACCTCGAACCCGTCGATCGCCACCAGCCGCCACCCCCGCAGCTACGCCTCCCGAGTCAGCATGCCCGCCGCAGGCCCCGCGACCCGCTCGAACACCTCCGCCAGCACCGCCGGACCCAGCCGTTTACGGACCTGGGTGATCCCACTGGCCGTCGGCACCGACCATGTCGCGTCCCAGCACCCCCACGCCGACAGCGAGCCCGTGACCTTGGTCGCGACCTCCTCGTAGTCATCCTCACCGAACAGACATATCGCCATCGTCAGGTACGCAGTCACGTGTGCCGGGAGCTTCCCGTCCGAATGCTTGGCCCCGACCCCGCCCGCCGCGACCGCCCCATCAACCGCATCACGGGGCACCGACGAGACCAGCACCCCCAACGACACCTGATCCGGCCGCACCACCACACCATCGCCCATGATCGGCGACCGTGCCAGCCACCCCGACGATCACCACGACGCCACGCCGAGCCCACCAAGAAACACCAGCGCAACGCCGTGATCAAACCAGGCTACGTGGCATTGAGCCTAGCGATCGACGCACCGATGATCCAAGAGCAAGCCGGATGGGTACCGAACTGGAGATGCATCGTCAGGGTTCGATGAACGTGACCTTCCCGGTAGG
>Ga0136621_1000962_pt1 | contig 11516 bp, 9 predicted proteins | sample AntDryUQ445A2306_FD_104673 | JGI IMG/M metagenome (GOLD analysis project Ga0136621, IMG submission 104673) | Polar desert sand microbial communities from Dry Valleys, Antarctica - metaG UQ445A (23.06) | ecosystem: Environmental > Terrestrial > Soil > Desert | place: Antarctica: Dry Valley...
AAGGACCTTGGCGTCCTCTCCGTGCTCGGCGAGCATCGAGAGCGCGTCGTCCATCGACTCGGGTGCGAGGTAATCAAAGCTCCGCGGAAACATGGGCACCTCCTGCCGGCCGCTCGTAGGACGTTATCAGCTCGAGCGCTGCTTCGGTCGCCGCCCGCGGGCCGGCCTTAGGGCCTCACTCACCGACAGGTGTCCTCCCCCACTGCCCAAACGGATGCCATGATAAGGCCGCTCGGATAAGGAGGCGCAAATTTGCCAGACGCATGCCGAGACCGTGCATGCGCTGCATAGAAGCGGAGGTGGAGGGGGAATGGCAGATCGAACGTGTCCCGAGTGCGGCCAAAGCCTGCCAGGCGAGCTGGGCCACCACAGCACCGCCCCGCTCAGCGGGTTGGTCTCGTGTCCGAACTGCGGGGCGGAGGTTCACCTCGACAAGCCGGCGGCCGGCGCACCTGCGGACGAAGGAGCACGCATAGAACCGGCCGGCGCGACCGAGGGGGACTCAGAAAGCTTCAGCGGTCACGAGACGGTCGAGGGCGTGATGCAGGAGGTCGAGGACAAACAGCAGGAATAGGGAGCCTGCCACAGTGCCGCTGCCGCTCCCGGCCTTTTGGGAGGTTACGGTGGGGACGGGGGACGGTGCTTGCAGGAGGGCCCATGCAATATGACGTGCTTGTGGTGGGACGTCCTACGTGTGACGTCATCTTCACCGGCATGTCCAAATGGCCCGAGCCCGGAAGGGAGAACTACGCCTCCGGCTTGACCGTCTCTGCGGGCGGCGCATTCAATTTCTCCGCCGCCGCCAGCCGCCTGAGGCTTAGGGTCGCCTTTGCGGGTCTCATCGGCAACGACGTGTGGAGTCGTTTCGTGCGTGAGCAGTTTGCGGGTGAGCGGGTATCCACCGAGTTCCTCCACGTCATCGACCGCCCCCTCCCCGCCGTCTCCGTCGCCCTCAACGTGGATGAAGACCGCGGCTTCGTCACCCACGAGGCCGAGGCCGAGGAGTGCGACTACCGGCTCACCGAACACGTGGTCGAGATGATTTCGAAAGTCGACGCGCGCCATGTGCACATCCACCTGGTTCCCTGGCTCCCGCCGGTCGCAGAGGCAGCCGCCGCGAGGGGAATGACGCTCTCGGTGGACGCCTGGGGATGGGAGCCATGGCTCGAGTCCCGAGGGATATGGGAGCTTGCCTGCCTCAGCGACGTGCTCTTGATGAACGACGCCGAGGCAATGACCATGACCGGCGCCCCGGATCTCCGGGCAGCACTCGAGCAGCTCAAAGGGCTGTGCAAATGTGTGGTGATCAAAAGAGGTGCGTTCGGGGCCGTCGCCGTGATGGACGAGGAGATTCTGATCAGTCCCACCGAGCGAGTGAAGGTCATCGACGCCACCGGGGCTGGCGACTGCTTCAACGCCGGCTTCATCTATGGGCTCCTGCACGATCTTCCGGCAGGCGTGTCCCTTGCCCTGGGCAATCTCTGTGGAGGCGCAGCGGTCCAGGCCGTCGGGGGGTACGCGGGCTGCCCGTCCGAAGAAGGCTTGCTCGAAGCCGCGCGGGCCGGGGGCATCGATCCGGCGGCCCTCGACCCGGTTCGGCGCCCGTGAAGCTAACCGTCCTCGGAGCGGGCATACGCACACCGCTTCTTCTCAGCGGACTCGCCCGGCGCGCCGAATCCCTCGGACTCGACGAGGTCGTCCTCCACGACTGCGACAACGGGCGGCTCGAGACGATGGCCGCCTTCGGCGGCGGGCTCTGTGATGAGTGGGGCGCTCCCTTCCAGGTGCGGGCCGAGGAAGATGCCGAGGCGGCCCTCGAAGGAGCCGATTTCGTGTTCTCGGCGATCCGGGTCGGCGGAGAGGCGGGGCGGATCATCGACGAGCAGGTCCCGCTTCGATACGGAATCATCGGCCAGGAGACAACTGGGCCAGGTGGGTTCGCAATGGCCCTGAGGACCATCCCGGTGATGATCGACTATGCCCGCACGATCGAGCGCGTCGCACCTCATGCCTGGCTGATCAACTTCACCAACCCCGCAGGGCTCATCACGCAGGCGTTGAAAAACCACACGGACGTCAAGGTCATCGGGATCTGTGACACACCGACGGCGATGAAACGGACGATTGCCCGTGTGCTCGAGGTGCCGGGTGACACCGTCGCCCTTGATTACTTCGGGCTGAATCATCTGGGGTGGGTGCGCCGCGTGACGGTAGACGGGGCCGACAGGCTGCCGGAGCTGCTCGATCGCTTCGAGGAGCTCCGGGCGGGGGGCGCCGAATGGGCGCCTTTCGACTCCGGCCTTGTCAGGGATATTGGAATGCTCCCCAACGAATACCTCTATTACTTCTATTACCGGGAGCAGGCGCTCGAGCACATCCGAGCTTCCGGCGGCACCCGCGCCCAGCAACTCGCCACGCTCAATCGCCCCGTGTGGAAGGAGCTGTCCAGGGGCGCCGCCTCGGGCGATTGGGCCCAGGCCCGAGCCGCATATGAGCTTGCGATGTCCACGCGACATTCGACCTACATGGCGCGCGAGAGCGGCCGGGGAGATTCCGATGCCCGATCCGACGCCGAGCTTTTCGAGGGCGAGGGCTACGAAGGCCTGGCCATGGCCGTGATGGCCTCGATCAGGACGCGGGCCGGGGTGCCGTTGATCGTCAACGTTCCGGCGAACGGGGCGGTGGCGGGCTTCGCCGACGATGTCCTGGAGCTTCCCTGTCTCGTCGGCGAGCACGGCGCCACTCCTCTTGCAGTCGGGGCTGTGCCCTCCATTGCCCGTGCGCTGATGGAGCCGGTCAAGACCTACGAGCGTCTCACCGTCGAGGCGGCGGTGGCCGGGTCCTATTCCGCGGCGACGCAGGCGCTGGTTGCCCACCCCCTGGTCGGCTCGTACCGTCTCGCTACGGCTATGTTGGACGAATACCTGTCTCGGCATGGCTTGACTGGGTTCAATCCCTGAAGGTCACCGGGCAAATGCGAAGCTCAATGGGAGGCTGGGGAATGTCGACTGGAAGGTTGTCCAGAAGGTCTTTGAGCGCGCTGGCGGCAGTTGCCTTGACGTTAGTGGCCTGCGGCAGCGTCACGCCCGGAAGCTCGGACGATGGCGGAGCCGAACAGCCGCAGTCGTCGTCCACCGCGCTGCCCAAGGAGGATGTCACCCTCACCGTTTGGGATCAGGAGGTGCGCGGCGGACAGAACGCTCAGATCGAGCAGCTCAACAAAGAGTTCATGGACGAGTATCCCAATGTCACGATCAAACGCGTTGCAAAATCGTTCACCGATATAAACAAGACGCTCAAGCTCGCTGCTTCAGACGACAACCCCCCGGACGTGGTGCAGGCCAATCAAGGCCGTGTCGTGATGGGACAGCTCGTCACGGGAGGGCTTCTGCGCCCGCTGGACGACTACGCCGAGGCATACGGTTGGGCCGAGCGCTACTCCCCGACCCTGCTCGAGCTCAACTCGTTCTCCGCCGACGGCGACCAGTTCGGCACGGGCAATCTCTACGGCCTCTCCCAGGTGGGCGAAATTGTCGGCGTGTACTACAACAACGAGAAGCTGGCCGAGCTGGACCTGGCCATCCCCGAGACCTTCGATGAGTTCGTTGACGCTCTCGAGGCCGCCAAGCAGGCGGGTGAGATACCGATACAGTTCGGCAATCTCGACAAGTGGCCCGGGATTCACGAATTCCAGGCGGTGCAGAACGAGTTTGCGCCGAAGGATTATCTTCGCCAGTTCGTCTTCGGGCTCGGCGACGTCTCATTCGCGACCGACCAGAACACAGAGGCTGCGTCCGTGATGCAGCAGTGGGTCGATTCGGGTTACTTCACGCCCGGCTTCAACGGGGTCAAGTACGACGATGCCTCGGCCGCCTTCACCAAGGATGAGGGCGTCTTTCTCATCACCGGCACATGGCAGGCGCCTTTGTTCGAAGACGCCATGGGCAAAGACGTCGGCTTCTTCTTGATGCCTCCGGCACAGAGCGGTGACGACCCGGTCGCCCTGGGCGGTGAGGGGCTGCCGTTCGCCATAACGACGGGGTCCGATCAACCGGAGGCCGCCGCCGCCTACATCGACTTCATCACGAACGAGCACGCGGCCCAAGTCATAACGGAGACCGGTGGGCTCCCGGCGCCCAAGGGGGCTCCGAGTGTCCCCAGCGGCACGGTACTCGGCGACATCTTCACCGCCTGGGACCAGTTGAACGCCACCGACGCGATCGTTCCCTACATCGACTACGCGACGCCGACCTTCTACGACACGATCACGGCGTCGGTCCAGGAGCTGATGGCCGATGAAGTCGATCCCGAGAGCTTCGTCGACACCGTGAATCAGGACTATATGGACTTCATGGAGTCGAGATAGGCAGATGAAGGACAGCCTGCCGGTCCAGGCCCGCACCGGTTTGCGCGCCGGCCGGCGGGCACGTGCCCGCGACAGGGCGCCGCCGGGGGAACCACGCGCCATTGGCTATCTCTATCTGCTGCCCGCGCTGTTGGTCTACGGCGCGTTCGTGCTGCTCCCGCTGGGCCATAGCGTGCTCTTGTCGTTCTACGAATGGGACGGCATAACCGAGGGCACGTGGATCGGGCTGAGCAATTACCAGGACCTGATCACCGACTCGCAGACGCGCGCCGCTTTCTTGCACGCCTTGATCCTCATATTGTTCTACTCAATACTGCCGGTCGCCATTGGGCTCCTGCTTGCGGCGCTCATCTCGCGCACGGACCTGCGCGGACTTACATGGTTTCGCACCATCCTGTTCCTTCCGCAGGTCGTACCGCTCGTGGTGGTGGCGGTGATCTGGAGCTATATCTACGCGCCCGGCACAGGGCCGCTCAACGAAGGGTTGCGAGCCGTCGGCCTCGATGGGCTGACCCGGTCGTGGCTCGGAGACTTCTCGTGGGCGCTTCCGTCGGTCGGCTTGGTTGGGACCTGGGTGCAGTACGGGCTCTGCATGGTGCTTTTCATTGCGGGGGTGCAGAAGATCCCCACCAGCCTCTACGACGCTGCCCGTGTCGATGGGGCAGGGCCCGGCCACGAGTTCCTCGCCGTCACGCTGCCCAATCTCCGTAACGAGATTGCCGTGGCGCTCACCCTGACCATCATCGCCTCGCTCCGAAATTTCGACCTCGTCTATCTGACGACCAAGGGCGGTCCCGGCAACGCCACCTCGGTCCCCGCCTTCGAGGTCTACAACCAGGCCTTCGAGGTGGGGCAGGTCGGCTTCGCGTCGGCGATTGGCGTCGTCCTCGCCCTTATCATCTTCGCCATCACCGGAGTCGTAAATCGCATTGCGGAGGCGCGGGAGTGACCGGACGCATCGATCGGGCGGTGAACTATGCGCTGCTGGTCGGCTTTTCTTTTGTCGCCCTCTACCCCATCGGCGGCATCGTCCTCGCCGCTCTGCAGCGACCCGGCGAGCTCTCCGGCTTCAGCATTCCCCGTGATCTGCACTTCTCGAACTTCGCCGAAGCCTGGACCCAGGGCCACTTTGCGACCTACCTGAAGTCGAGCCTGATCGTCTCCGTAAGCGTCGTGGTGGTGGCGACACTGCTGTCTCTGTTGGCCGGCTTCGCCTTCGGGACGATGAAGTTCCCAGGTCATAGGCTGCTGTTCTATGTCTTTCTGCTGGGTCTCATGGTGCCACTGGAGGGCATCGTGATACCTCTCTACTACGATCTGCGTGCTCTCTCGCTGACCGACACCTACTGGGCTTTGATCCTTCCCCAAATCGGCCTATCACTCGCCTTCGGCACCTTCTGGATGCGTGCCTTCTTCATGTCCACTCCTCGTTCCTTGATCGAAGCGGCTGAGATCGACGGTGCACGCAACTGGTCGATCCTGTGGCGCGTCCTGGTGCCGTTTGCGCGCCCCGCGATTCTGACGATGATGGTGTTGATCTTCATGTGGACGTGGAATGAGTTCCTGCTGGCTCTGGTCATGGTCTCGAGTGAGAATCTCCGCACCGCCCCCCTGGGACTGGCCTTCTTCCAAGGTCAGCACTCCTCGGAGGCGACCCTTCTCGCCGCAGGGGCAATCATCGTGTCTCTTCCGGTGGTGGTCACCTATGTGCTCCTTCAGCGGCACTTCATCCGCGGCATGCTCTCCGGCGCGGTGAAAGGCTAGACGCCCGTGGCCCGCGTCAGATTCGTCGAGGCTACAAAACGCTACGGCGATGTGGCCGCATTGGAGGGTCTGAATCTCACCGTTGAGGATGGCGAGCTGGTGGTCTTCGTCGGGCCGTCGGGTTCGGGAAAGACGACCGCGCTGCGGCTCCTCGCCGGGCTCGAGTCCATTAGCTCGGGCCACGTCTACATCGGGGACAAGCAGGTCGACGACATCCCGCCACGCGAGCGCGATATCGCCATGGTGTTCCAGGACTACGCGCTCTATCCGCAGATGACCGTGTACAAGAACCTGGCGTTCGGGCTGCGTATGCGTAAGGTCCCCGGCCCCGAGATCGACAAACAGGTGCGGGATGCGGCCCGCATCCTGGGGCTCGAGGCCATGCTCGAGCGCCGGCCCCGACAGCTCTCGGGCGGACAGCGCCAGCGGGTCGCACTCGGACGCGCCCTGGTCCGCAGCCCCCAGGTGTTCCTCATGGACGAGCCGCTCTCGAACCTCGACGCCAAGCTGCGCGTGCAAACGCGCGTAGAGATTGCCCGGATCCAGCGCGAGTTCGGAACCACCACGGTCTACGTCACACATGATCAGACCGAAGCGATGACCCTCGGACAGCGAGTTGCTGTGATGAAAGACGGCGCCCTGCAGCAGTTCGACACACCCAAGACGCTCTACGATCGTCCCGCGAATCTGTTCGTCGCCGGGTTCATCGGTTCACCCGCGATGAACCTGACCGAGGCGTCGCTCGACCGGGAGGGCGATTCGCTCGTGGCTCGCTTCGGAGACCACCGATTGCGAATAGGCGACGACACCCTTGCGCGACGGCCCGAGCTCCACCGTTTCGAAGGCCGCAAGGTTGTCATCGGTATTCGCCCGGAGGGGTTTGAAGACGCAAGCATCGTGCCGGAAGCGCCTCCGGACCGGCGGCTCTCTGTGGTTGTCGATCTGCGCGAGGACATGGGCTCTGACGTCTACGCGTACTTCTCGGGTCTACCTGCTTTCACGCCCGAGACGACCGGCAAGCCAAACGATGCCGCTGATCCAACCACCCGGCCACCGGACACGGCCACGTTCATCGCCCGGTTGAGTCCTCAGACTCATGTACGCGAAGGAACACAGGCGGAGTTGTTGGTCGACGAGGAGGCGATTCACTTCTTCAACCCCGAGACGGGGCTTGGAGTCGACGGCGGACGCACCCGGTAGCTCGAGCGTCGCCCGCGAGACAGCGCACATCCACGTGGGACCTTCGTCACCGGTCAGCTTTCGCGTCGAGGGCGCGCAGAAAGCGGGCGGACGAGCTTCCCAAACCGTGCTCCTCCGCAAGTGATCGAACCCGTTTCTCGTCCCGCGCACCGCCCTGGGTCTGTTCGAGCTCGGCGTCGGACACCAACGTAACAACCGTCTTCATGGCCTCGAGGTAGTCGCGCGCCTCTGCGAACGCCTCCGCCTGCTTGGGCGGCAGCGCCTCGAGATGGTCCAGGATGCCGTCGATTGATCCCCACTCGTTGAGTAGCTTTACCGCTCGTACGGGACCGATCCCCGCTACGCCGGGCAGGCCGTCGGAGCTGTCACCCCTCAATGTGGCGAAGGCCGGATACAGCGACGGCCGGACTCCGTACTTGGCCTCGACTGCCGCTTCATCAAAACGCCTTGGGTCGCTGAGTCCTTTGACCGGGAACAACACATCTACCTGGGGGTCCTTCACCAGCGCCAACAGGTCACGGTCCCCCGTCACAACCGACGCTCGCGCTCCATCCTCGAGCCGAGCAACGAGCGTGGCGATGGCATCGTCGGCCTCAAGGCCCGGCGCCTCGGCCCTCTTGACACCTGCGGCGTCGAGCACCTCGGCGATGACGTCGAACTGGGGGGGCAGCTCAGGCGGATCATCAGGGCGCTGGGCCTTGTATCCGGGGTAGGCGTCCACCCGGACCTTGGGTCTCCAATCCGCGTCGAACACCGCCACGACCTCGGCGCCGCGATGGTCCGTCACCAACCGCGCCGTCATGTCCAGAAACCCGCGCACCGCATTGACCGGACGGCCCTGCGGATCGGTGACCGTGGTCGGGAGGGCGAAGAACGCCCGGTAGACGAGGCTCGGCGCGTCGAGCAACAGCCGGGCAGGTGAAGGATACGAATTACCCACACTCACCACCCACTCGGCGCGGCCATTCAGAGGCTGGTGCCGCCCTGGACGCTGGCGTCGCTTCCGGGCAGGAGCACTAGGACTCTAGGTTCGACATCACATGCTTGACGCGGGTGTAGTCCTCGAAGCCGTACATGGAGAGATCCTTGCCGTATCCGGACTTCTTGAAGCCACCGTGAGGCATCTCGGCCACGAGCGGGATGTGCGTGTTGATCCACACGCATCCGAAATCTAGCCCCTTGGCCATTCGCAATGCTCGTCCGTGGTCCTTGGTCCACACACTCGAAGCGAGACCGTAATCGACATCGTTCGCCCATTTGAGCGCCTTCTCTTCGTCATCAAAGCGCTGCACCGTGATCACCGGACCGAAGATCTCGTCCTGAATCATCTCGTCGGTTTGCTCGAGCCCGGCAACGACGGTCGGCTCGTAGAAGTACCCCTTGCCGACATCGGCCCGCCGGCCCCCGGTGACGACCTCCGCGTGGGTCGGTGTCCGGTCCAGGAAACCCTCGACCCGTGCAAGTTGGTTGACGTTGTTCAGCGGCCCATAGGCGGTGTCCTCGTCGGCCGGGTCTCCGGTGGTGGTCCCCTTCGCCATCTGGCTGATCGAGCTGACAAAATCGTCGTAGACGGCCGGACCGGCCAGAACCCGTGTGGCCGCGGTGCAATCCTGGCCTGCGTTGAAATAACCGGCTTCGGAGATTGCAGTTGCTGCGGCTTCGAGGTCGGCGTCGTCGAAGACGATGACCGGCGCCTTGCCGCCGAGCTCGAGGTGGACGCGCTTGAGATCGGCGGCAGCGGCCTCGGCAACCTGAGTCCCGGCCCTGACGCTGCCGGTAATCGATGCCATGTCGGGTATGGGATGCGACACGAGCCCGGCGCCCGTCTCACGGTTGCCGCAGATAACGTTGAACACCCCGGGGGGCAGGAATTCCGACATCACCTCGGCCATCTTCAAGGTGGTCACGGGGGTCGTGTCCGAGGGCTTCAGGACGACGGTGTTGCCGGCCGCAATGGCAGGGGCCCACTTCCACACGGCCATCATCATGGGGTAATTCCACGGCGTCACTTGGGCGCACACACCGACCGGCTCACGCCGGACGAAGGACGTCATGCCTGCCATGTACTCCCCGGCCGAACGGCCCTCGAGGCAGCGCGCCGCACCGGCGAAGAATCTGATCTGATCCACCATCGGGGGTATCTCTTCGCTCGCGGTCAGGGCCAACGGCTTGCCGGTGTTCTCCGACTCGAGCCGGACGAACTCCTCGGCGCGCTCCTCGATTGCGTCTGCGATCCTGATCAGGGCAAGGCTGCGCTCAGAGGGAATGGCCTCTCGCCACGTATCGAAGGCGCGCCGGGCGGCCTCGCAGGCGGCGTCGATGTCGGGCCGGGTCGAGACCGGCGCCTCGGCGAATTCCTCCCCCGTCGCCGGATTGACCAGTGGAGCGGTCTGTCCGTCTGCGGCGTCGCGGTATTCGCCGCCGACGAAATTCTGAAGCCTGCGAACCGACATCGCCTAGCTACCTCCCATGGGTCGGCTGACTCTGTGCACCGAGCCTAGCCGCACGAGCGGCTACTACTTCACCCTGGCAGCCGCACCGTCATTCCGGCCGTCCGAGGAGTCGCCCCCGTCATCCGTCGGCTCCTCGACGCCTTCTTCCTTCTGGGTGGCGTCTATGTACATGCGGGCCCGATCAGGATCGAGCCGGGCCCGCATTGCAAGGAAATAGATGATGACGCTGAAAACGGCCACGAGGACTAGGTCGAGGCCGAACGGAATCGCCTTCTTCCCTCCTTCGGACGAGCCCAGATAGGACAGCAACGCCATTCCACCGAAGTACGGCCACATCCATCCCGTAGCCTTCCACTCCAACGGGGGACGCTGATCTACGGGTTGAATCGCATAGGAGATCCCGAGCACCACGAACCCCAGAAGCACGAGCAGGAATAGCTTCGAGTTGGTCACCCACCCGGTGAAGTAGACGATGTAGTTTGCCGCCACGAACCCCAGAGGCGCCAAGATGCTTCCCCCCGACAGCTTGAAGGGGCGCTCCCGGTCGGGTTCCTGGGCGCGCAAAGCACCGAACACAAGAGGAGCGAACGCGTACACCAGAGCGTTGGCGGAGACGATCAAGCCGACGAGCTTGATCCAGCTGGGGAAAGGGAAGAATACGATCAGGCCCACGATGAACGACAGCACGATCGCCACGATCGGCACGTCCCGGCTGCTGGTCCGCTGGAATATCCTCGGGACGAACCCGTTCTTACTGAGACCGTAGACGAGTCGTGCGCTCGTGGCGGTGTAGATGAGCCCCGTCCCTCCTGGGGAGATTGCCGCATCGACCTGCAAGGTGATGGCGAGCCAGCTCAGTCCCAGCAGGAGTGCGATGCCCGCGTAGGGACCGGCGGCGTTGGCGAAGCTGAGGTTCGACCACCCCTTTGCAAATGCGTTGTCGGGAAGCGCCCCGACGAAAGCCAGTTGCAGCCCGAAATAAATGGTCGACCCGATGAGCACCGAGCCGATGACCGAAAGCGGGATGTTTCGCCGAGGGTTCGAGCTCTCGCCGCCGAGTTGAATCGCTTGCTCGAAGCCGAACATCGCGAAGAACACGCCTCCAACCGATATGGCGGTCAACACTCCCTGCATCCCTGCGGGCATGAAACCGTCGCCTCCGGAGAAGTTGCTCGCATCGAACGGTGCGAAGAGGAGGAGCGCAAGAACGGTCACCGTAGGCACGGCGATCTTGAACCACACCAGCGCGGCGTTGGACTTGGCGAAAGCCTTCACCCCCATGAGATTGACGACCGTGAACAGCAACATGAGCGCCGAGGCAACGATGTAGCCGGCCGGAAAGCTCAACAGGCCGAAGTCACCAACCGTGTCCGTCACGAGCCAGGGAAGGTAAACCGACGCATAGGTGATCACCGCCAGCACCTCTATCGGGGCGATGGTCACGGCGCCTACCCAGGCTATCCATCCGGCGGCGAAGCTAACCACCGAGCCGAATGCAAACTGCGGATACCGGGCAGTGCCGCCGGTCAGGGGGAACATGCCGCCGAGCTCGGCGTGGATTAGAGCCAACAGCAGGATGATCGCTCCGGCGATGAGCCAGGAGAAGATCGCTGCTGGCCCAGCCTCGATGGTCGCGTAGAGCGCGCCGAAGAGCCAACCGGACCCGATGATTGCGCCCAGCGAAGAGAACAGCAACGAGATGAGTCCAACCTCGCGGCGGAGCTCGCCTTCGT
>Ga0136621_1000964_pt1 | contig 11513 bp, 12 predicted proteins | sample AntDryUQ445A2306_FD_104673 | JGI IMG/M metagenome (GOLD analysis project Ga0136621, IMG submission 104673) | Polar desert sand microbial communities from Dry Valleys, Antarctica - metaG UQ445A (23.06) | ecosystem: Environmental > Terrestrial > Soil > Desert | place: Antarctica: Dry Valley...
CCTCCTCGCGCAGCAGGCCGAGCAGGATGTGCTCGGTGCCGATGTAGTTGTGCTTGAGCGCGCGCGCCTCGTCCTGGGCGAGGACGACGACCTGGCGAGCTCGTTCCGTGAAGCGCTCGAACATTGCTAGAGGCGGCGAGGCGAGCGGCGTGCCGCACGGGTCCGCTCGAGTGCGCCGGGGCCGAACGCCTCCTCGACGCGGCGCCTCACCTCGTCGAGATCGATTCCGATGCTGGCAAGCGCGTCCGCGTCGGGCACACGCGGCAGCTCGGGTCCTCCGTTCCACCGAGCCGAAGCGAGAAGCCACCTGCGTCTCATCGGGTGTCCCTGCGCAGGAAGCGCCGCCCTCCCCCGTACTTCTTGTGGACGGCCTGCTTGCTGACGCCGAGCGCGCGCGCGATCCGTTGCCAGGACCAGCCTTTCGCCCGAGCGTTCTCGACCTGAAGCTCCTCGAGCGACTCGAGGAGCACACGCAGCGAGGCGACCGCCTCGAGGCCCTCGGCCGGGTCGGTGCTCGACGCTGCGCCGGCGAGCTCGGTCGCTTCCGCCATGCCGTCAGTTTAGGTTGACGGCAGCTCGCTGTCAACCTTCATTGACGACGCGTGCTGGTGTCCGCCTAACAATCACGCGCGCGCCAACGCGACCGTCTCGAACCGAAGACGAAGGAACCTGCAGCAGTCCTTCGCGGAGAGCCCGAACATGACGAACGTCTACAGCGACAACGTCAGGATGGGTGCGAAGAGCTAACGCTCGCGCAGAGCCGGAAAGAGAATCACGTCGCGGATCGACTCCTTCCCCGACAGCACCATCGCGAGCCGGTCGATGCCAAATCCGAGGCCACCCGTTGGCGGCATCCCGTACGAGAGCGCCTCGACGTAGTCGGGATCGCCCTGCTCGCCGCCCTCGAGCTCTTGCTGCATCGCGAACCGCGCCGCCTGCTCGTCGGGGTCGTTCAGCTCGGAGAACGCGTTACCGAGCTCCATCCCTCCGACGAAGAACTCGAACCGCTCGACCAGGCCGGGATCCTCGTCCTTCAGGCGTGCGAAGGGCGAGAGCTCGACCGGGTAATCGAGGACGATCGTCGGCTCGACGAGGCTCGGCTCGACGAAGCGGCTGAAGGCGTGGTCGAGCAGCTGGGGCCAGTCGCGATCCTGGCTCGTGTCCACTCCGCGCTCCGACAAAGCCTCGCGAAGCCCCTCGCGCAGCCAGAGGCCGTGAGCCGAGAGCGCGTCCACGAAGGTCACCCGCTGCCACGGCGGCGCGAGGTCGACGTCGTGCCCGCGGAAGAAGACATTGGTCGTCCCGACCGTCTGTCGCGCCACGGTCGCGACGAGATCCTCGATCCGCGCCATCGTGTCCGCGTAGTCGGCGTAGGCCTCGTACCACTCGATCATCGTGAACTCGGGGTGATGCTTGTACGAGACGCTCTCGTTGCGGAAATCCTTGCCCAGCTCGTAGACCTTCTCCAGGCCCCCGACGATCAGCCGCTTGAGGTAGAGCTCGCTCGCGATGCGCAGATAGACGTCGCGGTCGAGCTCGTTCGAGCGGGTCACGAACGGCTCGGCAAAGCCGCCGCCGTAGCGCGGCTGCAGAATCGGCGTCTCGACCTCCACGAAGCCTAGATCGTCTAGGTATCGGCGGATCGCCGACACCATTCGCGCCCGGATCGTGAACTCCGTCCGCGAGCCCTCGTTCATCAGCAGGTCGAGGTAGCGGCGGCGAAGGCGGGCCTCGGTGTCTTGGAGCCCGTGGAAGGTGTCGGGAAGGGGGCGCCGGATCTTCGCGAGGAGCTCCAGCTCGTCGACGGCGAGCGACGGTTCCCCCCGGCGCGTCCGCATCGGCGAGCCCGCCACTCCGACGATGTCGCCGAGGTCGACGTCGACCGGGCCCGTCCGCGCGTCGTCGCAGAGAAGCTGCACCTGCCCGGAGCGATCGACGAGATCGAGGAAGACGAGCTTCCCGTGGCCGCGGCGGCCCATCACGCGCCCGGCGAGGCGCCGTTTCTGGACGGACTCCTCTCCCGCCTCGAGGCTGTCGGCCTCGGCGAGAACCGACGCAATCTCGTCGCGCTCACCAAATCGCTTCGGCAGGCTCATGGTCAGCGAGTCTAGAGGCTCGCCGGCTGACGCTTTCGTAATACTCCGCTGCTCGTGACCGACGTAAAGCAAGAGACGAAGCGCCAGGCCAACCGAGCGGCGTCGAGCCCCTGGACCGAGCGCCTCGCACGCGCCGGGATCGCCGCGAAAGGGGTCACCTTCGGAATCGTGGCCGTGCTCGCGCTCCTCGTCGCGTTCGGCGAGAGCGAGGGCAAGGTGACCGATCGCCAGGGTGCGCTGCAGACTGTCGCCGAGAAGCCGTTCGGGAAGATCCTGCTCGTGATCCTGGCGGTCGGCCTGGGCGGCTACGCGCTCTGGCGCTTCATCGAGGCCATCCTCGGCCGCAAGCTCGAGAGCTCGGAGAGCGAGGGTCTCGCGAAGCGGGCGGGCTACCTTGCCCGCGGCGTTCTGTACGCGGTGCTCTGTGTCACCACCGTCCTCCTCGTCACCGGATCCAGTGGCGGCGGGGGCAAGGAGGAAGACCGGGCGACGGCGTGGGTGCTCGACCTACCGCTCGGCGAGTGGCTCGTCGGGCTGGTGGGCCTCGGCTTTCTCGCAGCCGCCGGCTACAACGGTTATCAGGCCTACTCGGTCAAGTTCCGCGAGCAGCTGAAGATCGGCGAGATGAGCGCCGCTGAGGATCGCTGGGCGACGCGCATCGGCATCTTCGGGCACGCGGCGCGCGCGGTCGTCTTCGGGCTGATCGGCGTCTTCCTGATCCGTGCCGCGATTCAGTACGACCCCAAGGAGGCGATCGGCCTGGACGGTGCCCTCAACAAGGTGGCGCGTGCCGATTACGGCGTCTACCTGCTGGGGCTCGTGGCCGCCGGGCTCGGCGCCTACGGGCTCTTCTGCTTGATCCAGGCCCGTTACCGCGAGGTCTGACCCTCCCGGCCACGACTCAGCGGACGCGCCTCGTGGAGCGCGATCGCCAGGATGCAGACGACGAGCCACGCGAGGCCTGCGGTCAGCCCCGCCAGGACGTCGGAGAGGTAGTGCACGCCCAGATAGAGCCTGCTGAAGCCGATCAGGAGTACGAGCGCAGTCGCTCCCGCGAGCACGGCCGCTCGGGCCGCCCAGGCGGTCGAGCCCCGGGCGAGAACGCACGCGAGCGCCCCGTACACCGCCATCGAGACCATGGCGTGCCCGCTCGGAAACGAGAACGTGCTCTCCTGCGCGAGCGGATCGGCAAAGAAGGGGCGCTCCCGGCGGAAACCGAGCTTCAAGCCGAAGGTCAACGCCTCGGCGCCAGCGAGCGAGAGCCCCACGAGCAGCGCATCGGCGCGGCGCCCCCGCGCGAGGAGCAGGGCCGCTGCACCCGCCGAGACCACGAGGAGGGTGACCGCGTTACCGAGGGCGGTCACTCCTTCGAAGAACTCGGTTCGTGGCCCCGTCGCGTGCTCGTGCAGCCAGCCGGCCAGGCGCCGGTCGAGCCGGACGATCGGATCGCCCGTCACCACGTCCTCGACCAGGACGCCGAAGGCCCAGAGGCTTCCGAACAGGACCAGGAGCCCGGCGATCGGCAGCCACTTCGCGCGAGCCCACGCAGCAGAGATGACCTCTCGCGGCAGCCTGCGACCGAGCTCGCGCCAAGAGGGTAGCGACGCCATACGCGGGCCACCGTAACGAAGAGCCGGATTCGCCGGACCCGTAGGATGGGGCGGTGCGGGCGATCGTGACAGGGGGCGCCGGCTTCATCGGCTCGCACGTCGTCGACGCACTGCTCGCTCGCGGAGACGACGTCCACGTCCTGGACAACCTCTCCTCGGGGAGCCGGGAGAACGTAGCCGCCAAGGCGACCCTCGTCGAGCGCGATATCCGCGAGCCGCTCCAGGATGTCTTCGCCGAGGCTCGTCCAGAGGCCTGCTTCCACCTGGCTGCCCAGGCCGACGTCCGCGTCTCGGTCCAGCGACCGGACTACGACGCCGACGTCAACGTGCTCGGGACGATCCGAGTACTCGAGGCCTCACGCGGGCACGGAACGCGCGTCGTCTTCAGCTCGACCGGGGGCGCGATCTACGGCGAGTGCGAGGGGCCAGCCTCGGAGAAGCGAGCTCGGGAGCCGTTCGCTCCGTACGGTGTCTCGAAGCTCTGCGGCGAGGAGTACATCGCGATGTTCAACCGTCTGCACGAGACGCGCCACACGTCATTGCGCTATGCGAACGTGTACGGACCGCGGCAGAACCCGCACGGCGAGGCGGGCGTCGTCGCCATCTTTCTCGGCCACTTGGCCGAGGGGAAACGGCCCCTGATCTTCGGCGACGGCCGTCAGACGCGCGACTACGTCTACGTCGGAGACGTCGTGCGGGCGACGCTCGCCGGCCTCGACGCAGAGGGCGCCTTCAACGTCGGCACGGGACGAGAAACGTCCGTCCTCGAGCTCTACGACGTCTGCCGTGCGGTCGCCGGCTTGGATCTGGAGCCGGAGTTCGCCCCGGCACGGCTCGGCGAGCTGCAGCGAAGCGTCCTCGATCCGGAGCTCGCAAGCCGAGAGCTCGGATGGCGCGCCGAGGAGAGCATCGAAGACGGCGTGCGAGCCACCTGGGAGTCCCTTCTGGCAGCTGATGACAAGCTGTCGGCCCTCCCGCCGGCTCCCGAGTAGGAGCCGGCCGGAGCAACCATCTCTATTCGTGCATCGGCGCCGGCTCGCCCGGCGCATGGAGCAGGTTCTCGACATCCTCGACGCCTTGCACCTCGCGCGTCTTTCGCTCGAGCTCCTCGATCATGTCCGGCCGATCGACCTCGCCGCGCAGCTGAACGACGCCGTTCTGCGCATTGACGTTGATCTGTCCCTTGGGCACATCCGGGTTGCGGAAGATCTCGGTCTCGACCTTGCGGGCAAGCGTAACGTCGTCCGGCCGGCCCTCCTCGGCCGCCGGAGGCTGGATCTGCTCGCTCGCCGAGCGGGCCTCGGCGGCGAGATCCTGCGAGCGGCCGGTAAGACCGCGCACGAGCCCCATCACGCGCTCGCGCACCAACTCCCGCCGCTGAGAGCCGTTCTGCGGGTCGAAGAAGTACTTCGCGGCGCCAACGAGCGCCGCAATTCTCAGAATTCTCATCCTATTCACCCCCTTCGTTGAAGCCCTGTGCGAGTGCCCAGCGCCGGCCCGGGCCAAACCTCAGCGCGGGCGCGGGTGGGGTCAGTCGCCCCAGTCGAAGTCGCGGGAGCGGCTCCAGAGGTTCTCGAATGCCTCCGGCGCGTCCTCGGCGGATTCTTCGGCGGGCCATGCAAGCGCGGTCGCCTGAGCGTGAGTGACGACTTCCTGGCCACTCATCGTGTCTTCGAGCCTTGCCTGCTGCTCCGTCTTGAAAAGCGGGTGGTTGTGAAAGGGATCGGCGCCCTTGTACGTATCGATCGGCATTGCCGGCTCGAGCTCTGCGTTGCGGCGCTTGAGGTCGAGATGGTCCTGGATCACCTTGGCGAAATACGACGCGGTCTCAACGGTCATACGGTCCTTCCGATCGGGGTCTCGGTCGCAAGGGGGGGATTGTAGACGCAGACTGCGAGCCGTGGGTCGAACCCAAACGGGGGCTCTCTGCAGGATGTTTGCAAAAGACGCCCCGGGGCGAGAACATGAGGCGTGCTCCTTCGCCGGCTCCTGCTTCGTCGGCTCGGCCCCCTGGGCGCCGTGCTCACCGCCTACGACATCTGGCGGCGCATCCCTCCCAAGCATCGCAAGCGGCTTCTCCGGACAGCCCGCAAGCATGGTCCTCGCCTGGCTTCGGAAGCCGCTCGCCGCCGCCGGAACCCCAAGCTCTAGGAGGGCTTGGGGAAACGGCAGGTGCCGGATGTAACGCGCTTCTCTATGTGCGTTAGGAACCTGCTGCTTGCTGCTTGACGTGTTCGAGCACAGCGTTCAGCTCCTGCGTGGGCGAGAAGTCGACATACTCGACATCCTCCAGCGCTTCGGGGGCGTGTCCCGGCGCCCAGTAGAACGCTTGCCCCGCCTGGTAGTCCTTTGATCCGGTAGGCGTGTGCATACGCACGGTTCCTTTCAGCATGTAACCCCAATGCGGGCATTGGCATAGATCGCCCTCCAGCCCATGCAGCAGCGGCCGCAGGTCAGTCCCGCTCGGAAGCCGGAACAGGCCGACCGTCATCTCACCGGCCTCGTCTAGCCGAATCTCGAGACCATCGCCTTCCATCGCGACGCTCATCGTCTCCAACGTAAACGCTTCCATCGTCCTCCCTTAGCTCGGATTACGGCTCGAGCCTATAGCGCCGATAGCAGGCCCGCTCTACCGAAAGGACGGACGGAAGTTTTCCAGCGGCCCTTCGTCTTCCCCAGTAGCCAATCCCTCCGCCGCGAGCAGCTAGCTCCCGAGGACCTTCCGCACGATTCTGTCCTGCTCGCGGAGGTGCGCCGTCGGGTAACCCTCGCTCGGGCTCGCCCTCCACGGGCGGCCGACATACCGGAGCGACACGCCGGGAGGCAGCGCCTCCTCGAGACGGTGGCGCGTCGAGCGCCATGGACCCATGTTCTGCGGCTCCTCCTGGGCCCAGATGAGCTCGCGCACGCCGGTGTAGCGGGAGACGGCGGCGGCCGTCTCCTCCACGGGGAAGGGGTAGAGCTGCTCGACACGCACCACGGCGACGGCCGGCGCCTGCGCCCGCAGCTCGTGTCCGACGATGTCGTAGTAGAGCTTCCCCGAGCAGAAGACGAGGCGCTGTACGACCTCCGGATCGGCGCTCGGATCGACGATCACCGGCTCGAACGACCCTTCGGCGAGCTCCTCGAGCGCGGCGCCGGCTTCCTTCAAGCGCAGCAGACCTTTCGGGGTCATCACGATGAGCGGTCGGGCGAGCGGCTCGAGGGCCTGCCGGCGCAGCAGGTGGAAGCACTGAGCCGCGGTGGTGCAGTTCGCCACCCGGATGTTCGCCTGCGCGGCCGAGGAGAGGAAGCGCTCGAGGCGAGCGCTCGAGTGCTCGGGCCCGTTGCCTTCGTAGCCGTGCGGAAGCAGCAGCACGATGCGCGAGGGTTGCTTCCACTTGGCGAAGCCCGAGACGAGGAACTGGTCGACGATGATCTGCGCGCCGTTGATGAAGTCACCGAACTGCGCCTCCCAGAGCACGAGTGCCTCGGAGGCCGCGATCGAGTAGCCGTACTCGAAGCCGAGCGCCGCGTACTCGGAAAGCGGGGAGTTGTAGACCTCGAAGGAGGCCTTCGCCCCGTCCAGATGCTGAATCGGCGCGTAGCGCTCGCCTGTCCTCGCGTCGTGGAGGACGAGGTGCCGGTGAGAGAAGGTGCCGCGCTCGGTGTCCTGGCCGGTGAGCCGGATAGGGATGCCCTCGGTGACGAGGCTCGCGTACGCGAGCGCCTCCGCCTGCCCCCAGTCGATCGCACCGCTCTCGAGCGCATCGATTCGCCGTTCGAGCTGCCGTGCGAGCTTGGGATGGACGGTGAAGCCGTCGGGCGCCCGCAGAAGCTCGGTGTTGAGTGAGCGCAAGGTCTCGGCCGACACGGCCGTCACGACCTCCGAGCGCTCGGAGGCGGGTCTCGCGGCCTCGCGCGCCGCGCTCGGGGCCACCTCGGCGAACGAGCTTCGCAGGGCCTCGTGAGCTTTCTTCAAGCGGGTCTCCATCTCGGCGGCAAGCGCGTCCACCTCCACCTGGCTGACGGCGCCGGCCTCGACGAGAGCCGCTGCAAACCGCTCGCGGGCGGACGGGTGCCTGGCGATCAGCTCGGCCATCAGCGGCTGGGTGTACGCGGCCTCGTCCTGCTCGTTGTGGCCGTGCCGGCGGTAGCCGACGAGGTCGACGACGACGTCGTGCCCGAAGCGGCTCCGGTAGGCGAGAGCAAGCCGGATCGCCCCGATCGACGCCTCGGGATCGTCGGCGTTCACGTGGATGATCGGGCAGTCGAAGCCCTTGGCGAGGTCGCTCGAGTAGCGGGTCGAGCGCCCCTCCTCGGGATCGGTCGTGAAACCGACCTGATTGTTCGCGATCACGTGCAGCGTGCCGCCGGTCGTGTAGCCGGCAAGCCCCTCGAGATTCAGCGTCTCGGCGACGACGCCCTGCCCGGGGAACGATGCGTCCCCGTGAATCAGGATCGGAAGCGCCACACGAGGGTCGTGCCCGCCCTCGCTGACGCTGCGGTCGGTCTGCTCCGCCCGCGCTCGACCCTCGACGACGGGATCGACCGCTTCGAGATGGCTGGGGTTCGCGGCGAGCGTGACCGTGAGTGCGCCGGCCGCGGTCGAGCGGCTGCCTCGGGCTCCGAGGTGGTACTTCACGTCGCCCGTTCCGCCCTCGGGATCGGCGCTGACCGCCTCGATCGTCCGCTCGCCCTCGAACTCGCGCAGAATCGACTCGTAGGGTCTTCCGATCGTGTGCGCGAGCACGTTCAGCCGCCCGCGATGCGCCATCCCGATCACGACCTCGTGTGCCCCAGCCTCTGCGCCGAGCTCGATCGCCTCGTCGAGCATCGGCACGAGCACGTCGAGTCCCTCGAGCGAGAACTGCTTCTGGCCGAGGAACGAGCGACGCAGGTAGCGCTCGAGACCTTCGACCTCAGTGAGCCGCTCGAGCAGCCCGCGTTGCTCCTCGGGCGCGAGCCGCGTCCGGTAGCGCCCCGACTCGATCGCCTGCCGAAGCCAGACGCGCTCCTCGTGGTCCGAGATGTGCTCGATCTCGTACGCCAGCGTGCCGCAGTACGTCTCCTTCAGGCGCGGGAGCACGTCGAGGAGCGTCTCGCCGGGTACGTGCACGCGGAGCACGGACGCTGGAATCTGCGCCTGCAGCTCCGGGGTCAGCTTGGGCTGGAGCAGCTCCGGCTCGAGCGCGGGGTCACCGACCGGCTCCGAGCCGAGCGGATCCAGGTGGGCCGCCAGGTGTCCGTGCGTGCGGTGAGCCTTGACCAGCGAGACGGAGGCTGCGACCGCGCCGAGCAGCACGGTATCCGGGGCCGGAGGCCGCGTTTCCGGGTGCCGGGAGGCGTCCTCGCGAGCCGGGACCGCTGTCGCTTGGCCGTTGCCGTCGGTGATCGTCCTCAACAGCCGAGCGAGCGTGGGATGACCCCCGACGATGTCGCTCTCGCCGCTCTCGAAGACTGCTCGCCACTCCGAGTCGACCGCGTCGGGATTCTCGAGATATTGCTCGAGAAGGGCTTGCGCGTACCCGGAGTTCAGCCCGTCGACGTCGTGCGTGCCCATCGGGCCTAGAACAGGGATCTGCCGGTGATCACGGCGAGCGACATTCCCACAACCCAGCTCGCGGTCGCCGCAGCGATCGCCCAGGCCGCGAGGCGGCTGTGGCGGCCGCCGAAGGCCGCCGCCACGAATGCGACGAGCAGGGCGAAGGGAGCAAGCACGAGCGGGTGGTAGGCAACGGCAATCGCGCTTGCGGCGATGGCGATACAGGCCAGAAAGCCGGCTACCACCTCGGCGGGACGATCGCGGTCGACTCGAGTCCGGGAGGCGCTCACGCGAAGACCCTACGAGCCCTCCGCACCCGACCGCCGCGGCGGCGAGGCGGTCCGAGTCGACGACCCTGGGGTCCGCGCCACGGGCAGGATCGCGGACGGTCGGGCGCAGGCTCCGCCGCCCCGATCGGAAGCGGCGCGCCCTCATGAGGCCGCGGTTCTGCCCTGATCGCCCAGTAGACGACGCCCGCGAGGTAGAGCACCGGAAGCTTGAGGATCACCATCATGAAGATGAGCTCCCACATGTGCAGGCACCATTCTACGGGACGCCCGAGCGCTAGAACAACGAGTAGCCGGAGAGCGCGAGCGAGCGCGGCGGCTCCGAGCCGTGCGAGAGGAGAACGAGACCGGGAGGACCGCGAAAGCGAAGCCCGGCCGTGAGGGCCGCTTCCACGAGCTCCCTCGAGGTTCCCGGCACGAGCACCGTTCTCTCCCCCGTTCCGCTCGCAAGCTCGCCCGTGAGCGCGGCCGCGGCGGCGGCGCCGTCCAGGCCGGCGATCGGACCGACCCGGCCGCCCGGCCACGAGTACGAGTAGGCGACGGGCTCGCCGGCCCGCAGCCAGAGTGTCGCCCGAGCGGTCCTCCGCCAGAGCTCGTGGTCGGGATCGCGTGGGAACCCGTACGCGGCAAGGTCGAGGGAGGCGAGCACATCGGCGTCGGGAGGAGCCGCTTCGAGCGAGGCGGAGACGTGACGAGCGGCCGCCCCGGCCAGGTGCAGAAGGGGCGTGATCGGGATGAGACCCGCACGCCCGTAGAGCCCGTTCGAGACCGGCTGGATCGAATCCGTCAGCGTGATCCGCCGGCTGTACCCGTCACCCCAGCTTCGCTCGAGAAGGCTGCGGCCGATGCCTCGCCCCTGGAAGCCCGGGAGCACGAAGAGCGAGGCCAGATACCACGTCTTCCCCCGTGCGAACGCGGCGCTGAAAGCCACGACACGTCCCTTCTCCTCGGCCACGAAGCAATGCGCGGCGTCGTGGTCGAGCAGATGGCCTTGCTGAGCGACGAAGGCCTCGAGAGGCGGATTCGACGGGGAGAACGAGTGCCGGTGGAAGAGCTCGCCGATCGCCGAGCGAAACACCTCGTATTGGGCGGGAAGATCGGCGGCTCGGGCGGGGCGAAGCGCCACCGCTACGTGACCGGGACGTCTGCCTCGGCAAGCGCCTTCCGGAGCATCGCGGCGTTCGTGGGCGCCTGCGCGACCCACTCGGGACCTTCGCGATCCCCGCCCGCGCTGCGGCCGTTGTTGTTGAAGAAGAGAAAGGCCTGCTCGGACTCCCTGCCCAGCTCGCGAAGCGGCTCGACCCACTCCTCGAGCTCCTCCTCGCTGTAGAGGTAGTCGAACCGCTCCGCAGCGCTGCGGCCCCTGACGTTCCAGGTGCCGGCGTTTCGCCCGTGCATGCGCACGTAGAGCGTCGGGCTCGTGAGCGCGAGCACGGTGGGAACGAGGTTCTTGGCCTCGGTCTTGGGGGCATCGACGATCACGTGAGTCGCCCCGAGCTCCTCGAGGAACGCAAGCACGGCCGCGCGATTGGCTTCGTCGAGCCAGCTCCGGTGGCGAAACTCCACGAGCAGCTCGTCGCCCCGTAGCTGCTCGCGCGCCCAGCGGAGATAGTCGAGCGAGGCGGGCTTGTAGACGATGTAGGAGGGGAACTGGAGCAGGATGCCGCCCAGCTTCCCCGTGCTTCGCAAGGGCTCGAGCGCCTCGTGGAAGAGTCCGAAGACCTCGCTCCGGAGCTCGCGCGGAGGCCGCTCGACCCGACCCCGAGCGTCGGTCTGAACTCCCTCGCGGAGATGCGGCGGCAGCGCCTCGAGCTTCACGGGGTGTCGCGTCATCAGCCCGAATGCCTTCACGTGCATGGTGAAGCCCGCCGGTGTCCGTTCGGCCCAGCGCTCGACCATCTCGGTCGCGGGTAGGCGGTAGTACGTCGAGTCGACCTCGACAGTGTCGAAGTTCGCGGCGTAGTGACGGAGCCGCTCCTCCGCCGAGCGGATCCCC
>Ga0136621_1000965_pt1 | contig 11512 bp, 9 predicted proteins | sample AntDryUQ445A2306_FD_104673 | JGI IMG/M metagenome (GOLD analysis project Ga0136621, IMG submission 104673) | Polar desert sand microbial communities from Dry Valleys, Antarctica - metaG UQ445A (23.06) | ecosystem: Environmental > Terrestrial > Soil > Desert | place: Antarctica: Dry Valley...
CACCACCGCCATCATCTGACGTCCTTCAACCCTCCGCTTCAGGGTTGCGACGTTGCGCCGGATCGCGTCCAGGTCGACGACGATCTCGGCGCGCGCCGCCCCCGCCTGCGCGGTCGATGGGGCGGGCAACCCTGCGACAGGCTCAGGGCAAGCGGGGGAGGCAGCGTTCATGGCTGCCCCATCCTGCCACTGGGCCGGCCTCAGGCGTGCGAGGACGTCAGAAGCATCCGGATGACCACCGGGAGCGCAGCGGCCACGTCCGGCGCGGTGATCGGTCCTCCCCTGCTGGCATAAGCCGCCGCCGCGCCATGCAGCCAGGAACCGGCCGATGCTGCGTCGAACGGATCGAGCCCCCCGGCCATCAGCGCCCCGCACAGTCCGGCGAGGACGTCTCCGGAACCTGCCGTCGCCAGCCAGGACGGCCCTACCGTGGTCACGCGGACGCGTCCGTCGGGTGAGGCGACGAGTGTGTGCCGACCCTTGAGGAGTACGACGGCCGCAAACCTGGACGCAGCCTCACGGGCGAACCGCAGCGCCGCCTCCTCGACCTCACGCCGTTCGACGCCGAGCATCCTTGCCAGCTCACCGGCATGCGGGGTCAGCAGCGCGGGCACACCGAGCGGGCCCGAGACATGAGCGAGTCCGTCGGCGTCCACGACCAGCGGAACGCCGTCGTCCTGTGCTGACCTCAGAGCATCCTCGGCCTGTGTCCCCCCACCCGACCCGACCACCCAGGCCTGCACTTGCCCGGGTCCCACCACGACCTCCGGGTGCTGCTGATGTACCAGCGCGGCCGCCTCCCCCGCTTGTCCTGAGCCTGTCGAAGGGTCGTACCTCACCATCCCGGCCAACCCGCAGGAGGCGCCGGAGACGCAGAGCACGGCAGCGCCTGGGTACTCCAGCGACCCGGCGCGCACTCCCACCACCCCGCGGGTGTACTTGTGTGCGTCCGGGTCGGGCACCGGCAGCAGAGCAGCTACGTCGGCGGCCTGCAACGCACTCACGGGCGCATCCGGGAGCACGAGCCCGAGCTCGACGAGATGCACCGCTCCACACGCGGAGGCACCAGGCTCCACCAGATGCGCGATCTTGTGCGTACCGAAGGTGACGGTGACGACGGCCTCGACGTGCGGTCCACCCACCTCCCCGGTATCGACGTGCACCCCGGACGGCACGTCGACGGCAATCCATGGAACACCGCGCAGCTGCTCGACAACCGCGGCTGCCTCCGGCCGCAGCCCACCCTTGCCACCGATCCCCACGATCCCGTCCACGACGAGGTCAGGATGCGTATCGGAGACGTCGTCGACCACCTGACCTCCTGCGCGCTGCAGTGCGGCGAGGGCGCCGGGATGGGCTTTGTCCGGTGCAAGCAGCAACGCCCTGACGGCAACCCCGCGGCGAGCCAGGAGCGCTCCGGCGTACATCGCGTCGCCGCCGTTGTCGCCCGACCCGGCCAGCAGCAGGACGCTGCGGCCGTAGGCGTCGCCCAGGAGCTCCAGCACCGCATAGGCAAGCCCGGTGGCGGCTCGTTGCATCAACACACCCTCGGAAAGCATCGCCATCAGCGCGCTTTCGGCAGTCCGTACCTGCTCGACGCTGTGCGCACTACGCATGAGCAACAGGCTAGACCGCGTCAGTCCTCGAGTACGACGACCGCCGACGCGATGCCCGCATCATGGGACAGCGACACGTGGACCGTTCGCACACCGAGAGCGGTGCTGCGCGCGAGGACCGTTTCCCGGATCTCGAACTGGGGGCGTCCTGACGTCTCGTTGACGATCTCGGCGTCGCGCCAGGCCATCCCGGTCGGCGCACCCAGCGCCTTGGCAAGTGCTTCCTTGGCCGCGAAACGAGCAGCCAGGGACGCCAACGGCCGATCCTGCTCGAGGGAGGTGAACAGCCGTTCGCGCATGGCGGGCGTGCGCTCGAGGGACTCCCCGAAACGGTCGATGTCGACCACGTCGATGCCGACGCCGATTATCACCTGCTGATCACCCTGGCGTCACTCGACGGTGACCGACTTCGCCAGGTTGCGCGGCTGGTCCACGTCATGGCCCTTGGCCGTTGCCAGCTCGCAGGCGAAGAGCTGGAGGGGCACCACGGACACCAGCGGCTGGAGCAACGTCGGAACCCGCGGCAACCGGATGAACACGTCGGCGTACGGCGTCACGACGTCGTCGTCCTCCTCGGCAAGGACGATCGTTCGGGCTCCCCTTGCCCGGACCTCCTGGATCCCACTGACCATCTTGTCGTGCAACGAGTCCCGGCCACGTGGCGGAACCACGCAGAAGACCGGAAGGCCCTCCTCGATGAGCGCGATCGGACCGTGCTTGAGCTCACCGGCGGCGAAGCCCTCCGCGTGGATGTAGGCGAGCTCCTTGAGCTTCAGCGCACCCTCGAGCGCGATCGGGTAGCCGGCATGGCGTCCGAGGAAGAGCACCGACTTCGCGTCCACCAGCTCGTGTGCAAGCGCGTAGATCGGCTCTTCCTGGTCGAGCACCTGCTGGATCTTGGCCGGCATCTGGCTCAGCTCCGCGATGACCGAGCCGACCTCGTCACCGAACCGGGTTCCCCGGAGCTGAGCCAGATAGAGCGCGAGGAGGTACGCCGCCACCAGCTGGGTGAGGAAACCCTTGGTCGACGCGACACCGATCTCCGGTCCGGCATGGGTGTAGATCACCGCGTCCGACTCGCGCGGGATGGTCGCTCCGTTGGTGTTGCAGATGGCCAACACCTTGGAACCTTGCGCCTTGGCGTGCCGGATGGCCATCAGCGTGTCAGCGGTCTCACCTGACTGGCTCACCGCGACGACTAGCGTGTCCCGGGTGAGGATCGGGTCACGGTAGCGGAACTCGTGTGCGAGCTCGACCTCGCAGGGGATGCGCGTCCAGTGCTCGATGGCGTACTTCGCGACCATCGTGGCGTAGAAGGCGGTTCCGCAGGCGACCACGATGATCTTGTCGACCTCTCGCAGGTCCTGGTCCGAGAGCCGCATCTCGTCGAGCTGCAGGCGCCCGTCCTTGTTGTGCCGGCCTAGGAGCGCGTCGCCGACGCAGCGTGGCTGCTCGTAGATCTCCTTGCGCATGAACCAGTCGAAGCCGTCCTTCTCGGCGGCGGAGAGGTCCCAGTCGACGTGGTACGGCGTGGCGTCCGCAGGATTGCCGTGGAAGTCGGTGACCTCGACGCCATCACAGGTGATCGTGACCACCTGGTCCTGTCCGAGCTCGAGGGCTTCGCGAGTGTGCTCGATGAAGGCCGCGACGTCGGAGGCCACGAAGTTCTCGCCTTCACCGATCCCGACCACCAGCGGCGAGTTGCGTCGAGCGGCGACGACGCGGCCGGGGTCCAACGCATCCACCGCGACCAACGTGAATGCACCGTCCAGGCGGCCACAGACCAGCCGCATCGCGTGGGTGAGGTCGGGGGCGTCCTGCAGGGCTGTCTCGATGAGATGCGCGGCGACCTCGGTGTCGGTCTGGGACAGCAGCTCGTGCCCGTCGGCCTCGAGCCCCGCGCGGAGCCTTGCGAAGTTCTCGATGATTCCGTTGTGCACCAAAGCGACCCGGCCGTGCTGGCCCAGATGCGGATGGGCGTTCTGGTCGTTCGGCGCGCCGTGGGTCGCCCAGCGGGTGTGGCCGATGCCCGTGGTGGACTCGGGCAGCGGGTTGTCGGCTAGCGCCTTGTCGAGGTTCGCGAGCTTGCCGGCGCGCTTGTCACAGGCGATCCGGCCGTCGCGGACCAGGGCGATCCCTGCGGAGTCGTAGCCGCGGTACTCCAGTCGCCGCAGGCCCTCGATGACGACACCTTCGGCCTGCCTCGCGCCGACGTACCCCACGATTCCGCACATGAGCGCAACTTTACGGGACAATGCCGCCATGGCTCCTGGGCAGGCGAACGGTGGCGACCCCGAGCCCTCGCCGTACGTCGAGCTCGACCGTAGTGACTGGGCCGCCCTCACCGCGGCGACCGAGCAGCCGTTGACCGCTGACGAGATCGACCGCGTGCGCGGGCTCGGTGACGAGCTCGACCTCGACGAGGTCCAGCAGGTCTACCTCCCGATGTCACGGTTGCTGAGCTTGTACGTCGCGAGTGATGGCGAGCTGCACCGGTCGCAGGAGAGGTTCCTTGACCAGCCACAGCCACCACGCACTCCGTTCGTGATCGGACTTGCGGGCTCGGTGGCGGTCGGCAAGTCCACCACGGCGCGGGTGCTGCAGCAGATGCTCGCTCACTGGCCAGAGCATCCCGCGGTCGCCCTCGTGACCACCGACGGTTTCCTGCACCCCAACCGGGAGCTCGAGCGACGTGGGCTGCTCGCGCGCAAGGGCTTTCCGGAGTCTTACGACACCAGGGCGCTGCTGCGGTTCGTGATCGACATCAAGTCCGGAAAGGACGAGGTGGAGGCGCCGACGTACTCCCATCTGGTGTACGACGTAGTGCCGGACGAAACTGTCGTGATCTCACGCCCCGACATCGTCATCATCGAGGGGCTCAACGTGCTCCAGCCGGCCAGGGTTCGCGCCGACGGCCGCACAGGTCTTGCGATCAGCGACTTCTTCGACTTCTCGGTGTACGTCGACGCGGCCACCGGCGACATCAGGCGGTGGTACACCGAGCGTTTCCTGCGCCTGCGGGAGACCGCCTTCCGCGACCCGGCGTCATACTTCGCGCGCTACGCCCGGTTGTCCGAGCAGGACGCGGAGCGGCAGGCGCACGACATCTGGGACACCATCAACGGGCCGAACCTCAAGCAGAACGTGCAGCCAACCCGCAGCAGAGCGACCCTCGTGCTTCGCAAGGACGCAGACCACTCGGTGCGCTACGTCCGGCTCCGCAAGCTGTGACAACCGGTGGTCGAGCTTGCGGTGTCCTGAGCCTGTCGAAGGGTCGAGACCGGTCCGAAAACAACATGCGGAAGGTGCGCTCGCCATGTCACGATCGATGCCATGCAGGTACGCCGGATCGACGTCGGTGACGACGCCCAGATGAAGCGGTTCCATCAGATCACCGAGGTGGCCGACACCTATCAGCGTCCCTGGTGCACGCAGTGGTCATTGGACGAGCTGCTCGTCGAGGTGCGCAACCAGGACGAGTCGTCGCGTTGGGAGCTGCTCGGCGCCTTCGAGGACGACGAGATGGTCGGTGCCGGCCTGGTGATCCTCCCGCTGCTCGACAACGTCGACAAGGTCTACTCCGGCGTGTTCGTCGAGCCCGGCCTGCGACGGCAGGGCATCGGTAGCGTGCTCGTGGACGAGGTGGTCGCCACCGCCCGGGACGAGGGCCGGAGCTGTGTGCTCAGTGACACCGGCGTGCCGGGGGAGGAAAGGGAGACCCATCCCTATGTCGCGTTCGCGCGCAAGCACGGATTCGCGACCGCGAGCGTCGAGGTGCACCGCGTGCTCGACCTGCCGCTGCCCGTCGCGGAGCTGGAGGCGATGCAGTCCGAGTGCGCACCACACCACCGGGACTACGAGCTTCGCACGTTCCACGACAGGATTCCCGACGAGCTGCTCGAGTCCTACTGTTACCTCTCCAACCAGCTCGCGCTCGACGCGCCGAGCGGTGATATCGACTACGAGGCGGAGGCGGGCACCCCGGAGCTCTACAAGCAGCATGTGGAGCGGATGCGGAAGTCGGGTCGTCACCAGGTGACAACCCTTGCGGTCGGCAAGGAGGGTGAGGCGGTGGCCGTCACCGACCTCGTCATCCCGCAGGCTGACCCACCGAAGGTGTACCAGTACGCGACGCTGGTGCGACGTGACCACCGCGGGAACCGCCTCGGCGCTGCGGTCAAGTTGCAGAACCTGCTCGCCCTGCAGGAGACGTTTCCCGAACGCACGGAGATCCACACGACCAACGAGGAGACGAACGTCACGATGATCGGGATCAACGAGCGTCTTGGTTTCCGCATCGTCGAGGTCTGCCCCGAGTTCCAGCTGAAGCTGCACGACCGCGTCGGCGCGGCTTAGTGGCTTGTCACCGCGCCGTCAGATTGAGAGCTGGGTGCGCACGACGTCCGCGAGTCGGTTCGCGACGGCACGGGCCTGCTCGGCGGTCGAGGCCTCGACCATCACGCGGACCAACGGCTCGGTGCCGGAGGGCCGCAGCAGGACCCGGCCGGTGTCACCCAGCTCAGCCTCCGCCTCGGCGACGGCGGCGGCAAGCGCAGCGTCCTCGTCGGTGCGCGACTTGTCGACCCCGGGAACGTTGACGAGCACCTGCGGAAGCCTGGTCATGACGTCTGCCAGCGCGGCCAGCGACGCCTTCTGCCCGGCCATCCGAGCAAGCACGTGCAAGGCGGTGAGAATGCCGTCCCCGGTGGTGGCGTGGTCGCTCATGATCACATGCCCGGACTGCTCCCCGCCGAGCGAGTAGCGACCCGATTTCATCGCCTCGAGCACATACCGGTCCCCAACCTTGGTCTGGCGCACGCCGACGTTCTCGCGCCGCAGCGCCTGCACGAAGCCGAGGTTGCTCATCACGGTGGCCACCACGGTGTCCGCCTTGAGCGACCCCGCGTCGCGCATGGCGAGTGCCAGGATGGCGAGCAGCTGGTCACCGTCGACGACAATGCCCACGTTGTCGACAGCGAGGCACCTGTCGGCGTCCCCGTCCAGCGCGAAGCCGGCGTCCGCCGCATGCTCGACCACTGCCTTCTGTAACAGGTCGAGGTGCGTCGAGCCGCAACCGTCGTTGATGTTCAAGCCGTCCGGCTCGGCGCAGATCGCGACAACCTCTGCTCCTGCATCGGCCAGTGCCTTTGGGCCGGCCACCGATGCTGCCCCATGGGCACAGTCGAGGACCACCCGGAGGCCGTCCAGGCTCGTCGGCACCGTGTCGACGAGGTGTCTGGTGTAGTCGGCGACCGCGGCGTCATATGTCCTGACGCGGCCCACCCCAGAACCGGTCGGCCGGTCCCACGGCTCACGCAGGCGTTTCTCGATGGCGGTTTCGATCGCATCGTCGAGCTTGAAGCCACCTCGGGCCAGGAACTTGATCCCGTTGTCGGGCATCGGGTTGTGGCTCGCCGAGAGCATCACCCCGAGGTCGGCGTTCAGCGCACCAGTCAGGTAGGCGACACCCGGGGTGGGCAGGACCCCGAGGAGAAGTACGTCGACACCGGCGGAGGCGAGCCCGGAGACAACTGCGGCCTCCAGGAACTCGCCCGAGATCCGAGTGTCGCGTCCGACAACGGCAACCGGCCGTCCGCCATGGTCGAGAGAGGCGTTGAAGACACCGGCCTCGCCGAGTACGTGTGCCGCTGCTACGGAAAGGTCCAGCGCGAGCTCCGCGGTCAGCGAGGCGTTCGCGAGCCCCCGGACACCGTCGGTGCCGAAGAGTCGATCTCCAGAGACAGGCACTGCCGCGCCCTCCTCTGTTACCGCTTGCTGAACTGCGGAGCCTTGCGAGCCTTCTTCAGACCGGCCTTCTTGCGCTCGATGACCCGAGCATCGCGGGTCAGCAGGCCGGCCTTCTTGAGCAAGGGTCGGTTCGCGTCGAGGTCGATGGCATTGAGCGCGCGAGCCACGCCGAGGCGCAGTGCGCCTGCCTGCCCGGTGATGCCGCCGCCGTGGATACGTGCGGTCACGTCGAAGCGGTCGACCAGGTCGGTGGTCACGAAGGGCTCGTTGACGACCTGCTGGTGCAGCTTGTTCGGGAAGTACTCGTCCAGCCGCCGACCGTTGACAGTCCACTGGCCGGAGCCAGGAACCAGGCGCACCCGAGCGACCGCCTCCTTGCGGCGACCGGTGGCGGCGGCAGGAGCGATGGTGGCCGGGCGGGGTGCGGCGTCCTGGGAGGGAGCGCTCTCGGAGCTGTAGGCGAGGCCCTGCTCGTCGACCTCGAAGGTCTCCTCGGCGGGCTGTTCGGTAGTGGTCTCAGCCACGGATGTTCCTCACTTGACGACTACTGGTTCGCTTGGTCGCTGGGTCATTGGGAGATCTGGGTGATCTCGAAGGGCCGGGCCTTCTGCGCCTGGTGCGGGTGGTTCGGTCCGGCGTACACCTTGAGCTTCTTCAACATCTGACGTCCGAGACGGTTCTTCGGCAGCATGCCCCACACGGCCTTCTCGATGGCGCGACGCGGGTCCTTGTCTAGCAGGTCCCCGAACGGAATGGAGGACAGACCTCCCGGATAACCGGAGTGCCGGTAGGCGAGCTTGTTCAACCGCTTGTTCCCGGACAGGGACACCTTCTCCGCGTTGACGATGATCACGAAGTCACCGCCGTCGACATGAGGAGCGAACGTCGGCTTGTGCTTGCCGCGAAGCAGAGTTGCGGACTGGACGGCGAGGCGGCCGAGCACCACGTCGGTGGCGTCGATGACATGCCACTCTCGCTGAAGGTCAGCGGGCTTCGGGCTGTACGTACGCACGGTTGTTCGCCTTCTCATTGCATCGGTTGCAGGTATGTGGCTGGTGCCCACGGATCGAGCGGCGCATTGAACAGCTGTCGGGCCATCAGCCTGGAACTGCCGCGACGGGCCAGTTTACCGGCGGGCCGGCCTCGGGGTCAAAACGGCCCCGGTTTCCTCACGCGGCGTTCCGGGCATAGATTTGTGGGCACGAAAGCACTGACTCAACTGTACGACGTCCCCCGGCACGCGGGCTCTCCCGTCCGTTCGTGTCTCCGGCCCCGAACAGCGAGGAGCCAACGTGACCGACAGCACGGCAACCGCATCCAGCAGCCCAGCGTCAGATCAGGTGTTAGACCCAGCGTCGAACAGCGCAGAGGACCGCCAGGAGACCTTGAGCGTGCGCGACAACCGCACGGGGCAGGAGTACGACGTCCCGATCACCGATGGCGCCATCAGAGCCGCCGACATCGGCAAGATCAAGAACGGGGACGACATCCCGGGGCTGGCGGTCTACGACCCCGGCTTCGTGAACACGGCCTCCTGTCGCAGCGCCGTCACGTTCATCGACGGTGACGCCGGAATCCTGGAGTATCGCGGCTACCCGATCGAGCAGCTGGCCGAGAAGTCGTCATACCTCGAGGTGGCCTATCTCCTGGTTCACGGAGAGCTGCCGACCAAGGACCAGTACGACACCTGGGTGCACGAGATCACCTACCACACCTTCGTGCACGAGAACGTCAAGACGTTCATGCAGGGTTTCCGGTACGACGCACACCCGATGGGCATGTTGCTCGCCTCCGTCGGCGCGCTCTCGACCTTCTATCCGGAGTCACGCAACATCACCGACGCCGACAACCGGCACATGCAGGTCGTCCGGCTGATCGCCAAGATGCCGACGCTCGGCGCCTGGGCGTTCCGCCACGCGCAGGGAAAGCCCTACGTCTACCCCGACAACGACCTCGGCTACGCGGCGAACTTCCTCGCGATGCTGTTCAAGATGAGCGAGCAGAAGTTCAACGCCGATGAGCGACTGGTCCATGCGCTCGAAGTGCTGTTCATCCTGCACGCCGACCACGAGCAGAACTGCTCTACGAACGCGGTGCGGTCGGTCGGCTCGAGCCAGGTGGACCCCTACTCCGCGATCACCGCTGGCATCGGTGCGCTCTACGGCCCGCTGCACGGCGGCGCCAACGAGGCGGTCCTGCGGATGCTGCGACGGATCGGGTCGGCCGACAAGGTGCCCGACTTCATCGACGGTGTGAAGAACGGCAAGGAACGCCTGATGGGCTTCGGGCACCGGGTCTACAAGAACCACGACCCGCGCGCGACCATCATCAAGCAGGCGTGTGACGACGTCTTCGAGGTGACCGGTGTCAACCCGCTGCTCAAGATCGCCGTCGAGCTGGAGAAGATCGCGCTCGAGGACGACTACTTCGTCTCCCGCAAGCTCTACCCGAACGTGGACTTCTACAGCGGCCTGATCTACGAGGCGCTGCAGTTCCCGCCCGAGATGTTCACGGTGCTGTTCGCGATCCCCCGCACGTCGGGATGGCTCGCGCAGTGGCTGGAGCTGATGCAGGACCCGGAGCAGAAGATCGCCCGTCCCAAACAGATCTACACCGGTGCCCGGACGCTTGACTTCGTCGCGGCCAACGAACGCTGGAAGTAGCCTCAGCGCGCACGCTGGACCCGACCCTCGTCCCAGACCGGGCCGTCCGACTCGTAGACGGACCCGTCCGCGCCATAGACCAGGAACCGATCGAAGCCGCGGGCGAACCACCGGTCGTGGGTGACCGCCAGCACCGTCCCGTCGAACGCCTCGAGGCCCTCCTCGAGGGCCTCGGCAGACTCGACATCGAGGTTGTCGGTCGGCTCGTCGAGCAAGAGCAGGGTCGCTCCGGACAGCTCGAGCAACAGGATCTGAAACCGCGCCTGCTGACCACCCGAGAGCGACTCGAACCGCTGGTCGGCGGCGTGCGCAAGCTCGTAACGGTCCAGTGCTCGTGAGGCCGGCTCACGTGGCATCCCGTCCCGGTGCTCGTCCCCGCGGTGCAGGACCTCTAGCAGCGCCCGCCCCATCAGCTCGGGGTGCTCGTGGGTCTGCACGAACCACCCCGGCCGCACCCGTGCACCAAGCCGTGCTCGGCCGCTGTGGGCGACCGGCTCCACCTGCATGTCGGTTCCTGAGGAGGCGGGGGACGAGCCGTCTCGAAGGGCTCCCACTGGTCGGTGCTCGACATCCGGGTCGCTGCCACCGGCCGCGAGCAGTCGCAGGAAGTGCGACTTCCCGGAGCCGTTGGAACCGAGCACGGCGACCCGTTCGCCGTACCACACCTCGAGGTCGAACGGCTTCATCAACCCCGTGAGCTCGAGGCCCTCGCAGATCACGGCGCGCTTGCCGGTGCGGCCACCCTTGAGCCGCATCTTCACCTGCTGCTCCCGCGGTTGCGCCTGCGGCGGTCCCGCCTCTTCGAAGCGCCTGAGCCGGGTCTCCGCCGCCTGGTAGCGCGACGCCATGTCCGAGTTGTAGGCCGCCTTCTGCTTGTACATCAGCATCAGCGTTCGCAGCTTCGCGTGCTCCTCGTCCCAGCGCTTGCGTAACTCCTCGAAGCGCGCGAACCGCTCCCGTCGGGCCTGGTGGTACGACGCGAAGCCGCCCGGATGCACCCACACGGTGTTTCCGGCGGCGCCGAGCTCGACCGTGACCACCCTCGTCGCGGTCTGGTGCAGCATCTCTCGGTCGTGGCTGATGAACAGGATCGTCTTTGCGGACTCGTTGATCCGTTGTTCGAGCCAGGTCTTTCCGGGTACGTCGAGGAAGTTGTCCGGCTCGTCGAGGAGCAGCACCTCGTCAGGTCCGCGGAGCAGGAACTCGAGGACCAGGCGCTTCTGCTCCCCCCCGGAAAGCGTGGTGAGCTCGCGGTACTTCGCCCGTTCGTAGGGCACTCCAAGGGCTGCGATGGTGCACACGTCCCAGGTGACCTCGATGTCATAGCCTCCGGCGTCTGCCCACTCGGCCAGCGCCTCGGCGTACCTCATCTGGGTCTTCTCGTCGCTCTCCATCAGCGCGAGCTCCAACCCAACGACCCGCTCCGCCGCCGCACGCACTCTGCCCGGAGACACCGAGAGCAGCAGGTCGTGGACTGTCTCATCA
>Ga0136621_1000966_pt1 | contig 11508 bp, 8 predicted proteins | sample AntDryUQ445A2306_FD_104673 | JGI IMG/M metagenome (GOLD analysis project Ga0136621, IMG submission 104673) | Polar desert sand microbial communities from Dry Valleys, Antarctica - metaG UQ445A (23.06) | ecosystem: Environmental > Terrestrial > Soil > Desert | place: Antarctica: Dry Valley...
CCTAAGGAAGCTCTGCAAAAGTGTCGCGAGCAAGCCCAGATGCGCGAAGCCGCGGAGCGAGTCGCGAGACATATCAGGTAGATAGGCGAGCGACGAGCGAGCACGCGACAAAGCAGATGGGCTCCGCAGTAACTTTTGCAGAGCTTCCCTAGAGCGCATTTTGGATTTCCGTGAGTAGGTGCGCGACGCTCGGCAGGGACGAGGTTCGCTGCCGTTCGAGGTACAACGACACCACGGAATCGCAGCGCACGAGCTGAGCCGCATGGTCAAGTCCCGGGATCGCCACCGGGATAAAAACGTCGGGCTCCTCGGGGCAATGCGTATTCGGGGCGCCGAGTACGACCAGGGGTTTGGCCGCCGGCGGAGGCGCCGCGCGAAACGCCGAGATCCACACGACGGCATCGGCGGATCCCGATGCCACCAAGTGGCTGGTGCTATAACGATGCGCATCATGCGCGGGATACCCCGCCGCGAACGCAGTGCGGAGCGGAAAACCCGTCTGCCACGCGCACACACTAACGGCCGTGATCGCGCCGTCGTTTCCGCCCAAGGGCAAACCTGAAAAACGCGTAGTGTCATTGAGATCTTTGACCAACTCCACGCAAGCTTCAACGGCAAGCTTGGCGTGAGGATAATCGAGCTCGGCGCTCGACCACGCCAGCACCCCATAGCGGGCCGCTTTCATCTTTTCGACGATAGAATTCAAGACCGGGATCCTTACTCCGGCGATCGAGGCTGCTTGGAGCCGATACCCCGCCGCGAGCGCACGTAACGCCGACACGATTTCGATGAGTCGCCGCGGATCGAAACGGATGTGCAAGGGTTTTCGGCCTTCGGGGCTCGTGCCGGGTTTGGTGTTGAGCCCGGCCCCGAGGTAGATGATCTGGCGTGCGTTGCTGTCGAGCTGGAATAGCGATGCTTGGTTCCAAACGAGGCGCTCGAAAAAACGCGGATGCGCGCTGACCGCATCGGTGCCTGCGAAAATAATCAGGTCAGCACGATTCTTTAACTCGGTGAGCGTGGTCGTCATCCAACCGGTGCCCTGTAGCACACCGATATTCCGCTGGAGCGCGTTTCCGTGCATGTGATCGAGCGCGCCCCCGGTGCGTTCGGCAAGGCTGAGCACCGCACGCATCCCACCGACATCCGTTCCGAGACCGGCGAACAAAGGGAAGCGGGCGCCGCGAAGGATCGCCGCCGCCCGCTCGATGCACTGTTCGATCGTTGCCGGCTTGCCCTTGAGGCGCGGCTGATTCGGCCCGTCCGGGTTCTCGAATCCGGAAACTGCCCGGTCACAACCGTTCTTCAGGACGCGCACGCGGCCGCCCGCCTGCTCCACGATAAGATCATCGCACAGCAGGCTGCAGAAAGGACAGGCCGCCGCGTGCGGAGCGCGCGCCGGCTTGCCGGTTTCCCGGTTGATCGCTGCTTGAGGTACGGTCATTCTAACAATGGATCTGCGGCAAGCTGGTATGATGACGGATCACCGCGCGAGGGTAAACCAGGATGTTGCGGTTTCTCCCCGGCAAACGGGGACAGGGTCAGGCCTCCTATATTGCATTGCTCGTCTTCTACGGTGAGTCGTGAAGACTATTGAAACGGCCAATGCCGTTTGGTGCAGGTAAACCACCCTCAGTATCTGCGATTGCCTGTCGGCCGATACAGCCGCACGTGGGAATACTTAAAGAATGGGATCAGTGCCATTCCCGCGACAAAGCCGCTCGCATGAGCAGCAAACGCCACCCCCCCTTGGTCCGCGCTGGTGAGTGCCGAATTGAGTAACTGCATGCCAAACCATAGGCCCAAAACCCACAACGCGGGCAGGCGCATGCGCTGCAGGATAAAACCGATAGGTATTAGAACCTCGACTTGGGCACGCGGGAAGAGCAGCAGGTAGGCGCCGAGCACACCCGAGATGGCGCCACTGGCGCCGATCATGGGTATCTTGCTTTCGGGGTTGAGCAAGGACTGGCCAAGCGCCGCGATCACGCCGCACGCAAGGTAGAACACCACGAAGCGCTGATGGCCCATGGAGTCTTCGACATTGTTGCCAAAGATCCACAGGTACAGCATGTTGCCGATGAGGTGCATGAAACCGCCATGCAGGAACATGGACGAAAAGACCGTGAACCACGTCGGGGCCATCACCAGCTCCGGCGCTAATTCAATGTCCGTGAAGAATAAGGCGGGGATGAACCCTAAACCATAAACGGCCTGTTCATAAGCTTCGGAACCCAAACTGCTCTGCCACAGGTAGGTCAACGTGCAGGCGCCGATGAGAGCCACCGTCACCAGCGGCGTGAGGGCGGCCGGGTTATCATCGCGTAGTGGAATCATGAGCGTTCACAATGGGTGTTTAGCAATCCTCAGACCGTATAATATACGATGACACCTTGCCAGCGAGCCCGCGCAGCTCAAAATGACAAGCGAAAAGAACATCGATAGCCCGCTCGTCGCGTCCTATGCCATCGCCGTTCTCACCGAGGATCACGGCGATCGCATGTTCGTCGCGCTCGATCAATTCCGAAATCGGTTGGTCTGGTCGCGGAAGTATCGGCCGGCGGTCGTGTATGACAGCGAGGACAAGGCGCTTATGGCGATGCAGGACATCAGCGGCGGAGGGCAGCCGCATTTGGCCGACGAGAAGGCGGGGGTGGATCTCGCGACCATGTGCGTATTGGAAACGAGCATTATCTTCACGCGCCCGTGAGAGCTTGTGAAAAAATCTACTGCGCTCGGGATCTCGCGTTCCGGCGGTGCTCGGAATCCTCGTGTATTTCAATACACTCCGGTTGCTCGCCCCGTCCTTGGGACTCGCCCCTTCGGGGCTTTCGCTCCGTTTCGCTCCCGGCGAAACCGTCCTGCGCTCCGGCGGGAAGCCAGGGCCAGGGAGTGGCCCTGTTTGGCGCGCCGAGGATGCAACGCGACCTCCGTTCGCTCGCTACGGTTCTTTCACAAACTCTTACCATTCACGTCACCATCGGTTTTAGCTAAGGCTTTGGATGACGCTCTCGGCCGAAACGCGGCTGCCCATCATCATGCAGCCGCAACCCGACGAGGCCACCTGCGGTCCGACCTGCCTGCATGCCGTGTATCAATTCTACGGCGGCAAGGACAGTCTGCACGCCGTGATCGAACGTACCCAGTGCCTCGACACCGGCGGTACTCTGGCTGTCTTCCTCGCCTGCGATGCCTTGCGCCGGGGCTATGCCGCAACCATCTACACCTATAACCTGCAAGTCTTCGATCCCACCTGGTTTAATGCGCCCGGCGCCGATGTGAGCGAACGTCTGCGGCAGCAGATGCGGTATAAAACCCACGAGAAACTACAAACTGCTTGCCGTGGCTACTTGGAGTTCCTTGCCCTCGGGGGGCAGTTGCGCTTTACCGACCTGACGCGGCGCTTGATCCGCGAGTATCTTGGCCGCTCCATACCGATCCTCACCGCCTTGAGCGCGACCTATCTCTATCGCAGCATGCGCGAGTACGGGCCCAAGGACACGCCCGACGATATCCGCGGCGAACCCTCCGGCCATTTCGTGATACTGTCCGGATACAATCCGGCCGAGCGCACGGTACTGGTCTCCGATCCCTTGCTGCCGAACCCATTCTCCGACACCCATCACTATGCGATCGATGTGGACCGAGTGATCTGCTCCGTGCTCCTGGGGATCCTCACCTACGACGCCAATGTGCTCATCATCCGGCCGCGCTCCCAAGCGCAGTGACGCCAGCCTTCGATGTCTATTCTCATCGTCGTCAATAATCCTCGGGATTGGCCCTTGTACATTCCGGGGGTGGAGGTCGTTCCGGCCCGCGCCTACCTAAGCGATTCCAATTACAGCGTGGACCGCAGCGCCAAGGTCTTCAACCTTTGCAAATCCTACCGTTACCAGAGCGTCGGCTACTACGTCTCGCTGCTGGCCGCGGCCCGCGGCCACAAACCGCTCCCGAACGTCAACACCATCGAGGATCTCAAGTCGCAGAATATCATCCGCTTGCTGGCCGAGGACCTGGACGATACGATTCAGCGCGCGCTTACGCCCCTCGGCAGCGAGGAGTTCACGCTCAGCATCTATTTCGGACAGAATCCTCAGGGGCGCTATGAAACCCTGAGCCGGCAGCTTTTCAACCTGTTCGAGGCGCCGGCCCTGCGCGCCCAGTTCGTCCGCGATCATGAATGGCGGCTCAAAAACGTGCGCCCGATCGCTGCCAGCGAATTTCCCCCCGAGGACCATGACTTCGTGGTGGCCGCGGCCACGAACTATTTCTCCGGACAGAAACGGCGCGTGCGTAAGCGCACGGTGCCGCGTTACGCCTTGGCGATCCTCCATACTCCTAGCGAGCCCCGAGGCGCTTCCGATGCCAAGGCCCTGCAGCGTTTCGAGAAGGCCGCGGAAGCCGTCGGTCTCGATGTCGAAATCATTACCAAGGACGATATAGGACGGCTCGCGGAATTCGATGCCTTGTTGATCCGCGACACCACGGCGGTCAATCACTATACCTATCGCTTCGCTCGGCGCGCGGCCGCCGAGGGCTTGGTTGTCATCGATGATCCGGACTCCATCCTCAAATGCACCAACAAAGTCTACCTGGCCGAGCTGCTCTTGCGTCACGGCGTCCCCACGCCCAAGACGCTCGTCGTTCACCGCGACAACATCGATCAAATCGCCACCACGCTCGGGTTGCCGTGCGTCGTGAAACAGCCCGACAGCTCGTTCTCGCACGGGGTCGTGAAGATCGAGAATCTACAGGATCTCGAGCCCACGGTGATCCAGCTTTTGGAAAAGTCCGAGCTGGTCGTGGCGCAGGAATTCCTGCCCACGGAGTTCGATTGGCGCGTGGGGATCTGCGATCGCCGCGCGCTCTATGTCTGCAAATACTTCATGGTCCGCCGCCACTGGCAGATCATCAAGCGCGATGATTCCGGGCAGATCGGCGGCGAAGGGAGCGTGCAGACGCTGAGCGTGGGTGAAACCCCCGAGGAGGTGACCCGCGCCGCGTTGAAGGCCGCGGATCTCATTGGGGACGGGCTCTACGGTGTCGATATCAAGCAAATCGGGCGGCGCTGCTGCGTGATCGAGGTCAACGACAACCCGAATATCGACGCCGGATACGAGGACGCCGTGCTGCGCGACGGCCTTTATCGCGAAATCATGGGCATCTTCTTACGGCGGATCGTGGAACATAAGCAAGCCAAGCACGAACGATGATCGCGGCGAGCGCAAGCCCGCTTTCCTTGTTCGCCGGCTACGGGATCGAGCTCGAGTATATGATCGTCGATCGTACGAGCTTGGATGTGTTAGCGATCGCCGATAAGCTTATCCATACCGTGGCCGGCGATTATCGATCCGAGGTCGAGCAAGGAGAGCTTGCCTGGTCCAATGAGATGGTCCTGCATGTTATCGAGATCAAGACCAATGGACCGGCCGGCGCGCTCGAGCCCTTGCCGGCGCTGTTCCAACGCGACATCACGCACATCAACGAGTTACTCGCGCCGCATGAAGCCTGTCTGATGCCCGGGGCGATACATCCTTGGATGGATCCGCGTACCGACGCCCGGCTTTGGCCGCACGAGCATAACCCCGTCTACGAAGCCTACGATCGGATCTTCGGCTGCCAGGGACATGGGTGGTCGAATCTGCAAAGCGTGCACCTTAACCTGCCGTTCGCGGGCGACGCGGAGTTCGCCCGGTTGCATGCCGCCATTCGCGTGCTGCTCCCGGTGTTGCCTGCCCTCGCCGCAAGCTCGCCCATCGTCGAAGGACAGTTCACCGGCATGCTCGACTACCGGCTCGAAGCCTATCGCTTAAACGCGCGCAAGATCCCCTCGATCACCGGGCACGTGATCCCCGAAACCGTGTCGAGCCGCGGAGACTACGAGGCCGGGATCCTCGGGCCGATGTACCGCGATATCGCGCCCTTCGATCCGGAAAGCATTCTGCGGCACGAGTGGCTAAACTCGCGCGGCGCCATCGCGCGCTTCGACCGTTCGGCGATTGAAATCCGAGTCCTCGATATTCAGGAATGTTCGCTGGCGGACTTGGCGGTCCTGGCCGCGATCGCGAGCGCGTTGCAGCGCCTCGCCGCCGAAGATTGGGGCGATATCAAGGCCCAACAAGCGCTTACGACCGAGGAGCTTGAGGCTATCCTGCTGGAAACCGCGCGTAGCGGCGAACAGGCGGTCATCGACAATACGCGCTTCCTGCGTGTTTTGAAGTTTCCGGAACGGCGTTGCGAGGCGCGGGATCTCTGGCATTATCTGATCGAGGAAGCGCCCGCGGGCGAGATCTGGCGCACACCGCTGCGGACGATCCTGCGCTCGGGCCCGCTCGCGCGGCGCCTGCTGCGCGCCGCGGGTAAGGAGCCGAAACGCGCGCGCCTCAGCGCGGTTTACGCCGAGCTTTGCCGCTGCCTGGCCGAGGGACGCCAGTTCCTTGGCCTCGATTGATTGCGTTATTGTCACTTGCGAGCACGCGAGCCGCCGCGTGCCGTCCCGCTACCGTGCGTTATTTCGTGGTCAGGGAGCAGTGCTGAAAACTCATCGCGGATCCGATCTCGGCGCGCTACGGCTCGCGCGCGAGCTTGCGACGGCGTTGCAAGCACCGCTCTTTGCCGGGAGCGTAACTAGGCTCCTAATCGATCTGAATCGCTCCTTACATCACGTGAACTTGTACTCCGCGATCACGCGGACTTGTCCCGAGAACGACCGGCGGCGGCTCGCCGCGAATTATTACCTGCCGTACCGGAACGCGGTGGAAAATTGGATCACGCGCCGCGATCGCCGAGGCCGTACCGTTTTGCATCTTTCCGTGCATAGCTTCACGCCGGTTTTGGACGGCCAGGTACGGCATGCCGATATCGGGTTTCTTTACGATCCCGGGCGGGCGTTGGAACGAACGCTCTGCGGCGCGTGGCGCCGGGCCCTTTGCAGGGCGGCGCCTGAGCTTACGCCCTTATCGCGGTACGGCGGACGGCTTTACGGCATATCTCCGCCACCGGCTCCCTTCTAGCGCTTATCTCGGGATCGAAATAGAAATCAACCAAACGCATGTCCGTAGCGGCTGGAAGCGGCTACGACAGGTGCTTCGCACGACACTCAAGGAAACTCTTCGCGGCATGCTTCCATCGCCTGCTTAATCGCTGTTTAATAGCACCTGCGACGCCCCGATCAGCTCCGCTCGAGCCGGGGTTTTTGTGCATGGCTTTTGCTCTCGATGGGCATCGGGAGACTAAACTAATCATGAACAAGACTGCATCGAATCCATTCCAGGCATTACTCGGCGGGCTGGTTCTAGCCTTGGGAACCTTGATTCCGGCGGCTTCCGCGGCCACCCCGCGGGCTGACACCGCTGCCGTTAGGAGTATCCGCGACCCGTTCCCCCAGCCGCCGGAATTGCGCGATGCGGTGGATTTCTGGCGGCGGGTGTTCGCCGTTTGGCGACGCGACCAGGTCGTTTTTCACGATACCGAAAGCCTAGGCATCGTCTACGACATCGTTGAGCTTCCGGGGCCGGTGGCGGACGCGCAGACACCACGCCAACAAGCCTACGTGCGTGCCCGGCGCCAATCCTTGGAGCGCGGATTGCGGGAGCTGGCACGCCGGGTCAGGTTTAGGATGGGTTTGAACAAAGAACAGCAGCGTCTGCTCGGCGTGATCAGTCACGGCGGCGGCACGCATGTCTGTCCTGGCAGGCGCGGATTCCCGCGTACGGAGTCAGCGCGGTATGCGCGAACGGTTCCTGGAAGGTCTGGAGATCAGCGGCCGCTACGATCGGATCATGCGCGATATATTCCGCGACGCGGCTTTGCCCGAGGATCTCGCGCTTCTACCCCACATCGAATCGTCGTTTGCTAACAACGCACGCTCCTCGGCGGGCGCCGCCGGGATGTGGCAGTTCATGCCGGCGACCGGCCGGCGGTTCCTCCGCATGAACAGCGCCGTCGATGAACGCTTCGACCCAATCCTGGCCGCGCACGGCGCCGCGCGCTATTTGCGGAACGCCTACGATGATCTCGGCGACTGGGCCCTCGCCATCACTTCTTATAACCACGGCGTGGGCGGGATGGTGCGCGCTCAACGGCAGTTCGGGCGTGACTTCGGCCGCATCGTCCGGAGCTACCGCGGCAAGACCTTTGGATTTTCCTCACGTAACTTTTACGCGGAATTTCTGGCTGTCCGTTCCATCCTTGATGCTGAACGGCGCTATTTTCCCGAAGGGGTGCGCTACCAGCGCCCGCTGGACCATCAACGTTTCCGGTTGAAACAACCGCTGCCCCTCACGCGACTAGCATCGAGCGTCGGCGTCCACCGCGAGCTTCTCGTTGATCTTAACCCGGCCTGGACACCGCGGGCGGCGCGCGGACTCGTTTCCTTACCGGCCGGTTCAGAGATCTGGTTGCCGAGCGGGACTCGGGTTGCGAGTGCGGGAATATCTGTATCACCGGCGGGCCGGGCGTTCATTCGCCCGAGCGGAGAATTCCTGCGCGCGGGTTTGGTCTACAACCCGATAACGTTTTCGCCGCGCCCCACCGAAACAATTCCGCGGCGGAAGCAGTCTAAGGAACGTACCCATGTCGTGCGCAAAGGCGAGTGGCCCATTTTGATCGCAAGCCGATACGACGTACCGTTGAAGGATCTTATGGCTTTGAACGATATCGGGCGCCGGGGCGTCATCCGGCCCGGACAGCGATTGCGTATCCCGGTGCGTTAAGGAAATATAGACGAAACCGCGCCATGACACGTAGGGCACGTAAAATATTGGTGCGGATCCTGTCTTGGAGCGCGGTGGCTGCGGTCGTAACCGTCGGGGCGCATTTCCTTGTCGAGGAAATGGATTCGTCGGCGCTCCAATCCCGCTATCTTTCTTCCTTAGGCACGCAACTGACCTATACCCTGGAACCGGGATCGAGCGCGCAAATTCGCTTTCCCGAGACCGGACCCTATGATTTGCGGCTCGGTTATGTCGGCCTCCCGGCCTTTGTTAAGCGTCTGCGGCAGTTCGGTTACGAGATCAACAGGCAGGCACGCTTCTCGCCCATGCTCGAGCGGGTGTTCGACGCGGGATTGTTTACCGCGTACCGGGAGAAAACCCAGGGGGGGCTCCGGATCTTCGATCGCGACGATCGCCTGCTTTTCAAAGCGATCTACCCCGCGCGCGTCTACTCGGACTTCGCGTCGATTCCGCCGCTCGTTCTGCACACCTTGCTTTACATCGAAAACCGGGAACTGCTGGATGAGAACAAGCGCCATAAGAATCCGGCGATAGAATGGGACCGTTTCGGACGGGCGGTGCTCGAAGGACTGGCGCAAAAGCTGGGCTCCAATACCCATGTCACCGGGGGCAGCACGCTGGCCACACAACTGGAGAAATACCGTCATTCGGCGGGTGGCCAGACAGCTTCTGTCGGGGACAAGCTACGGCAGATGGCGAGCGCCTCGTTGCGCGCTTACCTCCAGAGTCCCGACACCTTCGAGTCCCGGCGCGGGATCGCGCTTGCCTATGTGAATACCATCCCACTCGCGGCCGCCCGCGGTTACGGCGAAGTTCACGGCCTCGGCGATGGCCTGTGGGTTTGGTATGGCCAAGATTTTTCGGCCGTGAATGGTCTGTTGCGCGAGGAAGGTATCGGCGGCGCTGGGCTCGCGGAGCGGGCAGCAGCTTACCGCGACACACTGTCGCTGCTATTGGCCCAGCGGCGTCCAGCGTACTACCTCGGGCGCGGTCATAAGGCGTTGCAACGGTTAGCCGACAGCTACCTGCGGCTTCTCGCGACTGATGGCATCATCCCAGCCGCTTTGCGTGATGCCGCGCTCAGCAGACGCAACGTGCCGCGCCACGGACCGGTGGAGAAAGCGCAACGAAAGTTTGCCGATCATAAAACCGAGACCGTGCTGCGCTCTCGTTTAGCCCAGGCATTGGGTGTCTCGCGCTTGTACGATCTAGATCGGCTGGATCTGAGCGCGAAAAGCACCATCGATAAATCAGCGCAGCAGGCCGTGACGCACGCTTTGCGAAATCTTTCTGTTATGGAACACGCCCACGCCGCGGGGCTCGTTGGGTTTCGCTTGTTTGGCGAAGGCAACGATTTAAGCCGTGTGGTGTACAGCATGACCCTATTCGAACACAGCCCGAAGGGTAATCTGCTCCGGGTGCAGACCGATAGTTACGCAAACCCGCTCGACATCAACGAGGGCGTGCGACTGGATCTCGGATCGACCGCCAAGTTGCGTACTCTGGTGCATTATCTCGAGATCGTGGCCGAGGTGCATCGGCGCTATGCGGGCGGCAAGGGCAAGGAACTTAATAAGCCCGACGTTCATGCGCGCGACCGCCTATCGCAGTGGGTGGTCGACCAGTTGCGATCAAACCCGCACATGACGCTCTCCGCGCTACTGGACGCCGCTTTGGAACGGCGGTATTCGGCCAACCCCGGGGAACAATTTTTCACCGGCGGAGGGCTGCACAGTTTCGTCAACTTCAACGGCGCCGATAATGGCAAGGTCCTGTCCGTCCGGGAGGGACTGCGCGATTCCGTAAACCTTGTTTTTATCCGCATAATGCGCGACATCGTGCGTTACCATCTGTACAAACCCGGAGGCGTGGGACGTAAGACCGAATCCGCCGACAGCGAGTGGCGCCGCAAGTATCTTGAGCGTTTCGCCGACCAGGAAGGCCAAGCGTTTCTGCGCCGCTTCTATGCGAAGTACAGGGGCAAAAAACCGGGCCAAGTGATGAACTTGCTCACCGAGAGCGTCTACCCTACCGCGGTGCGTCTGGCCACTGTCTATCGCTCGGTTTTTCCCGACCGCACCTTGGGCGCGTTTACCGCATACCTGCGCCGCCGCGTCGATGCTGCTCACCTTTCGGAGCGCAAGGTCAAAGACCTCTATGATAAGTATTCCCCCGAACGCTTCAATCTGCACGACCGCGGTTATATAGCCCACATCCATCCGCTGGAGCTCTGGCTCGTGACTCACCTCATAGCGCATCCCGCCGCCCCCTTCGCGGATGTCGTTGCGGCGAGCACGCAACAACGCCAGGAGGTGTATCAATGGCTGTTTAAGACCCGCCGTCAGCATGCCCAGAACAAACGCATTCAAGGCCTGCTCGAAATAGAGGCTTTCGGAGACATTCACAGCGCGTGGCAACGCCTCGGATATCCGTTTCAGACCCTCACGCCTTCTTATGCTTGCGCCATCGGCGCCTCGGGGGATCGTCCCGGGGCGCTGGCGGAGCTCGTTGGGATCCTGCTTAATGAGGGCGTGCGCTATCCGACGGTCCGGTTCGAATCCCTGCACTTCGCGGCCGGCACGCCTTATGAGACAGTGATCGAGCGGCCGCTCGCGCATGGACAAGCGGTGCTTGCGCCCGAGGTCGCGGCCGCGGCGCGCGCCGCGCTCATCGATGTGGTTGAGAACGGCACGGCGCAGAGGCTTAAAGGGGCAATCAAAGATCCTCATGGCCTGCCATTGATTGTCGCTGGCAAGACCGGCACCGGCGATCA
>Ga0136621_1000968_pt1 | contig 11502 bp, 8 predicted proteins | sample AntDryUQ445A2306_FD_104673 | JGI IMG/M metagenome (GOLD analysis project Ga0136621, IMG submission 104673) | Polar desert sand microbial communities from Dry Valleys, Antarctica - metaG UQ445A (23.06) | ecosystem: Environmental > Terrestrial > Soil > Desert | place: Antarctica: Dry Valley...
AATTTAAATGTTGTAAAATTTACCGTTGATAGTATTAGCAAGGGCATAGTACTTTATTTTCATGGAAATCGTCAGAACATTGAACGCTATGCAAAGTTTTCCAAATTTTTTACTGATCAGGGATTTGAGGTTTGGATGATGGACTATCCGGGCTTTGGCAAAAGCACAGGCGACAGAAAAGAGCAGGTTATGTACCACGATGCAATGCTTTTATACAAGATGGCAATTGCGCTACAGCCGTCTGAAAACATTATCATTTATGGAAGGTCCATGGGTACCGGTGTTGCTTCCCAATTAGCTTCGATAAGAGATTGCAGGCATTTAATATTAGAAACACCTTATTATAATATTGATGCGTTGGCTAAACATTATTTTCCTATTTATCCGGTCAATCCTATGAGCAAATATTCTTTTCCTACCAATGAATATTTACCCTTTGTTAAAGCCCCAATTACAATAATTCATGGCACCCGTGATGAAGTAATTCCTTATAAACAGGCAAAAAAATTAAAGGAAGAAAATTCGGTTATTAATTTGATCACTATTGAAAAAGGAAAGCACAACAATTTATCGGATTATTCAATTTATAATAAAACGTTGGAGGCGATTTTGAAAAAAGCCTGATAGGTTTTAAAAACCTGTGGGGTCTGGTTATCATACTTCTTTTAAACTAACCTTATCCTCTTCTACTCTTAATTGATACCTAACCCCAATCTTCAATGCATAGTTTTCCTTTTCATGACTTACGGAAAAGCTAAAACAAACAGGGTAAGAATATTCTTTAACGGCATCAGCAATTATTTCATAAACAGATTGACCAAAAGGTCTTTCTGTGTCTTTAGAATCTGTGAAGCCACCGATGATCAAACCGGCCAGTTTTTTAAGTTTGCCCGCCCGCTTTAATTGCAAAAACATACGATCAATGTTATAGAGATACTCGCCAACGTCTTCAAAAAAAAGAATTTTATTTTTTGTTGTAATATCCGATTCAGTACTTAATAAATGAACGAATAAACTAAGATTACCGCCAATCAACTCACCACTACATTTTCCCGGATGATTAAAGTCCTGGGGTAAACACTCATAGTGTGCCTTTTTACCTTCCAACGCATCTTTTAACGACAGGATATATTGATTATTAAATTCGCCATCATTAAATGCTGCGGCCATGGGAGCATGCAAAGAAGCTATCTTGTATTTTGCATAAATATGTGAATGCAATACAGTAATATCACTAAACCCAATGATCCATTTGGGATGCTTTCTAAATTTTGAAAAGTTGACCTGGTCAATGATGCGGCTTATCCCATAACCACCCCTTGCGCAAAAAACAGCTTTGATATTGCTCTCATCCAGCATTTTTTGAAGGTCTTCTAAACGTTCTGCATCAGAGCCGGAAAAAAAGGTTTGTGAGTTGCTCTGCGAAGTTGCTCCTGTAATAACATGATAGCCCCAATCATTTAATGTGTCAATGCAGGTTTCCATTTTTTCGAGAGGCATAAAACCTGCCGGAGCTATTATTCCAATCGTATCGCCCTTTTTTAGGTATGGTGGAATTCTGTTCATGCTATTTCATTTAATCTAACATCAGTGCTGTTATTTTTAAGCGATATAGCTTTTGCAGCAGTTAGAAAATATTTACTATTCATAATCCTGGTTACGCAATTTACTGCTTGTGGCAGCAACTTGCAAGCGGTTAACTGCTTTGCGGTATTTTTGCGACTCAAAACAAGAGCCTATGATTTGGAGATTATAAGGATTAGCAGGAAATAAACACACGAACATGGAAAAGATAAATGGAAAGGATAAGTAATGAACCAATTAACTGTATAAACTGATCAACCGAGTAACAAATAAACATGACCCCTAAAAGATACTTAATTACATCTGCCCTCCCTTATGCAAACGGACAGAAGCATATCGGGCACTTAGCGGGTGCCTATATTCCGGCAGATATTTATGTACGTTACCTGCGTGCACAAAAAAGAGATGTTGTGTTTGTTTGCGGAAGCGATGAACATGGGACTGCCATTCCTATACAGGCCATGAAAGAAGGCATCACACCTCAAGCCATCATTGATAAGTACCATGTGATAATGAAGCAGAATTTTGAAGACCTCTCAATTTCTTTTGATGTTTATGATCGCACGAGCAACCCAGTCCACCATAATACCGCCCAGGAATTTTTTACATATTTAAATGATAAAGGAGAACTTGAAATAAAAGAGACCGAACAATATTTTGATGAAGAGTCACAAACCTTTTTAGCTGACCGGTATATAAAAGGCACTTGCCCAAATTGCGGCTTTGAAAGTGCTTATGGTGATCAGTGTGAAAGATGTGGTACTTCGCTTAGTCCGGATGAACTGATTAAACCTACGAGCACATTAAGCGGCAATGCGCCCATAAAAAGATTGACCAAACATTGGTATTTGCCTTTAGATAAACACGAAAGCTGGCTGCGCAACTGGATAATCAATGAGCATGCAAAGGATTGGAAAGCAAATGTGCTGGGACAATGTAAAAGCTGGATTGACGGTGGTTTACAGCCAAGAGCTGTTACAAGAGATTTGGATTGGGGAGTAAAGGTTCCTGCCCCCCTACCCCCCAGGGGAGGAATGGCTGCTGCACAGCCCTCAGTTGAGCAAGATGCTGACAATACTTTAGAGTCATCGCTAAGCGGGGATGGTGCGATGGACAATCCCCCTTTGGGGGGTGGGGGGGCTAAAGTTCTCTATGTATGGTTTGATGCACCGATTGGTTATATAAGTGCAACGAAGCAGTGGGCCATTAATAATAATAAAGATTGGAAACCTTATTGGATGGACAAGGACACAAAGCTGGTACATTTTATAGGTAAGGATAATATTGTTTTCCATTGTATTATTTTTCCATTGATGTTGAAGTTGCACGGGTATATTATACCTGACAATGTACCTGCCAATGAATTTATGAACTTGGAAGGCGATAAAATGAGCACTAGCCGAAACTGGAAGCTGGATATGCAGGATTATATTGATGATTTTATTAAAAAAGAAAATGGCGGCCCTCAAATGGTTGATGCTTTGCGATATTATCTGACGACCATTTTACCTGAAACAAAGGACAGTGAGTTTACATGGAAAGGCTTCCAGGAAGCGGTGAATAGCGAATTGGTAGCAGTGTTTGCTAATTTTTTCCATCGCAGCTTTGTGCTGATGCATAAACTTACGAATGGCAAAGTTCCTAAGTTTCATAACGATATAGCAGATGCAAAAGACAAAAATCTGATAGAAGAAATTAAAAATTCAAAAGGAAAAATTCAAAACTTTTTAGAAGAATATAAATTTCGTGATGCATTGTATGAAACAATTGATCTCGCACGAAAAGGCAATAAATATTTGCAGGAAAAAGAACCGTGGATAAAGGCAAAAAAGTTGGCAGATGATAGTGGACAGATGGCAGAAGCTCAAAAAGAAATAGACAACTGTCTTCATATTTGTTTACAGTTATGCGCCAACCTTGCCCTCTATATCAATCCTTTTTTACCCAATACAGCAAAAAAAATGTGTGGGATGATGAAGGTGGTTGATAAAATGCTGGACTGGGAAAATGCAGGCTCCGTTAAATTATTAAGTGTTGGTTATTCTCTCCGGGCGCCGGAATTATTATTTAGAAAAATTGAAAACGAAGAAGTGGCAGATCAAATTCAAAAGTTAAAAATCAAAAGTCAAAACCTGTCATTGGAAAATAAGTCCACAGTAGAGAGCCCACAGTCGACAGCCCGCAGCCCACAAGAACAAAATCAAAAATCTGAAATCAAAAAGCACGAATTGGGAAGTGAAAATATTACTGACAGTCAAGGTCAATCTGCAGTCGCCAATCTAAAATCTGAAATCATTTATGATGATTTTGAAAAATTGGATTTCCGTATTGGAACTATCAACGCTGCAGAAAAAATAGAAAAAGCAGATAAATTATTAAAGCTGCAGGTTGACCTGGGTTTTGAACAAAGAACGATTGTTTCAGGCATTGCGCAACATTTTACGCCTGAGTCATTGATTAACAAACAAGTGATTGTAGTTGCCAATCTTGCGCCGCGTAAAATGCGTGGCATAGAAAGCCAGGGAATGATACTGACGGCTGAGCAGCCTGATGGCAAACTTATCCTGGTTAATCCTGATCAAATGACGGTTAATGGCTCAAATGTTCGTTAAAAACTTAACGTTTAAGCAACGTTTCCCATTCCGGCTTCGTTATAAGAAAATCATAATTTATTATTTAATCTTCCTGGATTATACAGCAAAGTAAGATTTCGTTGTTATAATTTTTTGTATGTAAAAAAGATTATCGTTTGAAGTTATAGTATGAAAAAAAATTGTATAACCCTATGCTGGCTATCGGCCATTTTGATATTAGGCTGCACCTATAATAAAGAAGAAGAACTATATCCAAATACAGGCAATTGCAATACCAGTAACGTTAGCTTTTCTGCTACCATTACTCCTATTTTGCAAAAATATGATTGCAGTTTATGCCATAGTAGTGTTACACAATCCGGCAATATTAGTCTGGCTAATTACAATAATGTAAAAACACAAGTGAATAATGGAAGACTGTTTGGTGCCATTAATCACGAACCTGGTTTTTCTCAAATGCCACAGGGTGGAAATAAAATGAATCAATGTGATATTAGTAAAGTAAAAGCCTGGATTGATGCCGGCGCACCAAACAATTAAGTTTACATGAAACGGATCATTTTATTTGCAGTGCTGATGGTGGTGGCTGTTGCTGCCTGGTATGCTTACCAAGAATATAACAGAAAAAATAAAAACTTAGCAGAGGTAGAGGCAGAAATCACAATTAACGCGACTACGTTATTAGAAGCATTTGAAAAAGATTCAAGTGCAGCAAACAAACGGTATTTAGGAAAGATCTTAGCTGTGAATGGAATTATAAAAAGCATTGAAACAGAAGATAATGACGCCACTGTTATTTTAGGAGATGCCGGTAACATGTCATCCGTTCGTTGCAGTATGGATACAACTTATGCGATGAAAATGGCCTCTTACAAAGAAGGACAGTCAATAACAATAAGAGGAGCCTGCACTGGATTTAATAAAGATGACTTGTTGGGTTCTGATGTTATTTTAAATCGTTGTGTTATCAATCAAAAAAATAAATAAATACATGTTCAAAAAAATGTTCGGCTTTACAAGTTTATTATTATTATTTACAACCATCGTACAGTCACAGGATAAATATTTTACCAAGAATGCTAAAATTGAATTTTTTTCTGTTGCCCCTTTAGAGGATATTGAGGCTAAGAATAAAACGGCTTCGGCTTTATTAGATATAAAAACCGGCAGCTTGCAATTTTCTGTCTTAATGCAAGGCTTTGAATTTGATAAAGCATTAATGCAGGAACACTTTAATGAAAATTATGTGGAAAGCGAGAAATTTCCTAAAGCTGAATTTAAAGGAAGTATTATAAATAATGCTGAAATAAATTATCGTAAGTCCGGAACATATACGGCAAACGTAAAAGGTACTATGACCCTTCACGGTATAACAAAAGATTTAGAAACAACAGCCACCATTAAGGTAAACGACGACAACCTGAAAGCAGAATCAATTTTTAACCTACTGCTCTCTGATTATAACATAAAGCGGCCCGCAGTTGTAAAAGATAAGGTTTCAAACACAATTAAGGTCACAGTTGATGCAAAGCTTGATCCATTAAAAAACTAACCATTAAATGAAACCAAAACTATTGCCCTTTGTTTTGCTATTTGTGAAAGGCAGTTTTGCGCAAAACGAAGACACGCTTAATATAGCCGTGGTAGATAAACCCATAAAAGAAAAGGTAACAGCGCCTTTTAAATCATCAAGGGTTATTATGTCGCACAGCATTCAGATGTTAAAGCCTGGTGTCCTTGATTTTCTTATCCTGCATCGTTTTGGAAATGTTAACCGTGGTTTGTACGAATTCTTTGGATTAGACCAGGCCACTTTTCGCCTTGCATTTGATTATGGCATAACCAAAGACCTTACCATTGGTATTGGCCGAAGTTCATACAAAAAAGAGTTGGATGGCTTTTTAAAGTACAGAATCATACAGCAGTCAACCGGGCAAAATGCTTCACCATTTTCTTTAGTAGTGGTTGGCGGTATGACAGTTAACACGTTGAAGTTTGCTGACCCTACACGCAAAAATTATTTTAGCAGCCGCCTGGGTTATTATGGACAAGTATTGGCAGGCAGAAAATTCAGCGAAGCTTTTTCATTGCAATTAATGCCAACGATTGTACACCAGAATTTAGTAACCACCTCTAAAGACCCCAATGATCTGTTTGCAGCAGGCATTGGCGGAAGAATTAAGCTAAGCAAACGCATTTCCTTAAATGCCGATTACTATTACGTAGTCAATAAAAATGAAGAATTAGAGAACTTTCACAATCCATTATCTATTGGTTTTGATATTGAAACCGGCGGTCACGTATTTCAATTGCATTTTACTAATGCTATCGGCATGAATGAACGTGTTTTTCTAACGGAGACCATTAATAATTGGGGAGATGGCGACATACAATTTGGTTTCAATATTTCAAGGGCCTTTCAGATCAAAAAGAAAGCCCCCATCCCCTAAAGGGAGCATCAATTTTAAAGCATTAATTTAATTCAACAAATAAGCGTAAGAGCCACAGTTTGGGAATACACCCCTGCTGCATAACAGCAAACATCCTGATTTTATTTTTACTTAACTTTAGTTTGTTTAGCTTTCAACTTAATAATTTATAAAATATATGGCCTTCTAAAGGTGGCCTTTGTTTTGTGTAGTTAGCTTTAATAATCTTATGCCCCGCTATAATGGCCACCAAATTTAATCATCGTCAAAAAAAATTTCTCAAACTATCCCTCATCACTTTTGGTGTCTTCGCTGTTATTATTTTAGGATTACATATTTGGTTTGTTAACAATGCCCGTGGCATTTTAAAACAAATTGTAACAGAAAAATCCCATGGCAAATTAAAACTTGAGCTTTCCCAAATAAGCTTCAATTTTCTTGAAAAAAAATTAAAATTCAGAGAGGCTGATTTGATAAGTACCGACAGCACAAGCACCCCAACTACTTATCATATCAAATTTCGCAAACTTACTCTGCGTATTAATTCCTTCTGGCCACTCCTGTTAGAAAAAAAATTGTTCCTGGATTCTATAAAATTACACGACCCGGAAATTGAAGTGATGCAATGGCGAAAGGATACATCTTCGAGGCTTGTAAAAGATGAGCTTTCAATTACCCAGGAAATGGGTAAGCTTTATAATTCTATGCTCGATGCATTAGATGGGTTTGGTATCAAGCGAATCATTATCAATAATGCAAAACTCAGCTTATTTAATAAAATCAAACCCGGTTCAGAACCGGTAACCATTTCAAACATTTATTTCAGCCTGTTGCGTACAGCCAATGATGTACAAAAAAGAGATGAATTTGTTGAAAATGAACAAAGTGTAGAACTGGAAACAACAAATCAAAATATTGCGTTACCAGGTGGCAGGCACCGTCTTTCTTTCAAAACATTTCAATTGGCGCTATTCAGCAAGCGTATTCAATTAGATAGCTGTACCCTTACAGCCGTAGCCACAGACAGTTCCAAAAGCAGCTATAATATTTTTTTTGAAAAGCTTTTATTAATAGGAGTTGATTTTGAGGCGATGTATCGCCGCAACCTCATCAGGGCTGATTCAGTTTATTGCGTCAGTCCCTTATTTGATATTAATATAAACCGTTCTGATGTAGCAAAAAAAAGAGAAAGACCCGACCCGGAAAAAATTATACAGGAACTTACCGGCGATCTTGATCTTGCCTTTGTCGGTGTTAAAGATGCAGGCATCCATATTGATATTAGCGGTAAGAAAAACAGGTCATTGTTCAATTCAAACAAGGATAATTTTGAAATGCGTGGCTTACGCATCAATGAAGATTCTTCTAAACCAGTCGTGGTAGAGCGGTTTGATATGCTGGTTCGTGATTATCATTTATATAACGAAGACAGTTCGGTTGCCTACACTTTTGATAGCATTCATTTTGTGAATAATAAGATCGTTCTTAATAATTTTTCTGTTCAAACGGAACCGGGCAAAATTGCCCAACACAATGAACGTGATTTTAGAATTCCCTATTTCGAATTAGCAGGCCTCGATTGGTATGAACTTATTTTTGAGCAAAACTTAAAAGCAAGGGAAGCTGTTTTGTATAACCCTATTATTAATTTTGTAAAAAGAAAAACCTACGGGCCACGCAAAAAAACAAATCTCTTTGCATCACTGCAAAGTCTTGACGAGTTGGTGACATTAAATAGACTAAATATTATCAATGGCCAGATCAACATGAAACTGGGACCTTCCACTTCGTTCAGCCTTAAAAATGCAAATCTTAATATTTACAGCAATATGGTTTTGCAATCAACCAGCAATGAAGGTTTGCGGAGGGCTGTAGATCATTTTTCTTTTTCCAGTGGATTTATCAGGGTCAAAGACATAACGGCCCAACTCCAAAATGTGCGTTATACAGGCAGTAATCTTATACACGCAGACCGGCTGTCCGTTACAAGCAGTGTTAATAAGGTAAAAGGTGTGGTTAATGATGTGTATATAGATGATATGTTACTGGACGACAACGCCGAAAACTTTGTAGTGGATGGATTGCGGTGGAGGAATGCAACAATATCACTTGAGTCTTCACCGGCTGTCAAAACAAAGACTAATAACGGCGGCAGCTTCAACATTAAAAATATTGCAGGGAAAAACACAAAAATTAGTTTTTCAAATGGCAAAGCCACTATTAATAGTTTTATACAAACTTTACAAGTTTCTTCCATCAGTAAAAATGGTGAGGAATCTCCAAAATTGCAGGGACTTTTGCTGGCAGGCAATAATCTCTTTGTAAAGAATGGCCCACTGCAGCTAAATGCAAATGCCTATAACATTACGAGCGGTTCGTCTTCTTTTTTGTCGGGTTTGAAAATGGAAAGCATACAGAATGGCGACTCATTAAGCTTACAATCACCACGAATAAATTTTTCCGCAGATATAAATAGTATCCTGGCAAAGGATATTCATTTTACAAATGTGCAGGCACAATCCCCCATCATAAAATATAGTAAATGGAGTACTTCAGAAGCACGTGAGGCAAATGCACAAAAACCTGCTATCCGCATTGATCGTATCACTGCCAATGAGCCTTTTATTTATATCAGCACTCATCGCAATGATTCGGTTACAATAATTAATATACCAAGATCAAACAACAGTGTGGTAAAAGCTTCTGATCTGATCATCAATGCAGAAGGATTGCAATTAGGTTCGTTATCCCTCAACACTACTGCGGCCACGTTTGTAAAACCAGGTGGAGAAATAATGGGTGTTGAAAAAGGCCTCGTGGATGTTGATTTGTCCAATATACGTTTAGCAAAAAAAGATGGAAAACCTTTTTGGAGTGGTTTGGTAAACACACTTAATCTCAAAGAACCTAACAGCCTCACGTTTGGCAAAAACCAAAACAGATTGCTTTTTAACCAGGTATCAGTTGGGAATTTGAGTTTATCATCTGATTATGTTTCGGATTTTAATACACTACTTAAGTTTAATGTAAATGCCTGGCTGCGAACCACTACCGGGCAATATGTTGACAGCACAACTACTTTAAAATGGTATAATGCAGATTATAATTACAGCAAAAAAACCCTAACGCTTGATTCCTTTGCCTATCATCCTACACAGGAAAGAGATGTTGTTATTGCAAATACACCATATCAAACTGACTACATTACTTTTAAGACCGGTGCAGTAAAACTGATCGATTTTAATTTAGAAAAATATGAAAAAGACTCAGCAATTATTGCAAATACGATGACACTTACTAACCCGGTAATAACTGTTTACCGGGATAAGTTCCCACCTTTCTTAGCAGGAATTATTAAGCCATTACCGGTCGATAAGATTAAAGCCATTAAACTGCCGGTTTCCATTCAAAATGTAAATCTTGTTGATGGTTTTATTAGCTATACTGAAAAAAATGCGAAGACCAGGGCTGAAGGAACCCTGCAGCTCACACACGTTAATGGAGGCCTTTCTAATATAAAAAACCGTAATATAGGGCAGACTGATTCTTTACGGCTTTCCCTCAATGCTTACCTGATGGATTCTGCTTTAATAAGGTTGCGGGTGAAAGAATCGTACACCGATTCATTGAGCGGCTTTTTAATGACCTTACGCCTGCAGCCTACTTCGCTATCATTTTTAAACCCGGTACTGGCGCCATTATCAAATGTCGTCATCAGTTCAGGTATCATTGATTCCTTACGTCTTAGGGCAATAGGAAGGGAACACCTTGCACTGGGAGAAATGAAAATGTATTATCGCAACCTGAAGATTAAATTAATAAAAGAAGGAGATGAGAATAAAACAACTTTCTTAACCAATGCCATTAGTTTTTTAGCCAATACATTTATCATTAAAAAAAATAACAATGGTCGCACAGGTCTTGTATATTTTGAAAGGCTGCGGGATCGCTCCTTCTTTAACTATATTGTAAAAATGACATTTAGCGGCATGGCCACAAGTGTAGGCGTGAAAAAGAACCGGAAGTATATGAAGCAATATAAACGCGAATTAAAAGAGCAAAATTTACCGCCGATTGATTTGAATAATTGAAGTTTGCAACTTACGCACTGGAATCTCTATTGACCACTCACATTCACATTACTTCTTTTTTTCCCCAAGTCAACAGAAAGTAAATGCCTGATAGAATCGCAAAGGACCGAAAGCTTGCTTGGTTTTGAAATAAAGTAAGCAGCGCCTAAAGCCTCCATTTCTTCCATCACATTTTGTTCTGACGTTGTAGTATAAATTATTACAGGAATTATACTGAATGCTTTATTCTTTTTGAATTCTGCCAGGCATTTTTTCCCATTCATACGGGGAAGATTAAGGTCTAAAATAATAAAATCAGGCAAGGGGCCAATCCATCTTTGTAATTTTTGCAGTGCTTCATCCCCATTTATAGAGGTAATGCATTGTATAGATGGGTCAATTTCTTCCAAAGCCTTTATAAAAAATTCATGATCATCTATATCATCATCAACCATAAAAAATATTTTGGCCTGCTCAATTGGACTTTTGTTTATTACAGTTAGCATGTATTTTTAGGGTTACCGGGTAAATCTACACTTTAAAAAAGTTAATCATGGAATTAAGTTCATTTTCAATCTTTCGTTTAAAGCGTGAGGCATTGCATGCAAAAATACCAGGAATGACAAGTAACGTATAGACCTAAAAAAATCCACGTGTGGAAATACCTGGAGTGATATATAATTAGAAATCACAAATCGACCTAACATTTAATTGAATTGAAAAAGATCCCAATTATCATCACAGTCTACCGTAAAAGCATCATAGCCTTTTCTCGTAGAACCCCTCATATTATTTTAGCATAATTACTATGAAATACATCTTATG
>Ga0136621_1000970_pt1 | contig 11493 bp, 9 predicted proteins | sample AntDryUQ445A2306_FD_104673 | JGI IMG/M metagenome (GOLD analysis project Ga0136621, IMG submission 104673) | Polar desert sand microbial communities from Dry Valleys, Antarctica - metaG UQ445A (23.06) | ecosystem: Environmental > Terrestrial > Soil > Desert | place: Antarctica: Dry Valley...
CCTGTGGATCGTTCGAGGGAGCGCAGGGCGTTCTCACATGCAGCTTTCGAGCTTGGCGAGCTCACCAGTACCACGTCCGAGGATGGGTGATATTCGGCCGCACGCGTCCCACCGGGGCTCAGGTCGCGCGGGCGCAAGAGGAGTTCGCGCGTTTGGAGCTTCCCGCCTGGCCGCGCTGGCCCGGCCCTTCGTGAGTTGCCTCGCGAGGGCGAGGCAAGCCTCGCCCCTACTCGACGGTCGTGACGGAGATGAAGCGCTTCTCGCCCGAGCGGCTGAACTCGACCGTCCCCGCCTGCAGCGCGAAGATCGTGTCGTCCCGCCCGAGGCCCGTGCCGGGGCCGGGTCGGAACTTCGTACCGCGCTGGCGGACGATGATCATCCCGGCCTTGACGGGCTGGCCGGCGAAGATCTTGACGCCGAGGCGCTTCGACTCGGAATCGCGACCGTTGCGTGACGAGCCGAGACCCTTCTTGTGAGCCATTAGGACTCATCCTCCTTGGCCGCGATCGCAGATTCGATTGCTGCGATCGCGCCCTTTCGCTGGCCTTCAGCCTGCTCGTATTCGAGCGCCGCCGCGAGCATCGGCGCGTTCCAGTCCGGCGAGGCTTCCTTGATCTCGGCCACCGTCATGTCCTCGTAGCCGGTCGGCATGCCTTTGACGCGCTCGGGAGTCTCCTCCTCCGTTTTTGCCGCCGCCTTCACCTCCGCCTTGGGGGCATCGCGCTTCGTCGTTGCGCCGATCGACTCGATCTCGATCTGCGTCAGCGACGCCCGGAAACCGGTGTGGCGGCGGTACCCGGTGCGCTTCTTGTACTTCCCGATACGGATCTTCGGGCCCTTCACCGCGCCCAGGACCTTCGCCGTGACCTCGACGTCACTCGGCTCGAGCACGGGAGTCCCGTCTCCGCCCACGAGCAGGACGGTCGGCGCGAAGGTTGCGCCGTCGTCCTCGGCGATGCGGTCGACGAGCAGCCGCTCGCCCTCGCGCACGCGGTACTGCTTCCCGGCAACCTTGATGATCGCGTAGGTCATGTCCGTCGGTGGATCGCGCTAGGTGTCAGGCTGAAGCGCCTGGCACCGGGCTCCGGGCGCATGAGCGCCCGTGAGCCGGAGCATGATAGCGACAAGCCGCTAGCGACCGCGCGAGCGTGAGTCGAAGTCCTCGATCCACTCCGACATCGGCACGTACTCGGCGGGGGACTCCTCGGCGATCGCGACCCCAACTGCGACCTCGGTTTCTTGCTCTGCGTTCTCCGTGGCTTCGGCGTCGTCGGCCGCGCCGTTCGTTGCGGGCTTCTTGCGGTTGCGGCCTCCGCGCGTACCCCGGCGTGAGCGCTTGCGCTTCGGTTGGCCGTCGATCGCAGCATCGCCGTCTGCACTCGAATCGACCTCGGCCTGGCGCTCGGATTCCAGCTCGGATTCCGGCTCTCGAGCGGGCTCGGGCACAGGAACATGGATCCGCGGAGTCGGCTTACGCCCAGCAGGCTCCGGAACGACTGCCTCGCCCTCGGGCGCGGCGGCGGCGGCGGCGGCCAGCTTCTTGCGCCCGCGCCCTCCGCGGGTGCCGCGGCGAGTCCGCTTCTTCTGCGGCCTCTCTTCACCGTCGCCATCGCCTGCCTCGGCGACGGCGTCCTCTAGCTCGTCGGCTTCGTCACTTTCGATCTCCGCCTCGAGCTCACTGTCTGTCTTTTCCTTGGACGGCGCCGCCGTGACAACCTCTTGCGCGGTCGCCTTCCTCCGAGTAGGCGCGCGCGTCGGTTTTTCCGCTTCCGCCTCGAACGTGATCGGGGTGGCACCCTCGGCTGCGTCGGCCAGCGATGCGTAGGCCACGCCGTCGAGAACGCGTCCGACGGTCACGGAGACCTTCTTGCCGACGAGCTTGGCCGCCCCGGAGACCACGATCTCCGAGCCGTCCACCTTGCCGACGCCGGCCGCAGGGTCGTACAGTCCCACCTCGACGAGCTGCAGCTCGAGCGAGGCTCCTTCCGCGAAAGGCGCCGAAGGTTGGAGCGTCTCGAGCTTGCCTTGGCCCAGAACCTCGAAGTGATCGAGGTGAACGTGTCCGTTCTCGGACGCAGCCGGAACGAGGAAGAAGCGTCGGCGGGCCACTGCCTCGACCTCCTGCAAGCGTTGACCGCCCGGCCCAGCGAGCAGTGCGAGGACGCGGGGGTGGACGCCGATGCGAAACGCCTGCACCCGTGAGCCCTTTGCGATCTCCCGCAGCTTTCGCTCGATCTCGAGCGCGTGGGTCGCTTCCGACACGACGAATCCGTCGCCCGCGCACACGGCGCACTTGGTCGTGAGGATCTCTCGTGGGCCGTCGGTGACGTTCTGACGCGTCATCTCCACGAGCCCGAGCGGCGAGATCTCGACGACGTAGGTCTTGGTCCGATCGCGTTCGAGCTCGGTGCGAAGCGCGTCCTCTACAGTCGAGCGGTTCTTGGGGTTCGCCATGTCGATGAAGTCGATGACGATGATCCCGCCGATGTCACGCAGCCTGAGCTGGCGCACGACTTCCTTCACGGCCTCGAGGTTGTTCTTCACGATCGTGTCCTCGAGCCGGCCCCCAGCGGACTTGCCGCGCGAGCCGACGAATCGGCCGGTGTTGACGTCGATGACGGTGAACGCCTCCGCGTAGTCGAAGACGAGGTATCCGCCGGAGGGCAAGTCGACGCGGCGTGCAAGCGTGGAGCGGATCTCCTGCTCGACGCCTGAAGCCTCGAAGAGCGGCGTCTTGTCGCGATAACGATGAACGCGCTCGATCATGTGCGGCGAGGTCTTCTTCAAGTAGCTGACTATCCGGCGATGCGTGCGATCGTCGTCGATCTGCGCGCCCACGAAGTCGCCCGCGAAGAGATCGCGGACGATGCGGAGCGGGAGCTCGGCCTCCTCGTAGACGAGCTCGGGCGCCGTGGACTGCTCCGCTTTTGCCTGAATTGTCTTCCAGAGGCGTTGGAGGAAGACGAGGTCGCGCTCGATGTCCTCTGCGGAGGCGCCTTCCGCCGCGGTGCGCACGATGATGCCCCCTTCCTTCGCGTCGAGCTCCCTCACGATCTCCTTGAGCCGGGTGCGTTCCTGGTCGTCGAGCCTGCGCGAGACCCCCATCCCTTCGCCGTTCGGGACGTAGACGAGAAAGCGTCCAGGCAGCGAGAGCTCGGTCGTCAGGCGGGCGCCCTTCGACTTCATCGGGTCCTTCACCGCTTGCACCAGCACGGTCTGGCCGCGCTTGATCAGGTCCTGGATCTTCCGCGCGCCCTTGCGGCCTTCGAGCTCGGGGCCGACGATCTCGTCGACGTACAGAAACCCGTTCTTCTCGAGGCCGATCTCGACGAACGCGGCCTCCATCCCGGGAAGGACGTTGTCGACCACTCCCAAATAGATGTTCCCGGCGATCGACCGTCGTTCGGGACGTTCGAGGTACACCTCGGCAACCCGGTCGTCCTCGAGCACGGCCACGCGTTGCTCTCCGACATCGACCGAGATCAGAAGCTCGCGCTTCGCGGCGGGCAGCGGCGCGCGTCTGGTCGGCGTCCGGCGGCGAGTCGCGCGCTGTGCTTTGCGCTCGGCGGGAGCTCTTTGCGGCTTGCGCTCGGACGGCTTCCGTTCGGGCTTCTCGGGCGGCTGCTTCTCGTGCAAGGGCTCGTCGGACGGAGACTTGGCCGATGCGTCCGAGGCGGCATCGAGATTCGCCGTGCCCGGCTTCTTCCGCCCGCGCCCTCCGCGACTCCCGCGGCGGCGCTTCTTCTTCGCAGTCTCAGTGGCCTCGGCGGCCTCCGGAACCTGCTCCGCCTCTACCTCAGGCGGTGTCTCTTCCTCCACGGCTGCGACTTCCTGCGGCGCAGCCTCCTGCTCTTGCTTCCCAAAGCGAAACCAACGTAGTGGCAAGGTGTGAATCTCCTCGTGTGATCGCGCGCGATCGGCTAAACGCCGACGGCGTTCCCGGGGTCGCGCTGCGGATGTGTAAAACCATGGTCATGGGACCTAATCGGCAGTGTACCTGTCGGCCTGAACAAGAGCTTCTGTTAAGAGCTCTTAGGCCGCCGCGGGGCGGAGGCGCGACCGGCGAGCCCGGACGGCGCGCAGGCGCTGGGAGAGTCGCGCCCACGCCCACGGTTCTACCTCTCCGTACCGCTTTTCCGTCTGCCCCCGGGTCGACTCGAGGTACTCGAACCACGCGTCTGCTTCCTCGAGCTGAAGAAGCTCCTCGGCCAACTCGGTATCGTGCATCGTCCCTCCCATGGTTCGGTGGGGCGCATGCTAGGTCCCGGACCGGACGGAGCGGATGCGGTGCGTTGTAGGGGCGAGGCTCGCCTCGCCCTCGTCCGCCGGTGGAATATGGAGGCGAGGCAAGCCTCGCCCCTACGATGATGTGGAGAGCCTTCCCTGGAGCCTGCGCAGCACCTCCGCGAGCGCCCACGTCCCCCCGGCCGCAACCGCGGCGTTGACGAGCGGCGCCGGGAGCGTGCGCCCGGCGGCACGGGCGGCTGCACGGAGCGCGAAGCTCGCTGCGAGCGTTGCTCCCGCGACGGCCGCCGGAGGAACCTCCGACCGTCCGTCCGAGCCTTCAGCGGCTCGCAGCGACGAGAGCATCCGGAGCTGCGCCAGCGTGATCAGCGGGCGGGCGGGGCCGCGCTTCCGGGTCCCGGCCGCGCCGAGGAGGGCAGCGCGCGCGACTGCGGTGGCGACGACACTCGATTCGACGGGGCCTTCCAGGAGAGGGACTCGCGCGGCAAGGGCCTCGGGGTGCGCGACCGAACGGGCGATCGTCCTGGCGATGTCCTGGATGGGGAAGCCCTTTCCAGCATGGCACTCGACGACGAAAGGCGAGAGGACGAACAGCGCGCGCCAGTTGGCCTGCGGCCAGAGCTGGACGAAGACGACTGGAGTACCGACCGCGTCCGCGGCGCGGACGAGCGCGTCGTCCGCGTCACCGGGATCGCCGGCGATCACCCGAACCACCACTTCCGCGCCCGTGATGCTCGGCGGCTCTTTCACGACGACAGCGCCTGGCTCGGCGCCGGCGCCGAGCTCGCGTGCGAGCTGCTCCGCGAGCGTGCCGCTCACCACGACTGCGCCGACCGGGTCCTGAGCCCTCTTGTCCTGCACGGTTCGCAGCGCCTCACGGGCCTCGAGGGCCACGGCGGTCAGAACGTGTTTCACGATGACGCTTCGGCGCCGGGGTGCGCTGGGCGGTGCGAGGCAAGGACGCAGGGAGCGCTCATATGACACATATGGGCGCGACTGAGGACGCCGCATCGCGCCGTCCAGCGCGGCCCGGCGGCACAAGGCTTCATCGTGAAACACGTTCCTGGGCCGGCCCTCTTCACGGAAGCGATCTCCTTGCGGGCGCGCCACGGGCGTGGATGCCTTGCAGGACGCCGATCATGAGGAGGTTCGCCACCATCGAGCTTCCACCGACCGTGACGAACGGAAGCGGGATGCCGGTCACAGGTGCGACCCCCATCGTCATGCCGACGTTGATGAAGACCTGGAACACAAGGGCGAAGACGAGTCCGCCGGCGACCACGGCGCCGTAGAGATCGCCTGCGACGGTGATAACTCGGAGTCCGCGCCAGATGACGAGGAGGTAGAGCAGGAGCAGAATCGAGGACCCTACGAAACCGCGCTGCTCGGCCAGCGACGCGAAGGCGAAGTCGGTGGCGTGCTCAGGCAGGAAGTCCCGGCGTGTCTGGCTCGCCTCCGTCGGCCCTCGACCGGTGAGCCCTCCGGCGCCGACCGCCGTGATCGACTGGTTCACGTTCCAGGTGAGCCCGCTCGGATCCCGGTCGCGGTCGACGAGTCCGGTGAGACGATCGGTCTGATACGGCTTCAGCACCTCGACCCCCGCTGCGGGCAGGAGCCAGAGCACGGAGAGGATCACGAGGAACGAGACGACCAGCAGCGTGAGCAGCTGACGCCAGCGGACGCCGACGAAGAAGAGGAGCGAAAACAGCGCGGCTGAGTAGACAAGCGCGGTTCCGAGGTCCGGCTGGAGGAAGACGAGCAGGATGGGAGCGGTTCCGAGCCCGACCGCATAGAGGAGCGTCCGCCAGCGCGTCACCCTGCCCGCGCGCTCGACGAGGAAGCCTGCGAGCGCGAGAACGAACAGGACCTTTCCGAGCTCGGATGGCTGGAATTGGATGAACCCGAGATCGATCCAGCGCTTGGAGCCGCGGATCGTCTCGGCGACGAGGAAGACGAGGAACATCAACGCCAGCGTCGTGCCGTAGAGGGCACGCCAATGGCGCCGGGCAAGGTCGATCGGGACGATGGTGGCGGCGATGAGCGCGACGAGCCCGATTCCGGCGGCTATGGCCTGGCGCACGAGGTAGTAGTCCGGCTCACCCGGAACGTCGAATCGGGTGATCCCAGCCACGACCCAGAGGCCGTACCCGACGAGCGCGACCGCCGTCGCGAGCAAGACCCAGTCGAGCCGGAGCACGAGCGCCAGCGGGTGGGACTCGGCGCGCGGTCGCGCAGCCCTGATCCGCGGGCGTGCGGCAGCCTCGATCATCAATCGGTCGCCTTGAGGACGGTGGAAGGCGCCTTCTCGCCGAAGAACCTCTCGAAGACGCGGAGTGCCGCCGGCGCCGCTGCGGTCGACCCGTGCCCGCCGTTCTCGATCATCGCGCAGACGACGATCTTGGCGTCCTCGGACGGCCCCCAGCCGCACCACCACGACTGATCCTCGAGGTGGTCTTCCGGATAGCCCGGAAGCGGCACGACCTTCTCCGCCGTTCCCGTCTTGCCCGAGATCGGGACGGCGTAGTTGGCAAAGACGCCCGACGACGTTCCACTCGCCGAATGCGTCGCCAGATAGAGCCCGTCGCGGACGGCGTCGAGCGCTCCCGAGTCGACGCCGGAGTCGCGGCGAGGCGGCGACGCGAAGCGGCGGAGGACGACTCGCGGGGAGCCCTTCGCGCCCGGCTGCTCGACTCCCGAGACCACGTACGGCGTGACGACGTCGCCGCCGTTGGCGAGCATTGCGTAGAACGACGCCATCTGCAGCGGCGTCACGAGAAGATCCTTCTGGCCGATCGAGAGCTGGATCGAGTCACCGGGGTTCCACACGCGATCCCAGTCGCTCTCGAACGTCTTCCAGCGCCAGTCGGGAGTTGGGAGCAGTCCCTCCTCCTCTCCGCCGATGTCGAGCCCCGTGGCGGCTCCGAAGCCAAAGCGGCGCGCCCACTGCTGGATGCGCGTTCGTCCCTCTTTTCCACGCTGGTAGAAGCGATCACCGATCTCGTAGAAATACGTGTCGCAGGACTCGGCGAGCGCCTCGTCGAGCCTCATCGGCCGGTTCACGTACGGGTTCCAGTTCCGGAACCGCTGCCGGTCGAGCCCGTAGTACGCAACCGGTGAGCACTGGAGCGACTCGTAGGCCGAGAAGACGTGCTCCTGCATGCCCGCGAGCGCGGTGACCGGCTTCCAGGTCGAGCCGGGCGGGTAGAGGCCGGCGAGGGCGCGGTTCAGGCCCGGCGAGTTTGCGCGTCGCGCCGCGTCCACGTCGAGGAGCGGCTGAAGCTTCTTCGGATCGACCCGCCCGACGTAAACCGAGGGCTTGTACGTCGGCGCCGAGGCCATCGCGAGAACGGCGCCGTCGCGCGGGTCGAGCGCGACGATCGAGCCCCCGTTCGCGGCCCAGTTGTCGTTCTGGTGCGCCAGGTCGATCCCGTAGCGGAGAGCCTCCTCGGCGGCGCGTTGCAGCCGGATGTCGAGCGTGAGCCTGAGGGCGTTGCCCGAGCGGGGCTCCCGTCGCAGCTCGAGGTCGCTCACCTGGTTTCCGAGCGAGTCGACGCGAATCTGCGCGCGGCCGTCGTCGCCGCGAAGGTACGTGTCGAACGCCGCCTCGATCCCGGCCTTGCCGATGCGGTCTCCAGCGCGGTAGCCGTCACGCCGAAGCAGCTTGAGCTCCTCCGGCGAGATCTCTCCAACGTGGCCGAGGATATGAGCGGCGAGGGTGTTGTACTCGTAGTTGCGGAGGTAGATCCCAGCGATCTCGACGCCCGGGAACTCGGCCTGGTGCTCGTAGAGGTAGTTGACCTGCTCCTCGCCGACCGACGTCTTCACGGTGATCGGGGTCAGTGGATCTGCGCGGCCCTCGTCCACCTCGCGAGCGAGCGCCCGCACGGGCACATTGAGAACTTCCGCAAGTCGCTCCACGACCTCGTGCCTACCCTCCTGCGGCATGTCTCCGATCCAGAGGCGCACAGCCGTCCCTGCGACGTTCGAGACGATTGCGCGGCCGTGGCGATCCACGATCGGCCCGCGAGGCGCCTCGACCCGCACGAGGCGAAGCTGATTGTTCTGCGCGGCGTTCAGGTACTCGTCGCCGGAGAGCACCTGGAGCGACCAGAGCCGCAGGAAGAGGACGGCGAAGACGAGCAGCGCGACGCCGCCGAGTATGCCCACCCTCAGCGCCAGCGCTGGCGCCAGCCGGTATGGCTCGCGTACCCGCGGGTCGGGCGGGAGAAAGCGCTCGGACGGTGAGCGCCGCTCCTTGTAGCCGCCGTCAGACAAGAGCCTCGACCCCCGGCGACCGGTCGAGCCGCTCGGGCTCGCGGACGCTCGCTCGAACGAGCGCGTACACAGGCAGCGCGAGCAGGAGGTTCAGGAGCAGGGTCGGCGCGAGCGCCGTGAGCAGCGCCTGCCGCGGAACGACCTCCACACCCAGCATGTAGTGCAGCACGAACCCGAAGACGCCCGCGAGCACGGTGATCACCCCGACGGCGAGAACCGGAGCGAGGCGGCGTCCGCGTCCCGTGGTCTCCGTGTAGCGCCCGGCCCAGAACCCGGCAAGGGTGAGGACGAGCGAGGTGACCCCGAGCGTGTCCAGCGTGAGGAGATCGACGACGAGGCCGGCGGCGAACCCGGACACAGCGCCCACGATCGACCCGCGGAGCAGACCGAGCGAGACCGCGACGATGAGCAGGAGATCAGGCGCTCCGCCGCCGATGACGAGCGACGAGACGATGACCGCCTGCAGCATGGCCGCGACGAAGACGGCAACCGAGACGCGGAGAATTGTTCCCGCAATCACGGGCGGCGGCGCTCCGTTGGCACCAGCACGAGGACGGCGTCCAGCGAGCCGAAGTCGACGTACGGATCGACCTGCACCTGCTGCCACAGATCGGTGTCCGTCTGCCCGACGCTGGACACCTCGCCGATCGCGATCCCCTTCGGGTAGAGCGAGCTCAAGCCGCTCGTCCGCCACCCTGCGGTCACGACGTCGTCGCCCCGCCTGATCACATCCTGCTTGCGGACGCGATCGAGAACCAGCGTCTCGCGGGTGCCGCGCGCGTGACGCACGATGCCTTCTGCGCGAGTGCGTACGTCCACCGCGGACACCGCGGCCCCCTGATCGGTAAGGAGCTGCACCCGAGCTGTGCTCGGAGTGACGCGCGTGACCAGGCCGACGAGGCCGTCCGCGGTGACGACCGGATCGTTGACGCGAACGCCGTTTCGCGAGCCGGCTGCGATGGCGATCGCCTGCGTGAAGGCTCCAGCCGGCCGGGCGATCACCTCGGCGGCGATCGGCTGGAAGTCGTCGGGGAAGCGTGGCCCGTCGATGTAGTCCAGCAGCCCGCGCAGATACTCGTTCTCCTGGAGCGCGAACTCGCTCTGAATCGCCCGCTGGCGGAGCTCCCGACTCTCCGCCCGCAGGCGGTCGGCCTCGGAGCGTGCGGTGAGAAGGCTGTCGCCCCATTCGTAGGCGTCGCGGAAAGGCTGCGCGAGACGCTCGAATCCGACCGCGAACGGCCGGAGGATGGTGGCGCCAGCCGATTGGACGCCGCTCAACTGTCCGTCCTCTTCGGAGCGGAAGGACATGGTGATGAGGACGAGCGAGAGCAGCACGAGGCAGCCCACCGCGAGGCGCCGGCGAAGCGGGCCCCCACCGCGTGAGCTGAGCGTTGTCGTCGGACTGCGCCGGACTGTCACGCCCAGCGCCGCCGATCGGGCGCTGCGTCCCCTTGGCACAGCGGCCCAGTCTAGCTAGATGCTTGGTCGGAAACTCCCCGCGGGCCGGAGGACGGCCGCGATATGACGGTGGCTCGAGTCCAGGCGAATCATCGAGAACGTGAGCCAGATTCGCCTCTTCGCGAATACCTCGCCCCTGTGGGTCCTTTTCCACGAAGTTGTCACGCGTCCACGCTGCCGTTTCGTACATGCCCGGGGTCAGACCCGGTTGGGCGTCAACCGTCCAGCTGCAGCGGAATCGGACCCGGCGATCGACGGGTTCGGCCCTGTCCCGGCGACCAATGCGCGCGAATGTGGCGACCGCGGGGCGGCGAGTCAGCGGAGCATGCCGTTGCGGCGGGCGCGACTGCGGTTCGAGCGGTGGATGACGTCGAACTCCTCGAGGCTGCGCCCGGAGCCGACCGCGACGCAGGTGAGCGGGCTCTCCGCGAGGTGCACCGGCATTTGCGTCTCGTGCCGCACCCGCTCGTCGAGCCCCTGCAAGAGAGCTCCGCCGCCGGCGAGAACGATGCCACGGTCCATGATGTCCGCCGCGAGCTCCGGCGGAGTCTTGTCGAGCGTCGACTTCAGCGCGTCGATGATCTGCGATACCGGCTCTTCGAGCGCCCTGCGGATCTCCTCGGACGAGATGATCACGGTCTTGGGAAGGCCGGTCAGCATGTCGCGCCCACGAACCTCGGCCTGCAGCTCTTCCTTGAGTCGGAACGCCGAGCCGATCTCGAGCTTGATCTCTTCGGCCGTCTGCGTGCCGACGAGCAGCTTGTACTCCTTCTTGATGTGGTTGACGATCGCCTCGTCCATCTCGTCGCCGCCGACCCGCATGCTCTGCGAGACGACGATGCCGCCGAGGGAGATGATCGCCACCTCGGTGGTCCCTCCGCCGATGTCCACGATCATGTTCCCGGTCGGCTCCGCGACGGGTAGGCCGGCGCCGATCGCAGCCGCCATCGGCTCCTCGATCAGATAGGCCTGGCGGGCGCCTGCAGAGAGCGTCGCCTCCTCGACCGCGCGTTTCTCGACCCCTGTGACGCCCGAGGGGACGCAGACGACGACGCGAGGGTGCGCGAAGCGATGTTGATGCACTTTCTGGATGAAGTGCCGCAGCATCTGCTCGGTCACGTCGAAGTCGGCGATGACGCCATCCTTCAGGGGCCGGATCGCCGAGATCGTGCCGGGCGTCCGGCCGAGCATCCGCTTGGCCTCGACACCGACCGCATGCACCTCGCCCGTGCGCTGGTCGATCGCGACGACCGACGGCTCGGAAAGCACGATTCCGCGCCCGCGGACGTACACGAGCGTGTTAGCGGTGCCGAGATCGACGGCCATGTCGCGACCGCCGAAGCCGGTAAGGGACTTGAACCAGGCCATGGGAGGCCGAGTGTACCTACGCGTTTCGCGGGGGAAACCATGTTTCCCCCGCGTACCCCCTTCTTTTGTGTCAGTGCGAAGAGGACGCGTCGGGAGCCTGCGGGCGAATAAATCGCCCTCCGGCTTCGCCAGTGGATTGGCTTGTTC
>Ga0136621_1000971_pt1 | contig 11492 bp, 12 predicted proteins | sample AntDryUQ445A2306_FD_104673 | JGI IMG/M metagenome (GOLD analysis project Ga0136621, IMG submission 104673) | Polar desert sand microbial communities from Dry Valleys, Antarctica - metaG UQ445A (23.06) | ecosystem: Environmental > Terrestrial > Soil > Desert | place: Antarctica: Dry Valley...
CCCGAACAGCGTCAGCGACTCCTCTCGCACGACCATGCTGGTCGGCAGCGAGGTCTCGTCGCCCTCCCGCAGGGTGGCCAGGGTGTTGGGGGTGCAGTTGAGCTCGAGCCCGACCCCCCCGACCTCGAGGACTGCCGAGTTCAGGGTCACCCCGGCGACGGTCCCCCTGACGAACGCGATCACCGGCTCCTCCTTCCTGCCGCCTCGACGGCCGCCTCCAGCCGGGACTGGGCGCCTCCGCGCCAGATCTGGCAGATGGCCAGGGCCAGCGAGTCCGCCGCATCGGCCGGCCTCGGTCGCTCGGCCAGTCGGAGCAGGCGGGCCACCATGATTCCCACCTGCGCCTTGTCCGCCCGCCCGCTGCCGCTGACTGCGGCCTTGACCTCGCTGGGCGTGTGAAGGGCGACGGGAACCCCGCGCCTGGCAGCGGCAACCATCGCGATCCCACTGGCCTGCGCGGTGCCCATCACGGTCTTCACGTTGTGCTGGCTGAAGACCCGCTCCACCGCGACGGCGTCGGGGACGTGCTCGTCGAGCCAGCGTTCCACCTCGGCCTCGATCCGGCACAGGCGCAGCGCCACGGGCATGTCCGCGGGCGTGCGCAGCACATCAACCGCCACCAGGTTCAAGGGGCGACCGACGGACCCATCCACGACGCCGAAGCCGCATCGGGTCAGACCGGGGTCGATCCCGAGGACACGCATGAGAGCCTTTCGTCCGAACACCTGTTCGGACTCAACGTAGTCGATGTCGCCGTCAGTTCCGTCGTACGACGCGCCGGGTGGCTCAGGCGTCGAGCGACTCCAGCACCTCGTCGGAGACGTCGAAGTTGGCGAACACGTTCTGCACGTCGTCCAGGTCCTCGAGCGACTCGAAGAGCCGCAGCACCTGGCCGGCCGCATGGGCATCGAGCTCGACCGTCATCGACGGCACGAAGGAGGCCTCGGCTGAGTCGTAGTCCAGGCCCGCGGCCTGGAGAGCGGTGCGCACCGCCACCAGGTCGGTGGCCTCACTGATGACCTCGAAGGAACCGCCGATGTCGTTGACCTCATCGGCACCCGCCTCCAGGACCGCGAGCAGGACGTCGTCCTCGGTGACCCGGCTGCCAGCCTGCTCGACAGGCACGATCACGACTCCCCGGCGCTGGAACAGGTATGCCACAGACCCAGGGTCCGCCAACGAGCCACCGTTGCGCGTCATCGCCGTGCGCACCTCCATGGCTGCGCGGTTCCTGTTGTCGGTCAGGCACTCGACCAGGAAGGCGACACCGTGCGGACCGTAGCCTTCGTACATGATCGTCTGGTAGTCCGCGCCGCCGGCCTCAGCGCCGGACCCGCGTTTGACGGCGCGGTCGATGTTGTCGTTGGGGACCGAGGATTTCTTGGCCTTCTGTACGGCGTCGTAAAGAGTCGGGTTCCCGGCGAGGTCTCCCCCGCCCATCCGCGCCGCCACCTCGACGTTCTTGATCAGCTTCGCGAACAGCTTCCCGCGACGCGCGTCGATGACCGCCTTCTTGTGCTTCGTGGTCGCCCACTTCGAGTGGCCAGACATGCGCAGGTGCCTACTTCCGTCTCTGTTCTCGGCTGCCGGAGACCGAGGACCGGACCATGCCCACGAACAGCTCGTGCAGCCGGTGGTCCCCGCTGATCTCGGGATGGAACGACGTGGCGAGGAGGTTCGCCTGCCGAACCGCCACGATCCTACCGACCGCCTCTCCAGTGGCGACCCTGGCGACGATTTCGACACCGGCCCCCACCTTCTCGACCCACGGCGCCCGGATGAAGAACGCGTGAAAGGGCTCGGCGAGTGATGCTACGTCTACCTCGGCCTCGAACGAGTCCACCTGACGGCCGAAGGCGTTGCGGCGCACCACGACGTCGAGCCCACCGATCGTCTCCTGACCCGTGACCGCGTTCTCGACGCGGTCGGCCAGCAGGATCATCCCGGCACATGTCCCGAACGCGGGAAGGCCGTCCCGGATTGCCGCACGCAGCGGCTCGAAGAGCTCGAAGGTCCGTGCCAGCTTGTACATCGTGGTCGACTCACCGCCGGGAACCACGATCGCGTCGATCCCGGCGAGGTCGTGCGGCCGGCGTACTGGCTGCGGACGTGCCCCGGTGCGCCGCAGCATCTCCATGTGCTCACGGACGTCCCCTTGAAGCGCGAACACACCGACGCGGGGAACCTGCCTCATCGCGATCCCTGGGCCCCGTCCGAGCGGGCGACCCGCTTTTGCCAGCGGGCCGTGACCTCGATGCGACCCTCGTCGAAGTGCGCGGGAATGCCGTGCTTGTCGAACACGGTGAGGGCGTCGTCGAGCAGCTCGTCGCCCGGAGCAACGTTCGCGGTGGTGCCGTGCCAGAGGTTGACCTCGAGCATTCCCTCGTCGATCGCGTGCCAGACGTCAGACGGCGTGAACCAGGCGATGCCGCGTGGGCGGCCCCCGGCCGAGTCCCGGCGCTCGAGCTCGGCCTTCGCGCTCCAGTGGTCGTCGACCCCCTGCAGTGCCACGACGTCGAAGGTCTCGAGTTCGGCGAAGGCCGTCTGCAGCCGGTCATAGTCGGTGGCCTCAGGCCAGCCGTCCTGCTCGCGCACCAGCTGGTCGCGCGCCTCGCTAACCCACCTCTGCGCAAGATCCTGGGCTGCTTCGGCGCGGTCGGGCAGCTCGGCGCGGATAGCCGACACGACTTCCTCGCGAAGTTGCGAGTCGGTCAGCAGACCGGCTCGCACGCAGGAGCGCGTGAAGTCACGCACCTGCTCCTCGGGGGTGGTGGGCTTGCTCTGATGGCCGTCGACCATGGCTCACCAGCCGCGCTCGGCCAAGCGATGCGGCTGCGGGATCTCGTCCACGTTGATCCCGACCATCGCCTCGCCGAGGCCGCGAGACACCTTGGCGACCACGTCCGGATCGTCGTAGAACGTCGTGGCCTTGACGATCGCCTCAGCGCGCTGGGCGGGGTTGTCCGACTTGAAAATTCCCGAGCCGACGAACACGCCCTCCGCCCCGAGCTGCATCATCATGGCTGCGTCGGCCGGGGTGGCGATGCCTCCGGCAGTGAAGAGTACGACGGGCAGCTTGCCGTTCTCCGCAACCTCGCGAACCAGCTGGTAGGGAGCCTGGAGCTCCTTCGCGGCGACGTACAGCTCGTCGCTCTCCATTCCCTGGAGCCGCCTGATCTCGGAGCGGATCGCACGCATGTGGGTCACCGCGTTGGACACGTCACCGGTGCCGGCCTCCCCCTTGGAGCGGATCATGGCCGCACCCTCGGTGAGCCGGCGCATCGCTTCACCCAGGTTGGTGGCTCCGCACACGAACGGAACCGTGAACTTCCACTTGTCGATGTGGTTGGCGTAGTCAGCAGGAGTGAGCACCTCGGACTCGTCGATGTAGTCGACTCCGAGGCTCTGCAGCACCTGCGCCTCGGCGAAGTGACCGATCCTGGCCTTGACCATCACCGGGATCGAGACAGTCGCGATGATCCCGTCCACCATGTCCGGGTCGCTCATCCGGGAGACGCCCCCCTGCGCCCGGATGTCGGCAGGAACTCGCTCGAGCGCCATCACGGCAACCGCACCAGCGTCCTCGGCAATCTTGGCCTGTTCCGGCGTGACGACGTCCATGATCACGCCGCCCTTGAGCATCTCGGCCATGCCGCGTTTCACACCGACGGTGCCTGTCGTCCCAGAGGCCGACCCTCTGTGCGGTTCGGAGTGCTGGTGATCTGTCACGGTGAGCCTTCTAGGTTCAGGCGGACACGAACTGTCCGCCGAAGGATGGGGAGAAGACAAGACTACGACCCGGCGCTGTGAACCGACGAACCCACGAACGCCCGGTCAGTCCGCGGCGAGTCCACGGGGTGGTTCGTCATCGAGGTCGACGGTCTCGAGGTTCGCGGCGCGCCCGGTCAGCCGGAGCCAGCGCACCCGCCGACGCGAACGCAGCACCCGGGCGGAGACCAGGACATCGTTGTGGAAGCGTCGTGCGAGCACCACCTTCCGGCAGTCCCCGGCCAGCTCGGTGAGGAGCTCGCCGACTGCGGGATCCCGGTTGAGCTCGAGGACCTCATCCCCGTCCGCGAACACCGCACGCAGCGCCTCTGACAGGTCCGACTCCGCGGACTCGAAGTCCCGGGGTGCGGCCGCGCGCGCCTGGTGTGCGCAGTCGACCAGCAGCAGGGACCGCGCCGGGTCGAGTGCCCCCGACGTGGCCAGCTCCAGTGCCGTGCTGGAACGATGCAACAGCTGGGTTTCGAGCGAGGCGCGCGCGACATCGATGCGGTGGTGCATGCGGTCCAGCCGGTTCGCGGTCCACGACAGCCAGAGACCAAGCGCGAGAAGCACGACGAGCACCGCCGTGACATATGCCCACTCCATCACCGACTGCTCCTTGTCTCGGTGCCGGTGACCGTCTCGTAGACCTCGGTGACCTGGCCGGCCAGGACCGACCAGTCGTAACGTCGTACGCCAGCAGCTGCTTCATGATTCAGAGCCTTGCGCCGCGCCTCGTTCTCCAGCAGTGCGAGCGCCTTTCCGGCTAGGTCGGTGGCGCTGTCGGACTCGAAGAGCACGCCGTACCTCCCCTCCCCCAGCACCTGCCGGAACGCAGCGAGGTCACTGGCCAGCACAGTCGCTCCGGCGGCCATCGCCTCCACCAGCACGATGCCGAAGCTCTCGCCCCCGGTGTTTGGTGCGACGTAGATGTCGGCAGTCTTCAACGCGCTGGCCTTCTCGGCGTCGTCGACCCTGCCGAGGAAGGTGACCATGCGCCGCAGGTCTGCGGGCAGGGACTTGCGGAACCGTTCGATGTCTCCTCCTCCGACGACCAGGAGCCGGACGCCGCCCTGCTCCCTGGAGATCATCTCGAACGCCTCGAGCATCAGCGAGAAGCCCTTGCGCGGCTCGTCGATCCGGCCGACGAATGCCAGCGTCCCTGCATTCCCCCGCCACTCCGAACGAGGGGAGGCGCGCGCGTAACGGTCGACGTACACACCGTTCGGGATCACCACAGGCTCGCCGCCGATGTGTTGGACCAGCGTGTCGCGGGCATACTCCGAGACCGCGATCCGCGCGGTGATCTTCTCCAGCGATGGCCGCAGGATCGACGCCGAAGCCGACATGGCGCGTGATCGCACCTGCGCGGTGTGGAAGGTCGCCACGATCGGCCCCTCGGCGGCCCACAGGGTCAGCAGCGAGATGCTCGGGCTGGCTGGCTCGTGCAGGTGCACGAGGTCGAACGCGCCGAGCCGGAGCCAACGTCGTACCCGTGCCGCGACCACCGGGCCGAACGACACGCGGGCAACGGATCCGTTGTAGGGAACGGGGATCGCCCGCCCGGCAGGTACGACGTACGACGGCAGTCCAGCCTCCTCTTCGCTCGGTGCCAGCACCGACACCTCGTGCCCCAGACTGGTCAGCGCCTCGGCCAGATCCTTGACATGGTTCTGCACACCACCGGGAACGTCGAGGGAGTAGGGGCACACCAGCCCGACCCGCATCCGCTCAGCCCCGCACGGGATCGACGGAGAGGTCGGCGACGAAGACCTTCTGCATCATGTGCCAGTCCTGTGGATGTGCGCGGAGCCCTCGGGTGAAGGCATCGGCCACACCCTGCATCATGCTGGCCGGGCCGCGCGCACCCTCGACATGCGGAACCGCAGGAGAGAACGTGATCTCCATGTCGTCTCCGACATAGGCCAGGGTCGCCGGAATCAGTGGGGCACCGGTGACCCGGGCGAGAACTGCCGGTCCGCGCGGCATCTTGGCAGGCTCTCCGCACAGGTCAACCTCGACGCCGCTGCGGCTGAGGTCGCGGTCGGCCAGCAGGCAGACCAGTCCACCCGACCTGACCCGCGCGACCAGGTGGCCGAAAGTGTGGTCGGAGCCGAGCGGCAGGATCTCCATGCCGAGCGACTTCCGGTAGGCCACGAACTCGTCGTAGACCCGTTCCGGTTTCAGCCGCTCGGCGACCGTGGACAGTGGCATGCCCGTGGCGCACGCCCACGCGCCGGCCCAGTCCCAGTTGGCCATGTGCGGCAGCGCGATGACGACGCCGTCGCCGCGCGCATAGGCTTCCCTGAGCAGCTCCTCGTTGGTGGTGCGGGTGCGTCGTACCACGTCCTCGACCGGCCAGGAGGGGAGGCGGAACGACTCGCACCAGTAACGCAGGTAGGACTGAACGGCCTCGCGCGTCAGTCCGTCGGGATCGGCTTCGCTGGCTTCGGCGCGGACCCGTGCCAAGTTGCTCCGCATCCGCTGGACGCCCTTGCCATCGCGACGGTAGATCTCGTCGCCGAGCCGGGCGAACAGCCGGCGAGCGGTGGGTTCGGGAAGAAGCCTGACCACGCGCCATCCCGACACGTAGCCCACCGCCACCGCGTTCTCGGAGGCGGCGGAGGCGGCCCGGCCGAGCCCACGCAACAGGCCGGACCCTGCCAATGTCTCCCTAGCCATCGATGTGGGCTCTGGCCTGACTACGGACCGACAAGACCCGTTGCAGGACCGTGATCGTGCTTGCCAGCGCGAGGACGATGAGCGTGAAGGGGATCAGCACCGGCAGGTCGAAGATGTCACTGAGGCCGGTCATCACCAAGATCGCCACCAACCGGTCGGCACGTTCGGCGATACCTCCCCTAGCCTGCATTCCCAGCGACTCGGCGCGCGCCCTCGCGTAGGAGGTCACCGAGCCCATCACCAGGCAGTACAACGCAAGCGCCGCGAGCGGGTCGGACTCCCCCGGGCCCGCGAAGTAGAGGACCAGTCCTCCGAAGACCGCGGCATCGCCGAGCCGGTCCAGGGTTGAGTCCAGGAACGCGCCCCAGCTGGAGATCCTGCCGGACATCCGCGCCATGGTGCCGTCCAGCAGGTCGGAGAAGACGAACGCGGTGATCACCAGGACACCGACCAACAGCTCACCACGGGGGAAGAAGACCAGCGCACCCGCGACCACACCAAGCGTGCCCGCCAGCGTGACCGCGTCTGGGCTCACACCGATCCGCAGGAAGAACCTAGCGATGGGTGTGAGCAGCTTGATCCAGAAGGCGCGGAAGCGGTTCAGCATGGCCTGAGCAGGCTACCGGTGTACCCAGGCCTCTGCGAGCAGGTCCCGGGTGTCGGCCATGAGCTGCGGCATCGTCCTGGTGCGACCGATGATCGGCATGAAGTTCTGGTCGCCGTCCCAGCGGGGTACGACGTGCTGGTGGAGGTGGGCGGCGATGCCGGCCCCGGCAACAGCGCCCTGGTTCATGCCGATGTTGAAACCATGCGCGGCACTGACCGCCCGGATCGTCCGCATGGCTGTCTGGGTGAGGTCGGCGATCTCGGCCGCCTCCTCCCGGCAGACATCCGCGTAGTCGGCGACGTGACGGTACGGACACACCATCAGGTGGCCAGGGCTGTAAGGATAGAGGTTGAGTACGACGAAGCTCAGGTCCCCACGATGCACCAGCAGGCCCTCACGGTCGTCGAGAGCAGGGATCCGGCAGAACGGGCACGAGTTCCCGGCCTCCGAGTCGACCGGCTTGTTCTCGCCGCGGATATAGGCCATCCGGTGGGGCGTCCAGAGTCGCTCGAGCTCGTCGGGCACACCGACGCCGTCCTGGTTCATACCTGGATCCGGCGCTCCACGGCGGAGACCACGCGGTTGACTGCATCGTCGACGGAGACGCCGTTCTCCTGGTCACCGCTGCGGTAGCGGAACGAGATCGCCGCTTCATCCACGTCGCGGTCGCCGGCGATCAGCATGAACGGCACCTTCTGCAGCTGCGCGTTGCGGATCTTCTTCTGCATCCGGTCATCGGACTCGTCCACCTCGACCCGGACACCACGTCCGCGGAGCCGCCGCGCTACATCATTGAGGTAGTCGTTGTGGCGCTCGGCGACCGGGATCGCGACCACCTGCACCGGAGCCAGCCAGGGTGGGAACGCCCCGGCGTAGTGCTCGGTGAGGATCCCGAGGAAGCGCTCGATCGAGCCGAACAGCGCGCGGTGGATCATGTACGGGCGGGTCCGCGAGCCGTCCGAGGCCTGGTACTCCATGTCGAACCTGTCCGGAAGCTGCAGATCGACCTGCAGCGTGGAGAGCTGCCACGGCCTGCCGATGGCGTCGCTCACGTGGATGTCGATCTTCGGTGCGTAGAAAGCGCCTTCGCCCGCGGCTATGCGGTAGGACACTTCCGCGGTCTTCAGCGCCGACTCGAGTGCCCGTTCCGCGATGTCCCAGTCGGCCGGGTCACCCACGAACTTGTCCGGACGCGTCGACAGATCCGCAGTGAACTCGGTCAGCCCGTAGTCGCGCAGCAGGCCGATCACGAACTGGAGAAGCTCGGCGAGCTCGGCCTCCAGCTGGTCAGGGGTGCAGAAGATGTGTGAGTCGTCCTGCGTGAAACCCCGGGCGCGGGTCAGTCCGTGGACCGCTCCCGACATCTCGTAGCGGTAGACGGTGCCGAACTCGAACAGGCGCAGGGGAAGCTCCCGGTATGACCGCCCCCGCGACTTGAACACCATGATGTGCATGGGGCAGTTCATCGGCTTGGGGTAGTAGTCCTGACCCGGCTTGACGACCTCACCTGCGGCGTTGACGACCTCGTCCATCCGCATGGGTGGATACATTCCGTCGGCGTACCACTCCAGATGACCCGAGGTCTGGAACAGCTCGGCCTTGGACAGGTGCGGGGTGTACACGAACTCGTACCCCGCCTCCTCGTGGCGTCCGCGGGAGTAGTCCTCCATTGCCTTGCGCAGCACGCCGCCCTTGGGATGGAAGACCGCCAGCCCCGAACCGATCTCGTCAGGGAAGCTGAACAGGTCCAGCTCCTGACCCAGCCGTCGGTGGTCGCGGCGCTGCGCCTCCTCGAGACGATGAAGGTGCGCCTCGAGCGCCTCCTTGCTCTCCCATGCGGTGCCGTAGATGCGCTGGAGCTGAGGCTTCTTCTCGTCGCCGCGCCAGTACGCCGCGGCGCTCCGCATGAGCTTGAACGCGGGAATACGCCTCGTGGTCGGTAGATGCGGGCCGCGGCACAGGTCCTTCCAGGCCAGCGAGCCGTCACGTCTGAGGTTGTCGTAGATGGTGAGTCCGCCGCTGCCGACCTCGACGCTCGCGCACTCGGGCGAGGCCCCCGGTTGGTCGAGCTTGTCGAGACCAGACTTCAGACCGATCAGCTCGAGCTTGTACGGCTCGTCTGCCAGCTCGGTGCGAGCTTCGTCCTCCGAGAGCGCTCGGCGGGAGAACCTCTGCCCTTCCTTGATGATCTTGCGCATCCGGGTCTCGATCTTGTCGAGGTCCGCAGGAACGAACGGCTTCGGCATGTCGAAGTCGTAGTAGAAGCCGTCAGTGATCGGTGGCCCGATACCCAGCCTGGCCTCAGGGAAGATGTCCTGCACGGCCTGGGCCATCACGTGCGCGGTCGAGTGACGTAGGACCTCACGGCCGTCCGGGGCGTCGATCCTCACCTCTTCGACCACGTCGTCCGGCGCGAGCTCGTAGGACAGATCCCGCAGCTCACCGTCCACCCGCGCCACGATGACCGACGGGGCTTCGCAGAAGAGCTCCCAGGCCTGCGTCCCGGTGGCCACCGCATGTTGGGCAGGTTGGCCTGCGCTGACAACGGTGACCTTGATGTCGGACACGGAACCGCTCCTCGTGGTTTGCGATCTGCTGCCTGGCGAACCATCGCTCGGCGTTGCACGATCGTATCCACCGCGCGGCATTACACCCACGCTAATTGTTTCGGGTCGTCCCCAGCCATGTGCTTGACAGGCTGCTCCATGAGTACCACGCTTTAAAGCGCAGGTTTGGTTCTTCGTTTCCAGACTCGCTGCAGCCCGGACCCCGCTGCGCTGCAGCCGCCCCCTCCCCCAGTGAAATGTGCTGCAGCCCCCCGGCTATGTCCCGCGCTGGAGCTGTGCTCGCGCGGGACATAGCGGCGAAGGGGACCTGTTTAGCGCCCAAGTGCGAGGGCGGCATAGTCAGTTCGAGTTAGGCGCTGGCGTCGTGAGTGGCCCCGGTGCCCCACTGGGGCGCGCAGAAGCCACCTGACAAGCCTTCCGACAGGACATCGAGGGCAGTAGCAGATGACTGCCCTCGATTGCCCGAGACTGGCCGATGGGGGAGGTCGGCGCTATCGCAGGTAGCCGTAGTTGGGGCCGGTCTTCCCGATGATGTCTCAACGGGAGTCGGGGGAACTCCCTTTCGAGACAAGTGTGCCCACCATCCGGGCGACGCGAACAGACGCAGACGCGCGTGTCTCTGCAACTTGCACAAACATGAAACACCGCTTCCATTTACCTCACCGGACCCCCGAAACTATCCCCGCTGGGCGTCAGTCGCGACCTTCTACGGCTGCCGGTTCGTGACTTCTTCGGGGGATGACTAGCTAACGGTGAGACGGCCTCATCATCGTGCTCGGTCCGGGTGCGTGCCTGAGTTGCCACTAGGTACGCGGTTGGTTGGGCCAAGCCGCGGGGCCATCAAAATTCTTCCCGCGTACCGGACATTCTGGCTGGTCCACTCGTTTAGCCTGCTGCCAGATCTCGAGGACGCAAGGGTCGAGCTGGTCGAGCGTGTCCCACGCGAGCGCACCCAACTGCGGGAAAGTGTGTCCCTCGCTCGTAGTCGACTCTCGGAAGGCCTCCGGTCGCCGGTAGGTACTCAAGCGTGACCGTACCGTTGTGCTCGCCACGGCAGTCAGTATCGTCGCACCAGGCGGGATGCACGGTGTACGTCACGCCAGGGTAGGCAGCACACGCGGCCTTCGCTTGCTCGGTGACTTGCTCGAAGGTGCTCATGCCTCCACCGACTCAATCCATGCGGCCCGCGCGGTTGAGTTCCAGGGCGAGCAGTCGAGCCGTTCGGAGTCATTTCGTGCGGCAGCTCGTCCTCACACACGTAGATGAAAAGGTCCCGCTCGGCACCGTTCCGCCGCGTTTTACTCCTGGGCTGCGGTCCCGACGAGCCCGAAGTCTCGGCCGGCGTGGCTACGAAGCAGCCGCTCGGTGCCTGCTTCGATGGAGTCCCAGCCGTGGCCGGGGGCGAGGGTGCACCAGTGCGGGCACCTCTTGATCGTTGGTTCTGGCGTGCCGGTGGTCATGGCGACTGCCCTTCTGAAAGGGCCAAGCTGACCGGGACCGGTTCCGCACAAATCCTGCACGGCTGCTGACTCTGTGGACGAATCCGCAGGTCAGCGTGGTGGGCGATACTGGGTTCGAACCAGTTTCCAGACCTTGTCGCGTCACTGGGGCTGACCTGCGGTTTCCCGCCTCTGACCTGCGACGACACCTAACAGTAGCGCGGAACCTACCGGAACGCAACGGAAACAGATGCTAGTCTGATCTGGCACGTACATGGCACGACGGGTCAGGAGCAGACGATGGCGAAGGTCCTCAAGGACGACCACACCCGCCGCATGTGGGAGGTCGTGATCGCCCACGGCGGCGTCGACAACCTTGACGACATCTTCACCACGAAGGGTCACCGCCTCGACTGGTCACAGCTAGAC
>Ga0136621_1000973_pt1 | contig 11484 bp, 13 predicted proteins | sample AntDryUQ445A2306_FD_104673 | JGI IMG/M metagenome (GOLD analysis project Ga0136621, IMG submission 104673) | Polar desert sand microbial communities from Dry Valleys, Antarctica - metaG UQ445A (23.06) | ecosystem: Environmental > Terrestrial > Soil > Desert | place: Antarctica: Dry Valley...
CGGACTGAGACCTCACGCGGCTTCGACCGGAGGATCACCGGCCAGACGGAGCTTGGGAAGGGGCCCGGTGTCGGGCTGCGCGAACTCAGCATCCCCAAGCCGGCCGTCGAGGACGGAGTAACCCGGACAGTCGCACTCCAAGCGCGAGAGCGACGGTACGTCGAATGCGCGGAAGTTGCACTGCCTCTTGCCCTTGCGGAAGACGGCGACGTGATGGGAGCGCGGATGGCCACACGAGTCGCAGAGCGGGCTGCCATCGCATGTACGACAGCCCCCGCCGTCGGTGATCCAGTAGTGGCTCGGGTACGGCCAGACCGCGCCACAGATCCGGCAACGACGCTGCTGGGTCATGCAGCGAGGAATCGGCGCGACAGCGTCGATGCATGAGCCCGAGTCTTGCCGCGGGATCCACGGGAGATTCGGCATCGAGGAACTCGGGAAACAAGCGCCTCCATCTGACACCACTGTGGAGCTCGGTGGCGAGACGTGTCCGACAGACGACGTGTCGCCACGTGTTCCTGTGCTGCCACCACTGCGCTCAAGAGCTCGCGCCGAGTCTCGCGCTCGCACGGGAGCTCGACGCAATCGAGGCACGGCTCGCAGAGATCAGGCTCGCGACTGTCTGACCTTGCCTGCGGCCCGGAAGGATTGCGCTCAGCGCAGCGCGAATGTATCGAGGGTCGTGGACTTCCTCATGCGCCCCGCGCGCAGGAGCGTTTCGCCGCAGAGGCGCTCCTGCGTGACCCTCGCCTTGGCGGCTTGGGTTTGCCTTCCCGATCGGTCGGGGTAGCTCGAGCTCATGGCTGTGCCTGCCGACGAGTTCGAGACCATGCAGGCACGCGCCCGTTCCTACCGGAAGCGCCTTAAGGTGCTCGGGTCCGTCAGCGGACCGGTGATCGAGGGGAACGTACGCGAGCGTCTTCGCTCCCGCGCGACGACGAGCCTCCCGCCCGCGCAGGCCGAGCTCGCAGACGAGATCGTCGCTTTCCTCAAGAAACCGGAGCTCAGCGTCCATCAGGCCGCGTTCCTCGAGCGCGAGTTCTTCGGCGGCTGATCGGAACCCGTCCGCACCCGTCCAGCGGCCTGGAATGGGTGGGCCGACTACCCGTTAGAGTCGTGCGTCTAAGAGGCCCGGCAACCACACCCACCCTCGATTACCGGGCCTCTCGGGAAGGGACGCCCGCTCAAAGGCGCCGCCACCAGAACTTTACGAAGCTGACAACTCGAAGTCCAGCGGAGCGCGCACCCCGATCCTCTAGCGGACACGCGCCCTTCGCAGCTAGCGGCGGAGCGCGGAGAAACGGGAGCTAGGTGTGCGGACCGGAGACACTGACCCCTGGGGCGTCTCTCCGAGCGCGCCACGCCAAGACGATCTACAACTACTGCTTTCGCAGGGTCGGCGACTGTGCCGCGGCCGAAGATCTCGTCTCGATCGTCTTCCTCAAGGCTTGGCGGAGACGCGACCTTCTACTCCCACCGGGTAAGGAGCCCCCTGGCTCCTCGGCGTCGCCACGAACGTCGTCCGCAACCGGCGCCGCGCGGACCGCCGATACGCGGCGGCGGGTCCTGCCGCCCGAGAGCGTCGCGTATTGTCCGGCGATGGCCACCTTCCTGCACACCATGGTGCGGATCACCGACCCCGAGCGAAGCCGCGGCTTCTACGAGGCACTTGGCTTTCGCTTCTCCAACGAAATGGACATCGTCAGAGAAGGCGAGCTCGAGGCGACCAACTACTTCTATTCGATCGGCGAGGCTGAGAACGTCTTGGAGCTGACCTACAACCACGACGGCCGCGCCTACGAGCTGGGCACCGCCTACGGGCACATCGCGATCGGCGTGGACGACCTCGATGCGACGCTCGCCGCGCTCAAGGATGAGCACGGGATCGACCCCGAACGACCGCCCTATCAAGTGCGCGAAGGCGGCTCGCGGATTTGTTTCGTCAGAGATCCTGACTCGTATCGGGTCGAGCTGATCGAGCGCAGGGGCTAGGTCGACTCGGACTGCGCCAGCGCATCGTCCGGGTTGTCACCCAGCAGCACGTTTCCACGAAGCACGATCTGCACCCGCTCACGCACGGGATTAGCGTTCTTGCCACGCCCGCGTGCCCGCGAGACGACCACACGATCGAGGAGACCATGCAGGAGACGACGCTTCTCCTGTGTCGTCAGGCTCGGCCACGCCTTTAGGAGATCACCATCCGCGAGTTCGCCGGCAAGAGCGCTCTGATTGCGTAGCTCGGCGAAGGCTTCGCGCGCGTCATCGAGCGCGTGCTGGCGCGCATCGACGCCTTCGAGGAACTTCTCTTCCCCAACCAGCGTCATGAGTTTCGGGTTGGTCAGAAAGAGGTCGAGCTCATGCTCGGCTTCAGCGACGGCGTGGGAAGCCTCCTCGAGCGCCTCCGAGGCATCGACGGCCTGCGCGAGAAGTCCGTCCTCTTGCTGGAGTGCCTCGAGCACCTGCTCTTCGACGTGTGCGTCGAGAAGCGACGAGCGCACGGCCGCGCGCGCTACACACGGCCCTGAGGCATAACGACCGGTGCAGTAGTACACCGGATAGCGCTCACCGGTCCTGCGATCGGTGTTCCCGGTGATCTTGAGCGTGTGCCCGCAACCCGCGCAACGCGCAAGGCCACCGAGCATCGCCTTCTCGGCCAGCGAGCCGTCGCGCGGGTTCAAGAGCGACTTCGTGACCGACTGTGCCGCGTCGAACTCCGCGCGCGTAACGAGCGCTTCGTGGGCATCGTCGTTCACGACGCTTCCACCTCGGGCCTGTCCCAGGTAGGCCGGATTCTTGATGAGACCCGAAACACCGGTCTTCGACCAGTGGGTATTGCCCTTCGGGGTCACGATGCCTTCGGCTTCGAGGTAGTCGGCGAGCTCAGACCAGGACGCCCCCAAGGCGCGCCGACGAAACAGTTCCTTGACCGCGGATGCTGCAGGCTCGACGGCGACGAGTCGCTTGTTCTCGTCACGCGCATAGCCCGTGGGGGGACGCGCGGAGATGTGGATACCGCGATCAACAGCACGGGTGATTGCGGTCGACCAGTTTTCCTTGATCCGCTCAAGCTCGAGCTCGGCGATCATGGTCAGGATTCCGATCGCGAAGCGTCCCATGGGGGTGGAGCCATCGAAGCCGTCCTCGACCGAGACAAGCCGAGCCTCAGCAGCGTTCAGGCGGCGGATCGAATCGAGCGCATCCACAGCCGAACGCGCGAAGCGATCAAGCTTGGCGACGACGATGCCGCCTGTTTCGCCTCGTTCGCAGCGAGCAAGCGCCTCTTGGAACATCGGCCGCTCGAGCTTGGCGCCGGACTGATCGATTTCTTCCCACCACTGGACGATCTCGATCTCGTTGGCTTTCGCCCAGTTCGCGATCCTCTCTCGCTGCACATCAGGCGAGATAAAGGAGTCGCCCTCGCGGCCACCTCTGCGGCTCACCCGGATGTAGCCGTCGGCGATCCCTGCTTTCATGTTCCCATCATGTCCACTCAACTCGATGTAGTCAAGTACCTAGACGACTACCGCATCGAGCTCGTCGAGCGCGGGAACTCGTAACGATGATCGAGCCGTGTCTGAGCCCGCGGTCGGGCTCGAAGGAATCCAGTGGACGCTCGTCGAGCTCGACGGCGAGGCCCTGGCGCTGACCGAGGGTGAGAGCCCGCCGTACCTCCTGCTGAATGCAGAAGAATCTCGCGTGTCCGGGCCGGGAGGATGCAATCGACTTGTTGGCAGCTTCGAGGTGAGTGAAGACGGGCTTCGGCTCGGCCGCATCGCGGCGACCCGCATGGCCTGCCCCGAGGCCGTGATGAGACGCGAGGATGCATTCCTCCGCACGCTCGAAGCACGACGCGTTACGAGCTAGATGCTAGACGGTGAATCGCTCGCGTTGCTCGACGGTGACACCTTTGTCGCTCGGTTCGCCGGGTCCGTACCCTCGATATCGTAGAGTCCCGCGAGTGGGTCCCCGAGACCTCGTGTTGAACGTCTTCCGCCTCGGGTTCGCCGCAGCCTCGATCGCGGCGATGACGTACCAGTTCGCAGCGACCGCCGACAGCGGGTTCCAGAAGGTGAACTTCTTCAGCTTCTTCACGATCCAGTCAAACCTGCTCGCAGTCGCGACGCTCTGCCTGCTCGTGCTGGTGCGGAGAGACGAGCGGACACCGCTCTTCGACGCCGTGCGGACCGGCGTTGTCCTGTACATGGCGATCACGGGGATCGTCTTCGCGGTCCTTCTCTCCGGTCTGCAGGAGGAGCTCCAGACGACGATCCCGTGGGTCGACTTCGTCGTCCACAAGCTCATGCCCGTCGTCCTCGTCGTGGACTGGATCGTCGATCCTCCGCGGCACCGGCTTCCGCTCCGGGCTGCAGCCGCCTGGCTCGCCTTTCCGTTCGCCTGGTTCCTCTACACGCTCGCGAGGGGCGCCTCGGTCGACTGGTACCCATATCCGTTCGTGGACGTCGACGAGCTGGGATACGGCGGCGTCCTCGGGCGTGCTTTGGTGCTCCTGGTCGGATTCGCACTGGCGGCCGTCGCCTTGCTCCTGCTCGGCAACCGGCTCGCCGGACGCCGCGCTGGCGCCGCAATCTGAGCTCTCAGCCGGCGGCGATGAGCTCAGCCGCGCGCTCGGCGATCATCACCGTCGGCCAGTTCGTATGTCCGGTCGGCAGGCGCGGCATCACGGAGGCGTCGACGATGCGCAGGCGCTCGATGCCCCGCACGCGGAGTCGAGGGTCGACGACCGTTCTCGGATCCGTTCCCATCCGACAGGTCCCGACTGGGTGGTAGAGCGTCTGCGAAGTGGCGCGTACGTGCGCGACGAGCGCCTCGTCCGTCTGAGCTTCGGCGCCGGGAAGGAGCTCGCTGGCGACATAGGCCGCGAGCGGCTCTTGCGCGAGGACTCGGCGCGCGAGGCGGAGTCCGTGCAGCAGCGTGTCCAGGTCCTCGCCGCCGGGATCCGTGAGGTAGCGCGGGTCGATCACCGGGAGGTCGAGTGGATCGGAGGAGCGCAACCTGACCGTGCCAGAGCTCTTCGGCTGCAGGAGCACGACCGCGAGGGTCAAGCCGTCCTCCGTGGGCTGTTTCAGGCCTTCTTCCTCGAAGAGCACGGGAGCGAACAGGAGCTCGAGGTCGGGGGTCCGTAGCTCGAGGCGGGTGCGCACGAAGGCCGCGGCTTCTCCGACGTTCGAGGTAAGCGGGCCACGGCCGAGCAGGGCCCACGCGGCGAGGTTCCTGAGCGACTCCGCCGAGGCGAGGGTGTCCACGCCTTGCGTGTAAGCGAAAAGCCCACCCGCTAGGTGGTCGAGCAGGTTCGTCCCAACACCGGGAAGCTCGTGAACGAGGTCTACTCCCACACGCTCGAGCGGCTCGCGCGGGCCGATGCCCGAAAGCTGCAGCAGGTGCGGCGTTCCGATCGCTCCGCTGCAGAGAACGACTTCGCGCTCGGCCAGCGCTTCCGAGTCCTCGCTCGATTCGCGCGGAAGGCGATACGCGACGCCTCGAGCGCGCCCGCGCTCGACAAGGACGCGCGTCACGAGCGCCCCCGTGACCACGGTGAGGTTGGGGCGGCGTCGGGCGGGCTGCAGATAGCCGTCCACGACGCTGAAGCGCCGCCCTCTCCGCTGTGAGACCGGAACGAAGCCGACGCCGGCGTTGTCGGCGCCGTTCAAGTCATCGTTCAGCGGGATTCCGGCCGCGTGCGCAGCGTGGACGAAGGCCTCGGTGAGCACGTGCCGGTCGCGGTGCTCCGCAACGGGGAACGAGCCTTCGGCGCTTTGGCGGAAGGCGGGCTCGGCCTCGGCCCAGGACCAGCCCGGACATCCGTCCGCCGCCCAGGCGTCGTAATCCGCGGGATGGCCGCGCAGGACCATCATCGCGTTGATGGTCGCCGAGCCGCCCAGAGCACGTCCGCGCGGGAACACGATCTCCCGGCCGTCGAGCCCCGGCTGCGGGGTAGTCGAGTCCCCCCAGTCGAGAGCGCTGCGGTAGAGCTTCGAGAAGGCCGCGGGAATCCGGGTCTCGAGTCTTCTCGAGCGCGGTCCCGCCTCGATCAGGAGCACGGAGAGATCGGGGTTCTCGGTGAGCCGGGAGGCGAGGACAGAGCCGGCGGTTCCCGCGCCCACGATCACGATGTCGTGCACCGAGCGAGGATACGGCTCGCCCGTTTTGACCGTCTCTTGACTGAGACGTTTCCCCTCCGTGAGCGATTCCGGTCTAGTCTCGATGGCAGATGGCAATCGCGCAAACAAAGGTGCGGGCGAGGGCACAGAAGCCAGCTCAGAAGACGGCGCAGAAGAAGACCCGGACGGCAGCGACCCCGTGGGGTCCTGCGGGAATCGTCGAGGAAGTCACCGTGCCCCAGCGCGCGGGCGAGAAACGGTTCTCCGTCGTCGTGCAGCTGCTCGAGACGCGAAGCGGGGAGCGCCTGATCCGCTTCGCGTACACGACCGCGGGATCGGCCAGACGCGGTCCCGTCACGATGCGGGCGCGCGACCTCGAGCGACTGCGGGCGGCGCTCGAGCGCGCGCCCGTCCTTGGTGAGGCGCTGCGGCTCAAATAGCTTGCGCAAGACCGGAAATCGCTCGCGCGGATTTCCGGTCGCGCGAAGATCCCTGAAGGCGTCCGCTTCGCGGCCGCTTCCTATTGGGCCGATCGCTCCGGTGCGCTCCTATGCCGCGGCGAGCACATGCTCCGCGGCCGCGTCCACGAGTGCCGCAAGCAGGAGCCCTCCGTCGGCGGATCCGAGAAGCGGATCGACTGCGTGCTCGGGATGGGGCATGAGCCCCATGACATTGCCGGCCTCGTTGACGACGCCGGCGACGTTGCCGAGCGAGCCGTTCACCTCAGCCTGATAGCGGAGCACGATCTGGCCGCGCGCCGCCAGCCGGACGAACTGACCCTCGTCCGTGTGCCAAGCGCCTTCACCGTGCTTCACCGGCAGGACGAGCTCCTGGCCGGCCTCGCAACGGCGGGTGAAGAGCGTGTCGGCGCTCTCGACGCGCACAGTCGCATCGCGACAGACGAACTCGAGCTGTCGGTTCGGACGAAGGATTCCGGGTAGGAGCCTGGCCTCGCAGAGGATCTGGAAGCCGTTGCAGATGCCGAGCACCGGGCCGCCCGACGCGGCGAAACGGCGCACGGCGTCCATCGCCGGAGCGACGCTCGCGATGGCGCCGCAGCGGAGGTAGTCGCCGTAGGAGAATCCTCCAGGAAGGATCACTGCCCCCGTTGCTTCGGGAAGCTCTTCCTCCTCGTGCCAGACGAGGACAGCGTCTGCGCCCAACGCGCCGAGCGCCCAGGCCGCGTCTCGATCGTCGTTCGAACCCGGGAAGACGACGACGGCGACGACGGGGTGTTCCGTCACGCCTCGTCCAGCCGGATCTCGACGCTCTCGATTAGCGCGTTTGCGAGGAGCTCCGAGCACATGCGCTCGACTTCTTCTCGAGCGAACGTGTAATCCTCGGCACTGAGCTCGATGTCGATCACCCGCCCGACGCGGATGCTCCCGACGGCGAAGCCGAGCTTCTCGAGCGAGCCTCGAACGGCTTCGCCCTGTGGATCGAGGATTCCGTCCTTGGGCCGCACCAAGACAGTCGCTCTCACCCGAGCACGATCTCCGGATCCGCGAGATACGCGTCGAACGAGATTCCGGTGAGCCGCTCGAATGCCTCGACATAGCGTGCGCGCGTACCCGCTACGACCTGCTCTGGGAGCTCCGGCCCCGGGGCGGTCTTGTCCCAGCCCGTCTCTGCGCACCAGTCGCGCGCGAACTGCTTGTCGAACGAGGGTTGTCCCTTCCCTGGCTCGTAGCCCGCGAGGGGCCAGAAGCGCGAGGAGTCCGGGGTCAATGCCTCGTCGCCGAGCGTGAGCGTGCCGTCGGTTGCCACTCCCAGCTCGAACTTCGTGTCGGCCAAGATGATCCCCCGCTCCTCGGCGTGCGCGGAGGCGAATCCGTAGAGCGCGAGCGAGGCCTCCTTCGAAGCGCGATAGAGGTCGGGGCCACACAGGTCGGCTGCCCGCTCTTCGTCGATGTTCTCGTCGTGTCCCTCGCTCGCCTTGGTGGCGGGGGTGAAGATCGGCGCCGGCAATCGCTCGGAGTCGCGTAGGCCCTCCGGAAGAAGGTGTCCGCAGACGGCGCCCGTCTTGCAGTAGTCGCGCCAGCCCGAGCCGGTGAGATATCCCCGGACGACGCACTCGATGGGCAGCATCTCGAGCTTTCGGCAGACCATCGTCCGCCCGTCGGCATCCAGCTCGAGCAGATGATTGGGGACGACGTGGGTCGTCCGTGAGAACCAAAACGCCGAGAGCCCTGTGAGAACGCGGCCCTTGTCGGGAATCGCCGTCGGCAGCACGACGTCGAAGGTCGAGATCCGATCGCTCGCGACCAGCAGTAGCCGGTCGTCGCCGAGCGCGAAGATCTCGCGCACCTTGCCGCTTGCGACGTGCACCGCCTCAGACATGGACCCCATCCTCTCGCCTCGCAGCATGGAGCCTCTGGAAGACGACGTCAGTGTGACGTGCGAATGCTCCGAGGTCGAAGACCTCGTCGAGACGCACGCGACCGGCGATCTCGCCATCGCCGCGCACCAGTGTGCGGAAGTCGAGGCCCTCGTCCCACGCGCGCATGGCATGACGCTGGACGGTGCGGTAGGCGGTGTCTCGGTCGAGGCCCGACTCGACGAGAGCAAGCAGTAGGCGCTGGCTGAAGAAGAGCCCTCCGGTGACCTCGAGATTCGCGCGCATCCGCTCCGGGCGGATCACGAGTCCCTCGACGAGCCAGGCGAAGCGGTCCAGCATGTAGTCGACGGCGAGGAACGAATCGGGAAGCACGATGCGCTCCGCGGAGGAGTGCGAGATGTCGCGCTCGTGCCAGAGTGCGACGTTCTCCAGCCCGACGAGGGCGTAGCCCCTCACGAGTCGCGCCAGTCCGCAGATCCGCTCAGCCACGATCGGGTTCCGCTTGTGCGGCATCGCGGAAGAGCCCTTCTGGCCGCGGGCGAACGGCTCCTCCACTTCGCGCACCTCCGTTCGCGCGAGGTGTCGGATCTCGAGAGCGAAGCGCTCGAGCGACGACGAGACGAGCGCGAGCGCCGAGAGGAGCTCGGCGTGGCGATCACGCTGCAGGATCTGGGTCGAGCTCGGAGCCGGCTCGAGCCCGAGGCTCTCGCACGCGAGTCGCTCGACCTCGGGTGTGGTCGCCGAGTACGTGCCAACGGCGCCGCTCAGCTTTCCGACCCGCATGCCTTCGAGCGCCCTCTCGACCCGTCGCCGGTCTCGTGCGAGCTGGAAGGCCCAACCGGCCAGCTTCAGGCCGAACGTCGTCGGCTCCGCGTGCACGCCGTGCGTTCGCCCGATGGTCAACGTGTCGCGATGCTCATCCGCCCGCTCCACGACCGCTGCCGCCGCCCGATCGATCCCGTCGAGAACGAGCCCGCCGGCGTGGCGCACGGTCAGCGCGAGCGCCGTATCCAGGACGTCCGAGGAGGTCAGCCCGTAGTGGAACCAGCGCCCCTCTGGGCCGAGCTCGGACGAAACCGCGTCGACGAACGCGGCGACGTCATGGTTCGTGGTCCGCTCGAGCTCGGCGACGCGGTCCGCGGTCGGCGCCGTCGCCCGTGTGCGGATCACCTCGGCAGTCCCTCGCGGAAGCGTGCCGACCTGTTCCCACGCGTCGAGCGCGGCGAGCTCCACCGCGAGCCAGCTCTCGAGCTTCGCCTCCTCCGACCAGATGCGCGTCATCGCGGGTCGGCAATAGCGCGGAATCACCGAGGCGATTCTAGAGCTTGATGTGCTTGATCGGGAATTCACGCCGGATTGGAGGACGGCCACGACACGGTGTCGGATCGACGCCCTCGCCCGGCTTGGTCGTGACCGCCCCGACCGCGCGTCAATTCCCAATCGAGCATCTCGTGCCGGGGGGCTGCACGTGCTCCGCCGATTTGTTTCCGGCTTGGCACGAAGACGTCTCCCATCTGTGCGCATTTCGACGTTAGGCTTGAAGTGGGAGGAGGCCCGGGGTGGCCCCTCGGATGTTCGGGGTCTATCCTGAATGCAGCGAGACCGTCTTCCCTTCCGCCGCGTCGAGCGCGATGTCCTCTCGCCGCCGCACCCCCTCGAATCCGATCCGATCCGCGCCGTCGTAAGCGACCAGCCGCGCTTCGGCGATCGTCTCGCCGAGCCCAGTCACGCCCAGGACGCGGCCTCCATTCGTCACCAGCCGGTCGCCGTGCAGCGCGGTCCCTGCGTGAAAGACAAGGGCGCCCTCGGTCTCTGCTTCGTCCACCCCGACAATCGCCGAGCCACGATCAACACCGTCGGGGTACATCTCCGAGGCCAGCACCACCGTCACCGCGGCGCCGGGTGACGTCTCGAGTGCGACGCCGGCCAGCTCTCCCGCGGCTGCCGCTGCGAGCGCCTCCAGGAGATCTCCCTCGAGCAGTGGCAGCACCGATTGCGTCTCGGGATCGCCGAACCGGCAGTTGAACTCGAGCACGCGGGGCCCGTCCGATGTGAGCATGAGCCCCGCGAAGAGCAGGCCGACGAACGGCGAGCCTCGGCGCTGGAGCTCGGCCAGCACGGGCCGGTGAACGAGCTCCAGCAACTCCTCCAAAACGTCCGCGCCGAGCCCCGGCACCGGCGCGTAGGAGCCCATGCCCCCGGTGTTCGGGCCGAGGTCACCGTCGTACGCCCGCTTGAAGTCCTGTGCGGGGACGAGGGCGATCGCATTGGAGCCGTCGCAGATCGCGAAGGACGAGACCTCCGGGCCTTCGAGCAGCTCTTCGACGATGAAGCCGCCGCCGAGGGCCGTAACGGCCTTCAAGGCACTGTCGAGCTCCGCCTCCGACCCGCACACATGGACACCCTTGCCCGCAGCAAGGCCGTCAGCTTTGACGACACAGGGCGGGCGCGCCACCGCCAGCTGCGCTGCCGTGGGGACACCCGCGGCCGACAGGACATCCTTCGCGAACGCCTTCGATCCCTCGATCGCAGCCGCTGCTCGGGTTGGTCCGAAGACCGCAATCCCCGCCGGTCGGAGCACGTCGGCAACTCCACCGACGAGCGGCGCCTCGGGCCCGATCACCACGAGATCGACGTCGAGCGCATGGGCGAGAGCGAGGAGGCCCTCGGGATCCTCGGGGCGAATCGGATGACACTCGGCCAGCCACGCGATGCCCGGGCTCCCGGGGGCGGCATGGAGATCGGTCAGGGACGGCGCCTGCGCCAACTTCCAGGCGAGCGCATGCTCCCGCCCACCGGATCCGACCAGAAGCGCCCGCACCGGGCGAGTCTAGGGCCTGTCCGGAAAGTGGTCACGGTGGATGGCACTTAAGGCGTGCCGCGAGGCAAGGACGCAGGGGCGCGCCGATATGCAGGCAGTGGGCTATGCATTTGACGCCCCTTTGTGTGGACAAGCGCGAGCGGTGTCCAACGCAGCTCTCGCCAGCCCTGTCGCAACGAGACCAACCAGTCCCGTGCGGCAGAGCA
>Ga0136621_1000974_pt1 | contig 11478 bp, 7 predicted proteins | sample AntDryUQ445A2306_FD_104673 | JGI IMG/M metagenome (GOLD analysis project Ga0136621, IMG submission 104673) | Polar desert sand microbial communities from Dry Valleys, Antarctica - metaG UQ445A (23.06) | ecosystem: Environmental > Terrestrial > Soil > Desert | place: Antarctica: Dry Valley...
GCCGGGACGCGCAGCGTGGGCGCGGTGTCCTCGGCCGCGCGAACCTCTCCTCCACGCCCCGAGGGGTCCGCCTCGAGCGCGAACCAGATGAACGCGTGTGGGCCGAGTGTCAGGAAGAGCGGCCGGTCGCCGATGCGCGGGAACTCGACACGGCCGAACATCTCGACCGGGACCAGGCCGCGGTAGGCCGACAGGTCGAGATCCGCGAATTGGACAAAGCGCGACATGTTTGCGACGACGAGGATCCGCTCGCCCTCGTACTCGCGCACGAAGGCGGCAATCCGGCGGTTCTCGGGATGCAGGAAGGTGAGTGAGCCGCGGCCGAAGGCGCGGTAGCCCTTGCGCAGCGCTATGAGCCGCTTCATCCACCACAGCAGTGAGGTCGGGTTGTTCTGCTGTGTCTCGACGTTGATCGCCTCGTAGTGGTACTCGGGATCCGTGATTACGGGCAGGAACAGGCGCTGCCGATTTGCCTCCGAGAACCCTGCGTTGCGATCGCCGCTCCATTGCATCGGCGTCCGCACGCCGTTGCGATCTCCGAGGTAGACGTTGTCGCCCATGCCGATCTCGTCGCCGTAGTACAGGACCGGCGTGCCCGGAAGCGCCATCAATAGGCCGTTGAGAAGCTCGATCCGGCGCCGGTTGTTGCCCATGAGGGGTGCGAGCCGGCGACGGATGCCGAGGTTGATGCGCATCTGCGGGTCGTGCGCGTAGACCCGGTACATGTAGTCGCGCTCCTCGTCGGTGACCATCTCCAGGGTCAGCTCGTCGTGGTTGCGCAGGAAGAGCGCCCACTGCGCGTTGTCCGGGATCGGCGGAGTCTGCTCCATGATGTCGTAGAGCGGGAAGCGGTCTTCCATGCGCACGGCCATGAACATCCGCGGCATGACCGGGAAGTGGAAGCACATGTGGCACTCGTCGCCGTTTCCGAAATACGCGACGGCGTCCTCCGGCCACTGGTTGGCCTCGGCGAGCAGCAGCCGGTCGGAGTAGTTGGCGTCGATGTGCGCGCGCAACTCACGCAGGAACGCGTGCGTTTCGGGCAGGTTTTCGCAGTTGGTGCCCTCGCGTTCGTAGAGGTAGGGCACAGCGTCGAGGCGTAGCCCATCCACGCCGAGGTCGAGCCAGAAGTCGAGCGTCTTCTTGATGGCTTCCCGAACGCGCGGGTTGTCGAAGTTGAGGTCGGGCTGGTGGTGGTAGAAGCGGTGCCAGTAGTACTGGTCGGCGACCGGGTCCCACGTCCAGTTGGAAGTCTCGAAGTCCCTGAAGATGATCCGCGCTTCGCGGTATTTGTCGGGGTTGTCCGTCCAGACGTAGTAGTCGCGGGCGGCGCTGCCCTTTGGCGCCCGTCTCGCGCGCTGGAACCACGGATGCTGGTCGGACGTGTGGTTGCAGACCAGCTCGGTGATCACCTTGAGGCCGCGCTTGTGGGCCTCCTTGATCAGCACCTTGACATCGCGAAGGGTGCCGTACTCGGCCTTGACGTCCGTGTAGTCGGCGATGTCGTAGCCGTCGTCCTTGCCCGGCGACGGGTAGAAGGGCAAAAGCCACAGCGCGGTGACGCCGAGGTCGGCGAGGTAATCCAGTCGCTGCGTCAGGCCGGGGAAGTCACCCGAACCGTCTGCGTTCGCGTCGAAAAACGCGCGAACGTGGAGCTCGTAGATGACCGCGTCCTTGTACCACTGCGGATCCGTGCCGAGGTCCACTGAAGCGCCGCGGCGACCAGCCTTTGCCCTGGCCATCAGTCTTCCCACCAATTCGGCGAAATACGCGGCCCGTTCCGTCCGGCGAGGGCTGTATCCCACCAAATCGGGCGGATTCCCCGGTTCAGACTGGAAAGAAGCCTCCCGGGCGCGAACCGTCCGCGAAATAGGCGGATTTGGCAGGAACCGACCGGCATCAACGCCTCAGCCAGAGGAGGTGAGCGCCGCGCTCGGCGGGATCCATCCTGACCGGAACATTGGCGCCGGACCACGTCGTCGAGGTGCCGGCCAACAGGTCGACGACCTCGAACGGTCGATCAACAGGCAAGCCCAGAACTTCCAGCTCCAGCTCCAACACGCCCTCTTGGGCGGCCTGGAAATCGAGATTGGCGATTGTCAGGATGACATCTCTCCGATCGGCGCTGTTCTTGGTGTAGGCCAGCAGGTTCGGATTGTCGATCGGGTGGAACCACAGCCGCTCATTGGACTGCAGCGCGGGATGTTCTCGGCGTGCCCGGTTCACGCGTGCGATCAGGTCGCGCAGGCTGTCCGGCCGGTCCAGGTCCCACGTCCGCTGCTCGTACTTCTCAGAGTCCAGGTACTCCTCCGTGCCGGGGTCACGCGGCGTGTGCTCCATCAACTCGTAGGCAGGGCCGTAGATCCCATAGTTCGCCGAGAGCGTCGCAGCGAGAACAAAGCGCGCCTCGAACGCGGCGCGGCCGCCTGCCTGAAGGTCGGCGTGAAGGATGTCGGGTGTGTTCGGCCAGAAGTTCGGACGGAAGAACTCGCTCACCGGCGCTGAGGTCAGCTCCGTCATGTACTCGCGCAGTTCGGCGGCCGTGTTACGCCACGTGAAGTAGGTGTAGGACTGGGAAAACCCGAGCTTCGCCAAGCGGTACATCACCTTCGGCCGCGTGAACGCCTCGGCGAGGAAGAGCACCTCGGGGTGATCGCGCTTGATGTCGTTGATCGCCCACTCCCAAAACGCGAACGCCTTGGTGTGCGGGTTGTCGACTCGGAAGATGCGCACGCTCTGGCCGATCCAGAACCGGAAGACGCCGGCGAGCGCGTCCCACAGCCCACGCCTGTCGCGGCTCTCGAAGTCGAACGGGTAGATGTCCTGGTATTTCTTGGGCGGGTTCTCGGCGTATTGGATGGTTCCGTCCGGACGCGCGCGGAACCACTCGGGATGCTCCTTCACCCACGGGTGATCGGGCGATGCCTGGAACGCGATGTCCAGTGCGATCTCGATTCCCCGCTCCCTGGCCACGTCCACCAGGTTCCTGAAGTCCGCGAGCGACCCGAGGTCGGGGTGGACGGCCGAGTGACCGCCTTCCGGTCCGCCGATCGCCCACGGCACGCCGGGGTCGGTTGGGTCAGTGGACGGCTCGTTGTTCGGCCCCTTCCTGAACTGCCGCCCGATGGGGCTGATCGGCGGCATGTACAGGACATCGAAGCCGAGCTCCTCGACATACGGGAGTCGCGCGATCACGTCCTCGAACGTGCCGTGGCGTTCCGGGTCAGCAGACGCCGAGCGTGGGAACAGCTCGTACCAGGCCGAGAACCGCGCTCGTTCCGGGTCCACTGTGACCGCAAGCGGCTGCTCGAGGGTCGTCTCCAGGCTTCGGTCCGGGTATTTCTCGACGAGCGCGTCCAATTCGGCACCGAGCGCTTGCGCGGCAGTCAGTTTGGAGGCCGCGGCTCGCAGCAGGCTGGAGTCCGCAGGGATGGCCCGATCCGCCGCGCCTTCGACCAATGCGGCCCCGATGCGCAGGTCAACGGTTACGTCCTGCCCGGCGGCGTCGATGCGCTTCTTGAGGTCATGGCGCCAAGTCTCCCAGTGATCGACCCAGCCCGCGACCGAGTACTCGTAGCGGCCCAGCTCGGTGAGCGAAACGGAGGCGCGCCAGTGGTCGTTGCCGAGCGGCTCCATCTCGGTCTCGTGCCAAGCGTCGGCCTGGCCGACGCGCGTGCGCAGCACGACTCGGATCTCATCGTGGCCGTCGATGAAGGCATCGGCCTCGATAACCAGCACGTCGCCGACAACCCGTTTGACGGGAAATCGACCGCAGTCGATCTGCGGCGTGACGTTCTCGATGACGACCCTGCGCCGTCCATCTGCGTCGGGCGCTGTAGAAATCGTTTGATGCCCGTCGCTCACTTGCGCGTGTGCTTGGCAGTGGCTGGTTTGACTCGTTTGAGAGGCGGCTTGGCCTTCTGCCGCGCCGCCGGCCGGGCGGGCCTCGTGGATGCCCACTTGGGCGGCACTGCGAGTGCCTTTTCGAACAGGTCGAGCCTGTAGCCGGCCTTCTCCGCGGCCTTGCGAAGCTCGGCCTTGCGCGGCACGGCGAGGGCGTCCACCGCCCTTTCGAAGCGCTCGCGATCGAACCACGTCTTTCCGTCGTGCCGGTTGACGCCGATCGAGCGCCGGAAGCGCTCGTCGCGCATCAGCTCGCGCGGCCGGATGCCGTCACTACCGGGCTCCTTCGCCTCCCCCTCGCGATCGAGCGCCAGGGCAATTAGGTCTGCCTCGGGCCACACGCGGTCGACCGACCACTCGTAGATCCAGCGCCCGCGGGCCATGTCCGGCCGATGGACGGCGAGCAGCGACTCGACTGCTCTCGCGCTGTCCAGCGCATCCGGTTTGGTGGTTGAAGTCGTCGTCGACTTGGGCGTCGTCGCCTTGGAGGCCGGCTGCTCGAACGCGGTTATGTCGAGGAGCCTCGCCGCCTCGCGCACCGCGTCCTCGATGCGGCCTTTGCGAAGGGCCTCGTGGAGCGGCGCCAGCTCCAGCTCGCCCATCGCTTCGTCGACTGACGGCACTCCGCGGCCGTTGAGCCACGCGGCGAGGCGTCCGTAGCTCCCGTCCGAATCGTGAACGTCGTACATCTCCACGAAGACGTGACAGGTGTACCCGCCGAGCTCCAGGTACAGGCCCTTCGCGGCGAGATCTTCGTGGCTGCGCAGGTAGTAGAGATCAGTCCGGCCGTCGCGCATGACGAGGTAGTAGTCGGCGCCACCGGTCAGCGACAGCCCTTCGGCGAGGGAGCGTCCGGTGACGGCGGCCGTCCTGATCCAGCCGGAGGTGTCACCAAACCTGTTGTGGTAGACGACGAGTGAGCGAGTCCCCTCGCGGCGGTTCGAGAACGCGAAGACATCCTCGTTAACCCCGCCGGCGGTGGTGAAGAAGTCGTACAGGGCGAAGTCGTCGACCTCGGCGAACAGTGCCCGCCTGTGAAGTAATGGGAAGATCTCGCGCTCGTGGCGCGCGATCGTGTCGGGGTCGGGCGTCTCGTTCAGGTAAGCGCGGCGGTACTCCATGCCATAGCGCTCGGAGAAGCCCTCGATCTGGCCGTGACCGAACATCGGCAGCCCGGGCATCGTTGCCATCACGGTCGCCACGCCGAAGTACTTGTCGCCCTTGCCGAACTGGTCGACCGCCGTGCGCTCGTCGGGGTTGTTCATGAAGTTCACGTAGCGCTTCAGGATCTGGGGATCGAACTCGAGCGTGTTCTTGATTACCAGCCGGTACTCGGCGTTCTTCTCGTCGCGCATCATGTTCATGAACGCACTGTTGTAGACGCGGTGCATGCCGAGGGTTCGGACGAAGTAGCCCTCCATCAACCAGAACGCCTCGGCGAGCAGCAGCGTGTCGGGCGCCTCAGCGGCGACGCGGTCGACGACCTCGCGCCAGAACTCCTGCGGCATGAGGCGATCGAAGTCGGCCTTGCTCATGGAGTACTCGGCCCGGGACGGGATCGCTCCGGCCGTGCCCGGCTCGGGATACCAGAGGCGCTGGATATGTTTCTTGGCGAGCGTCATCGCCGCGTCGAAGCGGATGATCGGGAAGCGGCGCGCCACGGCGAGGATGGTCTGGATGACGGCCTCGCGCACCTCTGCCTTCAGATAGTCGAGCTGGGCGGTGTCATTCCAGGGCATCGAGGTGCCGTCGTTGCCGTGGTAGACGTAGCGTTCCTGGCTGCTCCAGCGATCGGACCGCTTGAACGTCACCGCGGCGTTGGTGTTGTCGAAGTAGTGGTCCTCGATGTAGATGCCGACGCGCTCGTCGTGCGACAGGTTGGGCCCGTTGTACGAGTAGTCGGGATAGGGCGCATCGCGGCGCGACATGAACCAGTCGGGATGCTCCACCACCCAGCGCGAATCGATGCCCATGTGGTTGGGCACCATGTCGCTGGCCAGGCGGACGCCGCGTGACCAGGCGCGATCGCGCAGGTTGGCGTAGGCCTCTTCCCCGCCCAGGTCATCGGCGATGCGGTAGTCCATCAACGAGTAGGCCGATGCGACGGCCTCGGGGTTGCCGCGCAACTGCTTGATCTCGCGCGACGCGACGCTGCGCTCCCACAGCCCGATCAGCCACAGTCCGGTGAAGCCGCGCGAGGCGATCGTGTCGAGCTCCTCATCGGGGATCTGGTCGAGGCGCCAGATCGGATGGCCGTAGGCGCGACTCAACTGGTCGAGCCAGACGTACGTGCTCTTGGCCAGGAGCACGACCCGCGGCATCCAGTCGAGATCGTGGCTGAACCGCTCGGTCTCCTCCTCAAGCCCGCCGAAGCCCTGCAGGGCCGCGGCGTCTGTTTCGCCACCGGCGGCAAGGACGTCATCGCCGCCGCCCTGGGTCGCGTGGAAGCGCATCCATACGGCGCGCTCGTCCTCGGTCAGGATGTCGAGGTTGACGACGAGCCGATCGCCGAAATTCTGAGCGGCGAATCCCCAGCGGTCGGTGATCCAGCGCAACTGATCGGCCAGGGTCTCGCCGCCCTCGAGCGCCGGTCGGCGGAGGAGCGAGATCAGGTCCTCGTCGTCGGGGCCGAAACCGGGCTGGGTCTTGAAGTACGCCTCGAGCCCGCGGATCGCGGCCAGATAGGCACTCCCCTCCTCCAGCGGCCTGTCGTCGAACAGCTCGCCGTGTGGGGCAAAGCCGGGGTTCATGTTGGCCAGCCAGAGCAGCAGGAGCTCCTCGAGGACGATCTCGCGGTTTGGCGTGCCGTCCGTTTCGCCGGCGACGTATTCCTCCGGCGACATCTTCCCGCGGTAGGCGGCGATGGACGGGAAGTACTCGGCGAAACTGGTCAGGGTCGCGTCCAGGACCGGCGCCGTCAGCCGATCACGGAGCGATGCCAGCGCGTCCGAAATGGCGTCAGGGTTGCGCTCCCGTCGGTACATCTCGACGACGAAATGCAGGATCTCGTCGACAAGGCCCATCGCGTTGATGTCGCCCGCCCTTACGGCCGCGCTCGGATCGGTCGCCAGGTCGCGCTGTTCGTTCATCTTCTGGGCAAAACGACGGGCGGCGGCGAAATCGGCGAGGACCACGTTGCCAGTCAGGCTGAACAGCGCCTCGTCGAAGCCGTAGCGGTCCCGGGCCTCGCGCGAGACATGGAATTCCCGGGAGGGCTGGGCAGACGTTTTCGCGCGTGAAGGCGCCTTGGGTGAGGGGATCTTGCGCGAGGGCGTCTTGCGTGAGGTCATCGTGTGTGGTGAATCCTCGCCCACGCCCGCCCTTCGCGCCAGCCCGCAATCGTCGTGGTGCCCTGACGCGCCCGTTTTCAGTGGCTGGCTGTTGTCGCGCTGCACAGGGCCGCTCGGCCGAGGCGCCCCGCGTGTTACGGTCAAAACGCCGGGTCACGAGTTTGGGGTGCCGCATGTCAGCTCGTCTTTTGACAGCCGCTGTAATCCGTCGTGTCGCGGCCGCGTTCACACTCGCCTGCCTCCTCGCCACATCGATGCCGGTCGGCGCGTCGGCTGGAACCCTGAACGAGACCTTGGTCCAGGGAGGATTGAGTAGCCCGATCTACCTCACACATGCCGGGGATAGCCGCTTGTTCGTCGCTGAGCAAGGCGGCGACATCGAGATCCTGGGCGTAGGAACGTTCCTGGACATCTCGACGAAGATCTCGACCGGCGGTGAGCGCGGCCTGCTTGGACTGGCGTTCCACCCCAGCTGCGCGTCCAACCGCTTTTCTACGTCTTCTATACACGAGCCTCAGATGGCGACCTGGTGATTGCCGAGTACGAGCGCTCGATATCAGACGCGAACGACGCCGACGAGAGCAGCGAGCGGATCCCCTTGACCATCGAGCACTCATCCGCCAGCAACCACAATGGCGGCTGGATCGATTTCAAGGGCGATCTGCTTTACATCGCGACCGGTGATGGCGGCGATACTCCGAACAAAGCCCAGGATAAGAACAGCCTGCTGGGCAAGATCCTGCGCATCAACCCGCTTGACCCTCCCGGAGCGGCCGACTACAGCATCCCGCCGAAGAACCCGTACGTCGGGCGAACGGGCAGGGACGAGATCCTTGCCCGGGGTCTCCGCAACCCCTGGCGCTGCTCACATGACCCAAAGAACGGACGCTTGTGGTGCAACGACGTCGGAAGCGGGTCCTGGGAGGAGATCAACCGAGTCAAGACCGGCAATGGCATCAACTTCCGCTGACCGGTGCTAGAGGGTCGCCACCCGCAGGGGACAAATAATCCCTGCACCAGTAATGCAAGACGCTTCCGATCGCGGAGTACTCACATTCGTTCAACGAGTCGACCGGCGCGCCGTGCACGTCGACGACCGGGGGCTACGTCTCGCGGCGCCCGGGAGCGACCATGTTGGGCAAGTACATTTTCGGGGACTTCTGCTCCGGGTTCGTATGGATGATTCCGGCCGACTTCCCATCCGGTGGATCCCTCCCCACGCCGATCGATACCGACCATTCGATTAGCTCGTTTGGCCGGGGTGTCGACGGACGGCTTTACCTGGTCGACATCGGCGGTGCGGTTTACCGGCTGAACGACAGCTGACCGAAGGGGGCTGCCGGCCCTTTCTCGCGAACCTAGTGGTATTGCCGCCAGAGGAACTCGCGTAGCGTCAGTCCACTGGCCCGCACGTCGGCGGCCATCTCGCGCCCGACGTAGCGGTAGTGCCAAGGCTCGTACTGATAGCACGTCACCCCCTGGTAGCCGTCCGGGTAGCTCATGAGGAACCCGTACCGCCACGCGTTCGCCTTCAGCCAGGCACCCGTTGGGGAGTCGGCCCAGTCCTCGTACTTCCAGGCTGGTTTCGGATCGCTCGTCCCGGCGAAGTCGACCGCGGTGCCCAGGTGGTGCTCGGAGTGGCCGGGTCGCGCGACAAGCAGGCGGCCCGCTTCGAGCCCCTTGTTGCGGATCTCACGTTCATACAGATACTGCTGCTGCTTGTAATTGCGATAACCCGAGACCACGCGTAGCGGTCTTCCGGCCTTAGCGGCGGCGCGGGCCAGCGCGGCCAGATCGGCAATGACAAACCTTCTGACGCGTTCGCCGTCGTTCAAACCCGCGTTGGCGGTCGAGGTCAGGCGCGGCGGCGGCATATAGCTGCGCGGCAGGGCGTAGATCGTGTCCACTAACGTCTTGGGCGACTCGTCGTAGCCCGTGTAGCGCGTCAGGACGTCGTCATACCGGCAATCGGGCGGCGGCAATTCCGCGGCCAATGCGGTTTGGCCCGTGCCGGCACTAACGCCAAGAACGACGCTCAGCCCGACGGCAACGGCAAGCGACAGCTGCTTCAGCTTGTGCACGGCATTCCCTCCGACTCCACTTTGGGACCTCGCTCAGCGCCGCGTCAAGTTCACCGAAAGTCCCGCCCTCAGCCGAACAGGTGCGTGTCGCGCCGAAGAGTTGATCCACCCCGGTCACGGGAACGTAAGCTGTGACGATGGCTAGTCGCTTGACATGGGCTGCTTGTGGCATGGCTGCCGCGGCGATGGCAATTGGCGTGGGCGAGATAGTTGCGGCGCTCACCGGCGGCCAGTCGATCATCGTCGCCATCGGGGCGCTGGTGATCTCGCTCCAGCCACCGGGGGCAAAGGACCTGATGGTTGCCCTGTTCGGCGAGAACGACAAGCTCGCGCTCGAGGTCGGGACGGCGATCGGCGGCACCCTCGTCGGCGGATTGCTGGGCCTCCTCGCGCGGCGCGACCGCGGACTGGGGTTTGCCGGTTTCGCGGCCTTCGGAGGGGTTGCGTTTCTGCTCCTGCAGCGCGACCCGCTGGCCGGGATGCTCGAGTCCGCGCTCAGCGCCTCATCGGCGGTCGCCGCCGGGGTGGGGATGCTCTACTGGCTCTCCGGATCGCTCGAGAGTCGCGCGCCCTCCACAGACGCAGGTGGGCAGGTGCAGCAAGGGTCGTCCCGGGATATGGGTCGCCGTGCCTTTTTGGCCCTGGCGGGAACCTTCGTGGCAGTCGGTGGCGCGCTGGCGATCGTGGGGCGCTTCCTGGCGTCTCAAGTGCCGAGTGCCGGGCCCGGCGTCGCCATCCCCACCCCTTCAGGCACCAATTTCGCCATCGACGGCCTCACGCCCGTCGTCGTGCCGAACGACGTTTTCTACCGGATCGACACTCGCCTGGACGTGCCGGAGGTCGACGCCGCCACGTGGCGACTGCGCGTGCATGGGATGGTCGACCGAGAGATCACGCTGACTTACGCCGACCTGCAGCAGATGGCTATGGTCGAACAGTTCGTGACGATTGCCTGCGTCTCGAACGAGGTTGGCGGCCGGCTCGTCGGGAACGCGCTGTGGAGCGGGGTGCGCCTGATGTCGGTTCTCGACATGGCCGGCGTCAAGGCGGAGGCGACGCAACTCGTCGGCCGCTCGTTCGATGGCTGGACAAGCGGCTTTCCTACGGCGCACCTGTCCGGAGCGGGGCAGGACGCGCTGATCGCATTGTCGATGAATCGCGACACCCTGCCCGCTGCGCACGGATTTCCGGCACGCCTGATCGTGCCCGGAATTTACGGGTACGTCTCTGCGACAAAATGGATCACCGAGATCGAGCTGACCACGCTGGAAGCGTTCGACGCCTATTGGGTGCCGCTGGGCTGGGCAAAACAGGCTCCAATCCTCACCCAGTCACGCATCGACGTGCCGCGCAGAAGCGGACGCGTCCCGGCTGGCAGGGTCGAGGTCGCCGGCGTGGCGTGGGCGCCCACGCGTGGCATCTCGCGGGTCGAGGTGCTTGTCGACGGAGTCGAGCCATGGCACAGCGCGGAGCTGTCAGTGCCGTTGTCGACCGCGGCCTGGGTGCAGTGGCGTGTCAACGTCGACGCTGCGGCCGGTGCCCACACGGTCCAGGTGCGCGCCACGGACGGTAGCGGCGAGACCCAGACATCGGACCGTACGCCGCCCGCCCCGGACGGCGCCCGCGGCTACCACTCGATCAGCTTCGCCGCCGAGTAGCGCTTCCGCGCCGCCAGGCCAGATTCCCATGAGGTGGGAATCCGGCGTAATTGGGCTGAGAATCGAGCGTAGGCGGAGTAGCGACCGCTACAGTCGGCCGGCGCGGATGATGCGCTGCAGGAACCGCTGCGTTCGTTCCTCGCGCGGCGTGGACAGGATCACTGACGGGGGTCCATCTTCGAGGATCCGGCCCTCGTCGAGGAAGCAGATGCGGTCTGCCACGTCGCGCGCAAAGCCCATCTCGTGGGTGGCGATCACCAACGTGATGCCTTCGGCGGCCAGCTCGCGGATCACGTCCAGAACCTCAGCGACGAGCTCGGGATCGAGCGCGGCGGTGATCTCGTCCAGCAAGAGCAGGTCGGGCTTCATCGCCATGGCGCGGACGATCGCCGCCCGCTGCTGCTGGCCGCCCGAAAGTCGGTCGGGATATTCGGCCGCCTTCTCGGCCAGCCCGAAGCGGGTCAGGAGATCCATCGCCTGGGCCTCGGCGACCGACCGTGACAGGCCGAGCACCTTGCGTGGCGCAAGAGTCACGTTGCGCAGCAC
>Ga0136621_1000975_pt1 | contig 11478 bp, 12 predicted proteins | sample AntDryUQ445A2306_FD_104673 | JGI IMG/M metagenome (GOLD analysis project Ga0136621, IMG submission 104673) | Polar desert sand microbial communities from Dry Valleys, Antarctica - metaG UQ445A (23.06) | ecosystem: Environmental > Terrestrial > Soil > Desert | place: Antarctica: Dry Valley...
ACCCATAGCTCGTAAGCGTCGTCGAGGCCCGCCTTGGGCATGTAGCAGTCGCGCACCAGGGTGAGCGCCTCGAGCGTCGCCTCCCCGGCCGTCTGGGTGACCAGCACGGGCGGCCAGAACAGGCCCGGGTAGAGCTGCACGCCGACGTAGTCGAGGGCGCGGCGAAACCGCGGTCCGGCGCGGGCTCCGATCTCCTCCCAGAAGCCGGCATCCTCCGCGGGCGTGTACCGGTAGGCGTAGGTGAAGCCGAGCTCGACATCGCGCCGAGCGCCACGCCGGAGCACCCGGTCGGCGACGCGGACGCCACGGATGATCGCCTCGACCGCGCGATCGTAGGCGCCGTCGGAGGTGTTCTCGGAGAGCGGCAGGTTGACCTCGTTGGTGATGCTGAGCGCCACCAGCGCCCGGTTGCGGGCGAGCGCCCGGGTCGCCCGGCGCACGAAGCGCGTCCAGGCGACCATGTCGCCCTCCTGCTCGGGCGCCGGGTGGTAACGAATCTGCGACTCGACCGCAAAGCCGCGACGGGCATAGAGGCGAGCGCGCCGCACGAACCGCCGGATCGCCGCCCGTCCGTCCGACATGAACAGGCGGTTGAGGCGGATCACCAGCTCCCGTCGCGGCGGACGCAGCTGGTCAAGCGCAGCGAGGCGGGCACGGCGGTCTTCGGGCAGCACCTCGCCCTGTGACTCGCCGACCGTGCCCGCGAGCTGGGGGGTGATGCCGAAGCGCAGCGGGTTGACCGGGGCCGAGGCCGGCGGCGGCTCGGCCTGCAGGCACGACTCGCCCGAGCCCTGGCCGAGCGCGGCGGGCGCTGTGACGCCGAGCGCGAGAGCCACGCCCAGTGCGCCGAGTGCGCCGTGTCGCGCCGTCCGGACGGTCATTCTTCGAGCGGCTCCGGCGGCTCGATCCCCCAGGCGCACATGCCCTCCTCGATCCGCGCGATCACGGTCTCGATCACCTGGATCCGCGCGTAGCGCTTCGAATCGGCCGGGATCAGCGACCAGGGTGCGTAGGGCTGATCGGTGTGGGCGAGCATCTCCTCGACCGCCTCCTCATAGGCGCCCCGCTTGTCGCGGTTGCGCCAGTCCTCGTCGGTCAGCTTCCACGCCTTCAGCGGCTTTCGCTCGCGGCGCTTGAATCGCTCGAGCTGCTCCTCGGGCGAGATCTGCATCCAGATCTTGACCAGGATCATGCCTTCGTCGGCGAGCGAGTGCTCGAAGTTGTTGATCTCCTCGTAGGCCCGCTGCCATTGCTCGCGGGTGGCGAAGCCCTCGACCCGCTCGACCAGGACCCGGCCGTACCAGCTGCGGTCGAAGATCGACATCCCGCCCCAGCCCGGCAGGTGCGGCCAGAAGCGCCAGAAGAAGTGATGGCGCTTCTCGTCGGCGGTGGGCGCCGCGAACTGGACGACGCGCACGTGGCGCGGGTCCATCTGGGCGACCAGTCGCTTGATCGAGCCGCCCTTGCCGGAAGCGTCCCAGCCCTCGAAGAGGACGCACACCGGCGGGCCGAGGTCGCGGTCGCCGATCTGGCCGCCGAGCGTCAGCCGCAGCTGCGAGAGCCTCGACCATGCCTTCGCCAGGGCGCGGTCCTGGTCTTTGCGCGAGACCGCCTGCGAGAGGTCGAGCTCGTCGAGGCGGCCCATCAGAGCAGCACCGCCAGCGGCACCTTCGGGCCCGGCGGAGGCGGCTCCTCGGAGAACACCTGCAGTGCCAGCGGGAACAGCAGCACGGCCAGGAAGACCATGATGATCCCGATCGCGACCACCCACCTCGAGTGCATCCCGTGCCCCCACATGGCGACCAGGAAACCGAGCACCATCAGGCCGAGGTAGGGCTCGATCGTGTCGGGCAGCAGGGCGCCGGCGGGCAGCAGGTCCATCCCGTCATTATTAGGGGGCGTCGGCTGCTTCGCTCCGACCACCCCAGAGATGACCGATCACGAGCAGACGAGCGTCCCCGAGGTCAAGGCCGCGCTGGAGGGCGCCGGCTACCTCGCCGACGAGTCCGCGGCGCTGGTCTCCTATCTGGCCCAGGAGCTCGGCAAGCCGGTGCTGGTCGAGGGCCCCGCCGGGGTCGGCAAGACCGAGCTCGCCAAGGCGCTCTCGCGGGCCACCGGGCGCAGCCTGATCCGGCTGCAGTGCTACGAGGGGCTCGACGAGTCGAAGGCCCTCTACGAATGGAACTACCGCAAGCAGCTGCTGCGGATCCAGGCGTCCGAGGACGAGTCCTGGGAGGACATCTTCGCCGAGGACTTCCTGCTCACGCGGCCGCTGCTCGAGGCGATCTCCTCGAGCGAGCCGGTGGTGCTGCTGATCGACGAGATCGACAAGACCGACCAGGAGTTCGAGGCGATGCTGCTCGAGGTCCTCTCCGACTTCCAGATCTCGATCCCCGAGCTCGGCGTGATCGAGGCCCGCACCCACCCGATCGTCGTGCTCACCTCGAACAACTCGCGCGAGCTCACCGAGGCGCTGAAGCGCCGCTGCCTCTACCTCTGGCTCGACTACCCCGACGTCGATCGCGAGATCGAGATCGTCCGCCTGCACGCCCCCGAGCTCGACGACCGCCTCGCCCGCCGCCTGGTCGAGGTGATCAACATGGTCCGCCAGCTCGATCTGAAGAAGCCGCCCTCGATCGCCGAGTCGATCGACTGGGCGCGGGCGTTGCTGCTGCTCGGCGCCCACGACATCGACCGAGCCATGTTCGAGCGGACGATGAGCATCATCGTCAAGCACCGGACCGACATCGACCTGGTCGCCGAGCGGGTCGGCGTCCGCCTCGCCGAGGAAGGCAAGTACAGGCTTGCCGAAGGCGCCTGAGCAGCTGCCCCCCGGCCTCGCGCCCCGCCTGATCGCCTTCTGCGATCAGCTTCGCAGCGAGGGCATGGCCGTGGGCACGGCCGAGATCCTCGATGCCTTCGCCGCGCTCTCGGCCGTCTCCTGGACCGACCCCGCCGACTTCCGCGAGGCGCTGGCGGCGACGATCGCCAAGTCCCAGGAGGACCGCCAGGTGTTCGACCTGCTGTTCGAGCGCTTCTTCTTTCGTGCCGCCGAGGCCGGAGCGCTCGAGCATCAGATCCGCGAGCAGCGCGACGAGGGCGGCGATCGGCTCGACCTGGAGCAGCTTCGTGAGGCGATCAGGGAGGCGATCGCCCAGGGCCAGGAGGGACAGATGCGCGACGCCGCGCGGCTTGCGATCGCCGCCTTCGGCCGTCGAGGCGAGGGCTCGGGCGTCGTCGGAGTTGACGTCCAGCGGATCCGCCGCACGCTCGGACTGCAGATCAGCGGCCGCGACGCCGAGGGCGAGGAGTCCCGGCTGGAGCGCCAGCAGATCCAGGCGTTCGAGCGCCACCTTCGCCGCGAGCTCGAGCGGGCCCTGATCGAGCGCACCCAGGCGATGCCGCCGGCGCGCCCGCTGGCCGAGCTCGACCGGGCCCTGCCGACGAGCCCCACCCAGGACCTGGCCGCCGTGCATCGCGCGGTCGCCCAGCTGAAGCGCCGGCTGGCGACGCTCGGCCACGAGCAGCGCGGACGAAAGCGCGCCTCGGCGGTCGACATGCGGCGGACGATGCGCGCCTCGCTGGAGACCGGCGGGGTCCCGCTGCGGCTCAAGTACAGGCCGAAGCGCCCGCGGCGCCCGGAGATCTACGTGCTCTGCGACGTCTCGACCTCGGTCACCTCGGCGAGCATGTTCTTCCTCTCCGTCCTGCATGCCCTGCACGACTCGTTTCGCAAGCTCCGCAGCTTCGTCTTCATCGAGCGGATCTCGGAGGTCACCGAGGTCTTCGAGCGCGAGCGCGACTTCCGCGAGATCTCACGCAAGATCAGCCAGGAGGGCGGCGTCGCCGACGTCTCCGGTTACACCGACTACGGCCGGGTCTGGCTCGAGTTCATCGAGCAGATCTCCGAGGACCTCGATCCACGCTCCACCGTGATCGTGCTCGGCGATGCGCGCACCAACGGCCGCGAGCCGCATGCCGATGTCTTCGCCCGGATCTCCGAGCGCGCTGGGCGCACCTTCTGGCTCAACCCCGAGCCGCGCCTCTACTGGAACTACGGGGACTCGGTGATGGCCGCCTACGAACGCCACTGCGACGCCGCCTTCGAGTGCTGGACGACCAAGCACCTGGAGAACTTCGTCAACGTGATCGCCGGCGGCAAGCCGGTGGTCGAGTAGCCGAAGCCGTCTAGACTGCGTCGCGACAACCAGGGGGGCTCGCGGGCAAGCGGGCTGAGATAGCGCCTCCGAAACGGAAGAGAACCCCGGCGCCGACCCTTTGAACCTGTGCGGTAATGCGCGCGGAGGGAGCATGCGAAGCGGACCTGAGGCTCCCGTCGAGGAGCCTCGAACATCTTCAGAGCCCGGCGCCGGGGCCGCGGTCGAAATCGTCGGGCTCGCCCACGCCTTCGGGGCGCTCGAGGTGATCGACGGCCTCGGCCTGCGCGCCGGCGCCGGCGAGGTCGTCGGACTGGTCGGTCCCTCCGGCTGCGGCAAGTCGACCCTGCTCGAGCTCGTCGCCGGCCTGCTCGAGCCGACCGGCGGAGCGATTCGCGTCGACGGCGACCCCTCGGCCGCCGGCCGGCTGGCGCGCTGCGCCTACATGCCTCAGCGAGACCTGCTGCTGCCATGGCTGACGGCGATCGACAACGCGGGGCTGGCGCCCCGCAGCCGCGGCGCCTCGCGCGCCGCCTCGCGAGCCGCGGCGGCGCCGCTGTTCGAGCGCTTCGGCCTCGCCGGCTTCGAGGCCAGCCGGCCGGCGCAGCTCTCCGGCGGGATGCGCCAGCGGGTCGCCTTCCTTCGCACCCTGCTCGCCGGCAAACCGGTGCTGTTGCTCGACGAGCCGTTCGCGGCGCTCGACGCGATCACCCGTGCGCAGATGCAGGAGTGGCTCGCGGTGGCGCTGGCCGCGGGCGAGCGCACCGTGCTGCTGGTCACCCACGACGTCGAGGAGGCGCTCTACCTCTGCGACCGGGTCGTCTTGCTGACGCCGCGTCCCGGCGCCCCGGTCGCCGAGCTCGGCTCGCCGTCGCCGCGGCGATCGCCGCGCAGCGCCGTGGTCGCCGATCCCGCCTTCGTCGCCCTGCGCGCGGAGGCGCTCGCGGCACTCGAGCGGGGGGCGCGATGAGGCGCTGGCTGCCACCGGTGGCGGTGATCGCGGCGGCGATCGGTCTCTGGGAGCTTGCCGCGCGCTGGGATCTGATCGCCGAGGCGCTCCAGATCCAGCCTTTCCTGGTGCCGGCTCCGAGCGATGTCGCCGAGGCGCTTTGGCGCGACCGCGAGCTGCTCGCCGACAACGCCTGGGTGACCGGGCAGGAGGTGGTCCTGGGCTTCGCCCTCGCCCTGGTCGCCGGCATCGCCTTCGCCGTGATCCTGCATCTCTCCAACCTCCTGCGCCGTTCCTTCTACCCGCTGCTGATGGCCTCGCAGACGGTGCCGGTGATCGCGATCGCCCCGATCCTGGTGGTCTGGCTCGGCTACGGACTCGGCCCGAAGCTGGTGATCATCGCCCTCGTCTGCTTCTTCCCGATCACCGTCAACACGCTCGACGGCCTGCGCTCGGTCGACCCGGAGCTGCCACGGATGATGCGGACCCTCGACGCCGGCCGCGGTCAGGTGCTGCGCCGGGTCGAGCTGCCCTCGGCGCTGCCGTTTTTGTTCAGCGGGGCCAAGATCGCCGCCGTCGTCTCCGTGATCGGCGCCGTCTTCGGCGAGTGGTCGGGCGCCAATCAGGGCCTCGGCCACCTGATCCTGGTCGCCCAGGGCCAGGTGCTCACCGATCGCGTCTTCGCCGCCGTGTTTGTGCTCTCCACGATCGCAATCGCGATGTTCGGCCTGCTCAGCCTGCTCGAGCGCCGGCTCGCCTGGTGGCGGCCCGGCCCCGACCCGACCAGACAACCCCGGTAACGAAGAACAAGGAGCCCCCGTGACCCTCGCTCGAAAGCCGCTCGTGATCGCGACCGCCCTGCTCTGCGCCACCGCCCTCGCCGGCTGCGGTGAGAAATCCGAGCCCGGCGAACCCGGCGAGCCCGAGCCGTTCACGCTCGCTCTCGACTTCTTCGTCAACCCGGACCACGCCGGCATCTACACCGCGATCGAGCGCGGCTACTTCGAGCAGGCCGGGCTCGAGGTCGAGCCGCAGGTCCCCTCCGACCCCTCGGCGCCGATTCGCCAGGTGGCCGCCGGGCGCGCCGACCTGGCGATCTCGTACGAGCCCGAGGTGCTGCTGGCGCGCGACCAGGATCTGCCGGTGGTTGCGGTGGCGGCGCTGGTGCCGCGCCCGCTGACCTCGCTGATCTCGCTTCCCGAAGCCGGGATCGCCGATCCGGCCGACCTCGCTGGAAAGACCGTGGCGACCGCGGGGATCCCGTACCAGGCCGACTTCCTCGACGTGATCCTCTCCGAGGAGGGCCTCGCCCTCGACGACATCGAGCAGGTCGACGTCGGCTTCGGACTGCTGCCGGCGGTGCTCTCCGGCGAGGCCGACGCGATGCTCGGCGGCTTCCTCAACATCGAGGGAGTCGACCTCGCCGAGCGCGGCCGCGACCCGCGCGTGGTCCCAGTCGACCGGCTCGGTATCCCCACCTACGACGAGCTGGTGCTGGTCGCCAACTCCGAGCGGGTCGCCGAGGATCCCGAGTCGATCCGGCTGTTCATCGCCGCGCTCGAGCGCGGCACCCGGGCCGCGGTCGAGGATCCGCAGGCGGCGACGGCAGCGGTGCTCGAGGCGGGCGACGGCCTGGATCCGAAGCTCACCGCTGCCGAGACCGAGCGCACGCTGCCGTTGTTGTTGCCCGAGCAGCGCTCGCAGCCGTTCGGCTTCATGGACGCGGACGAATGGGAGCGGTTCACCGGCCTGTTCGCCGACCGCGGCCTGATCGCCACCCGCTTCGAGGCCGCCGACCTGCTCACCAACGAGCTCCTGCCGGGAGAGGTCCCCGACTAGAAATCCGTCAAATGGCGGCGGCTCGGTCGGGCGCCAGCCTCTGCGGACCGGCGGCGGCGACAGCTCCGTGCCAGCGGATCAGCGCGAAGGAGCCGGCGAGACCGCGGAACGGCGCGTAGGGGGAGAAGTACTCCTCGACCTCGTCGACGGTGGCCCTGCGGCCGAGGCCGGCGATGACCCCGACGAGCTTGATGTAGGCGAGATCGCCCGCGGGCAGTGAGTCGGGCTCGCCACGGCCGGCCAGACCGAGCACCTGAAGAGTCCAGGGGCCGACTCCGGATATCCGCCGTAGCCGCCGGTCGCCCTCCGCAGCCGCCGGATCGACCCGGCCCGCGGCGACCTCGCGGGCGCAGCGGATCAGCGTCATCGCCCGCTTCGAGACGAGGTCCATCGAGGCGATCTCAGCCGGAGCTCGGGCCGCGATCGCCGCCGGTGTCGGCACGTCGCGCAGCGGGCCCGGACCCGCCCACGCCGGGCTCGTCCCCTGAGCCAGGCCGACGCCCCAGCGAGACACCATCCGCCGCTGGATCTGGCGCGCCCGCGCCGCCTCGATCAGCTGCTCGGTGACCGCCCAGGCAAGTGCCTCCCAGGCGAAGGGCCGGCGCTTGGGCCGATACCACGGCTTGTGATGGATGACCTCGCCGATCAGCGGGTCGCCGCGAAAGCGGCGGGCGAACTCGCTGAGCTCGTCGTCGACCCCGAGGGCGAAGCGCATGCGCTCGACCGCCGACTCCAGGGCCGCCGCCGGCACCGGGCGCTGGGCCGGGATCGCTCGAAAGACGACGCGATCGTTCTGCGCCTGCCAGACGTGCACGACGACGGCGTGCTCGCCGAGGTGCAGCAGCCGGGTGAGCACGCCGCGGCGGCAACGCATGGTTCCGTCGCCCCCGGCCGATCGCGGCAGTCGGTAGGTCCACGCCGGTCGCACCGCGACCTCGAGCGGGCGCAGGGGCCGCGGCCGCGCAGGGGCCAGGGGCCGCGTCGCACGCTCGAGTGCGGCGGCGGGGAGTGTCAAGGCGCCGGGGCTAACGGTCGCCGAGCAGGTGGACGTCGACCATGAACGAGCGGCTGGCGACGACCTTGACCGGCCGCCCACGGGCGAAGCGGCTTGCCGGGCGCCGCGAGGAGCCCGCTCGCGAGGCACGGACGACGGCGACGGTCGCGGCTCCGGCGACAAGGCCACCGGCGGCAGCGAGGGCGGCGCTGCGGACCTCGCCGCGCCAGGCCGAGAGCTCCGAGCGGCGGTCGACCGCGGGCAGCGGGCGGGCCGAGCCTTCGTCAGCGGCGCCCTCGGGCCCCACCATCTCGATCGCCTCGGTCTCCAGCAGCTCCTCGCGCATCCGCTTCTACTTTAGGCCCTCGGGCGGCGTCGGGTGCGCCGGCTGTAGGGGCCGCTCGTAGATGCGGTAGCGCTGGGCGATCTTGCCCCCCATGCCCTCCATCGCGCGATTCATCGGATCGTTGGTCTCGAGGATCCAGCCCATGTGCCCGCCGCGCGGGCCGGGGCCTCCCGCGGTCTCGATGTGGCGCTCGTAGAGAGCCGCCGCCACCCCGAGGTGCTGGTACTCGGCCTTGACCCCGAGCGCGAAGACGCGCAGGCGGTCGATGTAGCTCTTGCGGCGCAGGAAGTGCCACCAGCCGAAGGGCAGCAGGCGGCCGTTCATCCGCGCCAGCGCCTGCTCGATGTCGGGCAGGGTCAGCGCCGCCCCGACCACCTCGCCGTCGCGCTCGGCGATCATCGCCCAGTTCTCATCGAGGATCGGCTTCAGGTTCTTGGCCTGGAAGCGGACCTCGGCCTCGGTCACCGGGACGAAGCCCCAATTGCGCCCCCAGGCCTCGTTGTAGACCTCCATGAAGCGGCTGACCTCGGCCTCCATGTCGCGCTTACGCATCGAGCGCAGGACGACGCCCTCGTCGCGGGACTTCTGCGCCGCGGCATGGATCAGCGGGTGCATGCTGTCCCCCTCCTTGAGCTCGCCGAACCAAAGCGACCACATCAGCAGGTCGATTCGCTTCGCCAGCCCCAGGCCCTCGAGCAGGCGCTGGTAGTAGGGCGGGTGCCAGGGCTCAAGGATCATCGAGGGCTCGTCGTGTCCCTCGATCAGGATCCCGCACTCGTCGTTCATGGTGAAGTCCATCGGCCCGAGCATGCGCTCGCGCCCGCGCTCGCCCAGCCAGGCGGCGGCAGCGTCGACCAGCGCCGCGGCAGTCTGCGGATCGTCCTCGCAGTCGAAGAAGCCGAAGAGCCCGTCGTTGCCTGCCTGATAGGTGTCCCAGCGGCTGTCGATATGGGCGCTGATTCGGCCGACCGCCTCGCCGCCGCGCTCGGCCACGAACAGCTGCGCCTCGGCGTGCTCGAACCAGGGGTTCTTCGAGGGGTCGAGGAACCGGCGTCGCTCGAAGCGAAGCGGGGGCACCCACTGCGGGTCGTCGCGGCGCAGGCGATACGGCACCTCGATGAAACGATCCCGCTCGCGCTTGCCCGAGATCGGCCGAATCACAACGTCCGTCACCGGGCGGAACCTACACTTCGCGCCATGAGTGACACCGCCAAGGCCCCCGTCGACGTGTTCGAGAAGGCGCGCAGCCACGATCGCGCCGAGCAGCTCGCCGCCGCCCGGCAGGCAGACCTCTTTCCCTACTTCCGGGTGATGACCTCATCGGCCGGGCCGGTGGTCGAGATGGAGGGTCGCGAGACGATCATGCTCGGCTCCAACAACTACCTCGGGCTGACCGGCGACGAGCGCGTCAAGCAGGCCGCCCGCGACGCGCTCGAGACCTACGGCACCGGGCTGACCGGCTCGCGCCTGCTCAACGGGACGACGCCGCTTCACCTGGCGCTCGAGCGCGAGCTCGCCGAATGGATGGGGACCGAGGACGTGATCGTCTTCACCACCGGTCACCAGGCGAACGCCGGCTGCATCGGCACCATCCTCGGACCGGGCGACACGGTGATCTGCGACTCCGCCGACCACGCCTCGATCCTCGACGGCTGCAAGCTCTCGGGGGCGAAGCTGCGACCGTTTCGCCACAACCAGATGCCGAAGCTCGAGCGCATGCTGGAGCGGGCCGGCGGCGACGGCGGCGGCGTCCTGGTGGTCGTCGACGGCGTCTTCTCGATGGAGGGTGACCTCTGCGACCTGCCCGCGATAGTCGAGCTCTGCGGCCGCTACGGGGCCCGGCTGATGGTCGACGAGGCGCACGCGGTCGGCGTGCTCGGCGCCCGCGGCGCCGGCGCCAGCGAGCTCTTCGGGCTCGAGGACCACGTCGACCTGCGGATGGGCACCTTCTCCAAGAGCCTCGCCTCCTGCGGCGGCTTCATCGCCGGCCCGGCGGAGGTGGTCGAGTACCTGAGGATCGCCTCGCGGCCCTTCATCTTCACCGCCGCCGCGGTCCCGGCGGCGGTCGGCGCGGCGCTCGGCGCCCTGCGGGTGATCCGCTCCGACGGCCCCGAACTGATGGCGCGGCTGCTCGACAACGCCGGCTATCTGCGCGCCGGCCTCCGCGACCTCGGCCTCGTCGTGGTCGAGCCGGGCAGGCTTCCCGACGGCAGCGAGGCGAACACGCCGGTGGTCCCGGTCGTGGTCGGCGAGGACTGGCAGGCGGTCGTCCTCTGGAAGGCCTTGTTCGACGCCGGCGTCTACACCAACGTGGCGATCCATCCGGCGGTGCCCCCCGGGGGCGCGATGCTCCGCACCTCGCTGATGGCCTCCCACGAACGCCAGCACCTCGACCGGGCGCTGGCGATCATCGGCGAGGTGATCGCCGATTTCCCGGACCTGCCGCGAGCCGGCTAGCTACAGCTAGCCGTCGCGGTCCCCCGGCCGGGGGACCTTTCCTCTTGTCCATATCTGGACAAGACCCCTGCGCGCACGAAAAGCATGCTCTTAGCGACAACGCGGGGGGGCAAGAGCGGGTTCTCCGGTTGACGCGGCGGTCGTAACTTCTCTAGGTTGGCCGAAGCGCCGACGAACCCGGGGCGGGGAGCGGCCGGAGACGGGAAGGAGACTCGTCTCGGTCACCCCCAGTGCGGCCTCACCGGCCGTAGGGGGGCGTCAGTGCCCGTCCATAAGCAATCTCGAACCAGCTCTGAGGAGGAGTGAGAATGGAAGCTGCCTCGACCCTAGCCCCTGCCGCGACGCCGCAGCACATGGAGGCCCTGGCGCATGCCAACCGCGTTCGGTTGGCTCGAGCCTCATTGAAGCGCGCCGTCGCCGCAGAAGAGGTCGGAGCGGCGGAGATCGTCCGGGACTGTCCCTGGGAAGTCGAGTCGATGGCGATCGGCGAGCTGCTGCGCAGTCAGCGCCGCTGGGGCCGCACGCGGGCTCGGAAGTTCCTCGCCACGGTGGCGTTGAACGAGAACCGCGAGCTCGGCCGGCTCACCCATCGGCAGCGCTCGATGCTGGCGATCGAACTCGAGTCGAAGCGACCCGGGAGCGGCACCGCCTAGCGCACCAAAGACGAGTAGGCACGGTCAGAACGGGGCGGGCGCGACGAGCGCCCGCCCCGCCGCCACCATTCGGGGGTGTCGCC
>Ga0136621_1000976_pt1 | contig 11468 bp, 13 predicted proteins | sample AntDryUQ445A2306_FD_104673 | JGI IMG/M metagenome (GOLD analysis project Ga0136621, IMG submission 104673) | Polar desert sand microbial communities from Dry Valleys, Antarctica - metaG UQ445A (23.06) | ecosystem: Environmental > Terrestrial > Soil > Desert | place: Antarctica: Dry Valley...
GAGCAGTCTCCCGACGACGCCGTGCTCGCGCTCCATCAGGTCGAGGTAGCCGTGCCCGTCGCGGCGCCCGATCGTCATTCCCGCGACGAGGTGGTGGACGACGAAGTCGTGGAGGACGACGACGCCCGGCTCCCGTCGTAGCGCATCGACGATCCAGGCGTGCGCGTCCGGGTTGTTTCCGACGTGGTAGAGGGAGACGTCCATCCCCCGCGGCGCGCGCTTGCGACCGCGGCGGACGACGGTGACGGCGAGACGCTCGCGCAGCGCCGGCAGCAGGAGCGCGCCGTAGGCGGCGACGCCCGTCCGCTCCGGCGGCAGCGGCGAGAAGTACGCGACCCTCATGCGAGGAGCCGGTCGATCGCGCGATCCCAGGTCACCTCGGCGGCGATCGCCTTGCCCGCACGCCCATACGACGCCGCCTCGTCTCGGTGATCGCGAAGCCACCCGGCTGCGCGTGCAAGCTCCGCAGCGTCGGGGTGGACGACGAGCCCCGTTTCGCCGTCCGAGACGATCTCGAGCGGACCGCCCGCGTCGGTCGTCGTCAAAACGGGCTTCTCGGAGAGGAACGCCTCGAACGGCACCATGCCGTAGTCCTCGTCCACCGGGGCGTAGTAGACGGCGAGGCAGCGACCGTAGAGATCTGCGAGCTCGGCCTCGGAGACACGCCCCGCGAACCGAGCCCGGCCGTCGAGTCCACGAGCGTGAGCGAGCTCCTCGAGCCTCCGCCGGTCGGGGCCGTCCCCCGCGATCACGAGCTCGAGCGACGAGTCGAGCGCGGCGGCCTCGAGCAGGAGGTCGATCCGCTTCGCTCGGTCGAGCCGGTTGACGGAGAGAACGAAGTCGCCGTAACCCTCGCAGCGGTAGTCGAGCTCCTGTGGCGGGGGAGGTAGGAACTCCGCCTCGAGCCCGGTTGTGCGCTGCAGCCGGTCTGCCACGTTCTGGGAGATCGAGAAGAGCCGGGTCGCCTCGCCGAGCGCTACCCGATCGAGCGCCTGCACCTTGCGGCGCAGCGCGCGATCCTCCGGCGACTCGTCGAACTGCCCGAGGTCCGTGCCGTCGAGCTCGTACGCCTGTCTGAACTGGTGCACGAGCCAGACCCTCTTCTCCGCGTGCCGCACGAGATACGAGGGGAACTTCGTCGCGACGACCATGTCCACGCGGGCCCCGTCGACCTCGTCGAGATCGAGCATCCGCCAGAGGAACGCCTGCGTGAGGACGCGCGCGCCTGGATACCACTTGAACGGCACCGTGACGAGATCGGCCTCGTGACCTCGCGCTCGGAGCTCGTCGACGAGCCGGCCGGTCATGACCTCGGTGCCGCCCCAGGCGAACGGGATCTGGGGCCGAGCGACGAGAATCTTCATCGCCGCGCGGCGCGCAGCTCAGCCAGCTCCGCCTCCAGGCGATCGATCTGCAGCTGGAGGTCGTCGATCAGGCGCAGGGCGGCGGCATTGAAGGAGCGCTGGTCGTAGGCGACCGGCTCGACGTACCAGCGCATGAGCTTACGGAGGACGGCCTTGACCGGGCTACCGAGCCCACCGCGAACACCGGGCCGGAGCCGGAGCGAGCGATCTGCCGACACGGGCCACAGGCGTTCCGCCTCGGCGCGCGCCGCGCGGCGCTCGCCCTCGGTTCCGGCGACCGTGCCGGGATCCGATCCGGAGCGGCGAACCTCCTCCCGGAGCTCTCGGAAGAGCGCTTCGACGTCGACGGAAACCCCTGCAGATTCGCCGTTTTCGGCTTCGCCAGAGGGCATCGGGGCATTCTAACTGGGGCATGAGGACGACCAGGGATCGGACTACGATCATCCTGATGCGCGTCGGGATCTCCCTGCTCACGCTAGCTCCAGGCGATCTCGGAGGCTCGGAGACGTACGCGCGGCAGCTCGTCCGCGCGCTTTCCTCGGTGGGCACGCTCGAGTACGCCGTCTTCGTACCGGCCCGTGCGCGAGATGCGGCCGGTGGGCTTCCGGTCGTCGAGGTGCGCGAGCCGCCGGTGGCGCAACGAGGCCCCGCGCGGATTGCGGCCATGGCGCTGTCGACCTTCCGGTCCAAGAAGATCCAGGCGCGCCTCGACACCGTCGACGTCGTCCACTACGCGCTGACGGTGCCCCTGCCTCGCACGCAGCAGCCGACGGTGGTCACGCTCCACGACGTCCAGCACCGTGACCTCCCCGACTTCTTCGGGCCGGCTCGCCGCTCGTTCAGACGAGTTGCCTACGATCGCGCAACCCGCTCGGCGACAGCCGTCGTGGTGACGAGCGAGTTCGTTCGAGGACGCGCGCTCGAGCAGCTCGAGCTCGATCCGTCCCGCGTGCACGTGATCCCACACGCGATCAACCACACCCTGTTTCGTCCCGGCGAGGAGGAGCGCGAACCGTTTCTCCTCTACCCGGCGCGCGCCTGGCCGCACAAGAACCACGCGCGCCTGTTCGAGGCGTTCACGACGCTCCGGAAGACCCGGCCCCGGCTGCGGCTCGTGCTGACCGGGGGTGGACTCGAGCGCCTCGGCCAGCTTCCCGCGGGGGTGGAGCGCTGGGGTGTCGTCCCCGCGACTGAGCTCGCCTCGCTCTACCGCCGAGCGGCCTGCCTCGTCTTCCCGAGCCTCTACGAGGGATTCGGGCTCCCCCCGCTCGAGGCGATGGCGAGCGGCTGCCCGGTCGCCGCCTCGAACACGGCTGCGATCCCGGAGGTTTGCGGCGGTGCTGCGGTCCTGTTCGACCCGGAAGACCCCGAGTCCATCGCCGCGGGCATCCTCGAGACGGACGAGCGTTCCGCCGAGCTCCGGGAGCTGGGGCTCGCACGGGCCGCCGGATTCACATGGGAGGACACGGCACGCGCTCACGAGGACGTCTATCGCATCGCCGCCGAGCAGTAAGAGCCGTATGCGAGTCGGCCTCAGCCTCCTGACCCTCGTGCCGGGGATCTCCGGCGGCAGCGAGACGTATGCGCGCGAGCTCGTTCGCGCGCTGGGTCGCGTCGGGCGGTTCGAGTACCGGGTCTTCCTGCCGACGATCGCCGCAGACGTGGATGGTCTTCCGTCCGAGGTCGTGAGCGAGTACCGAGGGTCGCGCTCAACGGGAGGACGGGTCGTCGCGATGGCTCGCGCATCTCTGTTTCGGGGAGCCGTCAGGGGGCGCTTCGACGATCTCGACGTCCTCCACTTCCCGCTCAGCGTCATGATCCCACCCGTGCGGGAGCGGCCGGTCGTGACGACGATCCTCGACGTCCAGCACGAGCTCCTGCCGCAGTTCTTCTCTCGCGCGGAGCTCGCCTATCGCCGGAAGGTGTACGGCTGGTCGGCTCGGCGAAGCCGGCTGGTCGTCACCATCTCGCGCCATGCGGCAGGCACGCTCGTCGACCGCCTCGGCGTGCCCGAAGAGCGCGTCCGCCCGATCCACCTGGGCATCGACCACGAGACCTTCCGCCCCGGAGACTATGCGCGCGGCGAGTTTCTCCTCTACCCCGCGCACGGCTGGCCGCACAAGAACCATGCGCGGCTGTTCGAGGCGTTCGCCGAGCTGCGTCGCCGCCGCCCCGGCCTCGAGCTCGTGCTCACCGCATACGCAGGACCTGTTCCGGAGGGCGTGCGCTCTCTCGGCCGCGTTTCGCGCGACGAGCTGGTTCGTCTGTACCGGACGGCAGCAGCTGTTGTCTTCCCGAGCCTGTACGAGGGCTTCGGTCAGCCGCCGCTCGAAGCGATGGCGTGCGGTTGTCTGGTTGCATGCTCGAACGCGGCGTCGCTGCCCGAAGTGGTCGGCGACGCTGCGCGTCTGTTCGATCCGACTTCGATCGAGGAGCTCGTGTCGGCGGTCGAGGACGTGCTCGACAACCCCGAGGCATGGCGCCGCCACGGGCTCGAACGCGCCGCCGAGTTCACGTGGGAGAAGACCGCTCGAGCTCACGACGCCGTCTACGCGGAACTGGCGCCGTAGGAGTGGTCAGGCTTTAGCCTGACCCGGTTTGAGATTGTCAACGCGCTCCACCCCAAGACGAGGTCAGGCTGAAGCCTGACCCCCTCGCGATGACGAGCACCCCGATCACGGACTCACTGCGTCGCTCACCCCCCGGTCTCCACGGCGGCCGGGAGTTCTGGGGCCTGGCCTGGGAGGCGCTCGGCTGGCTCGAGAGGAACGTCCACGAAGGGATGGCGACGCTCGAGACCGGTGCCGGCGCGAGCACGATCGTCTTCGCAGCCCGCGGCGCGGTGCACGAGTCGGTCACCCCAGATCCGGAGGAAGAGCACCGAATCCGCCGCGCCTGCCAGGAGCGCGGGATCGACGACTCGAAGCTGACCTTCCACATCGGCCGCTCGCAGGACGTTCTGCCGAGCCTGCCGCCGCGCGAGCTCGATCTCGTCCTCGTCGACGGAGCGCACGGCTTCCCCTATCCCGTGCTCGACTGGTGGCACCTCGCCCCGCGGCTCGAACCGGGCGGGCGCATGCTCCTCGACGACGCCTATCTGCCCGGAGTCGCCGCGGTCGTCGACTACGCCCGAGCGAGTGACGCGTGGGAGCTCGAGGCGCCGGTCAGCTTCCGCACCGCCTGCATCCGCAAGCTGCGCCACGAGCAGCCGCCGAGCGGGGCGGACGGGCTGGCGGCGCAGGGCCGCATGAGCTTTGCGTACCTCCCGCCCGCCCGCCGTCTGGTGGCTTCGGCCCGTATGCGGATCTTCTCCACTCGAGCGGGCCTCTGGGTCGTCCGGAAGCTGCGCGGACCGCGCGCAAACCCCTAGCCCGAAGCCACCTCTGCGCCCCAGTTCTCCGGCGCGGCCTCGCGCGTGGGCTCTGCGAAGTACCAGTGGTGACCCTCGAGGTCCTTCGCCGTGTACCGCCGCTCGCCGTACTCCTGGTCGGTGGGCTCCTCCAAGATCTCGACGCCCGCGGCGCGCGCGCGCTCGAAGTGTCCGTCGACGTCGTCGACCAAGACGTAGATGCCGACCGTCTGCTGGCCGAGATCCTTTGGGTTCCTGTACTCGTCGCCTGGGTCGCCCAGGTAGATCTTGCCGCCACCATCTATGCGCATCTCGGCGTGATTGACATAGCCGGCCTCGCCCGTGTAGCGGAGGATCTCCTTGAAACCGAACGCCTCGGAGAGGAAGTCGAGCGCCGAGTCGACGTCCTTGTAGAGCAGGTACGGCGTGATTGCTTGCATGGTCGTCTCCTTTGGATCAGGGGTTGTGCCGACGCCGCTGGATCTCGGTACCGAGGGCGTCGAGTCGGTTGTCCCAGAAGCCGCGGTACCGTTGCAGCCACTCGTCGAGCTCCTGCAGCGGCTCCGGAGCGAGAGAGTAGAGCCGCCTCTGTGCGTCCTCCCTCGTTCGGACGAGCCCGTGCTCACGAAGGACGCGGAGGTGCCGCGAGATGCCCGGACGGCTGGTCTCGAAATGTGACGCGATCTCGCCCGCGCTTCGTTCCTGATCGGCCAAGAGCTCGACGATTCGCCTGCGCGTCGGCTCGGCGAGGGCTGCGAGCGCGTTCATCGCATCTCGCCAAGGAGCGCGTCCAGTCGTGCGAGATGGCGTTCCCAGAGGCTCATGGCCCGCATGCCGAACCGCGCATCGATGAGGTGATGGTCGAGCGTCACGATGGTGCCATCGTCGTCGGGTTTGAGCTCGAAGCGGACGACGGAGGGCTCCTCGCCGGGCGCCGCCCAATCGAGCTCGAGCGTACGCTCGACCTCCATCGCTTGCACCCGAGCGGTGAGCACCACGCGGTCGTAGAGTCGCAGCTCGAGCGTGCCGCCGAGGGAGAGATCGACGTCACTCGCAGGACCCAGCCACCTGGCGATAGAAGCCGCGTCCGTGAGCGCGGCCCAGACCTCGCTGGGAGAGGCGCGGTAGTAGCGGGTAAGTCGCACCGCGCACGTGTTCCCCATGGGGGAGACCGTAACGTTTTCGTTACGTAACTGTCAAGTTACTAACGTTAGCCGAGAGCCCTGAGGTAGCTCCAGCTCGCGCGCAGCCCACGTGGACGAACGACCGCAAAGAGCACGACGTACGACACCAACCCGACCATCGCCGAGGTCATCGGGCCGAAGACGAGCGCGGCCGGAAGAAACGCCGCCACCGTCAGGGCAGCAACGACGACCGCTGCTGCGAAGAGCTCGCGAGCGGTGCCCGCCAGAGCGCGGAGCTCGGTGAGCAACGCCACGAGGATCAGGACGGTCGTGACCGCGAGCGCGAGCGCGAGCCCTTCCAGCTCCAGCCACGAGGCGCCCGCCCAGGCGAGCGGCACCTGGAGAGCCAGTGCGGCGAGGGCGATCCAGGGAAGCCCACGGGTCCGATCGGCGACGAAGGCGAGCGGGAACGTCACCGCGACGCCGATCGCCGCGATCATCCACGGGCTGAGAACGACGACGAGGCGGCCGAGCTCCGAGCCGATCTCGTTTCCGTACGCGTCGCCGAGAACTGCCTTCACGACCTCGCCACCGGCAAGCGCGAACGTCCCCGCGGCCGCGCCCACGACGGTCAGCGCGAGCCACGAGGTCGCGACCACGTGGCGGACAGCCTCCGCGGAGCTCAGTCCAGCGCGCGAGAGGGGGACCGAGGTCGCGATCCCGAGCGACCCGGCTGCGACCGCCACGACCGAGGAAGCCGCGAGGTACGCATAGACGAAGCTCGTGGCCGCGCCGGTGCCGAGCCGGGCCGCGAAGGGGAGGCAGACGACGTACAGGAGCTGAAGCGCGAGCGGGAGCGCGGCGCCGACGGCGAAATGGCCGAGGCGTGCAGGCAGCGGAGGCCCGCTCGGCTTGACGGCTCGTGTGGGCATCTGCGTGCGCACGGCCCGGATGACCAGCCCCGCCGTTGGAACGAGCATCGAGATCGTCCCGTTGAGTGCCATACCCCAGGCGATCGCGATGATCCCGTCCGGCTCGACCCGCGCGAGGATCACCGCCAGACCGGCCGCGCTCCCGACGGCGTACCCGAGGGCAGCGGTGCCGTAGTCGTTCAGTGCAGCAAGACCGCTGGCGGCGAGCGCGGCGAAGAGGTGAGCGACGCCGGCGGGAACGAGCCAGCGCAAGATGTCAGCAGCCGTGCTCCGGGCAACCCCGGACTCGTCACCGGTGAGGAGCTCCGCAACCCAGTGCGCGCCGAGCTCCGTCACGAGCACGAGCGGCACGGCGATGACAACGAGAGCCACCGCGAAGCCGGCGAGCTCTCCCGCGAGCCGCCCTTCGTCGCGGGCGCGGGCCAGCTGAGGAAGGACCGCCACGCGAATCGCCTGTGCGCCGATCACGATCACGACGAAGACGCCGTACGCGGCGAGGAGGCCGTCGGTCTCGTCGCTGCGACCGAACTCGCGTGCGATCACGACGCCGATCACCGCGGCGATGCCCGATACGAGGAGCATCCCCCCGGCGGTGAGCGCACCGTTCGCCAACGAGCCCAGGCCGGGCGAGTCTGTACGCTTGCTCACCGACGCGGAAGCGTACGCATCATGCCGAACGACAGCCTCTGGACCACAGCTCGATGATGCGCGCGCTCGTCACAGGAGGCGGGGGGTTTCTCGGCTCCCATCTCGTCGAGCGCCTCGAACGCGACGGATACGACGTCGTCGTCGCGCGCCGCGCCGACTACGACCTGACCTCGATGGAAGACGCGCAGCGGCTGTTCGGCGACGCCGATCCCGAGCTCGTCTTTCATCTCGCCGCCGAGGTCGGTGGAATCGGCGCGAACCGAGCGAATCCCGGACGCTACTGGTACGCGAACCTGACGATGGGCGCGCACGTCCTCGAGCAGGCGCGCCTGCACGAGACGCCCAAGGTGGTCATCTCCGGCACGGTCTGCTCGTACCCGAAGTTCGCACCGATCCCCTTCCGCGAGGAGGACCTCTGGGGCGGCTACCCGGAGGAGACGAACGCGCCCTACGGCGTCGCCAAGAAGGCCGTTCTCGTCGGGGCGCAGGCGTACCGCGAGCAGTACGGGCTCAACAGCATCTTCCTCCTACCGGCGAACCTGTACGGGCCGCGTGACAACTTCGATCCCGAGACGTCCCACGTCATCGCCGCACTGATCCGGAAGATGGTCGAGGCCGAGGACGAGGTAGTCCTCTGGGCCGACGGGTCGCCGACCCGGGAGTTCATGTACGTGGACGACTGCGTCGAGGGATTCGTGCTCGCCGCCGAGCGCTACGACAGCCCCGAGCCTGTGAACCTCGGCGTGGGCAAGGAGATCTCCATTCGAGAGCTCGCCGATCTCATCGCGGACGTGACGGACTACCGAGGCGAGATCGTGTGGGACACGTCGAAGCCGGGTGGGCAACCACGGCGTAGCGTCGATGCGAGTCGTGCCCGCGAGCTCTTCGGATTCGAGGCACGGACGCGGCTCCGCGACGGGATCGAGCGCACGGTCGCGTGGTATCGCTCGAACCGCGTTGCTCGTGTCGGTAGCTAGCAGCTCGATAGCCGCAGCGCGCGGCGCTGGCCGCACTCTCGACGTCCTCCTGGAGCGGCCGCGCGCTGTCGTGGGATCGTTGATCGGAGCGCAGCTCGTGGCGACGCTCGTGTTGTCGCTTTCGATCCCGCACAACGGCTGGGTGTGGTTCCACAATGGCGACCAGATCTGGATCACGACCCAGGGGTGGATGCTCGGACAGCTCGAGCTTCCGCCAACGGAGCTCGGCTACCTGTGGTCGTACATCCTCGCGCCGTTCATGTGGGTGACCGGACCGACCTACGTCCAGGCGCTCCCACCGATCCTCGTCCTGAACCTTCTCGTCCTCGCACCGCTCGCGGTGCTCTGCGTATACGGAATCGCGACCCGGATCGGAGGACGGCTGCTCGGGTACTGGGCGGCTCTTCTCTGGGTGATCGCGCCGTTCGCCTCGATCCCGCTCTTCGTCGATCGTTATCAAGAGCGCTGGAGCGAGCACTTCCTACCCCAAGCGCTGGGGTTGACGTCGCTCTCCGACTACCCCTCGATGGTGCTCGTTCTCGCAGCGGCCCTGTTCGTCGTCCGCTCGCTGGACGAGAGTCATTTCGCCGACGCCGCGCTGGCGGGGCTCCTGCTCGGGGCCGCGGCCGGGATGAAGCCGCCGAACCTGCTCATGGGCGTCGGCGCAGCCCTCGCCTACCTCCTCGCTCGGCGCTGGCGCGAGGGATTCGTCTTCGGCGCCGCGGTGGTCCCGAGCCTCCTCGTGCTCGCGCTGTGGAAGGAACGAGGGCTCGGCCGCATCCCCGCCTTCTCGCTCGAGGAAGCAGAGCTCGCGGTCGGATCGGGGCTCGTAGCGCTCGGGGCGCTCGACGGCTATCTCGAGCTCGACGTCGACCACTGGCGCGGGCAGATGAACCAGCTCCGGGAGTTCTTCTGGAGCGCGCGGCTCGCGCAGTGGTCACCGCTCGCGGGGCTCATCGCCGTGCTGCGCGTCCGGCGAACCCCCGTTGCAGCGCTGCTTGGCGGTTGGCTGGCCGCGTTCCTCCTCGTGAAGGGCTTCTCGACGCGGGCGGACATCCAGGCGAACACCTTCTGGCGCCTGCTCATGCCCGCGTGGCCGGCCTACCTCCTCCTCTTCGCGTCGATCCCGCTGCTCGTGCCGACTCTCGCGCGGCGACTGGGAAATCGGCTTCGCGCGCCGTCGCTCTCCCCCGTCGCGTGGCGTTGGATCGTGGTCGCTGCCGTGCTCACCGTGGTCGTTCCTGCTGCAGCGATCGCAGCCTCGTCCCCGGTCGCCGGGCCGGAAGATGCCGTCTTCCAAGACGACGCGGGCAACTTCATCCTCACCCCCATCGACGAGGGGGTCGAGCTCCAGGTAGCGCGTACCGACTCGGGTCAACGACTCAGCTGGACATCGGGCCCATGGCTGGGAGACGTCTTCTATCGCGTGTACCGCTCCGAGGGAGCGGACTCCTCGTGCGACGACAGGGGCGAGGCGGCGTCGTATTGCTTCGTTCGATCGCTTCCTGTACTTACGACGCGTGAGACGGAGTACGTCGATCCCGTCTCCTCACCGGGAACGACCTACCGCATCGGTGTGGGGACCAACTGGCTCGACGACGACACACAAGGAGACGTCTTCGCCTTCAGTCGGCCGGTATCCGCGGCTCCCTGAGACTCGCCACGCGCTCCTCGAGCAGAGCGATCCGCTGCGCCAGCTCGACGTTCTCGTCCGTGAGCTTCGAGAGCACGGTCGAGTAGTGGAGGAGGACGAGCAGGATGAAGAGCGTCGCGACCGCGAAGAGCACCGCCGGCGGGTAGCCCGTCACACCGAGCCAGCCGGCAATCGTGTTCAGCGCCTCGCGCCACGCGGAGAGCACGAGCAGGACAGCACCCGTGGCGAGCCAGAGCAACGCATAGCGCTCCTTCAAACGCCGTCCCCGGATGAGCTCGAGGACGACCAGGATGAGGAGCAGGGATGCGACGACGCCGATGATCGAGACGCGAAGCGGAGTCATCGCCGGGCACCTGTGAGTCGCGGATAGCGGCGCAGGCTCGCGACGAGGAGCGCGAGTGAGACCTTGACCATGTAGTAGAGCGAGCGAACGAAGGTGATCGAGGAGGAGCCGGTCTCGCGCTCGCGCATGTCGACCTGAACTTGCGAGAGTCGGAGGCCACTTCGGAGCGCGATGAGCGTCGCCTCCACCTCCGGATAGTCGTGCGGGTACTCCGCGGCGAAGAGCTCGATGCCGACGCGGTCGAGGGCGAGGAAGCCGGAGGTCGTGTCGGTAACCCGCTGGCCGCCGAGGATCGAGACGAGCCATGCGAAGACACGAATCCCGATCCGGCGGCCGAGCGGCGGCCGGTAGGAGCCGTTGGAGTCGACGAAACGCGAGCCGATGACGAGATCCGCGGTCCCAGTCTCGATCGGCGCAAGCAGCTTCCCGAGCTCGGACGCGTCGTGCTGCCCGTCGCCGTCCAGACGCACCGCCCGTCCGTAACCCTCCTCGAGGGCGAAGCGGAAGCCGGTCTGCACCGCGCCGCCGATACCGACGTTGAAGAGAAGCCGGAGAACCGTAGCGCCATGGGCCTCTGCTGTGGCCGCCGTATCGTCGGTCGAGGCATCGTCGACGACCACGACGTCGATCGCAGGATCGAACGCGCGAATCTCGTCGACGACTCTCCCGATCGCCGCGACTTCGTTGTAGGCGGGGACGATCGCGACCGTCCGCGCTAAGTGCTCCAGGTTCACGCGGGAACCCCTGCCTGGAGACCGATGAGCTCGAGCAGCCTACGCGCGCGATGCGCGTAGGTGTGCTCGTCGAGCACCCGTTCGCGAGCGCGCCTGCCCATCTCCTCCGCTTGCCCTGGATCGGCGACGAGGTCGCGGTAGGCGGAGACCGCGTCCTCCGCGTTCTCGACGACGACGAGCTCGCTTCCGGGCTCGAACCAGCGCTCGATTCCCTCGTGCGGATTCGAGACGATCGCGGCCCCGGACGACGCAAGCTCGAACGGGCGTGCCGTCGACGATGCCGGCACTGTGGCGTGAGGGCGACGTGTGATGTTGAGGCTGACCCGCGCGGCCGAGATAACGC
>Ga0136621_1000977_pt1 | contig 11460 bp, 8 predicted proteins | sample AntDryUQ445A2306_FD_104673 | JGI IMG/M metagenome (GOLD analysis project Ga0136621, IMG submission 104673) | Polar desert sand microbial communities from Dry Valleys, Antarctica - metaG UQ445A (23.06) | ecosystem: Environmental > Terrestrial > Soil > Desert | place: Antarctica: Dry Valley...
CGCGGCCGACCGCAAGCGGATGCGGGCCCGCGACGACGCCCGGGCCGCGGCACCGGCGTTCGAGGTGACGAGCGTCACGGTCCTGCCGGCCGAGGACGAGACGGCCGCCACGCTCGACGGCGAGCCGGACGGGGGCGGCGACGGAACGGGCGATGGGGCCGGCGACGAGGGCACGGCGGCCGAATGGCTGCCGGGCATCCGCGACGAGCACGACGACGACGGCGGGTGGCAGGCGCGCTGGCTGGACAAGCCGACGTGGGACGTCACGGTCACCCCGAACGTCATCAAGCGCACGGGAACCCGGCCGCAACGGCGCGGCGGCCGCCGCACGCGGGGCTACTGACCCGCCCGCCCCGACAGCGCCCGCGCAGCGGAGGCATCCCCGGCCGTAGCATGCCGGGGTGGAGACGGCGCGCCGGACGAAGCTCGTGTGCACGATCGGCCCGGCCAGCGCCGGGCGGGTCGCCGAGCTCGTGACCGCTGGGATGGACGTCGCCCGGATCAACTTCTCGCACGGGACGCCGGCGGCGCGGGCAACCAGCGTCGAGGCGGTGCGCGGCGCGGCGCTCCGGGCGGGAGCTCCCGTTGCTGTCATGGCCGACCTGGCAGGACCAAAGATCCGGCTCGGGCCGCTCGCCGACGGGGACGTGCACCTCGAGGCGGGACGGCGGTTCGTGCTCCGGCCGGGTGCCCGCGCGCAGGGTGACGCCCTGGGGGCCGGCGTCACTTACCCCCGGCTCGCCGCCGACGTGCGCCCCGGCGACCGGATCCTGCTCGCCGACGGCGCCGCCGAGCTGCGGGTTCTCAGGGTCGGCCGCGAGGTCGAGACGGAGGTCGTGCGCGGCGGGACCGTGCGCTCCCGCGCCGGAGTCGCCATCCCGGCCCACCGGCTGTCGGCGCCGGCACTGACGCCGAAGGACCGCGCGGACATTCCACGCGCCCTCGGGCTCCGCGCCGAGTACGTGGCACAGTCCTTTGTCCGGCGGGCCGCGGACGTCGAGGAGCTGCGCACGCGCCTCGGGCCCGACGGGCCGCCGATCGTCGCCAAGATCGAGACGCGCCCGGCGGTCGATGCGTTCGACGCGATCCTCGACGTCGTCGACGCGGTGATGATTGCGCGCGGCGATCTGGGCGTGGAGCTGCTGTACGAGGAGGTCCCGCTGATCCAGAAGCAGCTCGTCCGCCGTGCGCTCGACCGCGGCGTGCCGACGATCGTGGCGACGCAGATGCTGGAATCGATGATCGCCTCGCCGCGCCCGACGCGCGCCGAGGCCAGCGACGTGGCGAACGCGGTATTCGATGGCGCGGACGCGATCATGCTCAGCGGGGAGACGGCGATCGGCGCGCATCCGATCCTCGCCGCCGAGGCCGCCGCCCGGATCGCCCGGCTGTGCGAAGAGCAGGGGAGTCACCTCCTGCCGGACGGGGCTCCGCCGCCCGTCGAGACCGATGCCGGCGCCCTGGCCTACGCCGCCGTGGCGCTCGCCTCGGCCGACCCGGCCATTGCGGGGATTGCCTGCTACACGCGGACCGGGCGGACCGCGCGGATCCTCTCGTCGCTCCGGCCCGGGGTGCCGGTCATCGCCTTCGCGCCCGACGCCGCGGTCGTGCGCCGTCTGGCGCTCATCCACGGCGTCATCCCGCGCGGCTGCGTGCCACCCGACGACGTTCCCGGACGGCTGGCCCTGATGGCCTGGCTGCTGGGCGAGGCGGCGCTCCTGCCACCGGGCAGCGCGGCGGTGCTGGTCGCCTCGACCGCCGAGCCGGGCAGCGGCCCGAACCTGCTCGAGGTGCATCGCGTGCCGAGCCACCATGGGTAGCCCGGCACCCAGGGGCGCGTTCCCGCCGCTCCGGCTGGGCCTCGAGCCCGGCTACGACGGCGGTCGCACGGGCGCCTGGCTGCTCGATATTCCCGGCGCCTTCGGCTGGGCCCCGACGCGCGATGCGGCGATATCGCAGTCGCCGTCGGTCGCGGGCTGGTGGCGGGAGTGGCTGGCCCGCCACGGCGAGCCATGGCCGCTCGGGGAGGTGGGCCCCGCCGTGATCACCGAGGAGGTGCCCGCGAGCGTCGAGGACGAGTTCGAGCGCAACGCCCTGTTCGCGCACGACGAGCGACCGCTCGGTCGTGACGAGATCGAGACGGCCATTGGGCGGCTGGAGGCGGCGCGGGCCGACCTGACCGGCCTGATCGATCGCCTCGGCATCGTCGACGCGCCGGAGGGCGAGCGGACCGCGGAGGACGTGCTGCGCCACCTGGCCGGCTCGGAGATCTGGCTGGGCAGCCGGCTCGATCCGGCCGCCCGCTATCCCGGTCGAACCGACGAACCGGACCCGCGCATCCATCTCGCGGCGACGCGTGGCTGGGCGGTGGAGAATCTCAGACGCCTGCACGCCACAGATCCCGCATCGCGGCGGGTGGACAGCAAGGGCGAGGCCTGGACCCTTGCCAAGGTAGTGCGGCGCTACGTCTACCACTCGGTCGACCATCTGCGCGAGCTGGATCGACGGCTGGCGCGAGCGGAGGACCGCCCCGCGCGGCTCCGCTGGAGCGAGGAGCCGCTGGCCGCGGTGACACCGCTCGTCCGGCTCCTCCGCGCGGTCGGCTGGGACCGGCGGACAATCGACCCGGAGCGCCTGGCGCGGGCGATCGAGGGCTCGCAGGCGATGGTGTCGGCGTGGGACGGCGAGGAGCTGGTGGCGTTCGCACGCGAGCTCGGGGACGGGGTCTTCAACGCGGTGATCTCGATGGTCGTCGTGGATCCGCGCTGGCAGGGCCTCGGGCTGGCCAACCGGCTGGTCGGGACCTTGATGGCCGATCGCCCGAACGCCCGGTTCGCGCTCCATGCCGCCGGCGGCGTGGACGCCTACTACCGGCGCTTCGGGTTCGAGCACGATCCGAGCGCGATGGTCCGGCCGAGGCCAGATCCCGGCCGCTGAGCCGGCCCAGGGGGCCCGCGGTTGCTCGCCCAACGTGCGTGCCCCATGGGCCAGGGGTTTCGCCCGGCGAGTCACGGGGCAGCGGAGCCGTCGACGAACCGACGGCCGGCGCGTGGGGCGAGCCAACGGGTGGAGGAGCCCCGGGGATCGGCTCGCGGGACCAGCCTCCGACGCCCGGTGACTCGTGCCACGAGACCGACGCGGTCCGAGAACGCCTGTTCTGTTTGGTCCCGGTCGCGTACAATTGCCCGGTCATGCCCCAGGACCAGATCGTCGTTCGCGGCGCCCGTGAGCACAACCTCAAGGACGTCACCGTCGCGTTCCCGCGTGACCGCCTGGTGGTGATCACCGGCCTCTCCGGGAGCGGCAAGTCGAGCCTTGCCTTCGACACGATCTACGCCGAGGGCCAGCGCCGCTACGTCGAGAGCCTGAGCGCCTACGCCCGCCAGTTCCTGGGCCAGATGGAGAAGCCGGACGTCGACCAGATCGACGGCCTGTCGCCGGCGATCTCGATCGATCAGAAGGGGGCATCACGGAACCCCAGGTCGACCGTCGGCACCGTCACGGAGATCTACGACCACCTGCGCCTCCTGTTCGCGCGCGTCGGCCAGCCGCACTGCCCGGACGGCCACGCGATCGAGCGCCAGAGCGTCCAGCAGATCGTCGACCAGGTGCTGGCCCTGCCGGAGGGCACGCGACTCCTCGTCCTCGGGCCGCTGATCAAGGACCGCAAGACGGAGGGCGACCGGGTCTTCGAGGGGGCAGCCAAACAGGGATTCGTCCGCGTCCGGGTCGACGGCGAAATGTACGACCTGGCCGAGGCGCCGACGCTCGACAAGTACAAGCGCCACACGATCGAGGTCGTCGTCGACCGGTACGTGGTCCGCCACGCCGCCGCGCCCGAGGACGCCCAGCGCGCACCCGACGGCCGCCCCGTCGACCCGCAGACCGGCGAGCCGATGCCCGATCCGGATGCCGCCCGGCTGGCCGACTCGGTCGAGACGGCGCTGCGGCTCGGCGAGGGTGTCGTCGTGATCGCGCCCGCGCCCCGCGACGACGAGGCGCCGCCGTTCGAGGAGCGGCGCTACAGCGAGCGCTACACCTGCCCGTACGACGGCTTCACGATGGAGGAGCTGGAGCCGCGCAGCTTCTCGTTCAACTCGCCGCACGGCGCCTGTCCCGCCTGCGCGGGTCTCGGTACGAGGCTGGAGATCGACCCCGCCCGCGTCATCCCGGACCGCTCGAAGAGCATCGCCCAGGGCGCCCTCCTGCCGTGGGCCAGGATGGCCAACGACTCGTCGTGGCGGCTGAAGATTCTCGGTGCCATCTGCGGCTCCCACGATTGGGACTTCTGGGCGCCGCTCCAGGACCTGCCGCCGGGCGCGATCGACTACCTGCTCTACGCGAAGAAGGAGGAGAAGGTCGTCGTCCGCTATCGCCACGGGCGCGGCGAGAATTCGTACACGGCAACGTTCGAGGGGATCGTCACCAACCTCGAGCGGCGTTACCGCGAGACCGACTCGGACTACGTCAAGACCGAGCTCGAAAAGTACATGGTGACCCGCCCGTGCCCCACCTGCGGCGGCAGGCGGCTGCGCCCGGAGGTCCTCGGCGTGACGGTCGACGGCCGGAACGCCTGGGAGATCTCGACGCTCTCGATCACCGATTCATTGAGCTGGGTCGCGGCGCTGCCGCGCAAGCTGACCGATCGGGACCGGACGGTCGCGCACCAGCTGCTCAAGGAGATCACCGCCAGGCTCGGCTTTCTCGTCGACGTCGGGCTCGACTACCTGACCCTTGATCGGACGTCGGTCACGCTGTCGGGCGGGGAGGCGCAGCGGATCCGGCTGGCGACGCAGATCGGGACGACGCTGATGGGGGTCCTCTACATCCTCGACGAGCCGTCGATCGGGCTCCACCAGCGCGACAACGCGAAGCTGATCGCGACGCTGACGCGGCTGCGCGACCTCGGCAACACAGTCCTCGTCGTCGAGCACGACGAGGAGACGATCCGGACGGCCGACTGGGTCGTGGACATCGGTCCCGGGGCTGGCGAGCACGGCGGCGAGATCATCGCCAACGGGCCGCTCGAGGACGTGCTGCGCGAGCCGCGCTCGATCACCGGCGCATACCTGCGCGGCGACCGGGCGGTGCCGATCCCGGCCAGCCGGCGGCCCGGCAGCGGCAAGCGGCTCGTCGTGCGTGGCGCGCGCGAGCACAACCTGCGCGGCGTGACCCTCGACGTGCCCCTGGGCACCTTCGTGGCGGTCACGGGCGTGTCCGGCAGCGGCAAGTCGACGCTGGTCACGGAGGTACTCTATCGGGCGCTCGCCCGGGAGCTCAACGGGTCCCGGGAGCCGGTCGGCGCGCACGACGCGCTCGAGGGCGCGCACCAGGTCGACAAGATCATCGAGATCGACCAGAGCCCCATCGGTCGGACGCCGCGCTCGAACCCGGCGACCTACACCGGCCTGTTCGGGACGATCCGCGAGCTGTTCGCGGGGGTGCCCGAGTCGCGGCTGCGGGGCTACGCGCCCGGCCGCTTCTCGTTCAACGTGAAGGGCGGCCGCTGCGAGCACTGCAAGGGCGATGGGATCCTCAAGATCGAGATGCAGTTCCTGCCCGACGTCTACGTCCCGTGCGAGGTGTGCAAGGGCAAGCGCTACAACCGCGAGGCGCTCGAGATCCACTACAAGGGCAAGTCGATCGCGGACGTGCTGGAGATGACGATCGAGGAGGCGCTCGCGTTCTTCTCGCCTGTGCCGGCGGTGCGCAACAAGCTGCAGACGCTGTTCGACGTGGGGCTCGGGTACGTGCATCTGGGGCAGCCGGCCACGACGCTGTCCGGCGGCGAGGCGCAGCGCGTCAAGCTCTCGACCGAGCTGTCGCGGCGGGCGACCGGCAAGACCCTCTACGTGCTCGACGAGCCGACCACCGGACTCCATTTCGCGGATGTCGAGAAGCTGCTGCAGGTGCTCCACAGGCTCGTCGACAGCGGCAACACTGTGCTCGTGATCGAGCACAACCTCGACGTGATCAAGACGGCCGACTGGATCGTGGACCTGGGTCCCGGCGGGGGCGCACGCGGCGGGCGGATCATCGCCGAGGGGACGCCCGAGCAGATCGCAGCACAGCGCGGCTCCGCCACGGGCGAGTACCTCGCGCGGGTGCTCCGGGGCGAGCCGCTGGTGCCATTGAGCGACGTGACCTTCGCCGAGGAGGCGGGGCGGGGACGGGGAAACGGTCGCTCGAACGGCCGCGCCCCCAAGTCCATCCGGAGCGCGCCGAGCCGGAAGCGCGCGGCAGCAGCCCGCTGAGGGGTACGCTCTAGTCATGCCCGAGATCGACTACGCATTCCTCGCGGACGCGGCCCAGACCGCGGCCGGCCAGAAGTTCCACGTGATCGGCGGCGGGGTGAACCGGATCGCCGGGCGGACGTTCCCGCTCCGGCATCCCCATCTCGCGCTCGTGGTGGGGCTGCTCGTCACCGCCCCCGAGACCGATCAGCAACACGAGATCCGGTTCGTGCTGCTCGACCCCGACGGCAAGGAGGTGGCCGGCGCGAAGGGTCATCTCGTCGCACACGGCCAGTCGGACGCGCGCGACGCGACGATGACGTTCTCGATCGATCTCTGGAACCTGACGTTCCCGGCGCCTGGCGACTACTCCTTCCGGCTGCTCGTCAACGGGTCGGAGCGCAAGCGCCTGCCGCTGATCGTCCACACGATGCCAGAGCCGGAACCCGCCCCGCCGCCTCCCGAGCGTCGCTTCGACGCCTGACCGGCGGACCCATGGGAGCGCCGCGCGGGCCCGCCCGCCACGATCGGCCCGCGATCGACGAGGCGGCGCTCGCCGCAGCCCGCCACATGGACCGACTCCTCGCCGCCGCGCGCGAGCGCGGGGATCCCCGATGGGAGGCGTTCCTGGCCCCGCTGCCCGACCGGCTGCGCGACGAGGAGGTCGCGGCGCTGCGGAAGACTGCGCTCCGGGCCCGGGCCGCCTACGGCGCGAAGGATTCGATCCGTGACGTGCTGCCAGCCGACCTCACCGAGCCGTTCCTCGCGGCGCTCGATCGGCTGATCCGCGAGCTCAACCGGCTCGCGTCGGGCGCGATGGACTAGCGGCTCGCCAGCGGCCAGGGACCCGGGAACGGCTGGGCGGCCCGGCGCGCCGCCCATTCGTCCCTCAGGATGGCCATCTGGACGACGTCGACCCACCCGCCGTCGCGCCAGGCACCGTGCCGGGCCACGCCCTCGCGGGTGAAGCCCGCCTTGTCGTAGGAACGCATCGCGCGGCCGTTGAAGTCGTAGACGTCGAGCCACAGCCGCTCCAGGCGCAGCCGCCCGAAGCCGAAATCGAGGAGCGCCTCCAACGCGTCCGTGCCGAGGCCCTGGTCGGTCTCACCCGGTTCGCCGATCGTTATCCCGATTCCGGCGCTGCCGTTCGTGAGGTCCACGTGGAAGAGCCCGATCGTCCCGATCGGCCGGCTGTCGTCGAGCCGGCAGATGACGAAGAACCACCTCGCCGTCCCGTGGTCCTCGAGCATCTTCTCGAACCAGCGCTCTTCGAGGGCGTGGCTCATCGGGGCGTTCATGCCGAGGAAGCGGAGCGTGCCGTGGTCGTTGAACCAGCGCACGAAGGCGGGCACGTCATCGCGCTCCGCGGGCCGGAGGAAGGTGAGCCGGCCGTGGATCGAGGGCTCGGGCCGTTCGGTCATCGCGCCACTGTAGCGAGGCCGGCCGCGGTGGGGCCGGTGTCGAGCCGAAGCTCGTCCGCCGAGAACGCCTCGAGCAGGAACGGCGACGGCGCCGCCGGGTCGTAGACCAGCGTCAGCGACCGTCGGGCGCGGGTCCAGGCGACATACGCCAGGCGCCGCTCCTCCTCGAGCGCCCGCCCCGGCTCGGCGGCCGACTGCACCGAACGGCGGCTGGGAAAGCGCCCGGCATCGAGCCCGATGACCGCCACGTGGTCCCACTCGAGACCCTTGGTGCCGTGCGCCGTGGCCAGCGTCAACGGCGCGTCCTCGCGGCGGAGGGCGGCGAGCCGTGCGCGGGTCTCGGCGACGGCCGTCGCGAGGGCGGCCAGGTCCATGTGGCCGGGCGCCCAGGCCAGCAGTGCCTGCGCGTGCTCCGACCCAGGGTGGAGCCGCCGGACTCTGCCCATCAACACCAGCAAAGGCTGCCCGGCGTCGTGGTGCGAGGCCTCGTCCAGCAGACGGTCGACGTGTGGCGACTCCACGAGGAGCTCCACCCCGGGCGCTCGGAAGGGGATACCGAGCCTGAGCGCCGCGACGACCCCCGGTCGCAGCTCCGCGTTCGTCCGGGCAAGGATCGCCCGGGTCGACCCGTCACCGGTCGGCCAGGTCGCGAGGACCCCCTCTGAACGCAGGGCCTCGTCGCGTGCATCCGGCGCGAGGATCAACCGTCCCTCGGCGCGCGGACCGGGCTGGATCCGCTTCGCGAAGCGCTCGCGATTGCATTCGATGAGCCGCACCGCGCGCTCGACCACCGGCGGCGGGCATCTGTAGTTCGTCTCCAGGTCGATCCGACGAAGCCCGGGCAGCGCGGTCGCGAGCGCGAGGACCCGGCGCACGTCCGCGAGCCGCCAGCCATAGATCGACTGGTCGTAGCAAGTATCGTGCACAGGTACCACCAGGACACCCCACGGCCAGGCGGAACGGTGGCGCCATCGCGATCGCCACTCCGGCAAAGGTGAGCGCCAGGTCGTAGGCGCGGACAAGCTGAGCAGCGGCTCAGGGCGAGCTTCAACCGGTGAACGGATCGACCTTCCAGTGTCAGCACGAGCGCCAGGAAGTCATCAAGTGAGCACGCGGACGCGTGGTGCCGGATCAGGTTCTTAGTGCTCACCTGCAACCGGCAACGGTGACGGCTGGCGAGGAACTGTGTGAGTCCACGACATAGTCGACAACTTAGTCTGGTGACCCATCGCAAACGTGATCAGGTGGCGGGGGCGGGTCACCTGACTCGGCGAACGGCCGACCCTACGTTGGCGGTCGCGGCCACGACGAGTGCATAGCCTGCGGGTCGGTGGGCCTACCGCGCTCACGAGTCGCCAAGTCTGGTCACGGTGCCAACCATGCCGGCAGACAGGACCGCGAGACTGCCCGGCCGTGAGGCCATATCCCAAGATTTCGGGATGCGTATCCCCTGTTGTCCCGGGATGGCGGGAGTGGACGCTTCGGCAAGTCCACGTTTGTCTCCTAGGAGGACACAATGCGCCAGACATATCGGATCATCGGCTGGGCGGCGCTGCTCGCCGGCATTTCTTTCCTCGGCCAACCGCTCGTCGTCGCGTTGGCACCCACGATCTATGGGACGACCGAGATGGTGACTGACCCGGCCGTTCTCCGCGGAACCCTGTGGCTCGCCTTCCTGGAGAGCGGAATCTTTCTCGGACTCGCGATCGGTGTTGGCCTGCTGGTGATTGGCATGGACGAGGCCCTTGGCTCGGCCAGGTCGGTGGCTGGCCGAGCCCACTTCCTCACAGGCATCGCGGCGGCGTTCGGCTGGCTGCTTGTCGCCTCCATTGGGCTCGAGCGCTACAGCAGCGTCACCGGTGTCGCCAGTTCCTTCGGGGAAGAAGCGCGCCTGGTGTTCTTCCAGTCCTGGGCGCTGAACCTTACGACTGGTATCTTTATCGCGAGTATTGCCTCCGGGATCTGGTGGATCGGGACCGCCATTCGCGGCTCGAAGGCTGGGGTTCTCGGTCGGCCGCTCGCCTTGTTCGCGGGCATGGTCGGTGCCATCGACGTCCTCGCGAGCCTGGTCGGCGTGCCGTGGCTCGTGCTGCTCCAGATCCCGCTGTTCTTCGTCGTGGGGATCATGTTTCTACGCCGCGCCGGCCGGCTCGCGCCGACACGGACGTCCCCGGAGGTCGCTCCCGCGTAGCGCGGTATTCGGAGACCGGTGGGCGGACAATAGGGCCATGACACCGCTCGCGGCCGCCGAGATCATGAGCCTGGTCGTGGCGGCGCTTCTCGTGGCCCTCGTGGCCAGGGAGGCCCTCCGCGGCCACGTGATCCCGATTACCGCGACCGGCCTGCTGCTGGTGATCGTCGTCACGCCGGTCGGCGCGGTGCTCGTCGTTCCTGCTTGGGTCCTCCGCGACGCCTGGCTCGTCGGGTTCCCGGCCGTGCTCGCCACATACCCGGACGGGCACTTCGTCCCGCCGTGGACCCGCTGGGTGCTGGCTGCGATCGCGATCGTCGCCCTGGGCGATGCCCTCGGGCAGGGTTCGTTGCTGAACGGGCAGCTAGCCTCGTGGCTCCTGCCGGCGGTCGGGATCCTGTTCCTCGCGTGCCAGGTGCACCGCTACCGTCGCCGCTCGACCATCGACGAGCGAACACGTGTCCGCTGGCCCGTCCTGTTCCTCGGCTGGACCTTCGTTGGGTTTGAGGCCTTGTCATTGACCGGTGAACCGATCGGAACCGGTACGGGATGGCCCGCTGCCATGGCGGCCGGCCTCGTGCTGCTCCTCCCGGTGGGGCTGGTGATCGGGCTCGTTCGCCCGCAGCTCGCCGACGTCGACCGCCTTCTCCGCGACTCCGTCCAATGGCTGACGCTCGCGATGGTGACGATCGGCTCATATCTCGTCGCGCATCTCGTCGCGACGGCCGGCGGGTGGCAGAGCCTCGCGGATCCGGCGGCCGTCGCCGCCGCCGTCGTGGCCGCCCTCGGCGCCCGACGAGCCAGCAGTCTCCTCGCAGACCGCGTCGTCGGAGCTGCCAAGCCGGACCTGGTCCGGACCCTGACGATCCTCGGTGAGCAGTTCGAGCAGTCCCTGGACGGCCGCGAGCTGGCAGGCTCCATCGCGCGCACCATCGCCGACGCACTGCTGCTTCCCGACGTCGAGGTCACGGTCGTCAGTGAGGATAAGGAGTTCGAGGGGTGCGACCCGGCGACCCCTTCGGAGAAGTTCGACGTGGTGCACCAGGGCGAGCACGTCGGCGTCATCCGGGCGGCACCTCGAGCGGCCGAATCGGAACTCTCCCCACGTGACCGGGCGGGGCTCCGACTCGTCGCGACGCATGCCGGCCCGGCGATGCACGCCGTCCGAGTGGTGGCCGATCTGCGTCGCGCGCGCGAGCACCTGGTCCTCGCCCGCGAGGAGGAGCGCCGTCGGCTGCGACGGGACCTCCACGACGACCTCGCGCCACAGCTGGCGGGGCTGGCGCTGTCCGGAGCGGCGGTCCGCCAGTTTGTTACGACGGACCCGGCGCGCGCGATTGACCTCGCGGGACATCTCGCCGATGACCTCCGGCGCGCCGCGCAGCAGGTCCGCGAAATTGCCTACGACCTGCGCCCGCCGGTCCTCGACGATCTAGGCCTGACCGCTGCGATCGTCGATCGGGTGGCTCGGCGCGCGGAGGGCGGTTGGCCAAACGTCGTGGTCGATGCGCCCGAGAACCGGCTTGAGCTCCCCGCAGCCGTCGAGCTCGCCGCCCTGCGCATCGTCCAGGAGGCCGTGGCGAACACCCGCAAGCACGCCCGGGCCAGCGAGTGC
>Ga0136621_1000978_pt1 | contig 11459 bp, 10 predicted proteins | sample AntDryUQ445A2306_FD_104673 | JGI IMG/M metagenome (GOLD analysis project Ga0136621, IMG submission 104673) | Polar desert sand microbial communities from Dry Valleys, Antarctica - metaG UQ445A (23.06) | ecosystem: Environmental > Terrestrial > Soil > Desert | place: Antarctica: Dry Valley...
ATTTGAACCTCCGACCACCGCAACCCCATTGCGGTGCGCTACCAGGCTGCGCTACGCCCCGATGAAGGGTCAAGGATAGACTACGGCGATGATATTGCAACCTACTAATGTGGGCTCAGCGGCTAAGAAAATCGAGGAGTTCTTCGAGTTCCAGGCGGGTCTGATAGACGATTTGCTGGCTCTGCGCGCTATCTTCCCTGGCGGCGACACCGGTGAGTTTCTGACGCGCGCCGCCGATCGTATAACCTTGCTCATACAACAGACTGCGAATCTGCCGGATCAGCATTACGTCGTGGCGTTGGTAATAGCGCCGATTGCCGCGCCGTTTGACGGGTTTGAGAGAAGGAAATTCCTGCTCCCAATAGCGCAGCACGTGCGGCTTGACGCTGCACATCTCGCTTACTTCGCCAATGGTGAAATATCGTTTGGTTGGTATTGCGGAAAGCTGCTTATATTCAGTCGCTTCCAGCATAAGCTTCGACCTTGGCTTTAAGTTTCTGACCCGGCCGGAAAGTTACCACGCGACGCGCGGTAATCGGAATTTCCTCTCCCGTCTTGGGATTCCTTCCCGGACGCTGATTTTTATCGCGTAACACAAAATTGCCGAAGCTGGATAGTTTGACCGGCTCGTCCCGCTCCAGTGCGTTGCGGAGTTCCTCGAAAAAAATCTCGACGAGTTCCTTGGCCTCGCGCTTGTTAAGCCCCAGTTCTTCGAAGAGCTTCTCAGCCATGTCGGCTTTTGTCAGCGCCATCATTACACCCTTAACGATGCCCCAAGCGTTTGCGCCAGGCCAGTGACGATGTGCGATACAACAGCATCAACGTCTTTGTCATGCAGAGTGCGCGTCAAACCCTGTAAAATCAAGCCTAAAGCAAGACTCTTTCGTCCCGCCGCTACGCCTTCGCCCCTATATACGTCAAATACATAAACATCTCGCAATAAATCGTCGGCGGACTTGACGATACACTGCGTCACTTGCGCCGCGCTGACTGCTTCGTCAACGATGATTGCAATATCCCTGCGGATCGCCGGGAATCTGGATATTTCCTGGAAGCGTGCGACACCATTACGGCAAAGCCGCGCCGTTTCAAGCTCCCAGAGGAATACGCGCCGTGGCAAATCCAGCCGTTGCTCTAACTCCGGATGCACCGCCCCCAGGCGCCCGATCACCTTGCCTTCGAGCACGATGCGCGCCGCCTGGCCGGGGTGCAACACGGTGGTGCTGTCCGGCTCGAAGTGCGCCTGTCCGTCCAGGCTAGCCAGGGTTAGCAAGGCTTCCACGTCAGTTTTCACGTCGAAAAAGTCGGTTGCGCGAGCCGCCGCGCCCCATTGCTCCGGAAGCACGTCGCCGGTTACCAGCCCGGCCAGCATCGGCGTCTGCTGCAAGCCATGCTCGGTATCCACAAACTGCTGTCCGGATTCGAACAACTTCACCCGCGATTGCTGACGATTGAAGTTGTATTGCGCCGCTTTCACGAGCCCCGGCCACAGACTGGTGCGCATCACCGAGAGGTCCGCGGAGATGGGGTTCGCGACGCGCTTCACCGCGCGTTCGGGATTGAACAGGACATTGCTATCCGCGTCCACGAAACTGTACGTGATGGCCTCCTGGTAGCCGCGATCGACCAGCAAGGTGCGCAGGCGCCGGAGATCCTGACCGCTGTCGATACGCATCGCTGGCTCATGGCCCGCGATGGTGGCGGGGATGCGATCGTAACCATAGACACGACCAACCTCCTCGATCAGGTCGGCTTCTATCGCCAGATCAAAGCGGCACGACGGCGGTTCAACCCACAGTTGCTCACCGCCGGTTCCGAGCTCGCATCCCAGTGATTGCAGAATTTCGGTGATGCGTGGCGTTGATATGGATACGCCCAGCATCCGTGCAACCCGCGCTGGCCTTAAACCAATGCGGTCGCGGGACGGCAGATGTTCGGTGCTGACAACATCCTGCACCGGCCCAGGTTCGCCGCCCGTGATGTCCAGCAACAGGGCTGTGGCACGTTCCAGCGCCCTCACTTGCAGCTCGGGATCGACGCCACGCTCGAAGCGATGCGAGGATTCGGTCGCAAGTCCATAGATTCGCGCGCGGCCTGCAATCGCGCTTGGACTGAAATGAGCGCTCTCCAGAAAAATGTCTCGCGTGTGTGCGCCCACCGCGCTGTCCTGGCCACCCATAATGCCGGCCAGCGCCAGCGGCCCCGCGTGATCCGCGATAAGCAGGGTGCTTGCCGCGACCTTGATTTCATGACCGTCCAGAAGGGCGAGCTTCTCGTCACCGGTGGCGCGGCACACACGGATGCCGCCCGTCAGACTGACAAGATCGAACGCGTGCATGGGCTGCCCCAGCTCCAGCATCACGTAATTGGTGACATCGACGACTGGATCGATGCTGCGCAGTCCGCAACGCCGCAGCCGTTCCCGCATCCATAGCGGAGCCTGCCGGCCTGTCACGATCGCTCGAATCACGCGCCCCGCGTAACGCGGACAATCGGCCGGCGCATCGACGGTCACCGGGAAAACGTGCCCGGCTAGGGCCGGGACCGGCTGCACGTCAATGGCATGAATAGCCTCGCCGGTCAGCGCGGCGACCTCGCGCGCAATGCCGGCGATACTGAGACAATCGGCGCGGTTCGGGGTCAGCTCAATCTCCATCACCTTGTCGTCGAGGCCGAGGCAATCACGAATCGATTGTCCGATTTGCGCGTCATCATCCAGACGCAGCAGGCTCATGGCAGCCTCGGCAAGCCCCAGATCACGCGCCGAACACAACATGCCGCGCGATTCAACACCCTGCACATCAAGCGCCCCGACTTGCCGACCGTCCGGCAGTTCAGCACCGGGACGCGCGAACGGCGTGAGCCATCCCACCTCCACATCGGGCGCGCCGCAAACTACTGTCGAGGTGTTGGCGCCGCCATCGTCGACACGACATAGCTTGAGTGACTCCGCGCGGGGATGCGGGTGAATGTCGGTCACGCGCGCTACAACTACGCCGTGAAAGGCTGGCGCCGCCGGCCACATGCAGGACACTTCGAGCCCGGCCATGGTCAGGCGTTCCGCCAGCGTTTCGGTAGAGAGGGGCGGGTTTACCCACGCCCGTAACCACCCTTCATTGATTCTCATGATTTATAACGTTGGGATGACGCCGCGCAATCGCGTCGCCGACAAGCTACGCCGTCAGGCGAACTGCCGCAGAAAGCGCAAATCGTTTTCAAAGAACAGCCGCAAGTCGTTGACACGATAGCGAAGCATCGCCATGCGCTCGACGCCAAGCCCGAATGCGTAACCGGTAAAGCGCTCGGGGTCGATGCTCACGTGCTGGAACACGTGCGGATGCACCATGCCGCAGCCCATCACCTCCAGCCAGCCGGACTGACCGCACACGCGACAGCCGCGCCCTGCGCAGATTACACACTGGATATCGACCTCCGCAGACGGTTCGGTGAAAGGGAAATACGATGGCCGGAAACGCGTGCTTAAAGCGTCTTGCTCGAAGAATGTCTGGAGAAACTGATTTAAAACGCCTTTTAGATCGGAGAAAGCGACGTTTTCGTCAACCAGTAACCCTTCGACCTGATGGAACATGGGACTGTGCGTCAAGTCCGAGTCACGCCGATACACGCGGCCCGGCGCGATGATGCGCAGAGGCGGCGACGCGGACTGCATGACGCGAATCTGCACTGGCGAGGTATGCGTGCGCAGCAGACTGCCATCGTCGAAATAAAATGTGTCGTGCATGGCGCGCGCCGGATGATCGGCCGGGATATTCAGCGCCTCGAAGTTGTGATAATCGTCTTCGACCTCCGGACCCTCCGCCACGACGAAACCGATCTGTGCGAACAGGGCTTCGATGCGTTCCAGGGTTAGAGTCACAAGATGCAGTCCGCCCGGCTGCTGTCCCCTGCCCGGCAAGGTGACATCGAGCGCCTCGCTTCGCAGCCGCGCGTCGAGTCGGCTTGCCTGTAACGCCTCTTTACGCGCCGCGATTGCCGTCTGAACTTGCTGTTTGGCGGCGTTGATGGCCTGACCCGCGGCGGGCCGTTGTTCGGCGGGCAGATTGCCGAGTGATTTAAGACGTTCGGTGAGAAGCCCTTTCTTGCCCAGATACTGCACGCGCCGCGCGTCCAGCGCCTGCTCCTGATCGCAGGCATCCACATCCCGCAGGGCTTGCGTTACCAGGGTGCTAAGGTCCTGCATCTCTGGTATCCGCACGATCCCGGCAACTCGCCGAAGGTGTTGCCGGATTAGCGATTCTCTCTGCTTCGCGTGGCATTTTTGGGTGGGTCATAAATCAAAAAGAAAAAGGCGTTGAACCCTTCCCTTCGACTTCATCGGGATTGGAGACCGGCGCGACGCCGGCCGACTACGGTTGCAGGCTGGCTTTGGCTTTTTCCGCAAGCTGTCCAAAAGCAGCCTGATCGCGCACCGCAAGATCCGCCAGCACTTTTCGATCGATTTCGATCGAGGCCTTGTTCAGCCCATCGATTAGGCGGCTGTAAGACAGACCGAATTGCCGCGCCGCCGCGTTGATGCGCACGATCCACAATGCGCGAAACACACGCTTGCGCTGCCGGCGATCGCGATAGGCGTATTGCCCGGCGCGCGTGACTGCCTGTTTGGCGACGCGGATGACGTTTCTGCTGGTGCCGTAATAGCCCTTGGCCTCGGCGCGAATTTTCTTGTGCCGGGCGTGGGCGGTGACACCGCGTTTGACTCTGGCCATACGTTAAATCCTTAAAAAAAGTAACTCTGTTCCTGACCTTCAAGCATAAGGCAGCATCTGCCGTATCGTCGCCGTGTCGCTAGGATCAACCTGTTTGCAATGCCGCAGGTGGCGTTTGCGCTTGGTACTCTTCTTGGTCAGGATGTGATTCAGATGCGACTGCGCATGCTTGAACCCGCCGGAGCCCGTGCGACGGAAGCGCTTCGCCGCGCCGCGGTTGGATTTGAGCTTGGGCATTATCAATACTCCGTTTGTGCGATCCACTGAGATCGCGCTAAAAATTATATCTCGACTTCCTCGCGTCCCGGTTCCTGCCCGGCGCGTCATTTCTTGGGCGACAGCACCATCACCATTTGACGCCCTTCGAGCTTGGGCCGTTGTTCAACCACACCCAATCCCTCCAAATCGGTCTCGATACGCGCCAATAACTGCGCGCCGCGATCCTGATGCATCATTTCGCGACCACGAAAGCGGATCGTGATCTTGGCCTTGTCGCCGTCGTTCAGAAAACGGGTCAGATTCCGGATCTTGACCTCATAATCGCCCTGCTCGGTTCCGGGCCGGAATTTTACTTCCTTGACCTGGATCTGCTTCTGCTTCTTGCGGGACTGCTGCGCCTTCTTGCTCTGCTCGAACTTGAACTTGCCGTAATTCATCACCCGGCATACGGGCGGATCGGCGTTGGGTACGATTTCTACCAGATCGAGTTCGGCTTCTGCCGCCATCCCCTGCGCTTCTTCCAGCGAAACAACACCGACGTTGGTTCCGTGCATGTCGATAAGCCGAATTTGCGGGTTATCGATCTCTTGATTCAGACGTAAGTCTTTACCAGCGCTAATGCTTTAACCTCCAGAAGCAATCCGGCCGCGACGCGCGGCCTCATCAATGAGCTTGCGCCCCAGATCCTCAATTCTCATGGTGCCAAGATTGCCGCCGGCACGCGTGCGCACCGCAACCTCGGCACTTTCGACCTCTCGGTCGCCTACGATCAGCAAATAAGGAATCCGCTGCAGCGTGTGCTCGCGAATCTTAAAGCCTATCTTTTCATTTCTCAAGTCAACATCGGTCCGGAGCCCTTGTTCCCGCAGGCTTTGCAGCACCTGCCGCGCATAAGCGGCCTGCGCGTCGGTGATGTTCAGCACCACCGCCTGCACGGGCGCCAGCCACAACGGCAAATTGCCGGCGTGGTGCTCGATCAGCATGCCGATAAAACGCTCCAGCGAACCGAGTATGGCGCGATGAATCATGACCGGTACCTGACGCTCGCCGTTCTCCGCAACGTAAGTTGCGCCCAGCCGCGCCGGCATGGAGAAATCGAGCTGCACGGTGCCGAGCTGCCACACCCGGCCGATGCAGTCCTTAAGCGAGAAGTCGATCTTGGGCCCGTAAAACGCGCCTTCGCCCGGCTGCAGGTCGAACGCCAACTGTTTGTGATCCAGCGCTGCCTGCAATGCCGCCTCCGCCTTGTCCCACAATTCGTCGGCGCCGACTCTCTCTTTGGGACGAGTGGAAAGTTTGGTGAATACCTCGTCGAAGCCGAAATCGCGGTACACCTGAAAAAGCAGATCGATGAAGTTCGAAACCTCACCCAGGATCTGGTCATCAGTGCAGAAGATGTGCGCGTCATCCTGCACGAAGTTGCGCACGCGCATCAGGCCGTGCAGCGTGCCCGAAGCTTCGTTGCGATGACAGGAGCCGAATTCGGCCAGCCGCAACGGCAGCTCGCGATAGCTTCGCAGGCCCTGATTATAAATCTGCAGATGCGCCGGACAATTCATCGGCTTAACCGCGAAATCGCGATTTTCCGATTCAGTGGTAAACATCTCGCCGCGAAACTTCGCCCAGTGCCCGGACTTCTCCCACAACGAACGGTCCAGCAATTGCGGGGTATGGACTTCCTGATAGCCGCACTCGCGCAGCAGGCCTCGGATGTAGTCCTGAATGGTCAGATAAATCCGCCAGCCCTTGTCGTGCCAGAAGGCCATGCCCGGTGCTTCTTCCTGGAAGTGGAACAGATCCATCTGCTTGCCGATGCGCCGGTGATCGCGCTTCTCGGCTTCTTCCAGCCGATGCAGGTATTCTTTCAGTTGCTTCTTGTCGGCCCAGGCGGTGCCGTAGATGCGCTGCAGAACCTCGTTGTTCTGATCGCCGCGCCAGTATGCGCCCGCCACTTTCATCAGCTTGAAGGCCTGTAATCTGCCGGTGCTGGGCACGTGCGGACCGCGGCACAGATCGACGAATTCGCCCTGCCGATACAAGGTGAGTTCCTCGTTAGCGGGAATGTCGGCGATGATGCGCGCCTTGTATTCCTCGCCCATGCCAAGAAATAATGTTACCGCTTCATCGCGCGGAATCACCTCGCGGACAACTGCAAAGTCGCGCCGCGCCGACTCCTCCATCTTCTTTTCGATGGATTCGAGATCCTGCGTAGTAAACGGCCGCTCGTACGCGAAGTCGTAATAAAACCCGTTTTCAACCACGGGCCCGATCGTGACCTGCGCTTCGGGGAACAGAGACTTGACGGCCTGCGCCATCAGGTGCGCGGTCGAATGGCGAATGACCTCGAGACCCGCCATGTCGCGGCCGGTTACGATGCTGAGCTTCGCATCGTGTTCCAGCAGATACGAAGTATCGCGCAGCCTGCCATCGACTTCGCCCACGATCGCCGCTTTGGCAAGCCCGCGGCCAATATCGGCGGCCACCGCGTGGACGGTGACGGGATGATCGTAATGGCGTTGACTGCCGTCGGGAAGGGTAATGTCGGGCATACCGCGTCTCCAGTGGTGGCCGATACGAGGGGCCACTTGCGTGTAACTTGAATCGCCGCTCATCGGCGGCAAGGGCTGCGGAAGTTGGTAGGCGCGATTGGACTCGAACCAACGACCCCCACCATGTCAAGGTGGTGCTCTAACCAGCTGAGCTACGCGCCTAAATCCTAACGTCATTGTAGCCATCCATGGCGGCGCCTAACAGCTTCGTTAAACCCCGGCCCTGACGTCCTGTCCGGTCGCTCGGCGAGCGAAAGCTTGATCGCTTTCGCTTATTTCGCCTCACCCAGCTGAGCTACGCGCCTGCAAGACTTGCGAAAGTATCAACATTGAGTGCGGGCGGCAACCCATTTTTTATGTTGCCAGTACACCGAGAGATTGGCACGCCACAATGCACGGTATGGCTTCTTTAGCCGGTCTGCCGCTGAGCCGCTCCCAGCAGCTTTTCTTTCAACTGCCCGATCTCGTCGCGCACGTTCGCCGCCTGCTCGAATTCCAGGTTCCGCGCGTGTTCGTACATGCGCTGCTCCAGTTGCCTGAGGCGTTTGGCGGTGTGCTCCGGCGAACGGTTGGCGTAGTCGATCACGTTTTCCGCGACTTTCGCGTAGCGTTTGGGTGACGCGGCCTGGCTGCCCGCGTACGCGCCTTCCATGATGTCGGCGATCTTCTTCTGGATGCCTATTGGCGTGATGTTGTGCTCTGCGTTGAACTCGACCTGACGGGTACGCCGGCGGTCGGTTTCGTCGATCGCGCGCCGCATGGAATTTGTGATGGAATCGGCGTACATGATCACCTTGCCGCTGAGATTGCGCGCGGCCCGCCCGATGGTCTGAATCAGTGAACGATCCGAGCGCAGAAAACCTTCCTTGTCGGCGTCCAGGATTGCTACAAGCGAAACCTCCGGCAGATCCAGCCCCTCGCGCAGCAGATTGATCCCGACCAGCGCGTCGAACTCGCCCAGCCGCAGATCGCGGATGATCTCCACGCGCTCGACCGTGCCGATGTCCGAATGCAGATAGCGCACGCGCACACCGTGCTCGAACAGGTATTCGGTAAGATCTTCGGCCATGCGCTTGGTGAGCGTTGTAATCAGCACGCGCTCGTTGATTGCCGCGCGTTCGTTGATCTCGGAAAGCACGTCATCCACCTGGCTGCGCACGGGGCGCACCTCGATCCGCGGATCGACCAGGCCCGTGGGCCGCACGAGCTGCTCGATCACCGCGTCGGAGTGCGTCTGCTCGTAAGGCCCCGGCGTGGCGGAGACAAAAATGCACTGTGGCATCATTGCTTCGAACTCTTCGAATTTAAGCGGCCGATTGTCGAGCGCCGAAGGCAGCCGGAATCCGTATTCGACCAGCGTTTCCTTGCGTGAACGGTCGCCCTTATACATACCGCCGAACTGCGGAATCGACACGTGGCTCTCGTCCACTACCAGCAATGCTTCACCCGGAAGATAGTCCAGGAAACACGGCGGCGGCTGACCGGCCTCGCGCCCGGAAAGATATCGCGAGTAGTTCTCGATGCCGGAGCAGTAGCCCAGTTCGCGGATCATCTCCAGATCGAACGTGGTGCGCTGTTCGAGCCGCTGCGCTTCCACCAGACGATTCGCCTGCCGCAGCACCTGCAGCCGTTCGGCCAGTTCGCGTTTAATGTACTCCAGGGCTTCGAGCAGAGTCTCGCGCGGCGTGACGTAATGCGTCTTGGGGAAGATCGTCAGGCGCGGCACCGAGCGGATCACCTCGCCGGTCAGCGGATCGAAGAAGCTCAGTTTTTCGATTTCATCGTCGAACAACTCGATCCTCACCGCTTCGCGCTCGGAATCGGCGGGATGCACGTCGATTACCTCGCCGCGCACGCGGAACGTGCCGCGCCGAAGGTCCACGTCATTACGCGTATATTGCAGTTCAGCCAGCCGCCGCAGAATCCTGCGCTGATCGATGCGGTCGCCGCGATCCAGGTGCATGACCATCTGCAGATACGTGCGCGGATCGCCGAGGCCATAAATCGCCGACACTGTCGCCACGATTACCGTGTCGGAACGCTCCAGCAGCGCCTTGGTCGCGGACAGCCGCATCTGCTCGATGTGCTCATTGATCGAGGAGTCCTTCTCGATAAACGTGTCGCTGGAAGGGACGTACGCTTCGGGCTGATAGTAGTCATAATATGAAACGAAGTATTCCACCGCATGCCGCGGGAAATATTCCTTCATCTCGCCGTAAAGCTGCGCGGCCAAGGTCTTGTTGGGCGCCATGATGACCGTCGGGCGCTGCATGGCCTCGATCACGTTGGCGATGGTAAATGTCTTGCCCGAACCCGTAACGCCCAGCAAAGTCTGGCGCGCGAGACCCGCCCGCAGACCGTCGATCAGGTTCGCGATCGCAGCCGGCTGGTCGCCCGCGGGTTCATAAAGCTTTGCGATTTGAAAGCCTGCACTCATGCTCTTCTCTCGTAATGGACTTATCTGGTGTTGGCGATTCGAGTATTATGTCGGGCTTTTGTTTCCCGGATGAACGGGTTTCCGCGCGAGAAATAAATTGGATATCAAACTCTCCAGTCGCGTACGGCGGATCAAGCCTTCGGCCACACTCGCGGTAAGCGCGCTTGCCAACCAGCTCAAGGCGCTGGGCCGCGACGTGGTGGGCTTGGGCGCGGGCGAACCCGATTTCGATACGCCCGAGCACATCAAGCAGGCCGCGATCGAAGCGATGCGGGCCGGCGACACCAAATATACGCCCGTGGACGGCACGGTTGCGCTCAAGCGCGCCATCATCGAGAAATTCCACAACGACAACGGGCTGGACTACGGGCTAGATCAGATACTCGTGTCCTGCGGCGGCAAGCAGAGCTTTTATAATCTCTGTCAGGCAATGCTCGATGCGGGCGACGAGGTCATCATACCGGCGCCTTACTGGGTTTCGTACCCGGATATGGTGCTGCTCGCCGACGCCACGCCCTTTATCATCCCCACTTCGCAGGCACAAGGCTTCAAGATAACGCCGGAGCAATTGCGCGAGAGCCTGACCCCGCGCACGCGTCTCATGGTGCTGAACAGTCCCTCGAATCCCACCGGCGCGGCTTACAACGAAAGCGAGCTTGCGGCGCTGGCCGAAGTGCTGATGTCGCGGCCGGACGTGATCGTGGCGACGGACGACATGTACGAGCACATCATGTTCGAGGGCCACACGTTCAGTAACATCCTCAATGTATGTCCGGATCTGAACGACCGCACCATCGTGCTCAACGGCGTTTCCAAAGCCTACGCGATGACGGGCTGGCGGATCGGTTACGCGGGCGGTCCACGACTGTTGATCAAGGCGATGACAAACGTGCAGTCGCAAAGTACCTCGAATCCCTGCTCCATTGCGCAGGCCGCCGCCGTAGCCGCGCTATCCGGCGATCAGGCCTGCGTGGAGGCGATGCGCGTAGCATTCGAAACGCGCCATGACTATGTAGTGGCGGCACTCAACGAAATCAACGGAGTGTCGTGTCTACCGTCCGCCGGTACGTTTTACTGTTTCCCTAGCATGCACGGCGTGATCGAGCGCATGCCCACCATCGAGGACGATATTACGCTGGCCGCACACCTGCTCGACCGGCGCGGCGTCGCGCTGGTGCCGGGCTCCGCGTTCGGCGGGCAGGGCCACATGCGCATCTCGTTCGCCACCGACATGGCCACACTGGAGAAGGCCATCACGCGCATCGCGGCCGCGGTTTCAGAGTAAAAAAACCCAAGTTGACCGGCCACTGGCCGGTCGGTACTATTTCGCGCTCAATTCCCCGGTAGCTCAGTTGGTAGAGCGGGTGACTGTTAATCACTAGGTCGGCGGTTCGAGCCCGTCCCGGGGAGCCAAAAAATCATCTAGTTACACCCGTTTCGCTTTTTGTTAGCTTTTCCAGAGTCATCATAAAGTCACCTGCCGGATTAATTTCGGCCCCTTTTCCGCTTATCTGATCTAAATCGCAC
>Ga0136621_1000979_pt1 | contig 11454 bp, 13 predicted proteins | sample AntDryUQ445A2306_FD_104673 | JGI IMG/M metagenome (GOLD analysis project Ga0136621, IMG submission 104673) | Polar desert sand microbial communities from Dry Valleys, Antarctica - metaG UQ445A (23.06) | ecosystem: Environmental > Terrestrial > Soil > Desert | place: Antarctica: Dry Valley...
GAGCGACCGGCAAGAAACCAAAGCGAGGGGAACGAGATGAAGACGATCATCCTCGCAGGCGGCTTCGGGAGCCGGCTGTCCGAGGAAACCGAGATCCGCCCGAAGCCCATGGTCGAGATCGGCAACCGCCCGATCCTCTGGCACATCCTCAAGATCTACGCGCACTATGGGTACAACGACTTTCTGATCGCGCTCGGCTACAAGGGCGAGCACATCAAACGGTACGTCACCGAGTACGCGTCGCTCTCAGCGAACCTCACCGTGGATCTCAGCAAGGGCACCGTCGAGACTCACGAGCAGGACGGGAAGATGGAGGATTGGCGGGTGGTGTTGGTCGATACCGGCTGGCACACGGAAACCGGTGGCCGCCTCCTCAAGCTCGAGCCGTACCTCGATGACACGACCTTCATGATGACTTTCGGTGACGGAGTCTCGGATATCGACGTGAACGCTCTCGTCGCGTTTCACCGAGCGCACGGAAAGCTGGCGACACTCACCGCCGTGCGCCCTCCCGCTCGTTTCGGGCATGTCGAGCTCGAAGGTGACCAGGTAGCGAAGTTCTCGGAAAAGCCCCAGGTGGGCGAGGGTTGGATCAACGGCGGCTTCTTCGTTCTCGAGCGAAAGGTGTTCGACTACATCGACGGCGAGGACACTCACTTCCAGAGAGAACCTCTCGAGCGACTTGCGCGCGAGGGACAGCTGATGGCGTACAAGCACGCCTCGTTCTGGCAGTGTATGGACACGCTGCGAGACAAGATCCTGCTACAGCAGCTCTGGGACGACGAGACCGCACCCTGGAAGGTGTGGCCCTAGTCCGTCGCAATCGGGTGACTACCTTCCGGCGACCGACGAGACGTACGCGGCGACATCCTGAATCTGCTGCTCGGCCAGGGTGTCCTCGAACGCCGGCATGATCCCCGCCCCGTTCGTTACTCGCTCTACCGCCCTGTCGAAGGACGGTGAGGCCGCGTCCAGATTGGGACCGATCGTTCCGGTCGTTTCCGCGTCCGCAAGGGTGTGGCAGCTCCCGCACCCTCCCGCCGCGAGGAAGACATCCTTGCCGGCGACCGGATCTCCGGCTCCCCCGGTGGCCTCCGTCGTGCCGCTGGTCTCCGGGGTGCCTGCCGTCTCGTTGGTTTCGGTTGTTTCGGTCGTCGCCGTCGTCTCTGTCGAAGTAGTCTCGCTGGGTTCGCTCTCTTGCGCAACTTCCTCGTGCTCCTCCTCGCCCAGCTCCGCGAGCAGGATCACGGCGGTTATCTGCACAGCGAACAGCACAATGCAGGCAGCAATGAACCACCCCAGATACTTCGATGGAAACGTGGGTCGCGAGCGCGGGACGACGAGCGCCACGATGAGGGCGAAGACGATGAAGACGAGAGCGGAGGTAAGAAGGCCGATCTCGTAGCCGGTCAGCGCCAGCGGCCAATAAGACCAAGATGACACTGCCGAGGACGCTACCACGGTGCCCGCAGCAAAACGGGTGCTACTGCTCGAGCGGCGCCATCGTCAGCCCATGCCCCTTGAGCTGCGTCCAGTAGTGCTCGGCCTGCTCCCTGTGGCCGGACCAGACGATTGCCTGTCCCGTGTTGTGAATTTTGTCGGCGAGCTGCATCCCGCGGTCGTAGGTAATCCCCGGAAGGACGCTGGAGAGAGCGAACGCCACTCCCTGAAACGTGTTGTGGTCGTCGTTTCGGACGACGACCCGCCAGGGCTTTCCGAGGCGGCTCCCGGTCCCTGGAGTGGCTCGCTCGCGAGGCGGCGTCATCGTCACCGGCGCCATACCGGGACGGTACCAAGGGCTGCGCTACCCTTACGCCCTCCCGGGCGCATAGCTCAGCGGGAGAGCGCTCGCTTCACACGCGAGAGGTCCCTGGTTCGATCCCAGGTGCGCCCACTCACTCTCTCTCTCTTGCTTGACAAGAACGCGTTGAGCAAGCGTTTCCTTTGCAGAGCGCAAACCCAGTCAGATCGGGTCAGGCACGGCGGCGTCGTGCTCGTGTGGCGCTCGCGGCGGCAGCGGGCCCATCCGCACCTCGCGGAGCGTCCCGTGCACTTTGCACAGCGCTCCCGCACCCCATCCCCTCTCCTCGGCGGCGACGGACGCAACCTCACGCGGACGTGTTCAAGGAACGGTGTATGGCCGCATTGCTCTCCCACTTGAACTGATGCAGTAGATCTCGTTAGATCCGCACGTCCAGGCTGGGCTCAACGTTGAGACACTCCGCTGGCGTCTGAGCTGGCTGGGAGGCGTGCCTCGAGCATCCCGAGAAGCTCGGTTGCATACGCTAAATGGCGATGGACGCGCGAAATGCAGTAACGCGTGCGCTCTGTGTAGTGCTTCACGAGCCGCCCGTACTCAGCCGTCGCGGGCTGTGAGTCGGTCCGCTCGAGAAGCTCCAGAAGTTCGCGAATTTCCTCCAAGGTGAGATCCAGCGGCTTCATCGACTTGACCATGTGGATGCGCGTGATGTCGGCTTCCGAGTAAAGGCGGAAGCCTCCATTCGAGCGGGCGGACGGTATGACGAGCCCTACCTCCTCCCAGTGCCGGAGTGTGGGCAGGCTCATTTCGGTTCGCTCAGCGGCGGCGCCGATCTGCATCAGCGTCGGGTCGGAGTCTTCCATTGCAGCTCAGCGTAACGGCGAGAGCGGCATTTGGGGGACTGTGGCACAAGCGACGAGAACTCTCTCTTAACGTGAGGGTAGAGTGTAGCCTTCTCCGGCGTTCTCGCGGACTTCGAGCGGAGCGCTGCTCATTTGTGACCGAAAGCTCATGCGCTTGCGAAGCCAAACTCCCAACGCCAACGGCGACCTATCGGCGGCGACGCTCTACCTCGATCTACTCAAAGGGACGCTTGCGCGCTCCGTCTTCGATGAAAACGTGGTTTCTCTCGAGCCATCGCGGCACTGGAAGCAGCGGTTGTACGCACCGCTCAAGAAAGCGTTGAACAGTCGAGGACTCTTGCTCGCGCGAAGGATCAGATCCTGCGAGGCGTTCGCGGACAGCCCCCCGATTCAAATCAGAAACGCCGATACTCTGATCGGCCCAGTCGGACTCGAGAACATTCAATACTGCGTAGAGGACGTGCTCCAAAACGAGGTGCCTGGTGACCTTATAGAAGCAGGGGTCTGGCGGGGCGGGGCAGCGTTATTCATGCGCGGCGTCCTGGCCGCGCATGGCGACCCCGGAAGGATCGTGTGGGCGGCCGATTCATTCGCCGGATTGCCCTCTCCTGAACAGAGCCGCTACAAAGAGGATGAGCAGGCTGGTCATTGGGCGAAGGAGTCATGGTTTGCAGTCCCGCTCGATGTCGTAAAACGAAACTTCGCGCGCTACGGGTTGCTCGACGACCGGGTTCGATTTCTCGTCGGCTGGTTCCACGATACGCTTCCAAACGCGCCGTTCGACGAGCTTTCGGTCATCCGTTTGGATGGCGACATGTACGGGTCGACCATGGACGGTCTCCGCTTCCTGTACCCGAAACTTTCGGTAGGTGGGTATGTGATAGTCGACGACTACTGGCTCCCCGGCTGCAGGTCTGCCGTCGACGCTTTCCGCGCTGAGCACGGAATAACCGATCCCATTGTCCGGGTCGATCGGGCGATCGTCTACTGGCAGCGCTCAGACAACACAAACCGGGTGTAGTGGATCTTCGAATACGTAACATAATCGCGGCGTCGAGGGGTCCGAGAGTCCTCGATGTCGGCTGTTTCGGACAGAATGAAGTAGGTGATCTCTCCACGGTCCCTGTTCCCGACTCACCACTCTGGCTTCACGGTCACCTCATGCGCGCTTTCGACGATGTATGGAGAATCGATCTGCTGCCGAGTCGTATCAGGGAGCTCCGCGATGCTGGAGTGACAAACGTCTTCGCGGCAGACGCTCAGGACTATGAGTTCGACATTGAGTTCGACACGATCGTCGCCGGCGAGTTAATCGAGCATCTCCCCAATCCCGGTGAATTTCTTGCCTGCTCTCTGCGTCACCTCGCTCCCCGCGGCCGGATTGTTCTTAGCACACCGTATGTTCACGGCCTCGAATACCTCACCTATGCATGGCTCCGCTACCCTAAGACGTGTCCCAATCCGGCACACACCTCTTGGTTCTGTCCGGCCACGCTCACGACTCTGGCTGCCCATGTTGGGCTGCGAGTGCGAAGTTGGAAACTGCTCCGTGACGACCGAGTTGCCACCGGCTGGGGTCCATACGACCTTGCACTTCGTGGGCAGAGAGTCCTCAATCATGTACTACCTGAGCGGTTGATGGGTAAGACCCACCGAGCAATAGCCGCGATGACGGCTAACGAAACGCTCGCGCTCCCGTCTATGGCAGCTTCCCCAGCGGGCGAAGTTTGACGTCGGTGACTTCGGCCGTTGGGCCGAGAGACAGCGCGGAGAGTACGACCTCGACCACGTCTTCGGGACGAAGCAGAAGCTCCGGGCGATACGCTCGTCCCTCGTGCTCATGGACCAGCTTCTGCATGGGAGTGGCCGTCCGTCCTAGGGTCACGGTCACCACGCGAACTCCAGCGGGGTTGACCTCTTGGCGCAGGCTGTCGGCAAACACCTTGAGCCCGCCCTTCGTTGCGGCGTAGAGAGCAGCATCCGGAGACGCCACGGATCCGGCACTCGAATTGATAAAGACGATCTGGCCACGGGACCGCTTCAAGGCGGGCAGAAGGGCACGGGTCAGCACGAAGGGCGCGCGAAGGTTCACCTGGTACTGGCGGTCGAAGTGGTCGGTGGAGGCGTGCTCGATGGGGCCACGGGAGATCGTCCCCGCGCTGTGAACGAGAACATCGAGGCTGTCGCTGTGCGAGATGATCTCTAAGTGAGCGGCCTCGAGCGCGTCTTTGTCCTCGAAGTCAGCGATCAGAGGCGTCAGGCCGCCCGCTGCTCCCGCGGTTTTCCGCGCGAGAGATTCCAACCGCTCGCGGCTCCTTCCCATAGCCCATACCTGGGCGCCCGAGCGTGCGAATGCCGTAGCGAGCGCGCGGCCGACTCCGCTGCTCGCACCAGTCACCACGCAGACCTTGCCATTCAGGCTCATTGCGACGGCCACTCGTGCTGGGCAAGCAACCCGGCCTCGACGAGGTCTCTCGCGGCATCGGCAAGATCGGTGAACGCGATCCCGGAGCGGTCCGCGATCTCGAGCAACGAACGCATGCCGTCCGACTGATTCAGCACCCAGAGCAGAGCCAGCTGCTGGGTGCCAGGATCGGCTCCGCCGAGCCCGCGATACAGACCTCGCTTCCCGAGCTGAGGTTCTCCCTTGGGTAGGAGATTGACGTGTACCCGGTCATGCTCGAGGACGTCGACGATCGCGAGCGCCGCCCGCAGCGACTCTTCGAGGCGCTCTGCGTGAATGAGCTCGACGTTGTCGGCGCTCGAGTGATACTCCGGAAACTCACCTTCGAACGAGCGGGTCAGTCCGCCCACCGGAAGATCGAAGCCGGGAGAATTGAACTGGCGCTCGTCCCAGCCCCATGGCACGAAGTCGATGATCCGTCCGTTCTCGGCATGTGCCACCACGTGCGCACCCGCCCTGTCGACGAGCGCGTCACCGCGTCGGCTTCGCTTGTACGTGATCGGCCCAGCGTCACCAACGCAAGCGACGACAAGTCCGGCCGCGATTCGCGGTGTCAGCTGCTCGTTCCGTGCAAGCCAGGCGATGGACCCGATCGTGCCCGGAATAAACAGGAAGCGATACGAAAGCCGGCGGGGGGCATCCGCGAGTGTCGCCGCCAACTCCGCCAGAAGCACGATCCCAGAGAGGTTGTCATTCGCGAGCGAAGGATGGCAGATGTGCGTGGAGAGAAGCACTTCGGTGTCCTTTTCTCCGGCAAGCAAGAGCTCGCCGTAGGTGAGCGAACCGGGCTCGAGCGTGCTGTCGATTACGACCTCGAACGGCCCTTCTCCAAAAGAAGAGAGCTGGTGGTCGGACAGGCAGAACCCCCAGGTGCGCGAGTAGTAGGACGTTCGATACGGAATCCAGGCTGGGTTATGGGGATGCGTGTGCAGGAACGGCCGGAGCTCGGCGAGCGTCATCTTCGCCCGCATGGGCTCGCTATACCCGACGACGTGGAGATTCGACGCACGAAAGTCGACGACGCGCCGACCTTCGGAGGTCGCGATGTACGCGTCCTCGATGTTCCACTCTTCCGGGATTGTCCAATCCAAAACCTGCGTGCCACTTGCGACCTCGTGCAACTCGAGCGGTATTCGCTTGCCGAGCTCGCGCAGGGTCGCCCTAACGCCATTGCCGGTGATGCTCCGACAGATCGGAAAGAGTTCGGCGGCGAGCGCATGCATCCGCTCGCCGGCCCGCGCGCGGGGGAACGTGGCCGAAGTCAGGACGACACCTTTTTCCACACGAAGGAGGTCGGGGCCTCGTACAGGATCATGCGGGCAAGAGCGCTAGCTTGCGGCACGTGAACGCCTCCGCGTAGCGCGTCGCGGACTCCATCCCTCGGAGCCGCATCATCCCCCGGAAGAGCTCGTCGTCGAACCAGTGCTTCTCGGACTGGGTTGCGTGATGAGCACGAAGGAGACGGATCTTCTCGTCGACCAACGCGTCGTCCAGAGGCACGAAGACGTTCGGCGAGCCCAGATCTCCGTCGTACTTCGGGATCTCGAACTCGAGGATCAGGTGGTTTCGGAACGTGTTCCAGGCGAGCTCGCAGGCGAATCGGTGGTCCTGGTGCAGGTCGAAGCGGGTATGCGTGAACACGAGATCCGGCTCGATCGACTTCAGGCTTTCGAAGGCATCCTTAACCGCGGCGCCCTCGTGCGGAAGAAAGCCATCGCGAAACTCGTGCAGGCGAACGTCGGCCGAGCCCACATGGGCGAGAAAGTCGGAAGCGCTCGCGCGCGCTTCGTCGGCACGGGCTCCGCTTGCCGAGAGCACGACCCAGGTAACGGCAAGGTTGTCATGCGACCGAGTCAGTGAAAGGATCGTCCCACCGCAGCCGATCTCGATGTCATCGGGATGGCAGCCGATGACAAGCACGTTGCGAGGCGCAGGACCGAGCCTTGCCGAGAGCACTCGAGCCTCAACCCGCGACTGACCGGTGCGGACCGTTCTGCCAGGGCGGATGGCCGTTGTCGACGAGCGTGTCGAGGTCCTGCTTGTCCTTCATGGTGTCCATCGGCGCCCAGAACCCGTCGTACCGGTACGCGTGCAAGACTCCTTCGCGGGCGAGCCGGGCCGCTCCTTCCATGATGTCCTCGCCCAGGCGCAGCTCGTCGAAAATGCGCTTTCGGAAGACGAAAAAGCCGCCGTTGATGCGCACTCCGGCGCTGCTCAGGTCCTCGATCGAACGCACCGTGCCGTCGTCGTCGGCATTGACCACGTGGTAGCTCAGACGAGGCTTGACGGACATGAAGAGCCCCGTCTTGCCGTTGGCAGTGAGCTGAGCGACCATGTCGTCGAGAGGAGCATCCGTGAGCCCGTCTCCGTAGGTGGCCAGAAACACGTCGTCCTCACCGATGTGCGGCCTCGCCGCGAAGAGCCTGTCTCCGATGCTCGCTCGGTTGCCGGTGTCGAGAAACGTGATCCGCCAGTCGTCCATGTCGCTCGCGAGCAGCTTGACGTCACTCCCCTGCAGCACGAAGTCGTTGGCGAGGGCCTCGTGGTAACGGAGAAAGTACTCCTTGATCACCTCGGCGCGATACCCGAGGCAGAGAATGAAGTCGCTGTGCCCCCAGGATGCGTACCACTCCATGATGTGCCAGAGGATCGGCTGGCTTCCGATCGGGATCATGGGCTTCGGAATGCGCTGCGTCGCTTCGCCCATGCGAACGCCGAGCCCACCGCAGAAGATGACGACCTTCAACGGGCGGTACCGACTGACCGGACTGTCCCCCGTCGCGCGGGTGCGCTCTCACCTGGATCGACGATCGTGGCGAACGGAATGGGCACGATGAGCTTGGCGCCCCAGTCCGCGATATGTGAGAGCTGCGACGAGATCTCGTCGAGCAGGTTCCAGGGCAGCACCAGGACGTAGTCCGGCCGAGTCTCGTCGATGCGCTCGACGGGATGGATCGGGATGTGCGTACCCGGCGTGTAGGTGCCCTGCTTGTAGGGATTGCGGTCCACGGTGTACTCCATGAGATCGGCACGGATCCCGCAGTAGTTGAGGAGCGTGTTGCCCTTCCCCGGCGCGCCGTAGCCGGCCACCCTCTTTCCCGCGCGGTTAAGAGAGATGAGCAGCTCGAGAAGTGCGCGCTTGGACTCCTTGACGTCCTCCGCGAACCGCAGATAGCGCTCGGCGGACCTCAAGCCCTCCTTCTCCTCGCGCTCGAGCAGCGCGGGCACCGGGCCGGCGACGGCGTTGGGTCCCCGTTCGTGCTGGACGTACAGGCGCAGCGATCCTCCGTGGGTCGGCAGCTCGTCCACGTCGTAGACCCTCAGACCGTGCGCCTCGAAGATCTCGCAGGCGGTCGCGAGCGAGAAGTACGAGAAGTGCTCATGGTAGATCGTGTCGTACTCGACCCGGTCCAAGAGGTGTAGGAGGTGTGGGAACTCGAACGTCGCGGTGCCGTCCTTCCCCAGCAGAATTGCGACTCCGGCGACGAAATCGCGGACGTCGGGAACGTGCGCGAGGACGTTGTTCCCGACGACGAGGCTGGCTTGCCGTTCCTCCCGCTCGAGCCGCCGAGCCGTCTCTCGTCCGAAGAACTCGACGAGTGTCGGTACGCCGCGCTTCTCGGCCTCTTCGGCGACGTTGGCCGCCGGGTCGATGCCCAGCACCGGGATCCCGGTGCCGAGGAAGTGCTGCAGGAGATACCCGTCGTTGGACGCCAGCTCGACGACGAGATCGTCCGGCCCCAGGGCGAGGCGACGGCGCATGAGCTCGACGTAGCGCCGCGCGTGCTCGACCCAGGATGTCGAGTTGCCGGAGAAGTACGCATACTCGCTGAAGATCTCCTCCGGAGCGACAACCTCGGGAAGCTGTACGAGCCAGCAGCGAGTGCAAGCGCGGGCGTGCAGCGGATAGAAGCGCTCCGGCGCGTCGAGCTCCCCGGGTCGAACGATGTTCTCGCATAGAGGTGACATCCCGAGGTCGACGACCGTCAGCTCGAGCGTAGCCGCGCAGAATCGGCAGGTTTGACCGTTGGTGATCCCTTCCTCAGCGGACGCCACGGTCACACAGTAGTGGCTGGAGGCCTTTTTTCCAGTCGGCAAGCCGATTTTGAGGGACTGTCGGACGAGCCTCGAGCGACCGCGGGTACTCTCATTCCACAATGTTCGCAGGTGAGGCTCATGCGCGGTCGGAGGCACTTTGGAAGGCTGTCGACTCGCTCCTCGCAGATGCGACGCTGCCCGGCAGCCTGGCACACAAGCTCGGCCCCCTCGAAGCAAACCGCTTACGCCGGCTCGGTGAGCGCGTTTCCCCACCTCTCCTGATCGCAGAGCGGGATGCGTCGCTATGCATATCAAACTCGATTCGGCTCCTCCAATACGTTCGAGAGAGCTGCGACGGCCCGCTCGTCGTCATCAAAGGGCCTGAAGTTGCGCGCCTCTACCCCGGAGGCGCCCGCCGTTTCGGAGACATCGACATTCTGGTGAACGATGCGGAGAGCGTGCATCGAGCATTGATCTCGCATGGCCTCGTCGAGTTCCACGACCCTCTGCTCACTCCCGACTTTCATCACCTGCAAACGCTCGGCCCGACAACCGCGGGCTGAAGGTCGAGGTGCACAAGGCTCCGCGCTGGCCAGACTGGTTCCAGCCACCGCCGACGCGGGAGATCCTGGAAGCATCGGTTCCGTCGAGTCTCGGGGTGCCCGGCATCTCGACGCCCGCCCCGTCCCACCATGCCCTCATTCTCGCCGCCCACGGCTGGCGTCATGAACCGCTCTGGACCTTGCGGGACCTCATCGACGTTGCAGCAGTGTCGGCATACGCCGACCAACGGGATCTCGGCGAGACGGCAGCGGCCTGGGGAATCAGCCGTCTCTGGCGAACGACCGAGCGCGCAATCGACGCGCTCTTCTATGGTGGGCGAGAGACGATTCCGCTAACGACGTGGTCGCGACACCTCGGAGCGGTTCGAGACCGCACCGCCTTCGAGAAGCAAGTTGCGCAGCTCTTCGGCAACTACTGGGGCATGCACCGCATGTCGCGACGGTGTTGGCGATCTACGTACTTCGCCTCAGAGTCAAGCCGGCTCCCGGCGAATCCTGGCGGCAGCGAGTGACGCGCGCCCGAAAGACTTGAGCAAGCTTCCCTCTGGCCGGTCGTCGCGGCGGGTCGCTCCGCCCACCGCTAGCTGTCCTACCCACAGACGTTGTGAACGCGGCTGATCGGGGACGTGCCTCCGAGCGAGCTGTGCGGCCGCGCGTGGTTGTAGTGGTGTCGCCAGTGTGGCAGGGCTCGCCCGCGCTCGTGATGAGAGCGGTAGACGAGCCCGTACGCCCACTCCCTGGCCATCGTTTGGTGGAAGCGCTCGACCTTGCCGTTCGTGCGCGGCCGATAGGGCTCGGTCCGCAAATGGCGCATGCCGTGGCGGGCGAGCAGCTCGCGGAAGACACGGCTGTGGACGTAGGCGAAGGCATTGTCCGTCATCACGCGCTTCGTACCGATCCCATGCGCTTGGAAGAAGGCGAGCGCCCCCTCGAGGAAGGCGGCGCCCGTGACCGCCCGCTCGTCGATGGATCTCGGCGTAGGCGAGGCGGGAGTGGTCGTCGACGACCGCGTGCACGTAGTCGTAGCCGACCCTGCTCTCGATCTCGGCGCTCGTCCGCGAGCGATCTCCGGTGACTCGGTGACCTGGCCGCAGGAAGCGGGCGTAGCGGGAGACGTCCAGGTGCAGGAGGTCGCCCGGGCAGGGCCACTCGTAGCGGTTGGCCGGCTCCCGCGCGGGTCGTGGCGGGCGCGAGAGGCCGAAGCGGCGAAGCACCTTCCACACGGTGGAGTGACAGAAGCCGGTCGCGCCGGCCACGGGCCTCGGTCCCCAGCCGGTCTTGCGGCGACACTCGCAGATCGCTCGCTCTGCCTCTGGGGCGAGCCGCCGCGGACTGCGCGTGGGACGGCTCGAGCGATCGAGCAAGCAAGACATGCTCGCGCGCTCCTGCTCGCTCGCCTGTCGCCAGCGCTGCCACCAACGGTGCGCGGTAGCCGGCGACACGTTGAAGGTTGCTGCCGCTTGCCGAATCGAGCTACCGCCAGCGATGGCGAGCACGAGCTCTCTGCGCCCGGCGAGTCCGAGCCTGGCGTTACGGTGAAAGTGGAGTTCCCCCGCTTCCGTGGACAGGGTTTGATTAGGCAGCTTGTTCTTGTTCGATGACGGGTAGGTGCATCTTCTCGTAGTCGTCGGGGGAGCGCTGTCCGAGGGTGCTGTGGCGTCGTGCACGGTTGTAGAAGGTCTCGATGTAGTCGAAGACTTCGGTGCGGAGCTCGGCTTTGGTCGGCCAGGAGCGGCGGTGGATCAGCTCCTTCTTCAGGGTCGCGAA
>Ga0136621_1000981_pt1 | contig 11443 bp, 11 predicted proteins | sample AntDryUQ445A2306_FD_104673 | JGI IMG/M metagenome (GOLD analysis project Ga0136621, IMG submission 104673) | Polar desert sand microbial communities from Dry Valleys, Antarctica - metaG UQ445A (23.06) | ecosystem: Environmental > Terrestrial > Soil > Desert | place: Antarctica: Dry Valley...
ACACGGTGCCGTCTTGCTTCGTAGGACACTGTCCGGAGAGAGAAACACGATGTCGCCTGCCACGACAAACGGCGAATATGGCCCCGCCGGCGGTGGCGGTGTTGCGTTTGAGACCTGATCGTCGGACATGGAGTCTCCTAAAGGGTGGACATGTCGAGCCGACCGAGTTCATCTGCGAAGACGATTCGTCCCGTGAAGATTCGGCCCATCTCCGCGGCGGCTTGTTCGTGAGCAGAATCCGTTTCCAGCCGGGGACCGGTATGAACGAGTACGAGCGTGCTGACCCCGGCCTTTTCGGCCATGGTCGCGGCGTGCTCGGTCCCGCATTGTCCAGTGGTCTCCTTCTCGAGATTCATAGTGCTTTGATGGTCCCAGCACATGCAGAGAAGCACGTCAGCGCCAGAGGCCAATTCCACGATCGAATCGCACATTTGCGTGTCTCCGGTAATCACAATGTCGCCGTCATCGGTCGAAATCCTGTAAGCAAGGGAGTCAAGCCAGGGTTGAGCGTGCTCAGCCAGTGCAGTACGAACGGCCCAACCGTCACCCTCGTAGGACCACTTCGGCTCGATGTCCGTGGCATCAACAACAGGAGGCCGGCGAGGAAGCTTCCCTCCACGGTTCTGGTAGACCTCGAGGCTTGTCGACCAATTGATCCTTGCCTTCCAATCGTGGGCAAAGGCGCCGTTCTCACCGATGAGGTCTTCCGTCAACTTCTCGGTCAAGGTCGGGCCGAAGACTTTGAGACGCTGCTCGACGCCGATGCTTTGATCCCAGCGACAAAGCAAGAAGCACGGATAGTCAGCATCATGGTCGAAGTGATGATGTGTGAAGAAAAGGTGATCGATTTGAGTCGGAAAGAGCCCGGCTTTGACGAGCTTGTGCGTGGCAGCCGGGCCGCAATCGAACATGACCTTCGCTGGACCCGTTTCGACGACGTAAGCACTGCCGAATCGTGTCGGAGTAGGAGTCGGAGTACCGGCTCCGAGCAGGTGAATCTGGGTCGTGATGGTCTGCCTCTCTGTGGTTGCCTCGAGGTATATTATATAATCCTGCCCTATGCCGCCTAGTCAGGATGTACCGCCGGTTCCTGCATTGGCTGCTTCTGACCTCCTTCTGCCGGCTCTGATCCTCAGGCAAAGTGCGCTGATACACAACATCGCGACTATGGCCTCCTACTGCCGGGAAATGGGCATCGCCTTGGCACCGCACGGGAAAACCACGATGTCTCCTGAGATAGCCGGCCTGCAGCTGTCTCACGGAGCATGGGGGATCACGGTTGCCGACGTTCGTCAAGCGGCAGTCTTTCGCGACGCTGGGGTGCGACGAATCCTGATCGCCAACGAGGTCACACACCCAAACTCGCTGGCGTGGCTGCGCGCGATCCGCGATACCGACCATGACTTCGAGATCATTTGCTGCGTGGACTCCGTCACAGGAGTCGACCTGGCCGGTGGCCTCTTCAAAGCGGAGAGAGCCCTGGACGTCCTCATCGAAGTTGGATTCGACGGTGGCCGCGGAGGCTGTCGGAATCTTGCAGCCGCTATGGAGGTCGCCCGCAAAGTCGCCGAGACGCCAGGGCTACGGTTGGTCGGGGTTTCGGCCTACGAAGGAATCATCGAGGACAATGAAGACCTCGTCGATGGTCTGCTGCAGCGGGTTCGTGAACTCGTTCAAGCTATCGACGACGGTGGGGGATTTGCAGACGTCCCCCAGATCCTGGTGTCGGCGGGCGGCAGCATATATTTCGAGCAGGTCGTCGCTCGCCTCCGGTCCTGGTCACAAACGCGACCTGTCACATTGATGATTCGGAGTGGCGGCTATGTCACTCATGACCATGGCTTCTATGATTCTCGATCCCCTTGGGGAACGAAGCAAACGGGACCGCGCAAACTGATTCCCGCCCTTGAGATCTGGGGAGAGGTGCTTTCTACTCCCGAGGTCGGGCTCGCCGTGGTTGGTTTTGGGCGTCGACACGCCCCCGAAGATCATGGACTCCCGAAGCCACTTCTCAGGCGAACTTCAGATGGCCGCCAGCTCGACCTTCCAGGCTCGAGCATCGCGCGGCTAAATGATCAACACGCCTATCTGGTATTGGGACATGGGTCAGAACTGGAAGTAGGTGACACAGTCGTTGCGGGAATCTCGCATCCTTGTACCGCGTTCGACAAATGGAGGTCGATTCCTATGGTCGACGACGACTATCGCATAGTCGGCAACGTTCGAACCCTCTTCTAGTTCGGATCCTTCGTCGAGTACGCCTCCAGGATCAGCGAGGCCGTATGGCGCAAGTGGCTCTCGAGCAGCCTGGTTGCTGAATGTTGGTCCGTCGAGGCGATGGCGTCGACGATGTTCGCATGCTCATGTGTGACCTCTTCTGGATCGGCGTGCAGGGGGGTTGCCATGATCCGGTATCGCTCGGTGCTGTTCCATAGGACGTTTATGAAATGCAGCAACCACGGAGAGTCAGACGGCTGATAGAGCGCAAAGTGGAAACTGCGGTGCGCCTCGAACGCTTTGTCGTCGTCGCCCTTTGCGAATAGGTTTCTCATCGAATCGGCGAATGAGCGGGCTTGATCGATCACCTCGGGTGTGTAGTTGGGAAATGCTCGCCTGATGGCTTCCTTCTCGAGAACGACTCGAAGTTCGTAGGTATCCAGGAGGTCGGGAATCGAGATGGGTGCGACGCGGGCACCCTTGTTGGGGTGGGTCTCGACGAGGCGCTCCGCCTGAAGCATTCGCAGAGCCTCGCGGACAGGAATCAAACTGACGTCGTTTTCGTCGGCGAGCTCCCCGAGACGTAGCGGGGAGGAGGGTGGATAGTCACCTCGTAAGATCGATCGTCTTGTGTTGGCGTAGACGCGGTCCACCAGGCTCGAGAACTCAGGTTGTTGACGTGTCCGACTCATAGGTTCACGACTTGACCGCCACCATCCAACCGCATCAAGGGTCCTGGGGCTCCCACGCGCCAGACCGGTGGGAGTGAGAGCCGATGCGACCATGATAATATAAATGATGTCGCCGTGTCAGGAGGAAGTGCGCCGTGGAAGCCACCCTCATGGCTTTTGCGACCGATTTCATCGATGAAGGCGTAGGCCAGGTTGTTGACCGGATGGCGTCGACGCCAGGAATAACCGGTGCGACTCTCGCGGTGGCCTATCATCATGGGCGCGATATTTTCCCGCACAATCCTCGCCGCAAAGTGGTTTTTCTCGACGGTGGTTCGGTTTTCTTCAGACCTGTCCTCTCAAACTATCTCAACACGCCCATCAAGCCGTACCCGAGTGGCCTCGTTGCGTCGGAGGATGTTTTCGCAAAGTTGATCCAGGCCATGGAAGCCAGGAGTTTGAACACTCAGGCCTGGATCGTCTATCTCCACAACTCACGATTGGGATCGCAACACCCAGATCAGGCGCCGAGGAATGCCTATGGCGACCCGTATCTGACCAATCTCTGCCCTGCCAACCCACACGTGGTCGAGTTCGCGGCGGCGCTCACGCGCGACGTCGCTCGCTATCAACCCTCTCGGATTTTGGCGGAGTCGCTACATCATCACCCGCTCGAACACGGATACCACCACGAACGGTATCTGCTCGAACTGGATGTGATAGATCGTTTTTTGCTAGGGCTTTGCTTCTGTGAGTGGTGTCTGCGAGCAGCCGATCAGCACGGTGTTGATGGACGGGGGGTCCATCGGTTTGTACGTGAGTACCTTGATCGCGTTTTTGCTGGTGAGGAGCGTCCCGGCCAACAATCCGAATTGGAAATTTCAGACGTTGCGGAAATGGCTAGCGGTGAGATGGCCGGATTTATCACGGCCAGAGCCTCTTCGGTGACCCACCTCGTGCAGGTTGTTGCCAACGCCGCCGGCAACGTCCCGGTCAGTTTCATAGATCCTTCTGGGGCAGCCAAAGGATATGCCGATGGTCATCCCGTCGGCGGACCTGCAGCGGGAATCGCCTGGCTACAAGGCATTGATCTGTTTGCAATCTCCCGATTGATCGAGCTACAGGCGATCGGATACGCCGCAGATCCGAGGCGTCTCGATTCGGACCTTGCCGCGTACGCGGAGACGGTTGATGGACCAGGCATGTCGCTGGTACTACGACCCATGGCGCCTGATTGTGACTCGGTAGTCAACCTGACCGCCAAGATCGAACTTGCCCGGGCCAGGGCCATCCGACGAATCGACTTCTATCACTATGGGTTGATGCAACTCACAGCATTGGATCGAGTCGGTCAGGCATTCGTCGCCGCCCAGACGACCTAGAGCCTTGCTCAAGCTCTCCGACTGAGAACCGGAAGTCGGATGCGGCTCGGAAATTCAGCACTGTGGAGCACCGATTGATCGGCTATCTCGAAATCGGCGTCTGTCAGTGGGTCGTCTCCTGTGTTGTGATTTCGAGAGAAGCCTGGGAAAAGAGAACTGCTGATATCCAGTCGCAAACGATCTCCGGCACGAAAGCGCACCGCCACAGGACGGAACTCGAGCAGATACTGATGAGGCTGGCCCGGATTCGGAAGCGACGCTTCAGAACCGTGCCGGTACCGAGCACGAACGATGGACGGGCACAGCAGGATCTCGGGCCCTTCGGCCAGGCAGTGGACGAGGACCGCGGCCCAATCAGTGTCAGCAGCGCTGGACACCGCCCAAAGTTCGAGAACTGGGCTGCCCGTCACTTCCACGGATTCGGTGAACGGTTGCGAAACGAATGTGAGTGTCTGCGGGTGCTTCGGATACAGGCGGAGGTCCATAGGAGCATCTTGGAGGTCGATCCCGCCGATGTACATGTTCGGATCTCTAGGGTCGTAGCGAAAAGTGCTAGCTGATGCTCCTTGATTTCCTGAAGGGAGGAGGGCACCCGAGTGGCCTTCTCCGAAGTGCGATCTGCTGATACGCGACAGGAAAAGCGATTGTTCCTTGGTATCAGGCGGTGGCCACGAGTCCGAAGCGTGCCACTCGCCGCTCCCCAGCGTGAAATACCACACACGAGGACCCTCGGCCAAAGCACCGCCGTTTCCAAGTACGCCCCCAACCCAGTCCAACAGGATGTCCTCTCCTCTGAAGGATTGCGGCGTTTGGTAGCTGGGCGGCAGATCCGAAAAAGTGAAGTTGATCGGATGATGACCCCATGGCCCGAACACGACCTTGTGCTCCGAGCTGTCTCCGACGCTGCCCAGCAGGCGGGGGTTATCGGCGCTTCGGGAAAAGCGGTCCCAAATGCCGGAAACGTGCAGGGTCGGGATAGCCGCGAGTTCGGGTCGAACCAGGTCGAAGAACTCATTGTGGGAGTCGCGGAAAAGGTCTTTGAGGCCAACAGTCAAGGGTCCAAAGGAACTCTCCGGCAGCTGGGAGACGGGCGTGAACCACAACCACTTGTATCGGTCGACATTTCTCGTGAAATCAACTACTGCTTGGCTTGTCTCGAAATCAGATGCGCGGTTGACACGCTTGACTGCATCGAGGGCCATGGCTGCCGTCCACTCCATGCGACGCCCGGTTTCGAAGAGTCCAAAATTGAAGTCCTTGCTTCGGACCGTCATCCCCCCTGCGTAGATTGCGCGCAGCGGCGGCGGACTAGTGGTCGCCATCTGAAACGCACACCAGGCGTCATACGAGTGTCCCCAGGCGACAACGTCGCCGTTGCTGTGCGGCAGTTGGCTGGCCCAAACCGCCGAATCGAATCCGTCCTGCGCATCCATGGTGTTCCGATCATCTTGAAACATGGAGTGCCACACGCCATCCGAGGCGTGGCGACCACGAATGTCCTGCACAACTACGACATACCCCCGCGACGCGAGGTAGCGATGATCCGCCATGGTCGTCTTGCTCTTGTCGTAGGGGGTCCGCCTAAGAAGAACCGGCCAGCGCCCCGGGCCATCGGGTCGATATACGTCAGCTCGAAGGAATGTTCCGTCTCGCATCTCAACCGCGACGGACTCCTCGCACGAGACGTTGTGACGATCGCCGGGCGGAGTCAGCTTCATCGATCCGCCTTGCTGGGCTCAGCCGTTGGACGGACAACTGCGCCAGGATTGAGGATCCCTAACGGGTCGAACGTTGTCTTGATCGCCTCGTGAAGAGCAAATGCAGCCGAATCAAGCTCCGAGGCGAGGTATCGGGATTTCAGGCGACCCACGCCATGTTCGCCTGTGATTGTTCCCTCGAATGCGAGGGCCGTTTCGATGATCGCACTGAAGGCGACCTCGGCTAATCGACTACTGCCCTCATCGGAGGCGTCAAACACGATCGTCGGGTGCAGATTGCCATCTCCGAGATGCCCGAATGTGCCGATCAAGACCCCGAACTGCGCGCTAGTTGCTTCGATGGCGGCGAGCATTTCTGCGATTCGATCGCGCGGGAGACACACGTCGTCCAGCATGACCGATCCCAAGCGTTCCAGTGCTGGAAATGCAAGACGCCGCGCCGCGAGCATCTCTGTGGTCTCCCATGGGTCGTTGGTTGTAACGACGTCCCTGGCACCAGCCTCAACGAAAAGTTGGCGCAGCAATTCGATGTCCTGCGCCGATCCCACACCGTCGCTTTGTGCGATTATCAACGTCGAATTGCGGTCGAGGCCTAGGGGATGGAAGTCCTCCACCGCTCTCACGGTCACGTGATCCATCAACTCCAGCATCGACAGGTCCGCGCCAGCATCGATGCCAGAATGCGATGCGTCTATCGCAGCCTTTGCTTCGGAGAAGCTAGCGAAGAGTGTGCTCGTAGAGGCGGGCTTTCGCACCAGCCTCAACACTGCCTTGGTGATGATTCCGAGGGTTCCTTCCGATCCGACCAGCAACGAAGTGAGGTCGTAGCCGGCGACGCCCTTGTCCGCGGCGGTACCAGTCCTCAGCACTTGTCCGTCCGCTAGAACAACCTCAAGCGAGCGGACATAGTCCCGGGTGACGCCATATTTCACGCAGCAGAGGCCTCCCGCGTTGGTGGCGATGTTCCCGCCAATCGTGCAATAGTCACTGCTAGCCGGATCGGGCGGATAGAACAGCCCTGATGCTTGCGCGGCTCTCTTGAGATCGCCAGTGAGTAGGCCGGGTTCCACCGTCGCACTGCGACGCACGGTATTGATCTCGATGAGTCGATTCATGGCTTCGAGAGAGAGAACGACAGTTCCATCTTCGGCATTGCACCCGCCAGCAAGCCCGCTTCCGGCTCCTCGGGCTACTACGCCTATGCGATGCCGATTTGCCCAGCTGACAATTGACTGAACCTCCTCAGTTGAACGCGGACGCGCAACAGCGATAGGCATCCCGTACGAGAGGTGGGGAGTCCGGTCTCGGCGGTAGCTCTCAATGATGTCTGGATCGACCAGGAATCCGCCGGGTGGAAGAACCGATGCGAGCTCACCGAGCAGAGCAGTCACGCGATCGCTTGGCGACACGTTTGGCGTTGAGTTCCTAGACCGGTAATGGAGAGCTCCATGATGTCGCCGTCGTTCAGATAGCAGGGAGGGTTCATTCCCAGGCCGACGCCGGCCGGCGTACCCGTGTTGATTATGTCCCCAGGTTCCAGCACCATGAATTGGCTTATGTACCAAACCAAGTATGTCGGGGAGAACATGCATTCACCAGTGTTGGATTGCTGTCGGACAGCATTGTTCACCGAGAGACAAAGATCGAGGGAGTCTGGATCCTCAATTTCGTCTGGGGTGGCAACGAAGGGGCCCAGCGGATTGAACGTCTCCGCAGATTTACCCTTCACCCATTGACCTCCGCGCTCGAGCTGATTTGTCCGCTCCGAAACGTCGTTTGAGATCGAATACCCAGCGATGACTCCTAGAGCAGCTGATGGATCGCTGAGATAACGCGCCTTCGCCCCGATAATGACTGCTAGCTCCACCTCCCAATCGGTCTTGGACGAGTTGGGCGGTATCAAGACGTCGTCGAACGGTCCGACAATGGAGTTCGGGGCTTTCATGAAAAGTACCGGCTCTTTTGGCGCTGCCGATCCCGACTCAGCCGCATGTCCGGGGTAGTTGATCCCAACGCAAACCAGCTTCTCGGGTAGCGGCACCGGGGGGCCGAGGCGGACCGAATCTAACCGGAACCGTGACAAACGCCCTTGATCAAGCTCGAAGGCTTCGGCAACGCGGCGGCTTCCCCCATTCGTCCAGAAGTAGCGGTCGTAATCGTTGACAACTTTGCTCATGTCAACGATGTCTTCGCCAACGATCAGACCAGGACGCTCTGCTCCCGGTACACCAAATCGCGCTAGCCTCATTGGCCTGACAGCACATTCGGGCTGTTACGTGTGTCGGCCCACATCAGGAGGCTCTTCCGGAACCGTTCCAGGGCCGCCGCAAGCTCGTTTGGGCCGTGGGCTGCGGAGGTATACCAGACTCCTCTGCCGGTTATCCAGAGGCCGTTGGATACAGCCACGTGGGAGAAGTCGGCGTATTGAGCAAGGTCGAGTCGCTGCAGGCTGCGCCAGTCGTGGACTTGAGCCGAACCGAATGACAAATGGAAGGCGGACGGAAGGCCGTGGATATTCATTTGGAGGCCGACCTCGTCGGCAATGCTTTGGATCCCTTGCATCAGTGCGGTGCCGTGCTCGGCGATCGCTCGGTACGGAGGATCAGTGTTGAGCACCGTCATCGTTGCGACCACCGCGGAGGTTGACATGACGTTGCCGTTGAATGTGCCCGAATGGTTCGTGTCTAGGGCTAGCCGATCCATCACCATTGATGTTCCAGCCAGTGCTGCGGCCGGGAAACCGCCTGCCATCGCCTTCCCGTACACAGCAAGATCTGGCTCGACTCCGAGGTGCTCGGCCGCACCGCCTCTCGCCAACCTGAATCCGGTGATTACTTCATCGAAGATCAACAACGCGCCGAACTTGTCGACGGTCCGACGGAGATGCTCGAGAAACCCGGGCCGAGGAACGATGGCGCCGCTGTTGAGCATCACGGGCTCGGTGATAATGCAGGCTATTTCGTCGCCGTGGCGACTGAAGCACTCGTCGATCGCCTCAGTGTCGTTGAATGGCACGGTGAGAAAGTCGTCGAGGTGACTCGCTACCTGGCCGGCCGAGGCAATTCCCCATGCCGAGCCTGTCGAGGAGGTCAGAACGTTGTCCAGCCAACCGTGATATTGGCCCTCGAATCGGACCACTAGGCGACGATTCGTGTGAGCCCGCGCCAGCCGCAAGGCTGCTTGGACCATCTCCGTTCCAGTGAGGCCGAGGCGGATTCGATCGGGCCATTGCAGAGCATCAAGCAACAACTCCGACGCTTCAACTTCTAGTGGGTGCTGACCGCCGAAAAGGGTGCCTTGCTTGCAAGCAGCCGCTACGGCAGTGACTACCGCCTCATGGGCATGACCAAGGATATTTGGTCCTTGTCCTAGAAGATGGTCGACGTAGTCCATGCCATCGATATCCCACATCCATGCACCGTGCGCTCGCTCGATGAAGACACGGGGACCGGACAGGCGGACGTTCGAGTGGACCCCTCCCGGGGTCGACGCTGCGGCCCTGGCCGCGAGACTCTCCATGTACCTCGTTCCCTAGATCGCAGTATTATAATATATTGTGGTCGCCGGGTTGATCGCAATATGTATCACAAGCCGAACGCTGGCTCGAAACTGCCTGGCTCTAGGGAACGAATCACCGGCTGGAGCGAATCACAAAGGTCCCTGGTGACGCCGAATGACAGCCGGTCATGCTTCTGCAACGAGCCTTTCGAGATCACAGACGGTCCTGTCAAGCTCCGCCGCCAAGGCCGAATGGGAGTCCATCTCTAGGTACAAATCCGCCAGTGATCGGAAATACCAAAGGGGTTCGGCGTCCGATTTGAATCGTGCCCACAAGCCGTTTCCAAGCCTGCGGTAGTCGTATAGGACCGAGCGGGCGTTGTCGAGCTTGTCCGCATTCGCGACGAGTGCGGCGCTCGGCGGCTGCAAACGCAAGACGGCAAGATACGCCTCTTTGCGTTCCCGCCAGGCCGAATCTTGGGAGGTCTCGGGTGCAGAACAGGCCTGCGCCAGTTCAGCCACTCGGGCTCCGAAACGATCTTGGATCTCGTCGTAAGACGCTTTACCGTCTTCGATTGAGTCATGAAGCAACCCAGCTATTGCTTGGTCCTCGTCGCCTCCGCTCTCGAGAACTAGCGCTGAGGTCGAAAGGAGGTGGCTGATGTATGGGACCGAGGATCCCTGGCGGTGCTCCCCGTCGTGCCGTTGAGCCGCGAACACCAGTGCTCTTTGAAAGCGTTCAGTGAGCATGAGCCAAGTTTGGCAGCCGTGCATCGTCTGCCGAGATATCAAGGAGTGAGAAGGAATCGAGAAACGTGAGTCGTCCCGGACGCTCATCCCTGCTTCTTGCAACACACATGTCGCCCGAATTCTGAATGGCTCCTGAGGGTTGCTGCACGGATCTAGCCATTGATCCACACCGCCAGGAGAGCTCCCAATCCAATGATCCCCAAGAGCGCAGTCCCAACCGCGGCGAACAGTACATCTCGCTCACGCCACCACCCACAGACGAGCCAGAGCACGCGGACCATGGGCGTAAGAATCACGAATGTAACGGAGACTGCCCCCGCCCACACTCCGATCCGCCCGGGAAAGAGCACTGCAACGACGGCGCCAAAGGCAGCCAAGCTCGTTGCGATCTGAAGACCCACAATCTGACCCGAACCCGGGACCCTACTTGTGCGCCCGCCTTCCTCGCTCACGTCGTCGCAACCAGTACGACTGAGACGATCACCAAGATGACGCTGAGCGCCCTCCGAACAGTCACCGTCGGTAGCCGAGACTGAAGCTTCGCTCCTGTCCAGGCACCGAGCAGGCTGCCGAGGATCACGGCCGATGCAGGCCCAGCGACAATTCTGCCCTGTAACGAAAACACCATAAGGGCCGCGGCCGATGTAACGCCGATCGTAAAAGTCGTGGTCGCCGCGGCAACTCGGGTAGGTACATTCATTAGCTCGCTAGCAACCGGAGTGACAATGAATCCGCCACTCGCGCCTGTAGTTCCAGCCAGGAGTCCAGTCAGAACCATGAGGCTGAGGCCCATCGGTACTCGCCGAACACGATAGAAAGCCACACCATTGCGGCTTGCGTAGGCACCCGAGAGGCTTCCGACACGCTCGCCTACGTCTTCGGGCCCAAGGTCCGGTCTAGCCGGGTTGCGGATCCTGGTTCGTCTGCCACCGATGAAGGCCACGGTCAGCGCTACAGCAGCAAGTAGCCAGATCAAGGGGCGTTCGGGGAGGCGACCCGCAGCCATGGCACCAGTCATTGCACCGGCGCTGGCGGACAAACCTATGGAAACGCCCAAACGATGGTTCACCGTTCTGGCGACAAGGTGCCGCGAGCCCGATGCAATCGAACCCGCGGCGACCGTCAGGAGCCCTAACGGGGCTGCATCCGCCACCGCCGAACCCGTGAGGACCAAGGCAGGCACCAGCAACACTGCACCCCCCAAGCC
>Ga0136621_1000982_pt1 | contig 11442 bp, 6 predicted proteins | sample AntDryUQ445A2306_FD_104673 | JGI IMG/M metagenome (GOLD analysis project Ga0136621, IMG submission 104673) | Polar desert sand microbial communities from Dry Valleys, Antarctica - metaG UQ445A (23.06) | ecosystem: Environmental > Terrestrial > Soil > Desert | place: Antarctica: Dry Valley...
GAAGCTCGTCACCGTCCGGCGGCCGCTGCTCGGCTGGTTGGGCGGCGGGTTGCTCGTCGGTGCCCAGGTCGTCGGCCCGCGCGGGGGCGAGCTGATCCACGAGCGCGCCCTCGCGATCCACACGCGGATGTTCGCGGGCCGGCTCGCCCAGATGATCCCCATGCCTACCCGACGATGAGCATGGCGCTCCAGCAGGCAGCGAGCCGGCTCTTCCCGCTGGGACGAGCCCTCGTCGAGGAGCAGCCGGAGCATTCCGGTTAGGCCGGCGCGAGGGCTTGCCGCAGGCCTTGCTCGAACCCCGCGAGGCCGGTGGGGCGGACGACTTCGTCCCCCGAGGCCGTACGAAGACGGGCCGGGGAAACGCGGGCGCGCGCGTCACCGCGCGGGCACTTCCGGGCCTGCCCATCGGACGCGTCGCACCCGCACCAAGCTTCGAAGTTACCTGCAAATAGGCATAAAACCCGAAGCAACCGAGGCCACATCACCACGTGAGAAGGTGTCCAGAGATGTACCCGTTTCGTACCCGACCCGCGCAGCGATCTCGGCTGTTGCCAGCACAGCAAAATCCATGCAGATCCGGCTAAGCCGACGCGCGGACTCGAACCGCGGACCCCTTCATTACGAGTAGTGCGCAGGCGGCTCTAATGGGGACTAACCGGCTCGGTTGAGCGAACGGCGACGTCGTGCCCACGATCCTCGGCGACGGCGTCGTCGCGGGCACATGGTGGTGAGAGCGGAAGAAGGACATCGCCACTTCGATTCCGTCCACGCCGACTTCTTCCGACCTCGCTTGCCGGAGCGATGGCGGCGGCGCCACTCGCAGCGAGCGCCGTACAGATGACTACGACTACCTGTTTCATGACTGCTCTCCTCTCGAAGCTTCGGTCCCTCTCGGAACTCCGGGCCGCTCGAGGGGAGCAGCCCGGAGGTAGTGGGTGAGCTCGGCGGCCGCGGCCGCGAACCGGCGGCAGCACTCGCACCGGCAGAGGTGCGATGCAGCCCCAGTCACGTCCGCCGCCGGCGCCTCTCCGTCGAGTGCGAGTGACAGCATCCGGCGCGCCCCGAGGCACGGCGCGCCCCCGCCTTTCGACCTCACGACGTGGCGGTCTCGCGCCGCCGGATGCGGTCGAGCCAGAAGCTCGAGCTCCGAACACCGGGCGGCTCCGGATCGCCGGAGTGGTCCTCGCGAAGCTCGAGCGAACGCATCGCCGCGCGGGCGAGCTGCAGGCGCTCCTCGTCGCGCAGACGGGCGACCTCGTAGTTCGTCCATGGATGAATGTCCACGGCTTCCTCCTCTGGTTGGGTTCGACATCTCCCCGGTTGTCGCACCCGTCGCTGAAGGGCGACTTGACGAACGCTTGAGGACCGCTTGAGAGGGGTCTACGGTTGTGCCGTCGTCGACGGAGGGAGCCTGTGCTCGAGTTCCGTGTGCTCGGACCGCTTCAGGTGGCCCAGGAAGGCCGCCTGCTCCCGCTCGGCGGGATCAAGCAGCGTGGGCTGCTCGCCCTTCTCCTACTGGATCGCAACCGCGTCGTTCCGCGCGACCTACTGGTGGACGCCCTCTGGGGCGAGCGTCCACCCCCCTCCGCCGCGAACAGCATCCAGGTCTACGTCTCGAAGCTCCGGGCCCTGCTCGGGGATGCTCAGACCGCCGAGGCCGGCGCCATCGTCACTGAGCCGCCCGGCTACCGTCTCCGCGTACCGCCCGGCGAGCTCGACGCCGACGAGTTCGAGCGCCTGCTTGCAGATGGCAAGAGCAAGCTCGGCTCCGATTCCTTCGACGAGGCGGAATCGACACTTGCCCGTGCGCTCGCTCTCTGGCGCGGCCCGGCGCTCGCCGACCTCGCCCCAGAGCGCTTCGCCCAAGCCGAGATCGCACGACTGGAGGGCCTTCGGCTCCAGGCGCTGGAGGCTCGCTTCGAGGCAATGATGGCGATCGGTCGCCAGAGCGAAGCCGTAGGCGAGCTGCAGGCGCTCGTGGGGCTGCACCCGCTGGACGAGCGGCTGCGCGGGCAGCTGATGGTGGCGCTCTACCGTATCGGCCGTCAGGCCGAGGCGCTCGAGACGTACCGGGCCTCCAGACGGCTCTTCAGCGAGGAACTCGGCCTCGAGCCGAGTCTGGAGCTCCGGGCGCTCGAGCAGTCGATCCTGCGCCAGGACGCCTCCCTCGGTCCTGCGACACCGCTGACGCGACCGGTTGTTGCTGCGCCGAACGCCGTTGCCGCTCCCCGCCGATCGATGGAGGACGAACGGCGCCCGGTCACGATCCTCTTCGCCGACGTCGTCGGCTCGACGAGACTCGGCGAACGACTCGAGCCCGATGAGGTCAAGGTGCTCGTCGGCGAGTGCGTCACAATGATGAGCCGCGCGGTCGAGGAGTACGGCGGCACCGTGCAGGCCTACCAGGGGGACGGCATCTGCGCCTACTTCGGCGTTCCCGCGGCGCACGAGGATGATCCGGAGCGCGCCGCCCGCGCCGCACTTCGGATCCTCGAGGTCATCCGCGGCTACGCGGACGACATCGAAAGCGCCTGGGGGATCTCAGGCTTCGCGGTGAGGGTCGGCATCAACAGCGGGCCGGCTGCCGTCGGGCTCGTCGGCACGGCCGACCCGCAGGTTGTGGCGCTCGGCGACGCGACGAACGTCGCGGCCCGCCTCCAGGCGGCCGCGGACCCGGGCACGATCGTCGCCGGCGAGGTGACCGCGCGACGGCTGGGCCATCGCTTCGTCCTCGAGCCGTTTGGCGAGATCACCGTGAAGGGGAGGGAGTCGCCGGTGACCACGTCGCTCCTCGTGCGAGCGAAGGAGCGGGAGGCGGTCGCTGCATCGACACCCCTCGTCGGCAGGGAAGCGGAGCTTCGGCAGCTGCACGCCGTCGTAGACGATCTCGCAGCCGGTCGCGGGCGCGTCGTCCTGCTCGTGGGCGAGCCCGGAATGGGGAAGACACGGCTGCTCACGGAGGCCTCGACGCTGGTCGCAGACCGGGTCACGTGGCTCCGTGGTCACTGCCACTCCTACGGCGGCCTTCCGGCCTGGCCCTTCGTCGAGATCCTCCTCGAGTGGCTCGGAGCCGAGATCGGTGAGCCTGAGATTGCCATCCGGACGAAGGCGCGGGCCGGTCTCGGGGCGCTCTTCGGCAACGACCTCGACGACGTGCTCGCCCCGCTCGCCGGCCTGCTGCGTCTGCGTCTCGAGCCCTCGCTTGCTCCGTCCGGCGAGGGCATCGACCGCGCCTACCTCCGCTGGCTGGAAGCGCTCGCCGCAAGACAACCGGTGATCGTCGCCATCGAGGATGCCCACTGGGCCGACGCTCAGACACGGGAGCTCGCCGAGGCGCTGCTCGAGCTCACCGACCGCGCTCCGGTGGCGCTCGTCGTCACGGAAGAGCCGATCGCCGGCTCCGAGGGCGCGGCGCTCAGGCTCCACGCGGTCTCGCGGTATGCGCACAGGACGACGGTTCTCTCGCTCGGGCCACTGTCCGATGCTGACAGCGACGAGCTCCTGACGGGGGTCGTCGAGCACGAGCTCGACGCGGCGACCCGCCTGCGCCTCATCCGCGAGGCCGAGGGGAACCCGCTCTACCTCGAGGAGCTCGCACGGGCGTTCCTCGAAGGTGCGCTGGAACCGCGCGGCCGCACCTGGACGGTCACGGCGGGCTCGCTCGAGCTGCTGCCACCGACACTCGAGAACCTCCTCGTTGCGCGGATCGACCGGCAGCCGGACGGCCCGCGTCGGCTCGCCCAGTTCGCGGCGGCCATCGGTCGCCGGTTCCCGGTCGACGTGCTCGAGCAGGTCTCGGGCGAGAGCGTCCACGAGGCGCTGACGGCGCTTCTGCGCGGTGAGATCGTGCGCGAGGTGAGCCGCTATCCCGTGCTGGAATGCGTCTTCACGCACGGTCTGCTCCGCGAAGCGGTGCTCTCGACCCTCACCTCAGCGAGAAAACGGTCGCTCTACGCGAGCATCGCCGCGGCGTTCGAGTCGCTCTACGCTGACTCGCTCGACGAGCACCTCGAGCGGTTAGCGCACTACCACGCGCAGGCCGGGAGCCTGCCGAAGGCGCTCGAGTACGCCGGGCGAGCGCGGGGGCAGACGAGCTAGGGCGCGAGCCACCAGTTCTCCGCGTTCCAGAAGAGGTTTTCGGGCGAAACGACGACGTTCCTCACCGTCTGCCGGAGCGCCAGTACGAATGGTACCTCGTAGAGCGGGATCACCGGCACGTCCTGAGCCAGCTGCTGGTCGGCGCGGTTCAAGACGCGGCCCCGAGCGGCGGTGTCGAGGATCCGATCGGCCTGGTCAAGTTCCCTCGTCAGCAGCCTCTGACAGTACCCGGTCACGTTCAGCGAGCCGCCGCAGCCATAGATGTCCTTCAGTCTGGTCGCATCGGGGGAGTAGAAACCGGTGAAGGAGGCGAGGTCGAAGTCGCCGCTGGGGAGGAGCTGACCGAAGAGGGCCGGGCCGACGGCGAAGCTGAGCACGACTTGGATCCCGACTTGCCGCAGCTGAGCCTGGATGAGCCTGACATGGCGCTCCCGCAGCAGCGCCCCGGCAGTTGTGACGAGGCGGAGCTCGAGCTTTTTTCCGCCGCAGACGTAGATGTCATCGGTTCCGAGGTGACAGCCTGCCTGTGCGAGCAGCCTTCGCGACTCGGCGGGACGGTAGCGGTAGGCGTCCCAGTTCGGCCGGTAGGACTGATGACTCGGCTGGAAGATGGCGCTGTCGCTCGGCGGGTACCTCGGGTCGAGCTCGCCGAAGAGCCGTCGGACGATGTCGGCCCGATCGATGCCGTAGGCAAGCGCCCGCCGCACGCGCTTGTCCCGAAGCGCCGGGTGGCCCCCCGGACCGATCCGGATCTGGAGGTACTCCCGGCCACCCGCCGCCGCCGGGAAAACCCTGAACCCCGGTAGTCGCCGCAGCTCGGGGACAACGCTGGTGTCCCTGCTGAAGACGAAGTCGATCCCGCCCTGGCGAACCGCTTCCAGCACCTCAGCCGGCGGCGCCGTGCCCCGTGTTGTCCGCCGGAAGCGCACGACGATCCGGTCGAGATACGAAGTATGCGGCCCCCAGTAGCGGCGGTTGCGGACGAGCGTGAGCTGCTTGCCACGCTCCCAGCTCCCGACCAGGAACGGGCCGCTCCCGATCGGCGAGCCCGTCTTCGGGTAGTCGATCCGATCGCTCCAGACCCGTGCGAGGTCTTCGCCCGCGAGCGCATGCCGCGGCAGGACGAACGGGAAGAGGCTCCGCCACCCCGCGTCGCGTGCACCAAGGACGACTCGAACCGTCTTCGCGTCGAGCGCACGGATCGACCGCACCGCGCCGTGGACATCGGTGATTTGGGCGCTCCGGATCGCGTTGTGGGTGAAGACGAAGTCCTGGCTTGTGACGGGGATTCCGTCGCTCCAGCGAGCCTCGGGACGTATTCGGTATGTGAGCGTGAACGGCGGCTTCTTCGTGAAAGTGACGCTCGAGACGAGCCTCGGCTTCCAAGTGGAGTCAGGAGCAACGGCGAGCGCCGCGGGGAGGACTGCCTTGACGATGAAGTCATTGTCGTTCGCGCACGTGAGCGGATTGAGGCAGTTCGGCTCCGGGACCGGCCCGAAGACGACGGTGCCGCCGACCTTCGGCGTCTGCGCGCCCGCGCCGCCCGAGCCCGAGACGGCGAGGAGCGAGACGACGATCGCCGCGGCTAGCGCTAGTCCGCGAGCCACCAGTTCTCCGCATTCGTGAACGGATCCCAGGCGCGTGTCCTCAGGCTCACGTTCCGGACCGAGCTCCTGAACGCGGCAACGAGCGGCCGCTCGAGGAGCGGGATCACGGGGACATCCTTCGCCAGCTGCGCGTCGGCTCTATTCAAGATGCGCGCCAGCTGCGCTTCGTCGAGGATGCGCCGGGCCTGGTCGAGATCGCGCGTGACGAGTCGCTGGCAGTAGCCCGAGTTGTTCTGTGCCCCGCCGCAGCCATAGAGGTCCGCCGAGCCCGCCGGCGCATCAGGGGACGTCGCAATGTACGAGAAGAGGACGAGGTCGAACTCGCCGCTTTCGAGGATCTGATCGAAGACCGCGCCCCTAGTGCCGTAGACGGGCCTCGCCTCGATACCAGCCGGTCTGAGCTGACCCTGGACGAGCTGGAGCGTCTGCACACGGTGTGGGTCGTCCCCTGTCGTCACGAAGCGCAACGACAGGCGCTCACCGCCACACACGTAGATGCCGTCGGCACCTCGACGGCAGCCCTGCTGCTCGAGCAGTCGCCGCGCCTCGGTCGGGCGATAACGGTATGCCCTCCAGTTCGGCCGATAGTGGACGCTGCCCGAGCCGAACACCGCGCTGTCGCTCAGTGGATAGCCGGCGTCAATCGTCCCGAAGAGGGCTCGCGCAATCGCGACGCGGTCGATGCCGTACGCGACCGCCTGTCGAACCTGCTTCCGCTCGAGTGCGGCATGTCCACCGCGCCCGATTCGGATGTCGAAGTGCTCCCATACCGGCCCCGGTTCGGCGAGCACCGTGACGCCCGCTAGGCGCCGGAGCTCTTGGATCTGTGGTCCCGAGAGGGCGATGCTCGCCGCGAGATCGAGCTCGCGCGCCCGCAGCCACTCGATCTGCTCGGCGCCGAGGTCGACGCACTGCCGGCAGAAACGAAGGACGATCCGGTCGAGATATGCTCGATGAGGCCCCCAGTAGCGCGGGTTGCGGACGAAGGTGACAGTGCGTCCGCGCTCCCAGCGCTCGACGAGGAACGGCCCGCTGCCGATCGGCCTGCCGGTCTTCGGGTTGTGAATACGGTCGAGCCAGACCGTCGACAAGTCTTCTCCCCGGAGGGCGTGGCGCGGGATGACGTGCCGAAACAGCCCGCGCCAGCCGGCGTAACGCGAGCGGAGAACGACTTTGAGCGTCTTCGCGTCGACGGCGCTGACGCTCCGGATGATCGCAAGCTCCTGCCTGTCGCTGTCGAAGAGCTCCGCGGCGATCGAGCGAAGAGCGTTGTGGGTGAAGACGAAATCGCGCGCCGTGATCGGGACGCCGTCGCTCCAGCGCGCCTCAGGGCGGATGTGGTACGTGAGCGTGTACGGCGGCACCTTCGTGAACTCGGCGCGGGAGACGAGGTCCGGCCGCCAGGAGAAACCCGAGCCGACGGCGAACGCACCTCGAAGGGGCTGCCGCATGATGTGGCTGGAAACAGGCGTACTGCCGCACCTCGGAAGGTAGGCGTTGATGCACCCGGGCTCGCGCAACGTGCCGACGACGACGGTGCCGCCGCGCTTCGGCGTCTGCGCGCCGGAGCCGCCCGCTCCCGAGACGGCGAGGAGCGAGACGACGATCGCCGCTGCCGCGGCTAGCGCTCGAGCCACCAGTTCTCCGCGTTCCAGGCGAAGTGGCCTGCGCCGTTCGGGACAATGCCTCGTATGGTCGCCTTGAAGGCGAAGAGGCCGGTGCCCTGAAAGAGCGGGATGGCAGGTACGGCCTTCGCCAGCCTCACGTCGATCCTGTTCAGGAGCCGCACCCGCCGCTCGTCGTCGATGATGCGAGTGGCCTGAACGAGGTCGCGCGTGACGAGCCGGCTGCAGTAGCCGGTGTAGTTCACGGGACCCCTGCAGCGGAAGATGTCCGAGGGCCCTGATGTGCTCGCGCTCAGGATCCAGGCGAAGAGAGCGAGGTCGAAACCTCCGCTCGGGATGATGGTGTCGAAGAGGATCGCTGGACGCGCATAGACAGGCCTGACCTCGACCCCGATCTGCCGGAGCTGTGCCTGGGCAAGCTCGACCGTGCGCTGCCGCCTCTCGACGCCGGCAGCGGTCGCGAAGCGGAGTGAGAGTCGCTCGCCGGCACAGGAGTAGATGCCGTCTTCGCCCCGGCGGCACCCCGCCTGCTCGAGCAGCCGCCGCGCCTGCGCAGGTCGGTGCCGATAGCCCTTCCAGCTCGGCTGGTAATAGGGGCTGTTCGCCAGGAAGACGACGCTGTCGAGCGGCTCCAGCGCGGCCTCACTCTCGCCGGAGAGCTTTCCGATCGCCCGCGCGATCCCGACTCGGTCGATCCCGTAGGCGAGCGCCTGCCGGACGAGCCGCTTCTCGAGGGCGGGGTGGCCACCCTCGCCGATCCGGATGTCGAAGTGCTCCCAGCTCTGGCCCAGAACGGAGAGGACACGGATTCCGGGCGCCCGCTCCCGGCGAAGCTCGAGCGCCGCGGCCTGCAGCACCGCGGGGCCGGGGTCGATCATGTCGACCTCGCCCCGGCGAAGCGCCTCCGCGGTGTCGGCCGGCGGAACGAAGCGCCAGACGAGGCGATCCAGATAGGCCGTGTGCGGCCCCCAGTAGCGAGGGTTCCGGACGAGCGTGAGCTGCTTGCCGCGCTCGAAACGCTCGACGAGGAAGGGGCCGCTCCCGATCGGCCTCGCCGTCCTCGGATCGTCGATCGCATCCTTCCAGAGGCTCCCGAAGTCTCTGGCGACGAGGGCGTGGCGGGGCAACACCCGCTCGAAGAAGAAGCGCCAGTCCGGGTAGGCAGCGCGCAGAACGACCCTGACCGTCTTCGCGTCGAGCGCGCGGACGCTACGGACCCTCGCCCGGTGGTCGTCCGAGAAGACGGGACGGTACTTGCGGATCACCCGGTCGGTGAAGACGAAGTCCGACGCGGTGACCGGAACGCCGTCGCTCCAACGGGCCTCCGGACGGATGTGGTAGTGCAGCGTGAACGGCTGCTTCGAGACGATCTCGACACGGGAGACGAGATTGGGCCGGAAGGTGGCGCTGGGCGTGACGACGAAGGCTCCGCCGAGGACCTCGCCGAGTAGTAGAAACGCATCGCCACAAGCGTCGACGAAGACGTTGAGACACGCGGGCTCCAGAGCCGGGGTCTCGCGACGACGACGGTGCCGCCGCGCTTCGGCGTCTGCGCGGGCGTGCCTCCCGCTCCCGAGACGGCGAGGAGCGAGAGGAGGACCGCCGTGGCTAACGCCCTGCGGCGAGCCACCAGTCCTCCGCGCCCACGAACGGATCCAACTGCGCGGTAATGCCGACGTTGCGGACCCTCGTCCTGTATGCGACGACGGTCGGGTTCTCGAACAGCGGGATCACCGGCACGTCCCTGGCCAGCTGCGCATCGGCTCGATTCAGGACTTCGGCCTGGCGGGTCGGATCGAGGATGCGCTGCGCCTGGTCGAGGTCGCGCGTGACGAGCCGCTGGCAGTACCCGGAAAAGTTCTGGACGGCTCCGCATCCGTAGAGCACCACCATCGTCCCTGCGCTGCCCGGACTCGTGAGCCACGAGAAGAGAGCGAGGTCGAAGTCGCCGCCCGGCACGATCTGGGTGAACAAGACGTTTGGCGGGGCGTACACCGGCACGATCTCGATGCCGGCTTGCCGAAGCTGGCCCTGGATGAGCTCGAGCGTCTGCCGGCGCCGTGCGCTTCCCCCGAGCGTCGCCAGGCGCAGCGACAGACGCCGCCCGTCGCACTCGTAGATCCCATCCGCGGCCTTCCGGCACCCCTCTTGCTCGAGCAGCCTCCTCGCGTTCGACGGGCTATACCGGTATCGCCGCCAGTTCGGCTGGTAGTGCGTGCTGTAGGTGAGGAACAGCGCGTTGTCGCTCCGCGGGTAGCGGGGATCGATCTGCACGTGGAGCGCCCGCGCGAGGGCCGCGCGGTCGATGCCGTAGGCGAGCGCCTGCCGCACCCGCTTGCGCTTGAGCGACGGATGCCCGCCGTCGCCGATGCGGATGTCCAGGTGCTCCCAGTTTGCACCAGGGACGGCGAGCGCCCTGACCCCGGGGACGCTGCGAAGCTCCTGAACCTGCGTGCCCGAGAGCTGAGAGCTATGGAGGACGTCGACCTCGCCCGCGCGCATCCATTCGACTTGCTCGTCGGAGATCGCGGCACACGGCTCGCAGAAGCGCGCAACGAGCCGGTCCAGATAGGCGGGATGACTCTTCCAGTAGCGCGGGTTGCGGACGAACGTGACTGTGCGCCCGCGCTGCCAGCTCTCGACGAGGAACGGGCCGCTTCCGATCGGCCTGCCGGTCTTGGGATTGCGGATTCCGTTCGACCAGACTCTCGAGAAGCTCTCCCCCTGAAGCGCATGCGAGGGCAGGATGTGCGGGAAGAGTCCGCGCCAGCCTGAGTAGCGCGAGCGGAGAACCATGCGGACCGTCTTCGCGTCGACGGCCGTGACCCGGCGGACAATCGCATAGGTCTCCGCGTCGGCCTCGAGCAACTCCTGCGTGACCGAGCGAACCGCGGCGTGGGTGAAGACGAAGTCTCGAGCCGTGATGGCCACTCCGTCGCTCCAGCGCGCTTCCGGACGGATGTGATACGTGACCGTGTAGGGCGGCGTGGTCGTGTACTCGGCGCCGGAGATGAGATCCGGCCGATACGCGTTGTCGGCGGGGTCGATGCGGAACGGACCGCGAAGAGCGAGACCCATGAGACTGCCCACGTTCGGGAGGTTGGAACCGCAGCGCTCGAGATAGGCGTTGAGGCATCCGGGCTCGCGCAACGCGGCGCCGCCGACCACGACGGTGCCGCCGCGCTTCGGCGTCTGCGCGCCCGCGCCACCCGCTCCCGGGACGGCGAGGAGCGAGACGACGATCGCCGCCGCCGCGGCCGCGCAGTGGCCCCCTCTCGGAATCTTCGCGCGAGCGGAATCCGCGCGGGCGGGTGCCGATCTTGCGCCGAGCATCAGCGCTCGAGCCACCAGTTCTCCGCGGTCGAGATGGGGTTGTAGGGAGACACAACGAAACCCCGGACGGATGTCCTGAGCGCGGTGGGCAGGGGGATCTGCCAGAGCGGGATCGCCGGCACGTCCCTCGCCATCTGTGCGTCCGCGCGGTTGAGGATGCGAGCCTGCTGGCCGGCGTCGAGGATGCGGTCGGCTTGGTCGAGGTCCCGAGTCACAAGCCGCTGGCAATAGCCGGTGAAGTTCTGGGGGCCTCCGCAGCCGAAGATGTCCTTCAATCCGGTCGGACTCGGATCGTAACCCCACCCGAACAGCGCCACGTCGAACTCGCCACCAGGGAGGATCTGCTGTAAGAACGCCGGGGGTGCAGCGAAGCTCGGTACGACCTCGACACCGACCTGCCGGAGCTGCGCCTGGACAAGTGAGAGCGCACGTTCCCGGGGAGGGACGCCGGCGGTCGTCACGAAGCGGAGCGACAGCCGCTCGCCGCCGCAGGAGTAGATGCCGTCGGCGCTTCTGCGGCAGCCCGCCTGCTCGAGCAAACGCCGGGCCTCGGCCGGGCGGCGTCGGTACCCGCTCCAGTTCGGCCGGTAGAAGCGGCTCGGCTTCAGGAGCACGATGTTGTCGAGCGGCCGAAGCGTCCCGTTGGTGTCCCCGAGGACCTGCCGGACGAGCGCGACACGATCGATGCCGTAGGCGAGTGCCCGGCGTACGAGCTTGCTTCGGAGCGCACGGTGGCCTCCGGGGCCCACCCTGATCGCGAGGTGGTCGTAACGCGGCGA
>Ga0136621_1000985_pt1 | contig 11423 bp, 9 predicted proteins | sample AntDryUQ445A2306_FD_104673 | JGI IMG/M metagenome (GOLD analysis project Ga0136621, IMG submission 104673) | Polar desert sand microbial communities from Dry Valleys, Antarctica - metaG UQ445A (23.06) | ecosystem: Environmental > Terrestrial > Soil > Desert | place: Antarctica: Dry Valley...
AGCCCATTTGCGCAGCATCCCATGTCCTTCTCCTCGGATGGAGGCCCCGATACCCCGTGCTATCCTGCCGACCAGATGACGACAAAGTCCAAGGTCCCGTACCGCTGCTCCTTCTGTGGCAAGAGCCAGGAGCAGGTCCGCAAGCTCATCGCGGGCCAGGGCGTGTACATCTGCGACGAGTGCATCAACCTCTGCCAGGAGATCATCGAGGAGGAGATGCTCGAGTCGCCGCGCGCCAGCCTGGCGCATGCGACTCCGCTCCCCAGCCCTCGCAAGATCAAGGACCAGCTCGACGCCTACGTCATCAGCCAGGACCAGGCCAAGAAGGTCCTCTCCGTCGCGGTCTACAACCACTACAAGCGCGTGAACGCCGGGCAGGGCACCGACGAGGTGGAGCTCGGCAAGTCGAACGTCCTGCTGGTCGGGCCGACCGGCTCCGGGAAGACGCTGCTGGCGCAGACGCTGGCGCGGGTGCTGGACGTCCCGTTCTGCATCGCCGATGCGACCTCGCTCACCGAGGCCGGCTACGTCGGTGAGGACGTCGAGAACATCCTGCTGCGCCTCATCCAGGCCGCGGATTTCGACGTCCAGCGTGCGCAGCGCGGCATCATCTACATCGACGAGATCGACAAGATCGCGCGCAAGACCGACAACCCGTCGATCACCCGCGACGTCTCCGGCGAGGGCGTGCAGCAGGCGCTGCTGAAGATCCTCGAGGGCACGGTGGCGAACGTGCCGCCGCAGGGCGGACGCAAGCACCCGCACCAGGACTTCATCCAGATCGACACCACGAACGTGCTGTTTATCTGCGGAGGCGCGTTCGAGGGGCTCGAGAAGATCGTGGAGGAGCGGGTCGGTAAGCGCGGCATCGGCTTCGGCTCGCAGGCCCAGCAGTCGAAGGAGGAGCGACGCCAGCTCCTGCTCGAGAAGCTCATGCCGGAGGACTTGCTCAAGTACGGACTCATCCCCGAGTTCGTCGGCCGCCTGCCGGTGGTCGTGAGCCTCGCCGCCCTGGCGCAGGAGGATCTCGTCAAGGTCCTCACCGAGCCGAAGAACGCGGTCACCCGCCAGTTCACGCGCTTCCTGTCGCTCGACAAGGTGGAGCTCGTCTTCACGCCCGATGCGCTCGAGGCGACCGCACGGCTGGCCCTCGACCGCAAGACCGGCGCACGCGCGCTGCGCACCATCGTCGAGGAGGCGCTGCTCGAGGTGATGTACGACATCCCCGAGCGCACCGACGTGAAGAAGGTCGTCATCACCGCCGAGACCATCGAGCACGGCCAGCCGCCGATGCTGGTCACCGAGACCGAGGATGCCGAGCCGCGGCGCCGTGCACGCCCGGCGCGAGTGGCCCGCGACGAGCGCGAGGAAGAGTCGGCCTAGGCCTTCGCGCGAATCCCGCTCGCCTTGAGCTCGGCTCTCAGCCGCCGACGCAGCTCCGCCTCAGCCTCCGCGCGATCCGTGCCCTTCACCCCGCCGGTCACCTGGAGCACCCCGCCCTCACCGTCGTCGGCCGCCACGCGCGCCACCGACGGAGCATCGAGCAGTCGTGGAGCCCAGTCCGGGTCGGCCTTCATCGCGCGGCCGGTCTGGTTGACCAGGTCGCCGGCGCGCGCCGAGTCGCCGCGATCCACCAGGCGGACCTCCACGTCGAGCTGCATCCACAGCCGGGTGAGGTTCGAGGCCACGATGATCTGCCCGTTCGGCACGGTGTGGACCGTTCCGTCGAGGTCGCGGAGGCTGGTCCTCCGCAGGCTGAAGTCCTGGACGACTCCCTCAACGCCCGCGATCCGCACCACGTCGCCCTCGCTGTACTGGTTCTCGATGACGACGAAGATGCCGGCGAACCAGTCGCGAACCAGGGTCTGCGCGCCGAAGCCGACGGCAATGCCCACCACGCCGAGGCCCGCTAGAGCAGGACCGATGTCGATGCCGAACAGGGCGAGGACCGTGAGCGCGGCGATGACGGTGATGACCGTGGCGGCAACGCGCACCGCCAGGCGGCCGATGGTGTTCACCCGTCGTTCGAGCTCCGCGGCGGGCATCCTGCGCCTGCCGGCCTCGGCCTGGCGCCGCTCCAGGAGGTGGCGAAGGCTCACGCTGATCGCCAGCCGAAGGAACGCGAAGGCGACGATCGACAGGACGAGGATCAGGCCGATGCGCAGTGCGACGAGGGTCCAAGGCTGATCGGGCATCGCACGGCATGGTAGCCGCACGTCCGTGGCTCGCCCTCGGCCGGGGTACCGTTGACTGCGCCGGGGAGTACTTCCGGGGACGGTGGGTTTGCGCGGCCGCACCGCTACGATGTGGACCGGCCGCACCGCTGGCGTGGCCGTTCAGGGTAAGGAGCGATCCACAGCGATGACTGCAAACCAGCGCCGTCCGGGATTTCGTCTCCCGTGGTCGTCCGAGGGCGGAGCGGAAGAGAGCGCACCGGCGGATGGCCCGGAGCAGGCGGACGCCACAGATACCGTCGCCGCGGCACCCGTCGCCGATGCCGCAGTCACCGCTGCGTCCGACGACGACGCGCCGGCAGCCCCCGAGGCCGATGCCGACGACGCGATGAGCCAGCAGGTCGCCGAAGCGGGCGACACCCAGGAGCCTGCCGCCTCGCCCGAACCACCGGCGGATGAGCCTGCCCCGGCCGCCGCAACCGAGGGAGCTGCTCCCGCCACCGGCTTCATTGGCGACCTCGTGGCCGCCATGCGCCGCGTCGCCGACGAGGCACGTGAATCAACGCTGGCCGACCTCCGAGCCCGTGTTGATGCCGCGATCCGCGAGCGCGAGGAAGACGCCGAACGCAGCAGCGGCGAGCTTCGCTCGCAGGCCGAAACCGACATTGCCGCGGTCGGAGAGTGGGCAAAGGCGGAGGCCGAGCGCATCAAGGCTGACGCCGAGCAGCGGGTGGCCTCGCGCCGCGCGCAGCTGGACCGCCAGCTCGCCGCCGAGACGTCGCACGTCGAGTCGCGGTCGGACGCGCTCCGTTCCCGCATCACCTCCTACGAGCGCGAGCTGGAGGCGTTCCACGCCCAGCTTGCCGCGGTCAACGACCCCGTGGCCTTCGCCGCGGCCGCGACGCGCATGCCCCCGCCGCCCGCACTGGACGGATCGCTGGCCGCGGAGCCCCAGGCTCCCGCACCGGAGCCGGAGGTCGCGACGCAGGAGGCGGACACAGCGCACGCCCCGGGCACCAATCGTTCCGCGCCGGTCGCTCCGGTCGCCGATGACGAGGGCACGCAGCTCCCCGCCACCGAGCTCAAGAGGCTCGACGCGAGCGCCGGTGCAGAGCCGGAGACCTACGCCGAGCCGATCACCACCGAGGTCGCGGTCAAGGGCCTCGGCAGCTTCGGATCGATCACCGGCTTCCGGCAGCAGCTGGCCAACGTCGAGGGGATCGATGCGGTCGGCCTCAGCCTTGGCACGAATGGCGAGTTCGTGTTCCGCGCCACTCACCGGCCGTCGCTGGACATGGCCGCGGCGATCACCGCGCTCGAGGGCGAGGCCGTCGACATCGAGCCGCGCGCCGAGGGTGGCATCCGCGTCATGCTGGGACGGCCGCGCTAGAGCGATCGGGTGCTAGACTCCGTCCACGGCGTTGATCGTGAGGAGTAGCCCTCCATCGGCCGCACAGAGACGCGGTGCCATGGGCTGAGAGCCCGCCGCGGAGCGAGAGGGCGAAGTCGCACGTGAGCCGGCCGGGTCCGCCCGATACCGCGGAAGTGAGGCGGCCGTATCGGTCGCGAACGAAGGTGGTACCACGACGAGCCCGTTCGTCCTTCGACGAGCGGGCTTTGTGCTGGGTGACGACGGGAGTGATTGACCGATGACGACGACGCGACGGGAGCTCGCCACGCGCTACGACCCCGCGGCGGTCGAGCCCGCGATCTACGAGCGCTGGCAGTCCTCGGGCGCCTTCGCGCCGTCCGCGGAGCCGCGTCCCGGCTCGGAGCGGTTCGTCATCGTCCAGCCGCCACCCAACGTGACCGGCGCCCTCCACATCGGGCACGCGCTGGGCGCGACCATCCAGGACACGCTCATCCGCTACCACCGCATGCGCGGCGACGACACGCTCTGGCTGCCCGGCGTCGACCACGCCAGCATCGCCGCCCAGTTCGTGCTGGATCGGCTCATCGCCGAGGAGGGGGAGAGCAGGGCATCCCTCGGCCGCGAGCGGTACCTCGAGCGCATGTGGCAGTTCATCGACGCGACCCGCGACATCATCGGCCTCCAGCATCGGCGCCTCGGTGCGAGCGCCGACTGGAACCGTGAGCGCTTCACCATGGACGAGCAGAGCGCCCGCGCCGTGCGCGTGGCCTTCACGCGCCTCTGGGACGCCGGGCTCGTCTATCGGGCCGAGGCGCTCGTCAACTGGTGTCCCCGATGCCTGACCACGATCAGCGACCTCGAGAACGTCCACCGCGACACGACCGGGACGATCTGGACCATCCGGTATCACCTCGAGCGCCCGGACGGCACGCCGGATCCGGATGCCTGGATCTCGGTTGCCACCACGCGCCCCGAGACGCTGCTCGGCGACACGGCCGTGGCCGTCCATCCCGACGATGAGCGGTATCGAGCGCTGGTCGGCCGCCGGGCCGTCCTGCCGTTCCTCGATCGTCGCCTGCCGATCGTGGCCGATGAGCACGTCGATCGCGCGTTCGGAACCGGTGCCGTGAAGATCACGCCCGCCCACGATGCCGACGACTACGAGCTCGGGAAGCGGCACGGGCTCCCCGCCATCACGGTGCTCGACGAGCAGGCGCGCGTGAACGACGCGGGCGGCGAGTTCGCCGGCCTCGACCGCTACGACGCGCGGCGGCAGATCGTGGAGCGGCTGGGCGTCGCAGGCGACCTCGAGGGCGAGCGTCCGCACCAGATGGTGGTCGGGCACTGCGACCGGTGCGGGACGGTGAGCGAGCCGCGCCTGTCGGTCCAGTGGTTCATTCGCGTCAAGCCACTCGCCGAGCGCGCGCTCGCATCGGTCACCGAGGGCCGCACCACGATCCTGCCTGACCACTTCGAGAAGGTGTACGCGCACTGGATGGAGAACATCCACGATTGGGCGGTCAGCAGGCAGTTGTGGTGGGGCCATCGCATCCCGGCATGGTTCTGCCCCGATGGCCACGTGACCGTGAGCGACGTCCCCGACGGGCCGGCCGAATGCGCCGAGTGCGGACGTGCGGCGGGAGAGCTCGTCCAGGAGACCGATATCTTCGACACCTGGTTCAGCTCCGGCCTGTGGCCGTTCAGCACACTGGGCTGGCCCGATGCGACGCCCGACATGGCGCGCTTCTACCCGACCACGGTCATGGAGACCGGCTACGACATCATCTTCTTCTGGGTGGCGCGGATGATGATGCTCGGCCTCTTCTGCACCGATGCCGAGCCGTTCCGGACCGTCTACCTGCACGGGATGATCCGGGCCGATGGCGGCGCGAAGATGGGCAAGACGAAGGGCAACACCGTTGACCCGCTGACCATGATCGACGAGATCGGAGCCGATGCGCTCCGCTTTGCGCTCGTTGCGGGAACATCGGCGGGGAGCGACATCAAGCTCACCGGCGCCAAGCTCGACGGCGGCAGGAACTTCAGCACCAAGCTGTGGAACGCCGCGCGGTTCGTCCTCGCCACGCGACCCGATGCCGCCGACCCCGGTGCCGGCGAGTCGCTGCCAATCCGCTGGATTCGGTCGAGGCTGGCCGATGCGACGGAGCGTGCGACGCGGCAGCTCGATGCGCTCGACCTCGGCGGCTACGCCGCCACGGTGCACGAGGTCGCCTGGAGCGACTACTGCGACTGGTTCCTCGAGATGGCCAAGGTCGACCTGCGGCGCGCGGATGCAACGCCCGCCGAGCGCGTGGCGACGTGGCGTGCCGCGGCCGACGGACTCGCCGCGGTCCTGCGGCTGCTCCATCCGCTCATGCCCTTCATTACCGAGGAGCTGTGGCACGCGCTCGCCGAGGCCGAGCCGGAGCTGACCGCGAACGAGCCGCTCCTCATCCGTGCGGCCTGGCCCGCGGCGGCCGAGCGCGACATGGCCGCGGAGTCGGCCTTCGCTGACCTCTCGGCGCTCATCCGCGCCGTCCGCAACCTGCGAACCGAGGCGAAGACGCCGGCCGCGGCCTGGTCCGGCCTGGTGATCGACGCGTCCGAGGGAGCCGCCGTGGAGTCGCTCCAAGCGGGCCTCGCCTACGTGGAGGCACTCGCGCGCGCTCGGCCCATCGAGCTCGGTGGCGGCGGCCAGCGGCCGGAGCTCGTCGCGGCCACGCCGTTCGGCGCGGCGTGGCTTCGTGCCGACGCGGCGACGGAGGCCGAGGTCGGCGCTCGTCGCGCGACCCGGCTCGCCGAGGTGGAGCAGAACCTCGAGAGGCTGCGCCGGCTGCTCGCCGACGATGCATTCATCGGGCGCGCTCCGGCACAGGTCGTGGACCGTGAGCGCAGCCGCCTCGCGGATCTCGAAGAGCGTCGCCGCCAGCTGCTGGCGGAGGCGTAGGGTCGCCGACCGGCAGGACGCGCATGCCCCATCGGGCCATAGCGGTCGGGGTGCGACCGGCGGGACAATCCGTCTCCGATCAACCGAAAAAGGGTAGCACCCAGCGCCCGAGTCCCATTGCCCGTGGGTGGGGTCAGTCGGAGACTGGGTGATGGCCGTTCCAGGCCCTCCTCATCCGCACCGGCCGAACGCTGCCGACCGAGTCGGGCAATCGTCGACAACCATCCCGGGTACGACGAGCGAACGATGGCCATGCTCGCGGTCGCGAACGAGATCTTCCTCGTCGTCACCCCGGAAGTCGGGTCGATCCGCAACAGCTCGCAGTTCGTCGAGCTCGCGCGCGAGATCGGCCTGGCGGGCATCGTCCGCGTCATCGTCAACCGCGCGAACCACGGGATTCGCGCGACGACCCGTCCGCCTCGCTCGACATGCCGATAGCGGCCACCGTCATGAGCAACGGCCCCAGGGCGGTGGTTGCCGCGAACCAGGGGCGCCCCATCATCACCATGTTCCCGCGCGAGAAGATCGCCGACGACCTTCATCGCGTTGCTCGCTCGTCTCGCAGCCCGCGGACGCCACCGACACCGCGCCGGTGCGTCGCAACTGGTGGGCGCGTCTGCGGCCGGGCACACAGGAGGCCTGAGCCCCGACTCCGGTCCACGTGCCATGATTCGGGCCCGTGCCGACCTATGACTACCAGTGCCGCTCATGCGGCACTGTCACCGAACTGATCCACTCGATGCTCGAGGCCGGGCCGTCCACCTGCGAGAAGTGCGGCGGCGAGCTGCGCCGCGTCCTCTTTCCCGCCGGGATCATCTTCAAGGGCTCCGGCTTCTACCGAAATGATTCGCGCCGCGCCGCGGCGGGATCCGTGGGCGGGACGGCCGGGGAAACGCCGAAGTCGAAGTCGGACTCGGCCGAGAAGGGGCCGGGATCGCCCGGCGATGGCAAGGCCGGTTCCACGTCGAGCGATGCGGGCGGATCGACCAGCGAGCCGAAGAGCGCGGAGAAAGCCTAGGCGGACTGCGCCTGGCGCTGACCGCATCGGCGGCAGAACCGAGCATTCGCCGAGAGGGCAAGCCCGCATGCGGGCGTCGTGAGGGAGGCGGCGATGCGATCGGCGAGGTCGTCAACGCCGATCACCGGAGCGCAGGTGCGGCACCTGCCGGCCTGGACGTTCCAGCAGTCGTTGCAGGTGTACTGGCGGCAGTCGATGCACAGGTGGATCGAGGCGTGGAATGCGTCGAGCTGCGCCGCGGCGACGACGGACTCCTGGGCCTGCATACCCTCGCGCATCGCCTCGGAGAGCGCGTCGCTTCCGCCGATGTACGTGCGCAGGCCGCCGATGAATCCGCGGGTCTTGCGCAGGGGGCCGAGGCCGGTGGGCGCGCGGAACTCCTGGCGCGTGCCACATCGTTCGCAGAAGGTCGCGGTCAGGCTGTCTGACACGGGCAGTTCACTCGCACTCTCATCGGGGGTCGGTACCGACTTCGAGCATAGGCGCCGGAGGGGCCCGACCACATCGGCGCATTGGTACCGAAGTCGCGGACGTTCGTACCCCGCGTGCTAGGATCGGCCGCCATGGGGATCCTCTCGCGCGTCGAGTCCTTCCTCGAGCGCTTCCTCGAGGCCCCGGCCGGTCGGCTCGGCGCGTCCATCCAACCAGTGAGCCTCGCGAAGCGCATCGAGCGCGCGATGGACACGAACAAGACGTACCGCGACGGGGGAGTGATCGTCCCGAACCACTTCGAGCTGCATCTCCATCCGCGTGACTTTCGCGCCTTCGCGTCGTACCGCGGCTCCCTGGAGGACGATCTCGCCCATGGCGTCATGGCGCGCGCGCGCCGCGAGCAATACACCCTGGTGGCCCGCCCGCGCGTCCGGATCCTGACCGATGACGCCACGCGACGCGGCGAGATTCGGGTGGCCGCCAACGTCGTCGACGAGCGAGGCCGGCCGACCCAGCAGTCGGAGCCGTTGCCCACGGGCTCGGACACCATGGTCTTCGACCGCCCGGCGGCCGGGACGGCGCCGGACTCCGCGCGGCGCGCCTACCTGCTGGTGAGCACGCGCGGCAGCCGCCCCGTCCAGTTCGACCTGGGCGGCCCGTTGATCGGCATCGGGCGGGCGAGCGACAACGACGTCATCCTCGATGACCCGATGGTCAGCCGCCATCACTGCCAGCTCAAGCTCCAGCATGGCGCCTACAGCTTCGCCGACCTCGGCAGCAGCAACGGGTCCTCGGTGAACGGGCAGCCCGTGAGCCAGATCGCGCTCGGCCCGGGTGACGTGATCCAGATCGGCGACACCGAGGTCGAATTCCAGGTGCGCCAGTGACCGGCGACATCCTGCGCATCCTGCTGCTCATCCTCCAGCTTGGCTTCGTGGCCCTCCTCTACGTCATCCTCCTGCGCTTCGCCGGCACGCTCCTGCGCGACCTGCGCAGCGCCGAGCAGGTGCAGCTCGCCTCGCGCTCGGGGATCGGCCGCCTCTCGGTCCTCGAGTCGCCGGAGAACGAGCCGCCGGCCGACACCACCATCGCCCTCGGGCCCATCAACTCCATCGGGCGCAACGTGAACAACACCATCTACGTCGAGGACGACTTCGTGAGCACGAACCACGCGATGCTCACCTTCCGCGGTCGCAGCTGGTTCGTCGAGGATCAGGGAAGCACCAACGGCACCTACGTGAACGGCCACCGCATCGACCGGCCGGTCGCGCTCAGCTTCGGCGATGAGCTCATGGTCGGCCGCGTCCGCATGCGGCTGGACCGATAGCTTCCCGACCGGTGCGCATCACGTGGCGCGGCGCGGAGCTTCGGCTGCTGCTGCCGATCCTGGCGGCGGTCCCGCTGGGCTTCGCGATCACGAACATCGCCCTGACCAACACGCTCGATCCCGGCCCGCTCCAGCTGGCGATCGGCTTCGTGGCTCTTTTCGGTGCAGCGCACGTCGCGCTGGTCTTCTTCGGCCACCGCGGCGACCAGCTCATCCTGCCCGCGGCCGGGGCGATGGGCGGCCTGGGGCTCATCATGCTCAACCGCCTGCCGCAGGACCTCGCCGGGACGAGCGCCTTCGGCATCCAGCTGGGCATGGCCGAGACGCAGCTCCTGTGGTTCGCGGTGGGCCTGGTGATCATGGTCGGCGTGGCCGTCGGCCTGCGCGACGACGGCGTGCTGCGCCACTACAAGTACTCGTGGGCCGCCATCGGCATCGGGCTGCTGGCCGCGACCCTGCTGCTGGGCTACGAGGTCAACGGCGCAAGGCTGTGGATCGACCTCGGCCCGGTGAGCGTCCAGCCGGGCGAGCCGTTGAAGATCGTGCTCGTCATCTTCATCGCCGCGTACCTCGCCGAGACGCGGACGCTGCTCACCAGTGCGTCGGTTCGCATCGGTCCGGTGCACATCCCGCCGCTTCCGTACTTCCTGCCGATGCTCGTGCTGTTCGGGGCGGTGATGCTCATCGTCGTGCGGCTAAACGACCTCGGCACCGCGCTCCTGTTCTTCGGCACCTTCCTCACCATGCTGTTCGTGGCAACCGGCCGGCGCAGCTACGTGCTCATCGGCCTGCTCCTGTTCATCGCGGGCGCCTTCGTGGCCTATCGGCTCTTCGGCCATGTGCAGGACCGCGTGGACGTCTGGTGGGACCCCTTCGCCGATCCGCTCGGCCGCGGGTTCCAGCCGGTACGCGCCCTGTATGCCCTGGGCCGCGGCGGCCTCTTCGGCGAGGGGCTCGGGCAGGGGCTCGTGACGCTCGGCACGGGTCTGACCATCCCGTACGTCCACACCGACTTCATCTTCACCGCCATCGCGGAGGAGCTGGGACTGCTCGGCGCCTTCGCGCTGCTGGGCTTCGCCGTCGTCTTCGTGTTCCGTGGCCTGCGCATCGCCGCCCTGGCCCGTGACGACTTCGGGGCGCTGCTGGCGGTGGGGCTGACGGCCAGCCTGGGGCTTCAGACGCTGATCATCATCGGCGGCAACACCAAGCTGATCCCGCTCACCGGCATCACGCTGCCATTCGTGAGCTACGGCGGATCCAGCGTCGTGGCGAGCTTCGCCATGATCGGGCTGCTGCTGTCCATCAGCCACCGGAGCGCCACCGGCTCGGACACGGGCCAGACCTCCTCGTGATCGCCACCAACGTCCGCAGGCTCGCGCTCTACCTGATGGTCGCCTTCGCGGGGGTGTCGGCGTCCCTGGTCTGGTGGCAGGTGGTCGAGGCGCCGCAGCTGGCCACGCGGGGCGACAACCCCGAGGTGCTGGCCGCTCGCCGCACGCTGCTGCGCGGGACGATCTTCGACGCCAGCGGGCAGGTGCTGGCCTCGTCGGCGCTCGTCAACGGGCTCTCGGTGCGCACCTATGCGGATACCGCCTTCACGCACGTCATCGGCTACGCGAGCCATCGGTTCGGCACCACCGGCGTCGAGGCGGCCTTCGAGGACCTGCTGGTCGGACAGACCGATCCGAACCCGCTGCGAGATCTCATCCGCGACGTGCTCGATCGGCAGCCGCAGCCTCGCGACCTGACGCTGACCATCGACCGGCGCCTCCAGGACTTCGCTGCCGCGCAGCTCGGTGGCAATCCCGGCGCTGTCGTGGCGCTGGACCCGATCTCCGGCGAGGTGCTGGCCATGGTGTCCACGCCGACCTTCGACGCCACTCCCATCTCCGGCGACCCCGACCAGGCGCAGGGGCCGATGGACGCGCTGCGCGGCGACGCTGCAGAGCCGCTGCTCCCTCGCGCGCGGCAGGGCCAGTACGTGCCGGGCTCGATCCTCAAGGTCCTCACCACCGCGGCCGCGCTCGATGCCGGCGTCATCACCCCGGAGACCACGTTCCCCGACCAGCCGCAGCAGGAGGTCGACGGCTTCGTGGTCGACGGCTTCACGATCCGCGAGCACGACCTCGGCAGCGTCCAGCCCGCCCTGTGGG